>JAAUYD010033070.1_pt1 | contig 30877 bp, 25 predicted proteins | sample 7278101 | NCBI WGS metagenome assembly JAAUYD01 (sample SAMN14350128, study PRJNA611818) | marine sediment metagenome | isolation source: surface marine sediment (0.6m) | place: French Polynesia: Moorea | collected 2018-08
CTGTTTTTTGTGTGGCCTGTTTGTTTTGTGGAGTGCCGGTGGCCGCGAGGCGTTAAAACAGCGGTGGCCGGCTTTGGTAGCCACCGGCGGCGTGATGTTTGCCGGCCAATACGTCATCGCCTCATGGGGATTCTGGAGCCTGGCGTCTTTTGGAGCCAGCCTGCTGGGGCTGGTGGTGATGGTGACCCTTTTTCAGCTGGGAAATCGGGGCAACGCAAATTTTAACCGTTCGCTGCTGGCCTGGGGGTTTTGGCCCTATCTGATCATGACGGTCATCATCCTTTTGGGGAAAACAATTCTGGAAGGACCGCTGTCATTTGTGATCGTTCAGCTGCCGTTTCCTGCGGTTGAAACCTCGCTGGGGTTTGCCACCCCGGCCGAAAATGGAAGGTCGATCAACCTGTTTGGCCATCCGGGAGCTTTGCTTCTTTACAGCAGCGCCTTAGTTTTTCTGTGGTATAAGTGGCGTGGAAATTTGCCAACCGCCAAAGGCCCTTTAAACGGATCACTTATCGTATCCCGCACGGTCAAAAAATCGGTTAAATCCACAATAAGCATTATCGCTCTGGTGGCCATGGGGACGACGATGCAGCACGCCGGTATGACTCAGCTTCTGGCAGACACCTTGAGCACCACCGGGGGCTTATTTGCCCTGTTGAGCCCGTTTATTGGGGCGCTGGGGGCATTTGTGACCGGCAGCAACACCAACAGCAACGTCGTATTTGCCGATTTACAGCGGCAAACCGCCCTGGTTCTGCAGCTGTCCGTTCCTTATATTTTAGCGGCTCAAACGGCCGGGGGAGCCATAGGGAGCGCGTTTGCCCCGGCAAAGGTGATTGTTGGAGTAAGCACGGTTGAGGGAGCAGATGAGGGGAAGGTTTTGCAGCTGGCCACAACGTACGGGCTGGCCATTATTATTGTGGTTGGGCTGCTTTCTTTGCTGGTGACTTCTTTGAGTGGTGCCTGAAGCAGAGCTTAAACCTTAAAAAATTTACCGCTGAGATCACGGAGAACGCAGAGAAAACTCGATGGGAAGAGACCTCAGCGGTCTCTGGTTCTCTGCGGTGAGTTAATTTCTGAGAGTCACACAGCAGTTCTTCACAGATTCTTCATCGTGTTCTTCGGTAAAGTTATGATGGGGATTAAAGCGTAATCGGCTCCCGATTTACCCGGCATTTTTCAGCCTGGACGATGGCTAAAATTTGCTCAACCGTCCGGTTGATCTGCCCTTCACGGTTGATCACTAAATAATCAAATTCTTTGATTCGGGCCAGCTCTTTCTGGGCGATTTGCAGCCGCAGATCAAATACATCGCCCGACTCAGTTTTTCGGTTACGCAGCCGCTCGGCCAGAACCTCAAGGGAATCGGCCGTGAGGAAGATAAAGGTTGCTTCGGGAATTAAGGTTTTCAGCGTGGCTGCGCCTTGGGGATCCACACGCATAATGACATCTTTACCGCTGTTTAACGCCTGTCGGATTTGGGTTTTGGGTACCCCTTTATAATTATCGTGCACGACGGCGTACTCGAGGAATTCACCATCGGCGATCATTTTTTCAAATTTTTCCTGAGAGTAGAAGAAGTAATCGACCCCGTTAATTTCACTCGGCCGGGGAGGGCGGCTCGTGGCCGTCACCACAAAGTGAATGGAGGGATCACTATCGAGAATCGATTTTACGACTGTGTCCTTGCCCACCCCTGATGGCCCTGAGATGACAATCAAAACCGGATGCATAGATTGCGTATAAATATTTGAGATTGCTTCTTCCTTCGCTACAATTGCTGCCACCAGACACCACCCTTTTTCCCATTTTCAATGTGTTTTGACGCATAACTTAGGACGATTCACACCATCATTTTAGCACAAATGATAGGAAATTCTTCCTAATAAACTACAATTGGATAGACTTTAACGACTTTTTCTTAAAGGTGCCATTACAAGATTACAAGATGCCAATATACGACTTTAAATGTGAAACGTGTCGAAAAAACTTCACCCTGATGTATCGATCATTTGCGGCGTATGAAGCGGCCGAGGAGTTTACTTGCCCCCACTGTGGCAGCGCAGATGTACGCCGCCGGATCGGCCGGGTAGCCATCGCCAAATCGGAAGACAGCCGTATGGACAGCCTGGCGGACGAGGCGATGCTCAGCCAAATTGACGAAAATGACCCGCGTTCCCTGGGGAAATTTATGCGTCAAATGAGCCAGGAAATGGGAGAAGAGATGGGGGACGATTTTAATGAGGTGGTTGACCGGCTGGAAAAAGGACAGCAGCCGGAAGAAATCGAGCAGGCGATGCCTGATTTGGCTGATTCCCCTCCGGCCGATAATTAATTACTTGCGGCGGCGCGATCGGCAATAAAGGCCGTCCATGTATTTTGAAGCTGTTCCTGAACGGCGCGGATCGATTGGTTGGCGTCAATGCGGCGCCAGCGCTGAGGGTCTTTTTTGATCAGGGTCTCATATCCTTGATACACGCGCTCATAAAAAGCGATTTGCTGCAGGTCCATCCGATTCATTTCAACCTGACCGCTTTCCCGGCGTGCCAACCCGGCCGAAACTTCGATATCCAGAAAAAAAGTTAAATCCGGCTGCAGACCACCGGTAGCAAATTTTGTGATTTTTGCCAGGGTATCCAGGTCGAGTCCGCGGCCGTACCCCTGGTAGGCGATGGTGCTGTCCACGTACCGATCGCAGAGAACAATCTGACCGGCGGCCAGCGCCGGCCGAATTAACTGCCCTACGTGCTGGGCACGATCGGCCGCATAAAGCAAAATCTCCGCTTCAGGCGTCATGGCGCTGTTGTGGACGTCATGTAAAATGTGGCGGATTTGGAGACCTATTTCCGTTCCACCAGGCTGCCGGGTGGTTAAAACCTGGCGCCCCTGAGAAAGTAAAAAATCGGCTAACCTGCGAATTTGGGTTGTTTTTCCGCTGCCTTCCGGCCCTTCAAATGTAATAAACATATTGATCCTCTATGATGGTTCAATTTTAGCCTAATTAAACGGTAAGCGTAGTCGATATGTCTTTTTGGAATAAAATCAAAAACGTTTTTCAAAGCGGATCGTCTGTTGAAGAGGGGCCGGAAACCCCATCAGTTGAAGAAGAAAAGACCGTCAATCCGGTTTTCTCGCCAGTCGACTTTCCCCCTAAGCCGCAGCCGACAGCCTCTGAGCTGGCTGCTCAGGCTCATTGGCGAAAGGGGCTGCCGGTTGCTCTCGAAGAATTTTGGGAAGCGATGATGAACGATGTTGATACGGTGGATTTTAATCAAATTCGCCTGGCCCTGCTTGACGAATATCAGCGGCCGGATGAGATGGCTCTAGACCTTTATTTCTGGTACGGTCATGGGGTTGGTGACTGGCTCGATTATCCTCCTTACGAGACCGTACCGGAGCAGCTGCTTTGGGAACTGCCTTTACCGCCGCTGCTGCAGGCGCTTGAGGATCATCCGCTGGACCCACCTCATTTAGAAGGGGCGGCCCGATTTTTTTGCGGTGATATTTTTGGAGGGACACGGGGGGAAGAACTCGGGCAAATTTCGGCCGATATTCAGCAGGGTTTTCTCGATTATTTGGCTGAAAACAAAGAAGCACATAAGATTCAGCGGCTGAAAGCGGTTTTTCAGTTGTAACAACGACGTCAACGGTTAAAATTTTCGATGATATGAGCAATATATTTTTTATTCTAGCTGCTCTTCTGGCCCTCATTGGGGTTGGAGCGGGTGCATTCGGTACACATGCCCTGGCTGATTTTCTGGCCGAGGTCGGCCGGGCAGACACGTATGAAACGGCCGTTCGCTATCAAATGTATCACGCCCTGGCTCTTTTTGGCGTGGCCGTCACTCAAAAAATTTGGCCTCAGGCCGGCTGGCTGACCTGGTCAGGCTGGCTTTTTGTGATTGGTACCGTTATTTTTTCCGGCTCCCTTTATCTGTTGATTTTCAGCGGTCAACGGTGGTTAGGGGCCATAACGCCGATTGGAGGCGTGGCATTTATTGGCGGATGGCTCATGCTGCTGCTTGCTGCCTGGCAAAGTGGCTGAGCATGATAAACATGTAGGAGAATAATCCATATGGCAAAACGAAGAAAAGTATCCCGGTCAAAGAAGACGGCTGCGAGCAGCTCCTCAAACAGGTCCCTTTATATTTGGATCGGGGTCGGTGTAGTCGCTGTAGGGGGGTTGATTTGGCTGTTGTACTTGAGTTTTCAACCGGAAGCGGTGGTCACCATCGAGGGCTTACAAACCTTCCGCAATTTGTCTCGGGAACACAATGATGCCGTTGTCTATGATGATCCAATGCCCCCTGCCGGTGGTGTACACGCTCCGATCTGGCAAAATTGCGGCATTTACGATGATCCGGTTTTGGCCAAAAATGCGATTCATTCTCTGGAACATGGGGCGGTTTGGATTACCTACAGCCCCGATTTACCGGCTGACAGCCTTGCGCAACTCAAAGACCTGGTCCGCGGTCAGTCATTTATTTTGGTAAGCCCGTGGGAGGGCCAGCCGGAACCCATCGTGCTGACCGCCTGGGGGCTTCAACTGGCGGTTGACGACGTGGCAGATGAGCGGGTCGAGCTTTTTATTGACGAGTATCGTCTTGGCCGGCAAACACCCGAACCTGGCGCAACCTGTTCCGGGGGTGTTGGAGAGCCAACGGGGTAAAGAGAATAGAGAAAAGAGAAGAGAGATAAGAGAAGAGAGTAGAGTAGAGATATGAACCCTTATGGAGTGCCAGAAGTAACACCGCTTGAACTGGCTCAAAAGAGAGAGAATCAGGAAGCTTTTGTTCTTCTTGACGTGCGAGAAGCAAATGAGCTGGCTCTGGCCAGCCTTGAAAACGGGTATATTCATCTGCCCTTGAGTGAGTTAGCCCAGCGACATCTGGAAGCGATTCCTGAGGCTTTGACGGCCGACAAAGATCAGGAAGTTTTGGTGCTTTGCCATCATGGAAACCGCTCTGCCCAGGTGTGTGCCTACCTGAAAGCCAACGGGTGGAGCAACGTGCTCAACGTGGCCGGAGGGATCCATCAATATGCCCTGCAGGTGGACTCGGATGTGGGGATGTACTAGATAAAAGAAGAGAGAAAGAGAAAAGAATTAAGAGACTTCCTGGCGCAAGAAGGCGAAACGCTTAGAAAGTCTATTCTTGGTCGAGGCGGGTAAAAGGGCCACAACGGCCGTGCGAATAACCTCTTTGATCCCTTCTCGATCAAGAAGATAGAAAAAGAGTAAAAAGGCGATCAAGCCGGTCACTGAATAGATTAAAAACTCGGTAATTTGCCCGCCCACACTATCCAAAAAAGGTGATGGGATAACCCAGTTTGGAACAATTAGGCGCAGTAAAATGAGCACCCCACCGGAGAAACCCGCTGCCAGCGTATTTCCCCGCAGCGTTTGCCACAGGGTGCTCAATTTTATTTCGGCCAGATTGAGCGTTACCGAGATATAAATTATGGTGATGATGGCCCGCACACCGGCCAAAGAGGCGGCGATTACGACCAGGTTGGCCGACCAGGTCACGCTTAAATAGGCGGTTAAGGCAAAAAGAGGGAACAGCACCACGTCGAATTTTAACCTTAAATCGGGTCGCCCCCTCGCGGACAGAGCGGCATCGCATAATTCCCCTAAGGTTTGCAGGAGCCGAAAGATCAAATATGCTCGGAGCAGGGGGGCGGCCGGCAGCCATTCCTCCCCAAAAAATAGATTGATAAACCGATCAGCCAAAATAAAAATGAAGAGATGATAGGGAATTGACGCGGTATGGGTCAGACGCATCATCCTGAGCAAAATCGCCTGAAACTGCTCTTTTTTGTGCTTTACGGCAGACAAAGCTGGCAGGGTAATCTGAAACATCGGCAGCCCGATGCCCACGACGATGAAGTTTGATTGCCTCTCACTAAAGGAGTACAAACCCAACGGACCCTCACCAAGGCGGCCGACGAGGATTTGATCGACATTGAGATTGGCATATTTAAGCCCCTGACTGCCCAGGAGACTGCGCGCAAACCCCCAAACCTGTTGGTAAATTTCACGACTGTGACGCCAGGACGGCCGAAAGCCGGTCCGCCACCAGACGATCGCTAGCCACGTGGTGGCTGATGCCAGATGAGCCAGCACCATACTCATGACGCCGAGATTAAAAATCACCAGGGTAATGACAATCACCACCGTAAAAGCGATATCTGCCAGAAGCTGAAACCCTTCGTGATATTTAAAGTCAAACTGTTGGAGGAGCAGGGCGGCCGGGACTACGGCCAGGGAGCGAAAAATGAAAACAACGGTCATCCCCTGAATGATGGGAACCGCTTCAACCGATTGATAAAATTGGCCGATCCAGGGAGCCGCCAAAATGACCAGAATGGCAGCCGGAATACCCAACCCCAGCAGCCAGAAAAATGCGGCTTCGGCATATGGTTTTTCTTGAAAATAGATTACCGCATCCCGGAACGGTGCCTGAATGAGGAGTAACAGGGCGCTGTAAAAAATAGTGGCAAAGGTAAATGTGCCGATCCCATCCGGCCCGAGGACACGGGTATAGATCAAAACGGCCGCGGTGCCGATCACCGTCAAACCCACCTGTCGCACAACGGACCAGCGTACCCCTGAAGCTAGCTGTTCACCGAAGGAGGACATGGGGAGTTAGTCAGCTGCCGCCGGGTTTTGGGTGGGCGGAAGTGGCGGGTCGAGGCGAGGTAATATGTAGGTCCCGGCAAGCAGAATCAGCGTGAAACCCAGGCCAATCATGCTGACAAGCCAGTAATCACCCTGCTCAAATGCAAATCCGACCGTAAATGAGGCCAAACCGCTCATGATCGAGACCAGCGCTTCGGCCGCCCCTTGCGTTTGAGCTCGCTCGCTGGCGGTCAGGGCATCGGTGAGCAGGGATGATCCGCCGATAAAGGTGAAATTCCACCCCAGGCCAAGCAAGAAGAGGGCCAGCCACAACACCGGCAAAGTGACCGATAGAGGGGCGACAATACAAGAGGCCACCAAGATAAACGTGCCCCCATAAATAATTTTGATTTGCCCAAAGCGATCAATTAAGTAGCCTGTCATAAAAGAGAGGCCGAACATTCCAAAGGTATGCCAAAAAATAACGCTGGATATCCCTTCGGTGGTGTGGTTGTGATGGGCCATGTGTAGGGGGGTGATGACCATCAGAAAGGTCATGACAAAAAATCCCAAACCCATGGAGAGAATAGACAAAATAACCATCGGTTTGCGAAATATTTCGCCGAGCGGCCGTTTTTCCGCCTGTGGGGACCCATTCGCCGCCAATTCTTTTGATTCTTCATCATCAATTTGCCGGGCGATTGTCCCCGGATCGGGATAAAGAAAAAGAAAAGTGACCACGGTCGCCAGAAGCATCGCCACGGCGGAAACGATGAAGGGACCGCTGTTGCCGGGCAGCTCAAAACCGGTCATTAAGTTAGTGCTGGGAGGGACAAGCAGCGGTCCAAAGATCGCCCCGATGGTTCCGGCAAAAACAACCACCCCGATGACCCGGGCGCGGCGTTTGGTGGGATAAACTTCCGCGGCGATAAAGCGACTTTGATCTCCGGCCGATCGGGACATGCCGATTAGCAGAGCGCCCAATAAGAATCCGAGGTAGCTGTTTTGAACGACCGCCCAAAAGGAGATGATGGCGCCCACAAAGGCCATAAAATAGCCGCCAGAAAGCGCATAGCGCCGGCCGATGCGATCCATCAGGTATCCAAACGGGTAGGCAAAAAGCGCCCGGCCGACGAGAGTAATCGTGTTTGGGAATCCGGCCGCGGCTTCACTACCCGCTAACTCTGCCGCGATAATCGGGGAGAGGGTAAAGGCGGCGATGGTGCTCGCTGAAAAAAAACTTTGGGCTAAAAAAACCGTCCCTGCGAGACGGTTTCGAGTTGCATCAGTTGTGGGTTGATTGGTTTGCGCCATTGGCGAACTTTAACTGATCTGATTTGTTTTGCAAATTTACTCGATGGCCATTGAGCGGTCAAACTGCCGCTGACCAATCCAGGCGGTGCCGATGCTGAGTCCGTACAGCACCACCAGAGGAGCCATGGTGAGCAGCATGGTGATTGGGTCGATTGACGGGGTAATGGCTGCGGCCAGAACGGCGATGCCCACAATGGCGAAGCGCCATTGATCTGCCAGGGCAGACGCCTGAATGATCCCAAAGCGGCCGACGAAATAGGCGATAACCGGCATCTCGAAACTGACCCCCAGCCAGAAAAGCATCAACAAGATGAAGCTGATGTACTCCGTGCCGGACCACTCAACTAAAAAGATGTCGTTTTGGAAATTTGACAAAAAATTGACCGCGGCCGGTACGAGGATAAACCAGGCAAATAAAATACCGGTGGCAAATAGCAAAACGGTCGTGGGCACAAAGAAATACACGTACCTCTTTTCACTTTTGGTCAATCCAGGGGAGATAAAGAGCCAGAATTGGTAAACCATCATCGGCATGGCCAGGATTGCCCCGATGGTGAAGGCCAGCAGAAAAAACGTTTCAATCCCCTCCGTTGGGCGCAACACCTGCAGCTGACTGCCATATGGCTTTAAAATTTCGTTGAGAAATGGTTCCGCCACAAAGAAGCCCACGATGGTCATCACCAGGAGAGAGCCGGCCGCCCAGGTTAATCGGATGCGCAGCTCGTTTAAGTGACCGAGAATCGAAAGAGTTTCTTCAGAAAGTGTGTCTTCGCCATCGATGGTAGCCATAAAGGTTACTCCTGATCATCCGGAATATCGATTAAATTCGGCAGCGATGCGGGTGGAGGAGGTACGGTTCCATTGGATACTGATACGGGTGCATCCTCATGAGGTGGCTGTTTACCCTCTTCTGTTTCGGCGTCAGGTGATTCGGTTTCAGGGGGTGAAAGCGTTGGGGGTCTAATTGAGTTTTCAACGGCACTTTTTGTTTCTTCAACCGCATCTTTTGTTTGGGTAATGGCGGCCGTGGCGGTTTCGTTAATTTGCTGGCGCAGGGTGTTGACTTCTTGCTGTAAAGAGCGCATTTCGGTCAACATTTCTTTCATGTCCCCACCATCATCGATTGCATCCAGCTCATTTTTGAGTTGAGCCGCAAACCCGCGCGAAATATTTTGCAGGTAGGCGGTCGTTTGCCCTAGCCATCTGGCAAATTTGGCGATCCGTTGAGGACCCATGACAATGCCAGCCAGGATAAGGATAAATATGAGCTCGTAGGATCCAATCCAATCGAACATAAAAAGTGCCTGTATATTGAGTTAAGCGGTTTCGCTGCTCTCTTCTTCGCCTTCGTTCATTCCTTCACGCAAATTGTTGCGAAACGAGCTGACACCCTTGCCCAGCTCCGAACCCAACTTACTAATTCGGCCGATGCCAAAAACAAGTAATACCACAACAAGAATAATAATCCATTCCCAGCCGTTAATCATAGTTTAATCTCCTAATAAATCTGAATATTTAGTTGATTTTTCTTCAGATTTTCCCCAATCATTGAACGAGCATTATAGCAGATATCTGAGGGGTTTGCCTGTAATCAAGCGATCTCTCAGCCAAAATGCACTTAGGGAAAAATCAAGAAGTATAATCTTCGTCACTATTCAGTCTGTGGCTTCGACAGGCTCAGCCACCGCTAAATTGCGCAGCCTGAGCTTGTCGAAGGCGGGTTTTTAAAATGACCTGAATAGCTACAAATCTTCTCTATAGTTGATGTTGTAAAAAAAGCGACTCTTACCGATTGAGCCAAAAAACCGCGGTTTCCAGCTCCTCCGGCAAAAACAGGGCCCGAATCGGCATCCGCTGCAAAAAATCAGCCACCAGCTGTCGATCTTCTCCCTGCAGACCGGCCGGAAAGGCAAAATCGAGCCCGTCATGTTCAAGTTGGCTCAGGGTGGCCAGGCCGTTAATCTGATCCCAGGGCATAAAGGTGCCGGCCGGGAAAATTGACCGGAACGACTGACCAAGCTCACTTCTGAGCTTGCGCAGCTTGAGATAGCCGCGGATCGTTTCAACCTGTTTGGCGGCCGCGGCCGGATCACGCTCGTTGGAAAAAGGATCGATCAAAATGAGGGGGTGAGGTTTAGTCGCCGATTCCAAACCGGATATTGCGCCGAGAACCCGGCCGGCGTTTTCACCGTATATTTCGCCAAATACCCCGTTGAGATGGACCACGAGCTGCTTTGGACTGCCCGGCTGATGATTATTCATGGCCGTCATCCACTCTCCCAGCTGACGCAAATAGCGCTGCAGGTGTTGGGCATTTGATCCATATCGTTCTTTGGCCTTGTCTGCCTGAATAAATACCACAATTTGATCCAGCTCACGATAGATTAAGCTCGAGGCGGCAATTTCTGGCGAAGCGCCTAATAAAAGCGAGGCCGGTATTGACCTATCTCCTAATTCAGCGGTTAAAAGGTTCGGTAAATCAAGTTTTTTAAGGTGGCAAACCGCCTTGAGTAAGGCGATTTGAATCCCCCAAACGATATTGCGCGGCAGCGGCCGTTCAATTTGAAACGTCTGGATGACGGTTTTTTTTTCCGCCTGAAACCCCCGAAGCAGCTGTCTCCGGCCGGTGGAGTCTACCTCCTCGGCGCCAATTTCAACCTCGCGCTCTTCTGTTGTTGTTTCCATCAGCGATTCAACCGTTTGGGCCAGCGGTAACCACCTGTCGACCGTTTGGCCGATCAGGCCAGCGGCAGCCGTTTCTGCTGCTTTTCTAATTTGTTTTGAGTTACTATGTTTACTATAAGGGCAATCTCCCCAAAAAAGTTGCCCCAATTTGGTTTGAATGCCAACTGAGACGATTTCGGCCGCTTGGCCATTAACGATCGATACTTTTGGACGCGTTAGAACGTCGGAAATAGTAAATTGATTCATGGATGCATCGCTTAACAGCCGGCCGGCCTGGATTCTGATTGGGTTGATGACCTTGACGTTGTTGGCCTGTACTGCTGGAACTGCGCTGGTGTTCAGATTGGATCGACAGGCCGCAGTGTATCCCAATTCTAGTGTGATTACATCGAACAGCAAATATCGCCTGCCCAGTTCATTTCGCTGGGATGATGCGTATTCAACCACCGATGATTTCCGCGATGTGTTTACCTGGTATTCGATCACCTTTGATTTGGGACCGGAGACGGCCGCCAACGGAGGGTGCGCCATGACCGAAGAAATCGCCACGTTACTTTTTGTCTTTGATCGATATACCGGGGTGATGATTTGTGAAATGGGGGATGAGCGGCTGATTTACGTCAATCGCACGACGTATTTGCGGTAGTTTTCAATGCGATTTTGAGTTTTGACAAATTAACACCGATAAAGCGCTGTCATTCCCGCGAAAGCGGGAATCCATTGGATTGCCACCGATGGATCCCTGCCTACGCGGGGATGACGGGCCCGTTTTGAAAGTCGGTTCATATCTGTATTTATTTATAAATCTTAAATATGCGGCTGCTGTAAAATAGCGTATATAAAATAGAAAGTTACGAAAATTTTTGTAACAGAGTATTTTGTATTTTAGGCACTTAAATTGAGAGGAGTTCAGACTCGTTAAACTTCTCTTCCAGGAAGCGGCCGTGGGCCAGCATCGCCTGCACGTCGTTTTTGCTGATATCGATCACCATTTCTTTCATTTCGCGATCGAGTATTTCCAGCTGTTCTTCCAATATTTTTTCGGCGGTTTTGCCATCACGTACCGGATGGAACTTCGCATAGGCAGGGGGAAGCTTGAGATAATTTTCCAGCGTTTTGGGCAGATATTCTAGCGCCGTGCGCCGAATCACAAATACATTTGGATCGCTGCTGTTAATGTCGCTGATAAAGGGCAAAATGACAAAAATCGATTCTTTGATGCTTTTGACCCGCTGCAGGATCGGTTTGGAAACCTTGCGTCGAATTTTAAAAGTTAAATTGTTGAGTTCTTTGCGTATTTCTTTGGCCGTAATTTGACTTTGCAGCTGAAGGCGCTCTTTCTTTGTGGTGGGAAACCCCAAAGCCCCAACCAGATACAGTCCAGGCACGATGAGATACCAAAACGAATCGATAATGTTCAAGAAGTAGAGAGACAAACCGCCCAAAGCCAGCAGGGACCCGGCAATGTTGCGGTTGCTATAGAGATAAAGCCAAAAGCGATCGGAGAATTTCATCTTTTTGTTCTGCTGTAGAGGTCCACAAATTGAAACCTCTACAGCTTATTTAATCATGTTAGACGTCTATTTACAATTCCAAACTGTTGTCACTATCTGCTGGCGGCTTTGTGAAATCAACATCCGAAGTGGCTTCAATCGCTTCTGATTGGCGTACCCGGTCCAGGTAAGTTTTCGATTTGGTGATTTCATCCGACAGGGCGTTGATCGTTTGATCCATCACGTCCAGGGCCTGGAGTTTATATTCGGAAATGCTGTCCATGGCAAAATAGATGTTGTCAAACGACTTTTTGAGCTTGTCGATTTCAATCGTGGAGCTCGAGGCCTGTTTATAAACTTCGGCCGTTTGCCGCTTCATCATTTCCGAAGTGGTGTGGATCAAATTGCTCGTGGTGGTATTTAAGGCGTTAATTTGATCGAGCACCAGCTTCTGGTTGGCCAGAGCCTGGGCCACAATGATCGCGGTGCGCAAGGCGGAAACGGTCGTTGTTGACGCCCGATCTACCCCTTTAATCAGCTCGAGATTGTTTTTGCGCACCATATCAAGGGCCAGATACCCTTGAATGCTGACTGCGAGCTGAGTTAACAGGTCCTGAACCTTTTGACGCACGTAAAAAAGCATCTCTTCTTTGACGATCCGCGCTTTTTCGGGATCGCTAATTTCGAGTTCCGCGACACGCTGGGTGAGGGCGGTGTCGATTCGCCGGCCGAGATATATGTACTGCTGGAGCTTGGTCATGATGGCCCACAGGTTGACTTTTTCTTCCTCGAGGGCGGCATTGTCCATGCGCAGCTCATCTTGTCCGTTGTGCAGGGAATTTAATATCGCGTCGATATGTTTTTGTGACGATTGATAGCGCAAAAAATAATCGCGCAATTTGTCGCCAAATGGAATGATGCCAAAAAGCCGTTTGGGCTGGAATAAATCACCCTGCCGGCTGGGATCTAAATCTTCCACCGTGCGGCGTAAATCGACCAGGGCTTTGGAGATTGGAGATTTATCGTCGAACACGCCGTCCTGCATAGCGGCAGCCGGCCGGTCGAGCATGCGGTTTGATACGGATGCTGACGCCCGGATTTCTTTGTTGCCTAAATTGTGAATGGCGTTGACCTGATCGGTAAACTCATCGGTGTTGACCCGGGTGGTCATCACATCGGCGATAAACTTTTCGGCGCGCACGTCGAGTTCGCTGACTTCTTCTTCACGAAGCTTCATCAGGCCGTCAGCCTGTTCAACCTCAACCTTTTGAACCGGTTTGGGGGCATTTAATGTTTCTGGCGGGGCTAATTCTAGATCTTCCATAACGCAATTCTCCTGTTCCCACTCCCTGAGCGTTATATTTTTGCAAAAGCTTGAGAGTGTGTGCTGTCGATGATAAAAATCTTTACGATTAGTAATTACCGGTAGTCGCACGATTTAACTCAAATAATTGTAATATGAGTTGGCGATCTCGTCATTATTAATAGGTGGACTTTTGTCCACCTTATGGTTGATTAACCTTTGTAGCTACCTTACTAATCCAATGAATGAAGGAGGTTAACAAAATAACTCGCTAATAGAATCATTACCTGTTTCCATTGCCTGCTGACCCGTTGTCATCCTGAGCGAAGCGAAGATATCGTGTGAAAAGTCAAGCGATTTCCGCCGCTTGGCACCGGTTGACTCTTCAAGACGCGGTAGCAAAGAAGCCACAGCTTAGGCATTTCCACAATGCCGACCGTCCTTGCTGTGTTCAAGCTGTGGGCAGGTGGCCAGGATGAAACCGATGTAGGGGCTTGGCTAGTAGGGGCTTGGCTAGCCAAGCCCTTACACAAATCCCCTACAAATAATGACAGGGGTCCGATTATACGACATCCCGAATGTCAATAATCTGATGATCCTCGATTTTTCCCAAGCCTTCTCGGACTTCCTCGATCGTAGTATCCGGCAATTTTAAAACCATATCATAGAAATCCCCCTCAACCCGGGGAGATGGGTAGGTTCCGATACCCATGACGCACCAATCTTTATCGTTCAGGAAGTCATTAATTTTTTGGAACTCCCCTTTGCGATTGGGCATGCGGATAGTAACCCGGATTCCCTCTGTGGGCAGACCCAGCATGAGCTGCAGGGCGTTCATGATGTCGACCTCGGTCAGAATCCCAACCACAATGTCTGGATTTTCCAGGACCACCAATGCGCTTTGGCGCGCCTCGTTGAGCATCACCGCTGCTCGCTCTACGGTCATATTGGCAGACGCGGTTAATATGTCGATTTTTTTCACCATGACATCTTTTACGCGCAGATTGGCTAAACGACGGGAGATTTCCCACACGTTTAAGCTGGAAATGGAGTCTGATTTGAGCGCAAAACTTTTGGCTGTAACGAGCCCTTTCAGGCGTTTGCCGTCTCCCACGACCGGCAGATGACGAACCCGGTTGGTGGTCATGATTTGCTGCGCTTCGTTGGCCAGGGTTTCGGGAGCGATCATGATCGGATGGCGGGTCATACAATCTTTTACTAACATGATTTTTCCTTTTATTGAGATCTTTAAGCGACGGAATTCATGGAAATGTGTTTGTAGATAAAGTGATCCTCTTAATCCGCGGCCGGTTCGGCCGCTTTTGAAATGACCGGATCAAACGATTCCAGCGTTTCTTTAGGTAGATGGCAAAAAATGCGGTGACCGTTGTTAAATTCGCGCCACGGCGGCAGTTCCGTTTCACATTTTTTGCCGCCGTCCGGCATCAGCTTGCGGCGCGGACAGCGGGTGTGAAAGCGGCATCCGGATGGGGGGCTAATCGCCGAAGGCACATTGCCTTCCAGGCGGATGCGCTTTTGAGTAACGGAGGGGTCCGGGATGGGCACGGCCGACAGCAGCGCTTCGGTATATGGGTGATAGGGCAGCTGGTAAATTTCTTCGGCCGGTCCAAACTCCATCACCTGGCCCAAATACATCACCGCCACAAAATCGGAGAAAAAGCGCACCACGCTCAGATCGTGGGCGATAAACAGCAGCGTTGTACCAAACTCGCGCTGAATTTCGATCAGCAGATTGAGAATGGCCGCCTGAACCGAAACGTCCAGGGCGCTGACCGGCTCATCACACAAAACCAGCTCCGGCCGGCTGGCCAGCGCTCTGGCGATGCCGACCCTTTGCTTCTCTCCACCGCTGAGCTGCCTCGGCAGGCGATCAAAGTAATTTTCGCCTAGGCGCATCGCCTCGAGCAAACGCACTACTTCTGACCGAATTTGGTCGGGAGGGACGGTGCCAAAGCGCTCCATCGGCCGGCCGATTTGCTGCCCAACGGTGTAAGAGGGATTCATGGTTGAATCGGGGTTTTGGAACACCATTTGGAGTTCCTGAATCAACTTTTTGTCCCGGCCGGAGAGCGACGAGGTTACATCAAAAGTGACGTCCTCCACATTGAACTCTGCCTGCCCGGCTGTAGCATTTTCCAACCCGATAATTGTTTTGACCAGCGTGCTTTTACCACAGCCCGATTCTCCCACGATGCCCAAAGTGCTGCCCCGAGGGACCTCGAAGCTGGCGTTTTCAACCGCCTTAACCTTTCGCTTTTCTCCAAGCCCCAAAATATCTTTGAGGCTGGAACCGGCAACGTCGTAATATTTTTTCAAATCTTTAATGATCAATATCGGTTCATTTTTGGTGACGTCTTCGGTGGCCGGGGTCAATTTAATATCTTCCGGTGGAATCCAGGCGGCCGGATCAATTTCCTCCGCAAAATGGCAGCGGACCGAGGTACCATCCGGCATCTGGCGCACCTCCGGCCGTTCATCGAGACAGCGCTGGCGGGCATAGTCGCAGCGCGGTCCGTAAACACACCCGCTGGGACGGTTGTTGGGAGGGGGCACCCGGCCGCGGATCGGGTAGAGCTGGCTGCTGGCTTTGTCACCCCCTAATTTGGGCACACAGCGCAGTAAACCCTGGGTGTACGGATGTTTGGGATCGGCGTAAAGATCTCTCACTGGGGCGCGCTCAACCATTTCTCCCGCGTACATCACCCCTACTTGGGTGCATACGCGGGCCACCACGCCGAGGTTGTGGCTAATGTACATGATTGCCGTGTCAAAATCCCGCCGCAGTTCGGCAATAAGATCGAGCACGGCCGCTTCAACCGTCACATCTAGAGCCGTTGTCGGCTCATCCATAATGAGCAGGGCCGGGTTGTTGAGCAGAGCCATGGCGATCACCACGCGCTGCTGTTGCCCGCCGGATATTTGATGGGGAAAGCGCTTGATCACGTTTTCGGGATCGGGCATGTAGACGCGGCTGAGCATGTCAACACAGCGATCTTCCGCTTCACTTTCACTCATCCCGCGATGTACGGTCAATACCTCTTTCATTTGGTCACCCAGACGCAGTGAAGGGTTAAGCGCCTGCATTGGGTCTTGATACACCATGGCGATTTGATCGCCACGCAGGCGGCGCAGTTCCTCATCCGATTTGTTGACCAATTCTTGACCCTGGAACTTGATGCTGCCGCTTTTTACATACCCATTGGCCCCGAGGAAATTGACAATCGCCCAGGCCACCGTGCTTTTACCACACCCCGATTCTCCGACAATGCCGTGGGATTCCCCCTTGAAAATCTCAAAAGAAACATTTTGCACGGCGTCAATTTCACCGTTGCGGACTTTATATGTAATGGCCACATCTTCGAGTTTTAAGACCGGCTGCTCGAATTTTTTATCCATATTCATCGTTTCTTGGAACCTTCTACTTTTGATACCTGGTTATTTCTTCATTCAGCCCATCTACAAAAAGATTGAGACCGACCACAAGCGAGCCGATGGCAACCGCCGGGGCCAGGACGCTAACGGGTACAGTGCCAAAGGAAGGTCGGGCCACATTGATCATATTTCCCCAATCCGGTTCTGGCGGGGGCAGGCCACGGCCTAAAAAGCCTAAGGTGCCGATGGTGAAAATGGCGTATCCCACACGCAGCATCGAGTCAACCAGGAGAGGCCCGATGGCGTTGGGCCAGATTTCGCGAAACATAATAAACCAAATTGATTCACCGCGAGTTTCGGCTGCGCGAATATAATCGCGCGTTTTAATGTCCAGCGCCTGGCTGCGAGCCAGTCGGGCCACACCGGGTGCTCCGGTGACGGCAATGGCAAAAATCATGATGAGGTCACCCTGCCCCAGGGCGGTGATCACCACCAGATAGAGCACGATCCGCGGAAAGGCGATCAGGGCATCCAAAATTTGCATGATAATTTGGTCGTACCAGCCGCCCTTGTAGCCGGCCAGCAGCCCCAGCACCGTTCCCAGGGAGAGTGATCCGATCACTCCCCACAAAGCCACCCCGAGCGGAAGAACAAAGTTTGGCAAAACAATCGCCTGTAAGCCTAAAAGACCGTTTAGGAAAATGACGACCGGTATCAAAGCGATCCCAACGATTAAATTGCCCCATCCTTTAAGCCGCTGGTTGGGTTCCTCCAACATGGGGATGGCCCGAATAATTAAGACGATGCCGATTAAGCCGGCCAGACCGGTAAAGTAACCGGAAAGCGGCAGGGCCGGGACGCGAGTTTTGAGTAATATCACCTGGGTGCCGGCCATGACTCGCGAGAGGTTGTCCCGGCCGAGGCGGTCGGTCCCCAACCAATTTTCGGCACTCATCGGCTGATTGGGCCGAAAATCGCTGGCATTTGGATCTACAGGGGTCCAGACCAGGGAAATTAGACCAACGACGACCCAAAATAAAACGATGGCCAAGCCGATGGTGGCGATCCTTGATGTAAAAATTAAGGCGATATAGCTTTGGATAGAACTGAGTAATTTTGCCCCCCGGCTCTGAACCGGCGAGCTGGCTTGAGTTGCTGCCATTGTCTCCCTCCTCTTTATGAATAGCGTATTCTTGGATTGATAAAGGTATAAACAAGGTCACCGATCAGGCGGGTGGAAATAGCCACCAGCACGGTGACGATGGCCGAGGCCCCAAGACCATAAACATCGCCAAAAATCGCCGATTTATAAATATAGTCGCCCAGACCCGGGTACCCGAACAAAATCTCGACCACGACGATGCCCCCAATAAAGTAGTTGATGTGGAGCATGATGATCGTGATCGGCGCCATCAAGGCGTTGCGTACCGCGTGGCGGAAGACAACCCGGCGGAACGGCATACCTTTAATTATGGCGGTGCGAATGTAGGGTGCTTTCATGACGTCAACCATGCTGGCCCGCGTCATACGAATGACGTAGCCCAGCTCGACGGCCGTCAGGGTCAACACCGGCAGGGTTAACAGCCTGACCGTTAACCCGCCTCCAGCGGTGTCAATCGCCAGAGCCGGCAGCCACCTTAGCTGAATGGCAAATATAAATATGAGGATCAGGCCGGTGACAAATTCGGGAGTGGAGGTGCCAATTAAACCAAAAATCGATATGGTGCGGTCGATTAATTTCCCTTCATTGATCCCGGCGATGATGCCAAAAAGTAGAGCCAGGGGCATCACAAAAATAAAGGCGGCACCGGCTAAAATAAAGGTGTTGGCCGCTCGCGTGGGGATCGTATTGGAGATCGGCCGATTGGTGCGCAGCGAGACCCCGCCATCTCCGCGAAGAACACCCTTCACAAGGGGGATGTATTGAACCGGGGCCCCGGGTATTTCTTGCCAGCCGGTTTGGGTGCTGACGTAGGCAATCGCCCCTTCTCCTTTGATCCATTTGGCGGCGCGACCCTCATCATCGATTCCCCAAAATACCTCTTTCCCATCTTCTTCCCACCAGACGTCACCGGCCGGTTCAGCCGTGTAGGTGCCGTCTTCATTTCGAACCAGGACGGACAGTTCCCCACCTTCACCGAGCTGATACTGAACATAGCGGCCTTCACCTTGGTCAATCCACCACTCCAGATCGCCGCTGCTCGGGTTGTTAAGCTGGGTAATGTCCTGGCCGATTAAGCGGCGGGCCCGAAAATCATTGCCAATCATCCAGTCAGCATAGCGTTGTAAAACCGGAATTTCTAATCCCAGCTGCCGAGCCAAAGACTCCCGTTGAGCGGGGGTCGACTCGATCCCCAAAATTTTGACCAAAATTTCGCCATCGCTGGGATCAAGCATAAAAAAAAGCAGGATCGAAACGAGAAATACGGTAACGACGACGGAAATAACGCTTTGAAACAAAAATCGGACCATCTTTTTTCCCCTATTACTTGGAACGGTATTATTTTTTTAATATTTAGCCGCAGATTCCACGGATTTTTGCTTAACCCCCTAAAAATCCGCGTAACCTGCGGTTAAATTGAGCTAAATTTGCAAAACGGGCAATCGGTATTCCAATTGCCCGTTTTTTTAAACTGTCTCGGCCTTCATTTTGGTTTTATGAAGACCGGGCTGCTTTCAACCCCAGGCTGGCAGGGAAATTTTATCCCTGGTCCAGTGATGCCTGATAAAAGAACATGTAGTCGGTGGGATGAGCCGGCAGGTTTTTGACTTCGTTACGGGTAATCATCCAGCGGCTCTTGAAGAAGGAGATGCCGATCGGCCCTCTATCCCAGAAAATGTCCTGCAGCTGGCCGAGAAGTTCACGACGGGCTTCGATGTCGAGCGTCCCGGACGCTTCCTGCAGGATTTGACCAAATTCTTCATCAACCCAGCGCGATTCGTTCCAGGCCACCGGATCGCCATTTTCGTCGGCGATATAAGCCAGCGGGAGCACCATCGTACCCAACGGCCGGTGGGTCCAGGCGGTGATCCCCAGAGGCACTTCGGTCCACCGTTCCCAATAGCCGGCCGCTTCGGTAATGTCGAGCTCGAGCTCGAAGCCAGCTTCAGCGGCGTCCTCTTTTAAGACCTGAGCGATTTCCGCCTCACCCTCGTCATTTTTGGTGACCAGAGTAGCCTGAAGCGGCAACGTGTTGCCGGTTTCGGCCGCCCACTCTTCCAGCAGCGCCTTCGCCCCTTCGATATCTTTTTCCGGAATATCCCGCGGGGCGTACGCCGGATGAACCGGGGCGATGTGGGCGTCTGCACCCAAATCCCCTTCGCCAAACCATGACAAATTGAGAATTTTTTGTCGATCCTGGCACAGGCGCAGGGCTTTAATCACGCGAGGATCCGTCCACGGCTCTGTATCAACCCGGGCGCGCAGCACCAGGCTTTGAGCGGTTCGGGCGCTTTTAACCGTGATATCGGGATTGTCTTTGAGCACTTCCCAATCGGTGGCTCGTGGCTGATAGTAAGTATGAATTTCACCGGACTGGATGGCGTTGAGTGAAGCGTCTTTGTCGAGATTAACAAAACGGAGACCTTCCAGGAACGGCATCTGGTTGTCTGGGCCACCCCAATAATCCTCACGGCGGGTGAAGGATGCCCCGCTATCGGGATCATATTCCGCCAGGGTGTATGGCCCGGTACCGATCGGCTGAGCGAGAAAGTCACCCTGGAACGTACGCGGCAGGATGACGGCCGGGTAGTGGAACAGGTGCTCGGGAACGCCGATATCACCAAAGGCCAGATTGAGCCTTACGGTGTAGTCATCGACTTTTTCCACGCGCCCCATATCCCCTTCAAGATAGGCCATCAACCCTTTTACGGATGAACCAACTTCGTCATCCAGCCACTGGCTGATGTTAAAGATCACGTCATCGGCGGTCAATTCTTCACCATTGTTAAACATGATGCCTTGACGCAGGTTTAAGGTCCAGACGGTGACGTCTTCATTGGCGTCCCAGCTGTCGAGCAAAAACGGCCGAGTCAAGTTGTCTGGGCCGGTTTCAGTCAGGTATTCAGCCACCTGACGAACGATATGCGCCCCCTCAACCCACGACAGGCGGGCTGGATGATCGAGGATCTGACTGGTTTGCATTCCCACGATGAGCGTGCCGCCCGCTTGTTGTTCGACCATCGCTTCTTCACCACCCGTTGCAGCTTCTTCGCCTCCGGTTGCGGCTTCTTCTCCACCGCCGGTTTCCGGTGCGGAACAGGCTGTGGCCAAAGCGGCCGACATCCCGAGCAGGGTGGCGAAACGCATGAATTCTCGCCGAGAAACGCGGCCGTCTTTTAATGCACGGTAGGCGCGCGGAATACTCGGATGAATTTCATGCATTTCATCTTGTGAAATAATTTCCTTAGTCATGAAATGAACTCCTCCTTACAAGAATTTTAATACAAACACTAAGGGCTTAACGGTCAGCAAACCCCTGATTTTGGGGGTGGCTGTTGTTAACTAAATTAGGGGGGAGATTAAGGTCAGGATCAAAGGGACTCAAAGATTGATCGACACCCTTCTCATTTGTGAGAAAGGTCCCCAAGCTCCATTTCCTGCCCAAAGGCAAGAATAGTTGATCAATCATTTGGGTTGAAAATTTGTCCTTTCCTATCTTTATTGAAGCCTGTCCTAATCCTTCAATAAGAGGGTTGTGGCAAATTGGTGAGCGTTAAGATAATAACATGGTTAAGGGTTCGGGACAAATTTATTGGTTCATTTGTTCGACTTTTTTTATTTGGGTGACGGGTGATAGGTAACGGGTGATGGAGCTTGACATAAAGTGAAGCATAATTTACGTTGGCCAACACCCAACACCCAACACCCAACACCCATCACCCAACACCCATCACCCATCACCCAATTACCGGATCTTTTGGACAGTGACTCAAAAACTCAATCCCGTCTTCATAGACGACCACCAAATCTTCGATGCGAATCCCTCCCCAGTCAGGTAGGTAAATGCCAGGTTCGACGGTTACGACTGATCCGGCCGGAATGGGGTTTGGGTTGCGGGAAGAGAGACGGGGTTGTTCGTGAATATACAGGCCCAGGCCGTGTCCCAGCGAGTGGCCAAAATTTTCGCCCTGACCAGCGTCTTCGATGACGTCGCGCGCCAGGGCATCGATTTCGCGGCCGCTCATGCCTGCTTTCATGTGCTCCAGCGCATTTTTCTGGGCGGTGTGAACCAGATTGTAAACATACCAAAATTTGGCGCTGGGCTGAGAACCCAGATAAAAAGAGCGGGTTAAATCACTACAGTAGCCGTCCACCTTGGCCCCCATGTCGATCACCATGGTATCCCCAGCCTGCAGCGGCCGATCACTAGGGTGATGGTGGGCCAGGGCAGCGTTGGGACCGGCGGCCACGATGATGTCAAAAGCCAGACCGTCTGCGCCATTTTCACGCATGATTTTTTCCAGTTCCCACGCCAGCTGTCGCTCCGTCATCCCCGGTTTGGCCAGCTTGTTGACCTGCCCCATCGCCAGATCGGTGATCGCGGCCGCGCGCCGTATGATAGCCAACTCATCAACCGATTTGACCTGCCGCAGCTCCTCGAGAGCCACAATAAGAGACTTGAGTTCCGTAGCGATCTCATCCCCCTCAATCGCCTTTTGCCACTCTTGAAAAGTATTGAGGGTGACCTGATCTCCTTCAACTCCCAGCGTTTTGCACTGTGCCTGATCGATCATATCCCCGATTGTGGCCAATCCCTCATCGCTGCCCATTTTTACCAGCTCAAAATCAGGCGCCTGCTTTTGAGCCTGGGCCCAATAGCGGAAATCGGTGCCGAGCAGGGCCTGAGTTTGCGTTACGATGAGAAAACAGTTTGAGCCGCTAAAGCCGCTTAGCCAGCGGTAATTTTCATAGCTGCCGACCAGCACCCCATCTACCCCCCATTCGGGTAAGTGGTTTCGCAGGGCATTAATTCTTTCTTGGGTCATTACTTTACCTCAGCTGGCGCGTTTGATCTCTTCTTTTAAAATCGCTTTGAAAATGGCGATCATCGTGGCATAAGTTGGATCCATCCCTTCATAGGAGAGATTTTTCGATCCGAGATTCATCCCTTTGCTAAAGGGAGTGTCCGAAGCGTAATGGAGAATGCCGATCGGAAAGGGAGCGTGGTGCAGGGTCACAATTTCATTTTGCGGATAGCGCTTGGGCCGCACAATCTCGTAAATACAGCTCAGATAGGGGCCGGCTTCCATTTCCAGATCGGTATACCCTTCATTATAAAAAACAGACATGTACTCGTGGTTTTGTAAAAATGTTCCTGGGGCGGTTATCGCTTTTTGATTGTCTAATACGGTGCCGTAGACGATGTAAGGTTCGACATCAAGGGCGGAAAAACAGTTATTAAATAAATATGTGTTGTCGGAATGCTCGTCGTGGACCACGCTGGGGATCATGACATCCCCGACGCGGCCGTTCAAGGTGGCCGCCTTGCCCATGATGAAGATACCTCGTATTTCCGCAATATTGCGGCCGATCTCCGATAAAATTTGATAGGCTGCCATCCCCAATGGATAGTCGATGTTGATAATTAGGGCATCGGTTTTGGCCAATACTTCACCGTGTTTATCCCCTGGGGTCACACCCAGGCGGTGATCTAAACAATCGGGAGCCAACTTGCTCAATTCGATAACCTGGGCTTCCAGGTCGAATACGTGTTGACTGGGAATGCGGTGAATGCCTACCTGTTTCTCTTTTTGAAGCCGATCGTTTCGCGAAGATCGATGAGCGGTCTCGTATTTTTTGAGGGAGTAATAAAGAAAATTGTCGAGGCTGCTGGGTACATTTTGCTTTAAAATATCGTCGTACTCTTGTTTAAGGAGGGGGTCATCTCCCTGGCGGATAAAATCACCTAGCTCCTGTTCGATATCCTGAGCGTGTCCGCTCAATAAATTTGGCAGCGAATGGGTATTGCTGGACACAAAATAAATCGGCCGGTCATAAAATGGGATATGGGGGCAATCTTCCCGAATTTGCTCCCACCAGCGCCTGGTGGCCCGTTTATATTCAACAAACGAGCCGGCCAGCAGCCTCACAGATACAGCGCAGTTTTTCTGGGCAATACGCCGGATCCGCTCAACTGTTTTGCCCTGCCAGATTGATTGGATGCGAGTTAAGATGTCCGGATCGATTCCTGCAAACCCGCTAATCCGGTCAACCTCCTCCGGTAAAAATTTTCCGTCCCTGGCCAACACTTTTGTGTTGAGATACGCATTTATTTCAGGTTTGTGAAGAAGGAGATGAAGTTTGTCCAGCTCAATCTGGTAGGCGGTGAGCTTGGGAATGATGTCATCAATGTCGGATCGGCTGGCAATAAACAGCGCCAGAGTGCGATTCCCATCCCAATACGATCTTCTACGACGGGCCGGGGCGTTAACCGCCTGCCACGCTTCAACCCCTGGATACCCATGTTGGGCAAATACCCACTCTGACTGTCCTAAAAGCACAAGGTTAATGTCGTCCGCTAAAACATCTGGCAGCCGAAGAAGTGAATAGACGAGTGCGGACACATCAGGTTCGAGGTTGCTTGAGCCCACGTGTAGAGCCGATCGAACTCTGGTATGGGCTTCGATTAACGATCGTATCGGTACCTCTCGAGAACTTCGCAGCAGGGAATAATACGTGCGAATATAAAGATTGATATCGTTGTTTCCGGATGTGGGAACAGTACGGTCCATAATAATTTGTCTCTGTCTCCTGTTACTTTCTCTGTTCTCTGTTCTCTCTTCTCTTTTCTCTATCTCCCGGAGTATAACGCTGCTCTTTCCAGAAAGCCCACGTAAAACCTCATTCTGTTGAACAATTGTGAAACCGCGAAGGTAAGTCGTAAGGAAAATGGTTTAAAGTATAATAATTAGTACTTTCGTCCTGATTTCCATAAAATCAGGCAGCGCGTCGGAATTCAAAATTACTATATAAAAATAAGTGAAGTGGCATTTTTCATGGCGATTGTGGCCCCTGCTTCTGGCCTTTGTTTTACTCAACGGCTTTTTTGTAATGGGGCAAATTACGGCCACAAATCGCTTTTACGATCACCGACAGTCAAATAGGGGAGCATCTGATAATTCGTCACAGGAAATTGTTGTCGGTTCTTTGGTGACCCCCGGTATTTCCCCCCCTCTGAGCCGTATTCCGTTTTTAGCGGCTGATTTGACCCTGAACCGGGAGGTTAATCCCCGTCATGATCCTCTCCTTTACGATCGGCCGCAGGAACTGGAGATGGGGAGCGTAGAGATCGACCCGCTGCTGAGTCTGTCTGCCTCACAAACCGGTCAATCTCCACCCGTCCAGCGTTCGTTTGAGGGAACGACCGCCTGTCCTGGGTGTAAACCGGCCGATCCTGTCGGTGACGTTGGTCTCAATCACTATGTCAGCATGGCCAATTTTCACGTTTCGGTGTTTGACAAGGAAGGGGAGCTGTTGGTAGGCCCCGTGCCGTTTGATCAAATTTTTGCTCATCAAGGAGGTCAATGCGGCACTCAAAACGCGGGTGATCCGGTGGTCTTGTACGATTCCCTGGCTGATCGCTGGCTCCTGAGCCAGTTTGCGGCTCCCAATCACCTGTGTGTCGCTGTTTCAACTGGTGGGGACCCGACCGGGACGTATTTCACCTATGAATTTGATACGATAAAATTCCCCGATTACTTTAAATTTGGGGTTTGGGATGATGGGTATTACATGTCGGCCAACGAACGCTTTTATACGGCGTACGCCTTTGATCGACAGGCAATGGTTGAGGGCCGGCCGGCGCACTTTCAGAAGTTCTCCGGTGGTGAAAATTTCCTGATGCCGGCCGACCTGGATGGCCTGCGCCCGCCACCGGCCAATTCACCCCATTTGTTTTATACCTTTAAAAACAGCACCTTTCACGGGGGGGATGATCGCTTGGAGCTTTATCGCTTTGCTGTCGATTGGCAAACCCCGCAAAATTCCTCTTTTGATCTGTATAAAACCGTTCCCCTCACCCCATTCCGATATACGCCGTGCGGTTATTTTCAGCTAAACTGCATCCCGCAAAAGAGTAGCCAACAGCGTCTCGACGCAATCGCTGAATGGCCGATGTTTCGATTTGCCTATCGACGTTTTCCCGATCGAGAAAAAATGGTGGGGGCTTTTACCGTTGGTGGTGGATATGGTGAGGCGGGGGCCGCCATTCGCTGGTTTGAACTATCTCGTTTTGGAGACGGCGAGTGGGGCTTGAGCCAGGAGGGCACTCAGGATGAAGGAGACGGATTAGATCGATTTAATCCCAGCATTGCCATGGATCAAAATGGCAGCATCGCTTTGGGATATTCAACTTCAAGTGCCTCAACTTTCCCCGATATCCGCTTTGCCGTCAATGACTTCAGTGACCCGGCCGGAACGATGCGCCAGGAAACGAGGATGCAGCGCGGGTTTGCCTCCCAGATTGGATCAAACCGTTGGGGAGATTACAGCGCGATGTCGATTGATCCAGAAGATGGCTGCACATTTTTTTACACCAATCAATATTATCCTGCTCCTGACAGGCAGTGGCAGGTTCGTGTGGGAACATTCACGCTTGAATCTTGTACCGTTCCCACCATCACCCTTTATACTGCTCCGGAGGTCCAGACCGCTTGTGTCGGAGGGACCGCTGATTATGAAATTATTTCAACGAGGTTGGTCGGGTTTGACGAAGAAATAGCTCTTTCCGTTGAGGGTCTGCCAAACAGCGCGGCCGTTACCATTTCCGGGTGGCGCAGCGGCAGTGAGCCTCAGGTGGAACAAGCGAACCTGCAGCTCTCAGGGCTGCCCCAGGGATCCTACGAATTTAAGGTGATGGGCACGGCTGAGAGCGTTACCACATTCGCACCGGCCGTCCTGCATATGCTGCCGGAATTGGATCGGCCGCTGACCCTGCGGACCATTAACTGGATCGAGCAAAATGCGGAAGGGGTTTCCCTGTCCTGGGAAGCCGACCCGCATGCTGTTTTTTATCATTTAGAAATCGCTACAGATGAAAATTTTGCGGATCTCGTTTTCTCTGATTCCTCGATTCGAGACAACCGCTTCTCGCTAAGCCTGGCGCCCAATCAGCCTTATTACTGGCGAGTCCGGCCGATAAATAATTGTGGCCATGGCCCGGTGAGCGAAGTTCGGGCATTTGTCACTACGCCGGCCGTTGGGCAATGTCCATTGGGGTCAGTGACCATGACCCACTATCAGGAAAGTTTTGAAAACGGTTTAACCCAGTGGGAAAAGGCCGGAGTTTTACCGAGCTGGCATGCCGATCAGTGGTCCCTGCGGCAGGGTCATTTTGCCACGGCTGTAGGTGCGAATCAGCTGGCGGATCAACAGCTCATCTCACCGATTTTAAAGCTGCCACCGGAAAATTTTGGGGCGGTTTTGCACTTTAAGCAGACCGGAAATATTGAGGGTAACGATGCCTTTGATATTTGCTGGGACGGGGCGATGCTTGAGGCTTCGGCCGATCAGGGAGCAACCTGGCATGGAGTGGGTAATCATATTCTCGTTGGGGGGTACGACGGGATCATCAGCAACAATTATGGCAACCCGGCCGTTGGGGAAAGTGCCTGGTGCAAAAATCGATCCAACTGGGAAGAAACGATTGTTGATCTCTCTTCTTATCAAGGTCAGGATATTCAATTGCGTTATCGACTCACTTCTGATCGGTCTATCACCAACGGCGATTGGTCACTTGACGATATTGCCGTCCAAAGCTGTGTACCAGAGGTTCAATTCTTATCCGAAGTCGCAACCCTGGTGGGGAAACCAGGTGAGACCCTATCCTCGGAAATTGTGCTGCGGCGAATTACGCCTTCGGAAAAACGGTATGCAATAGAATTCGACTCACAATGGTCAGTGGAGAGCCTGTCGACGTTTGATTTTTCAGCTGCGCAGCTTTTAACTGTTCCTGTTTCGATTACCATTCCACTTGATGCGGAAATCGGTGTAAGGGAGACCGTTCAGGTCAAAGTGCGCTCTCAAAATCTGCCCACGGTTCAATATCATCATCAAATCAAAATATTGGTAGATGATGGCACCTTACCGGAGACGTTTCAGACGTTTTTGCCGGTAATATATTCAAACAGTGCGGAATTTCTGCCTGATTTAGTGATTGAAAATGTCAACTTTGACAAATTCAACATTCAGTTTGATATCGTGAACGTGGGAAGATCGGCCATTTATGATTCATTTTGGATTGACGGGTATATCAATCCCGACCGGCCGCCCACTGGCGTCAACGATACCCATGAATTGATCGCCCCGGAGGGGATGGTGTGGGCCATTGACGTCCAGGATTTACCGCTTCAACCGGGCGAACGGATATCTTTAAATTTGACCAGCTTGCAATTTGATGAGGAACGCAGCGATTATTCCTATCCGTTTGACGCTCAAACAATCTTTTATTTACAGGTTGATTCGGCAAATGAGGGCGGCACCTATGGCGGGGTCTTAGAAAGTCATGAGGCTGAAGGAGAAGCATACAACAATATTGTGGGTCCGTTAAGCCCCACCAATCCCTAGAAAAATTGTGATTTTTCTTTGTCCTCCCGCCAACTCGAGTTATAGTCACCGGTCAGGAAAAATGGAATGAGTAACCTGGAATTAATCGAGCAGCCCTTGGCTGAGGTGCTGCAGCAGTTATCTAACGCCACCCCCACCCCCGGAGGAGGAGCGGCTGCAGCCGCGGCAGGGGCAATGGCGGCGGCCCTTTTGCAAATGGTGGCGGCCTCAACCCTGAAGCGCCGCCGCTATCAGGCTGCCTGGCCGGCCGCCAAAGCCGCCCAGACCCGTCTGCCCGACATTCAGCAGCAGCTTTCTCTGGCTGTTTCGGAAGATGCCGTGGTTTACAGGCAGGTGGTAGTGCTCCTCGCTCATCAAAATGAAGCCAACAGCACCACCGCGATTCAGGCGATCGAAGATGCCCTGACCGCCGCTGCCCAGGTTCCGCTCAAAGTGGCCAAACTGTCTGCGGAACTGATAGAAATCGGGGTGGCGCTCACCCAGACAGGCAACGCCCATGCGGCCGCGGATGGCGCGGCGGCCTGTCACCTAGCCCTGGCGGCTTTAAAAAGCTCAACCACCAACGTAAAAGTCAATTTGCGAAATGTAACGAACGAGAAACTGAAGAAGAGCTGGATCAATCAGGTAGATCGTCTGGCCCTGGATGCGGAAGAAGCCGCGTCAAATCTCGATCAGGTGGTCCACCAACGACTGGAAAATCAGGCCAACTCCCCCCGGCGCGTCCGACGAAAGAAATAGCGTGAACAATATCCCCGGTCCAACGTCAGGAATAACCTTGCAGGATGCCCGGCGGCTGCAGGCCGACACCCTTGGTTTTTTGCTAGATGCCGTGGCAGATTATGGGGATTTGCTTTGTTATCCAATCGGTTTCTGGAAGGTCTATGTCTTGTCACATCCCGATTATGTGCAGCATGTCCTGTTGGATAATTGGCGTAACTTCTCCCGGCAGACGTTCCAGTTTCAACAATTTGCCCGCGTAACCGGGCAGGGACTCTTAACAACCTCTGGGGAGTATTGGCAGCGCCATCGCCGCCTCGTTCAGCCCGCATTTCACCGTCGGCATCTTTCTGGTATGACGGCCGGTATGTTTCGGGCGGTTGAGCGGATGAGCAACCGCTGGCAGGAGAAGCTGCGCGGAAAGGCGGCCGTTGAATTGGATCTCGATCGCGAGCTTTTGCGATTAGCCCTCGAAATAATTGGAGAATCTCTGTTTTCTCTTGATTTGACCCGCGAAGCAGCGGAACTGTCTCAAGAACTTTTGGAGCTGATGCACTACGTCATTTATCGCTCGCAAAATCTTTTGGCCCTGCCGGATTGGGTGCCAACAGCGCGTAATCGGCGTTTCCGGACGCGGCTGAAGCGGCTTGACCAGCTCGTAGCGCAAATGATCAGTAACCGTCGGCGGGTTGGCCATCCGCGAGATGATTTTTTAGGGCTGCTTTTAGGATTAGATGGTGAAGGGGTATCTGATCGGGAAATACGTGATGAAGTGGTGACGGCGATCATCGCTGGATATGAAACGGTGGCCAGCGGCATGGGGTGGGTTTTTAAACTGTTGATTGATCATCCGGCAGCGGCCGATCAAATAAGACAGGAGTTTGTCCGCACTGAAATGACTTTTGAGGGTTTGGCGCATGCCCCTTATCTCAATCAGGTTATTCAGGAAGCATTTCGGCTTTATCCCCCTTCGTGGTTGATGACTCGTCGGGCGATTCAGGCGGATCAAATTGGCCCCTACGAACTGCCGGCGAATGCGCTGGTGGTCATTAGCCCTTATGCGGTGCATCGTCACCGCGATTTTTGGCCCGATCCGGAACAATTTGATCCTCAACGTTTTGCCGGTGAACCCTTGCACCAGCACAAATTTGCCCATATTCCCTTTGGTGGGGGACCTCACCTTTGTATCGGGAAGCCGCTGGCCATGCTTGAAGCTTCTGTCACCTTGGCTGGTCTGCTGCCACATTTCGACTTTTTGCCACCCGATTCTGGTGTGATGCCGATTGTGAATCCCCAGGTGACCCTGCGGCCGTTTCCCGAGCTGCGGGTTAAGATTGAAAATAGGGGTTAGGTTATAGGTGTATGAGTGTATTGGTTATTAGGTTCTATTAAAGGGTTAGTTTACCATCAGGTCAGGCACTTTAGTCCCGCATTATTGAACATTTACAAATAAATGCGGATATGGACCGACTTTCAAAACAGGCCCGTCATCCCCGCGAAAGCGGGGATCCATCGGTGACAGTCCAATGGATTCCCGCTTTCGCGGGAATGACGTGGCTAAATCGGTGTTTATTTGTCAAAACTCAAAAATGCGGGGGTGAAGAAATATCCCAAAGTCAACATAGCCTAGTTATTGATAATTGATTATTCTTTTGCGGGGAAGTGTGCCTATTCGGGCAATTTGACAGACGATGTAATTTAGATTATTATCTAACTAATTCGATATATATTTAATTAAGTAGACATTAATCAAAATGAAAACCCCTGAATTGACCTGGCATATAAAC
>JAAUYD010086580.1_pt1 | contig 30877 bp, 33 predicted proteins | sample 7278101 | NCBI WGS metagenome assembly JAAUYD01 (sample SAMN14350128, study PRJNA611818) | marine sediment metagenome | isolation source: surface marine sediment (0.6m) | place: French Polynesia: Moorea | collected 2018-08
ATCTCGCCGAGTGAGGCGTTCTTGCCGCCGACGGTCTCGACGTCGTTCATACCAAGCTCTTCGAGCTTGATGACGTATGAATCCAAAGCGAGCTCCCTTGTGTTCGCTGGCAGGACGTGGACAATCCTACCGATGACTGAGCGCGTAGTTTTCTTTGTCTCGGATACGACCGGCGTGACCGCCGAGACCCTTGGTCACAGCCTGATTACGCAGTACTCCGGCCAGAATTTTCGGCAATTGACTTTGCCATTTATAGATAGCGTTGACAAGGCGAGGGAAGCGGTCGAAACGATCAACGCTGCGTGCGGCGAGGGGGAACCGCGACCGATCGTTTTCTCGACGCTCGTGCAGCCGGATGTTCGAGCGGCCGTAAAAGAATCGAACGGACTGCACCTCGATATCTTTGATGAGTTTCTCACACCGCTAACGGCCGAGCTCGGCGAGGAGCCAGTGCTCGGGCTCGGGCTTTCACACGGCATGAGCGATATTGACGCCTACATGCGACGCATCGAGGCAACCAACTTTGCGCTCGCAAACGACGACGGCGGCGTCAGCCGCAACTACGAGCAGGCTGACGTAATACTGGTCGGAGTCTCGCGATCGGGCAAGACGCCAACGTGCTTGTACCTGGCGCTGCAATACGGTGTCTATGCGGCTAACTTTCCCCTGACAGACGAAGAACTCGAAAACGGCGCGCTGCCTAGCTTCCTGCTCAATCAGAAGAAGAAACTTTACGGACTGACGATCGCGCCCGACCGGCTCGTTGAGATCCGCAAGGAACGCCGCGCGATCGGCCGTTACTCGTCGGCGCAACAGGTACGTTTCGAATTGCGGGAGGCAGACAAGATCTTTCGTCGCTACGGAATCCCGCACGTCAATACGACGAGTTTTTCAATCGAGGAAATATCGAGCAGAATTCTCGATAGTACCGGTGTCGAGCGTCGAGTTCGACCCTGATTTTCGGCTGCGGTCACTGTTATAGTGACGGAATGTTGCTCGATTCCTATCTGGTGCCCGAAACGATCGCGAAGCCTCGCAGCTTCGTCGGGTTGATGGCGCTATACGAAAGTAATTACCTGCGCCTGATGCAGCTGATACCGGAGCTCGACCGCCTCGACGGCTGTTTCCGTTCCAGGGTTGCCGGCGATTGCGACCTGCATGTCGAGATTCTCGAACGCTGTCGCTACACGGTTACTCTGTCGCTGACTTACCACCTCGAGACGGATGATGGCCTGCTTGTCGATCCGGACATGACCGTCAGAGCCTATCTCGACGGTCGGCTGGCCGAAGTTATGGCAATCGGGAATTCCCAGCGCCATGCGACGCTGCGCGAACTCGTACGCGAACACCGAAAGGAACTCGACCGTCGCTGGCGCCGGAACATCGTGCTCAACAAATGGCTCGACTACCTGTCAGAGAAAGGCCACCTCGTGCTCGAGCGCTGATCGACCGGGCAGAACACCGGTATCCTGCCGAAATTACGCCCAGGGAACGGCGCTCCGCCGGACCCGGCTCGCACCAGGGCGTTGTACAAAATGTCGATTCCGTCAGCGAATCGCGCTTGACCAGTTGCGATCATTACGTTCAATCGAGCTCCGGCCCTGCCGGTGCGCGATCAGGATTATGTAAAGAGGGACGTAGTGGCGAGCCTGACAGGAATCTTCAAACCGGAGGCGGACGTCGATCAGGACACGGACAAACTCGTGGACCTGTTCCGCAACCGTTCCGAACTCAAAAAAGAGTTCGCGGCGCTGCGCAACGAGAAGTACCAGTTGCAGGACCGCATCAAGGAACGCCAGGGTGCCGTCGAGCGCGTCCAGCAGAAACTGAACCACCTTGAGTCCCTGTTGCTCGACCCGGAGTGGGTCTACACCGTCGTCGTCTTTTACCAGCTGCGTCGACTTGCCGCGCACTGCGAGGCGAAGCTGGAGCGCTTTGCCGAGCAGCTCAAGCAGCAACGCGAGAATCGAGTTCAATCAAAAGTGATGTTCGAGTGGAACGAAGAACGCAAGCTCGAATCGGCCGCGGTGCAGAAGCGAATCGGAGAGCATCGCATGCACTTGCAGACGCTCGAGGATCGCTTGCAGGCCGAACGTCATAAATTGTCGACGATGGGCGGTATCTCGAAGATCTTCAAAGGGCGCTCCCAGGCCGAGTCAGTCGAGGACATCGAGGCGTCCATCGGCGCTGCACAGAAAAAGGAGGGTGAATTGCTGCTCGAACTCGACGCAATAGAGAAGCGAGAGCCGCCTCCCCACCGCGGTCTGGACACCGGCACCAAACGTTCGATCAACTATCTCATACTCGCATTTGCACAGCAGTTGTATCTCGATTACTCCGAATCCAACCTGGCCGGCCTGGCAAAGGAGGCAAGTGACAAAAGTGTTGGGGCCGTGAACTACGGTACGAAGCACGAGTGTGATGAACTGCTCGACAAAGTCGTCAAGCGTCGCCAGGAAATCGACAGCCGGGACGACTCGCCGGACCGTCTGCAACACCGCGCCAGACTCATCGCGGAGCACGCTCTTTTTCGGAATGACGATGATGCCGTGCCGGCGCCGGGCACGGTGGCGACGGTATACGACATCGACTGCAACGGCGTTGTGCGTCAGGTCGACGCAAACCTGCTCGGCGAAAACTTCTTCGGTGTAGCGAGAATACTCAGCCGCTAGATGTCGCGGCGGTACATCTGGCGCTTAAATCGCACCAGCTCTTCATCAGTCACTCCGGGTACGCGGATACGAAGCGCCGCCGGATCATCAACCTCGGCATCGGTTTCCTGCAGCTCTTCCTCGCTTTCTTCGTCCGTGAATACCTTTCGCACGGTGGCGTCAAAGCGCGGCTTGAGCAACTGGTCAGCCGATACGGTTTCGGTGTTTTTGCTATTTTCGGTCTCGAGCTCATGAGAAACCGGTTTGGCGGTGAGCTCTGCGGCCGAGATATCGAGGGTGGCTTCCCGATGGTCGTCGCAGAAGACATCGTGGTCGGACGCAGCCAGCACTGGCACCGCGAAGCCGCAGGTGAGCAGCACCAGCGCTAGCGATGCTGCGGTGTTGCCCTGTTTCGGCGTCTCAGGCCGTCCAACCATGGCAAATCCCCTTCGGTGGAAACCGGAGCGCCCTGGGCCCCGGTGTTATAGTCGAGTATAACACCTCGACTTCAGGGGTCAAGATCGAATCTAGCGCACCTGGGCGGTGGTCGGACCCGATGCAATTTCCCGCATTTCTGCAAGATCGGTGACGATTCCGGCTGCCTGGTCGAGCAGGATATCGGGAAACTCGTCATCATCGATGTCGTCGAGGCTGGCCAGCGGCTCCAGGCCCAGCGCCTCGCGACGTTCGTTCTCGCGATCCAGGCGACGCTGCAGCTCGTCTTCCCGTTCGCTGCGGCGCGTATCGATATTCAGCGAAAGTGTCTTCTGCGCGCTCACTTCCTCGGCCGCCTGAATCATGTCCACCTGGTACAGATAATTCGGGTCGTCCTTGGATCGCTCGACGTAAGATGCCGTCAGCGACTCGATCGTATCCGACAGCGGTTTGCCCGCCCGGAACCGCGTCGTCTGCACGGTGTCCCAGGGCAGGGCGCTGTCACGAACGCTTTCGCCGATGATTTTCGCGTTGATGTGAGAGGGCAGTACGATGTCCGGATCGACGCCGCGATGCTGGGTACTTTCCCCGGTCACGCGATAGTACTTGCCGATCGTCAGCGTCAACTGGCCGAAGCCCTTGTCGTCAGATGAGCGCATGTACTGGTCCAGCGAGTAGAGATTCTGCACGGTTCCCTTGCCGAACGTCTGCTGGCCGATGATTACGCCGCGCGCATAGTCCTGTATAGCCGCGGCAAAAATCTCCGAGGCCGATGCGCTGTAGCGATTGACAAGCACGGCGAGCGGTCCGTTGTAAGCCACTCTTGCGACGGGATCCGGATCGTCGAGGCGGCTGATACGACCGTTCGAGTTGCGCAGTTGCACGACAGGGCCATTGTCGATGAACAGGCCGGAAAGCGCCGTCGCCTCGGTCAAGTGACCGCCGCCGTTATTTCGCAAATCGACAATCAATCCGTCGATGCCTTCCTCCTCGAGATCGCTGATCAGCCGTTTTACGTCCTTGGTCGTGCTCGTGTAGTTCTTGTCGCCGTTGCTCAATGCACGATAGTCGCGGTAGAAGCTTGGCACTTCGATGACACCAATGCGCCAGTCGCGACCGTCGCGTGAGATGTCGATTACCTCACTCTTGGCAGCCTGCTCCTCGAGCTTGACCTGACCGCGCGTCAGATCAATCAGGGTTTTCGGAGCGCCTGGTGCCGAATTGGCCGGAATGATCTCGAGACGGACCACGGTGTCCGCAGGCCCGCGTATCAGGTCGACGACATCATCGAGGCGCCAACCGATAACGTCGACCATCTCGCCGTCGGCGCCCTGGGCGACGCCCGTGATACGGTCTTCAGGCTTCAGCGAGCCGTCGGCGGCTGCAGGGCCGCCGGGGATGATGCCGGCAATCTTGACGTAGTAACCATCCGTCTGCAGCGAGGCGCCGATGCCGAAGTACGACAGGCTCATCTGTATGCGGTATTCCTCGCTGTTGCGCGGCGACATGTAACTGGAATGCGGGTCAAGCGTGTGCGCGAAAGCGTTCATGAAGCGCTCGAACACGTCATCGCTGTTGACCTGGTCGAGGCGGCGCAGGAACCCCTCATAGCGTTTGCTGAGGACCTCCTGGATATCTTCCCAGGGTTCCGCTTCGAGTGCGAGATTGAGAGCGTCGTTCTTTATGCGCCGGCGCCAGATAACGTCGAGTTCCTCTGACGATTTCGCCCACGGTTCTTCCGAGCGGTCGAACTGGTACTCCTCATCGACGCCGTAGTCGGGCTCCGTCTCCAGCTGGGTCAGTGCAAACTGCAGGCGCTCGCGTACCCTGGTCTGGTAGATTTCGAACATCTCAAACACCGGATCGAGCGGCTTGCTCTTGACGACGTCGTCGAGCTGGTAACGATAGGTCTCGAAATAGTCGACGTCGCCCTGCAACAGGTACATACGGTTGCGGTCCAGGGCCTCGATGAACAGGTCGAGTACATCCGACGACAGCTCGTCATCGACGGCGACGCGATTGTAATGCGATTTCTGGATGAACTCCGTGATAAGTTCGCCGACCTGCTCGTGGCGTTTCTCGGGTTGAAGAAAGCCTGAACTGTCGAGACCCGAGTTGGTGCTGAAAGCCGGCCACGCCAAGGTGGCTAGGGCAAATCCGGCGAACCAGGTGTATCGACGGTATCCGGTCTTGGTCAAAGCTATCTCCATTGTCCCGTGCGAGAATTCTGCATAACCTGCATCTGAGCTAGGCTAGTTGGCCTGCGCCCGTGGTTCAAGAGCACATTCGTCATAATCAACATCGCGCTGCGGTAAAACTCTACCGTACTGGAAATTAATTGATGCGTCCTTTGTCTGTCGTAACGCTGATCATCCTGGGGTCCAGCTTTGCAATTACCTTCAGTCTGACCGCGGTAGTCATCGTTTCACTCGTCCTCGGTGACGAATATCCGCGACTGCAGGCAGAGTTTCAGCCCCTGCTCAAGAGCCTGATGCTGTTCTTCGGTATGACCCTGATCTGCGTGCTAAGTTTCTATACGCTGGTCAAGAACCACGTCGCGCGCTACTGGGCGCAGGCTGCTATGTGGGCGAGCCTCTTCGGCGTCGGCTACTACTACTGGCCCTGACTCCGGTCAGGACAGGATTCGCGAATTGCGTTTGCGCCGCCTGCGCATGCGTGCCTGGAGTTCCTTGCGTCGGGTGTCGAGCCAGCCGGCGCGACTGGCAGGCGTCTTGTCGCCACGGTCGCGCAAACGTTCGCGGTAGACACAGAAATCCTCGTACGCCTCGATCTCGTGGCGCAGTTCGCGAACAACGAGTTCGATCATGATGGCATCGTCGAGAAACCCGAGACCCGGGATATGATCGGGGATCAGATCTTCAGGCTCGGCGAAGTAGGCGAGGGCGTTCAATACGCGTTTTGCTTCCTGGTGAGGCAATCGCCACTCAATGTCCGAGAGCATGGCGATCATCAGTTTCAGGCGTGTCAGCCGCTCGATGATGAAGCCCGGGGCGCCGGATTCAGGGACCTGGCCGAGCAGGTCCTCGGCGGCTTCGACAATGTCCTCGGGCGCAAGTCGGCTTGCCGCTTGCCGCGCTTCATGCATTATGAGGCGGAAATGCTTGAGATCGTTGTCGTCGAGTTCGAAGGAGATTCGCAAAGTCACACGCGAATGGTACTACTTGCCGTGCCGTCTATCCCAGTTCTTTGAGCGATCGAAGCTTCCGGTGTTGTACGGATCTATGCCTTGCGCCTCACCCGAATCGACAAGCGAGTCATCGAGAATCGTGAGCGTTTCATGCGTACCGGTATCCTCGCGAATGAACTTGTTGCGAATCAACACGTTCTTGCCCGGACCGATATTCTCGATCTCACCCGAGAGGTCCGGATCTGCCTGAACGTATTCGGGATGCTGGCGGGGTACGCCCTGTTTGGGCGAAGGTCTGGGGGGGGCGATACGGGCATTGGCGCTGCGCCGGTCGCCCAAGGACGACGAATCCTCCGCGGCACGGAGCTTCTTCAGCAGGTTTTTCAAGCGTTCCAACATGACGGGGCGCAGCAATGCTTCGAGTCAGGGCCTGTACAAAAAATATGCACTATAGGCGAAGAATTTTCCACTGATCGTGAGCCTGTGCGTGGCCCCTGAACGGTTTATTTGTGACGCGCGTCACAGTTTCCCGACGGCCCGCCAACCGAATGCCATGAGCCGAACGGTCTGCCAGACAAGGTACGGCGACAGTACGAGAAACCAGGCGACGAGGTCCCCTGAGCGGATCTTGCCGCTCAGCGTGCCGAAGAAGTCCATGTAGCCGGCCCCGCCGTAGGCGCCGAATACGCTTTTGCCGACGAACCATATGGCGATCGGCAGTATCGCGAGGCCAAAGAACAACAATGTCGCGAGCAGGGCAGATTCCCTGGTAACGGTACGACGCAAGCCTGACTGGGAATTGCTCACTGGCGGCCCGGTGCAAGTAGAGGGCCGCTATCGTTGCTCAGCTGCAGGGAGAGGTCAAGCGTCGTCGTGAGACCGGCGGCGCCGGCGATAGACGGCAATGCCGAGGTGCAGGCAGGCCGCAGAAAACAGAATGTAGTGTGGCAGAACCCAGAACCATTCACTGATGTACAGCGTCGTCAAGAATGCCGCGATGCCCGAGACGAGATAGAACACGGGCAGCGCGTCGTACATCAGCTTCGGAAGCCAGATTTTGCGTGTGACGATTTTGGCGGAATTGCGTTTCCGTGCGCGGGTTTCCGTCAGCGAGGCGTCTTTCCCTGTCGCCGTACCGAGCATGCTTCTGTCCCTAGTTGCATGAAGGCAATCAGTCTAGAGCATGCGAAAAAAAAAGAGCGTGAAAACGCTCACGTTTCAACTCTCTCGTTTCGGTCTTTCTTCGTACCGAAAATGCGCATTGCCGATCGTGACGATGTCGCCATTGCTGAGAAAGTATTCGGTGATGCGCGATGAATTGACGTAGACGCCGTTCTTGCTGCCCCAGTCGATGACGCGCGTCGCGTCGCCGTCGGTCTGGACGACGGCATGCCGTCGGCTGATGTGAGGCGCATCGAGGTAAATGTCGTTGTCCGGTGTTCGGCCAATCGTCAGTCGATTCTTGAACAGTGGGAAACGGAGCAGCTTCTCGCCGACCCTGCCCACCAGCATGCGTGTCGTGCGCTCGTTGGCGCGCAACGGAAGACGGATGTCGTCTTCGGGTTCCTCGAACTGCTCCGATATGCGTTCGTCGATATCGGAGATAACCTCGCCGATGTCGTCGAGCGATGCGGATTGCTCCGTCTTGCGGGCGAGTTCGGAGAGCAGCACGTTGATCGCGTTACTGCGAGTTTCGAGTTTCTGTTCGTAGTCATCGACGGCCCGCCGGGTCTTTGCGAGTTCCTTCTGGAGATCTTCGATCCGCGATTCCGAGCGCTCATCGTACTCCGAAAGGGTTCTTTCCAGCTTCTCCTTGAAAGAGCGCGTGTCGATGAGGTCAGAGGTCAGCTGTGTATTCAGCTCCTCCTTCTGCGCCACCGTATCTTGCGCTTCGCCGAGTTCGAACCGCAGAATCCGGATTTCCTCGGCGTGTCTGTCGGCAATCCCGGCCAGCTCCTCTTCGAGAGACTCGCGATGCTCCCGGTCGGCGGCGACTTGTTCGTTGAGATCGTTGTTCTCCTCACGCAGCTGCGTCATCGTGTTGAACAGGTTGTCGCGTTCATTCCGGACTCCGTCATGCAATTCGATTACGTCTTGCAGCTTGCGCCGCAAGATATCGGCATAGGCTTCGGTCCGTTCGACTTGGGTGCTGTCCTTTGGCGACATTCCCGCAACGACCTGCGGAGGCACTTCATGCAGGGCTTTGCGCGCCGCCTTCAGCTCCGAACTCATCTCCGCGGTTTTCGAGCGATAGTGTTCATCGCGATCGCGAATCTCTGCTTTCAGGGCCCTGATCCTGTTATCGCGGCTCCTGAGCAACTTGTCCTTTCGCGAGATCGCTTCGCGCAGTCCGTCGATCTCTTCGTTCAGGCTATCGGTGAGTTCTTCGCGCGCCTGAATCTCGGTTTCGAGTCCCATCCACTTGGAGCGGAGCTGTTCGATGTCGTACTGCAGCCTGCCGATCGTGCGGGCGTCGTGCGGCTTGTCGCCGATGAAGCCATGGGTATGCTCTTCGGATTCGATGGGCCGGCTTGCGCGCACCAGATTGTCCTGCCGGAAGGTTATCGCCTCGAGCTCGGCAGTGGGGTCCTCATCTGAGGCTAATTCGTTGACGTTCTTTTTGTCATTAGCCATCGACGCAGTCTACCACGTGCCCGAGCGCTTGATCATGCCGAAACCGAAATCCTGCTTACGTTAAGTCGTGCAAGACTGTCGCTGAAACCCCTAGTCGCTCGACACGGTGCGGCCCTGGGCCCATTGCCGCATCGCCGATATGCGCTCCGCCATAACGACGGACAATGGCCGTGTTTGCTCGATCTCCGAGAGAACGTGACCGGTTCCCAGGGCCTCCTGCTTCGCATGCGCCGCGTACAGCGATGACACGATGGCTTGTTCGATTTCCGCGCCGGAAAAACCCTCGGTCGCTTCGGTCAGCTTATCGAGGTCAAATTGCCTCAGCGGCTGTTTTCGGCTGGTCAGGTGTATGGATAGAATCGCGGTTCGCACCTCGGGCTTCGGCAGGTCGACAAAGAAGATCTCGTCAAACCGGCCCTTGCGGACAAGTTCAGGCGGTAATTCGCTGATCTCATTGGCCGTGGCGACGACGAAGACCTGACTCTTGCGTTCTGCCATCCAGGTAAGGAACGTCCCGAGGACGCGCTGCGTCGTGCCGGTCTCGCCGCCGCGACCCGCAATGCCTTTTTCGATCTCGTCAATCCACAGCACACAGGGCGCCATGACATCGGAGGTCTTCAACGACTCGCGCAACTTGCGCTCGGTTTCTCCGTGATACTTGTCATATACAGCGCCGAAGTCGAGTCGCAGCAATGGCACTCCGAAGACACCGGACGTCGCTTTGGCCGCCAGACTCTTGCCGCAGCCCTGGACGCCGAGCAACAGGATGCCTTTCGGGGCGTCCAGGTGCGCCGCGGCCGCATCGCCACGGAAAACCGGGCGACGTTGCTGCAACCAGGTCTTCAGACGAGACATGCCGCCGACGTCGTTGAAGCGCGCCGTATCGTACTCGAACTGCAAAGCTCCGCCGCGATTCAGGAGTTCGTATTTCGCCTGCATGACGTCGGGCAGGTCGCTGTGGGTAATCGCGCCGTCGACGTGTATGGCATTTCGCGCAAGCCGTTCCGTATCGGACCAGGTGAGGCCTGCGAGATTCTGGATCAGCAGCTCGTGCGCTTTCGGATCGACCTTTACGCGGCGCCCCGGGTTCTCCTGCGCGTAGGCTCTGGCGGCTTTCTTGATGATCTGTGATCGTTCCTCTTCGGATGGCAATGCCATGTCGAACCGTGCGCAGAAATTCTCAAGCTCATGAGGCACCGTCACCTTGTGGCTTATCAGGACAATCTGCCGGTTCAGGCCACGACCCTGGATGCAAATGTCCTTGAGCAGCCGGACGTGAACCGGATCCTCGAGGAACGGGTGAAAGTCGAGAAGGGCATAGATGCCCGGCTTCTTGACGGCGCGGATGTGGCGCAGGACGTCGGTCGGCTCGGAGTTGAGCGTTTGTGGCTCGAGCGAAATGTCGAGGCGCTGCAGCCCGTCGGTAACTGTCCACCGAAACAGCGGAGCGTACGCGTCGCTGGCGCGCGCCATGGCGATCGACTGGAGCAGCTCCAGCATGCGGCGCTCGTCCTGCGACTCGATCACGATAATCGGCGTGCCCGATCGCAGTATCAGGTCGAGGTCGTGCCGTTCGTCCATCGTCTAATTGGGTTCCCGGTTGCCCGCCACAATATTACGGCAGCCGGGGAGATTTTCGATGTGAAGCGCGTCGGGAACTGAACCGGCAAGGTCATTGCTCATCGCAGTCAGCATCTCCAGGTTGACCTGTTTACCCATCAGGTCAGGCAACAGCGAGTCGAGCGAATGGGCGTTGTCGGTTGCCGCGGCAAGCTGCTGGTCGAGGGATCGGAACACCGTGACCGCCAGCGCCGTGGTAGCGGCTTTTGACGCGCTGCTGCACAAGGTCTCGGCGTCGCCGGCCCATTCTGCCTGTTGTGCGAAGGCGCGCTCGGCGCGCCGGGAGGAAATGGCCTTGCCACGGCGCAATAGCTCTATGCTGTAGAACTCGGCAAGTCCCTCGACGATCCAGTCGTAGCCGTCGTCGGCTCGAACCGAGAGCGCCGCATGCATGACTTCGTGTAGCAGCGGACTGGTCGCGTTCTCGCTGATCAGCGGTCGATCGGCGTGCAGGAAAAGTGACGAGGGGGCAGACAAGCCGCCGCGCCACATGGGAGCACCAGCCGTGACGACAGTTAGCCGCGATAACGAGTCGGGCAGGATCTCCATCAGCTCCGGCAGCGTCCAGTTGAGCAGCGCCAGCATCTCGAGACGCCGCACACCTTGACCCTCGGGCGCGGCTATGGCCACACGGACGCCCGCAATCGTATCCCGTCGTACGCCCAGTACGCCGACGGCAATCCATCCGGTCGGCTGATCGAATCGGCGCTCTCCGCGTCGAACGCGGATCGGATTGTCGAGCGAGGAGTACTCGGTGACTGCGGACCACCGCGCAGGCAGCTCGAACGCCATTGTCGTGTTCGACCACGCGCCCTTGATCGAGCGGCTGCGTACCCGCGGAATCACGTCCTCTGCCCGGAAGACGCCCCAGTCCGGGCCGAGCAAGGCGTCGTACATCTGATCGCCGCGAAGGTGTCGGACCTCCGCGTTCCATTCGAGGGTCCCGCCGCGTGGCGGCGGACGCCAGGAGATACGGTCGTCCTCAAGCTGCACCGTGCCGTCGCCGCGAACGTCGCTGATGCGGGCGTCGATCGCAAACGACACCTCGCGAAGCAGATTCCGCGGTTGCCGCAGTCGCATGCTCACTGCAACGCTGGCGTTGGCAGGATTGAGCGTCAGCGTGTAGTGCACGTCGTACTCCGGCTCGTCTCGTCGGTCGGCCGATTCCGATTCGGAAAACCCGCATGCGCTGAGGACCAGCAGGCAGCTCAGGGTCAGCCAGCGTCGGTTCGGAGACTGCAAACCTGGGACACAGTTCATTTCCAATTCATACACCTGCGGTTACGCTGTAGTCCTGCCTTGTTTCGGGTGTCGCCGATGATAGCTCAGCTGCTTCGCATAATTCGGGCATTTTCCCTGCCGATCACTATGATGGTGATGTTGACGGCTTGCGGCGCGAATTTCGCGGTCAACGACGAGAGCACAGCCGCCAGTCCAGGCGCGCAGGCCGCCACCATCGCACACGGACAGGTCGGCGTGCCGTATCGATACGGCGGCGCGTCTCCGAGCGGATTCGATTGCAGCGGACTCGTGCAGTACGCGTACTCGTTGGCGGGTGTGAGTGTGCCACGGACTACGGGGCAACTCTGGCATGCGGCGAAACCGATTGCCCAGCAAGAGCTTGAGGCCGGCGACCTGCTGTTCTTCAGCATCGAAGGGAAGATGTCGCACGTCGGACTGTACCTCGGCGAACGCCGCTTCGTGCACGCGCCACAGTCAGGTAGCTCGGTCTCGGTCGCCTCTCTTGACGCGCCTTTCTACAGGTCGGCCCTGGTGCGGGCGGGCAGGGTCTACTGAACGATAAATGCCCGCAGCTGCTGCGCAAGACCCTTGCAGGCCTTGGTCTGGGTTCTCGCGATCAGCGGAATGGGAACGACCAGCGCCGGAAGGAACGAGGTACCGCTGACGTCCGCGGATATCGTGCCCGCCGCTTCGTACCCTTGGAGATCCCATACCGATGCTTCGTAGTCAGCATCGTTCTGCCACCAGGCAAAACCGAAGCAACCGCCACCGCCCGGGCCGGCCGCGCAGGACAGGCTGCCGCCTTCGGCAACGCGCTCGGTGTCGCCGTCGAGCCATACGATGTAGCGAACGCCCATGCCCTTGACCGCAGCCGCAACTCCGGGCCGATCCATGAGCGTCGGTAGACCTTTGGTGTCCGCCGGTGCCGTACGCGGTTCAAACCACGGGAAAAGTGCATCGACGAACTGCTGGTGAGGAACGACGTTGATGCCCTTGGAGCCCCCGCCAAGGGACTTCTCGACGCAGGTGATGTAGTCGGACTCGGTTTCATTACCCGAGTGATAGCTCTTGGCCATTATGACCACCGATTCACCTTCGTTGATTCCGGTCACCGTCTCCCGCGCATCTTCGATACGCGAAGTGACGCAGCCGGAAAGAGCCACGGACAAAAGGACTACAAGGAACTTACTCTGCATCGTCGATTCCTCCGATGGCGAAGATTCCGACGACGTTCGCCGGTTCCTCGCTGTCTTGCGTCGCCTCGGCTCGCATCGTGCCGGGCTCGGCGGTGGCGGGGTCAAGCGGACCGTCGGCAAGGTCGCGAATCTTGGTCACCCTTTCCATTTGCATGATGATCAGCGCGGCAGCATCGCGCATGGCAAGAATAGCCGCGCGTCGCAACGCGTCCGAGCCGCCGATACTCTCTTTCTGGCTCTTGCCATAGGCGCTGACGGTCCAGCTCGACGCGCGATTGCCGACGCTGTCGAAAACGGCCATGCGATAACGAATCCACACGGCGAATTCCTGCGAGTTGCTCTGACCGGGCGTCGAAAACTCGAATCCCTCGATCGACGGCTCGATCAACGCATCGAACTGGTGATCACGCGGATCGTCGTCTGGGCCGAGCACGACGACAGAATCGAACATGTGGCCGAACAACTGCGTAAAGAACAACGCGTTCGAGCGCCCGAGGTCGATCGTCCAGGTGTCCTTGCCGAGGACTTCCTCGACATGGACGAAGTTCTGGAACTCGGCGGGAATGCGCACGGCGACATCGACCGGAATTCTCTCGATCCGAGGTTCGGGGATCGTAGGCATCTCCATCGTCAGAGTGGAGCTGCAGCCGGCAGCCAGCAGCAGGGCTATGCCGGCGAGCGATGCGAAGCGTAATCTGTCGATCAAGTGGATAGAATCCGCGCGTAGTCGTTGACTGCTTAGTCAGAGCGATTCCGGGTGCTTAAGTTCCCGAACACAAGCCGTTTCCAAGCCTCATCCACTTTAGTGTTACCGTACGCGCAGTGCAAATGAATAGCCCTGGACTTTGCTGATGCCACGACCGAAGGTATTGGTGTTCCAACACGTTCCGTTCGAACCGCTGGGTACGCTCGATCCATTGCTAAAGGACGCCGGATTCCGTATCCGCTACGTCAATTTCGGACGTGAACCGGAGCAGCGCCCGGATCTCGATCGTTACGAAGCGCTCATTGTGCTCGGCGGACCAATGAGTGCCGACCAGATCAACACCTATCCGAATCTGCTGACGGAAGTCGAGATCATTCGCGAGGCTGTCGAGCAAGGGATGTCCGTGCTCGGGATCTGTCTTGGCGCGCAACTGCTTGCCAAGGCACTTGGCGGCTCGGTAGCGCGCAACGAGATCCGAGAGATAGGCTGGTATGACGTCGAGATGACAGAAGCGGGGCTGCGTGACCCCGTACTGGCCAAGTTTGCGCCGACCCAGGAAGTTTTCCAGTGGCACGAAGACGGAATTGCATTACCGCCCGGTTGCGAACTACTGGCAGGCTCGTCCGCGAGTCCGGTGCAGGCTTTCCGGTTCGGAGATCACGCCTACGGATTCCAGTTTCACCTGGAAGCCAATCGCCCGCTGATCGAGCGTTGGCTGTCGGTGCCTGCCCATGCCGAGACCCTGCAGGAGGAAATCGGTCACATCGACCCGGACGCGATTCGCGCGCAAACGGACGCGTCGATCGGGCCGTTGCAGGCGCTCAGCGAAGCGACGTTCTCGCGCTGGATCAAACGCTTCGACCTGGGCGCGCGCCGCCGCCACCTGCCGTCGCGCTAGAAACCCTGCCATTCCAGCGGCGGCTCCTGCATCAGCGCCACCTGCTCGCGCAGGGCGAGAATGTGCTCATCCCAGTAGCGGCGGCTGTCGAACCAGGGAAAAGCGATCTTGAAAGCCGGGTCCTGCCAACGCCGGCCAAGCCAGGCGGCATAGTGCATGATTCGCAGGCTACGCAGCGCCTCGACGAGGTTGAGTTCGCGGGCGTCGAATTGCCGAAACGCCGTGTAGCCTTCCAGCAGCGCCTCGAGCTGCGGCGCTTGCTCCTCCTTGTCGCCCGAAAGGAACATCCACAGGTCCTGAATCGACGGACCGTGTCGGCAATCGTCGAGGTCGACGATATGCAGTTGCTCGTCGCGGACGAGGACGTTGCCGGGATGAAAGTCGCCGTGCAATCGTATCTCGCGGATTCCGCCGGCCCGTGCGTAGCAGGCCTCGACGCCATCGAGTACGAGCTCTGCGATGCGTTCGTAAGCTTCGCGATTCTCGTCCGGGATGAAATCGTGATCGAGCAGGTAGTCGACGGACTCGGTGCCGTAGCTGTCGATGTCGATCCCCGGGCGATGCTCAAATCGCCTGGTCTCTCCTTCGAGATGAATGCGTGCCACCAGCCGGCCGAGTTGCCTCTGCAGTTCGAAATCGTCGAGATCGGGCGCGCGCCCCCCGTAGCATCGATAGATCGCGAGCCGGTGATGTCCGGTCCGGTGCAGGGTTGCTCCGTCATGCTCGAGCGCCGGAACGACCGGAATCTCCTGTACGGCGAGGGCGGCCGCGAACGCATGTTCTTCGAGGATCGCAGCATCGGACCAGCGGCCCGGCCGATAGAACTTCGCGACGATAGGTGGTCCGTCTTCGATGCCGATCTGATAGACGCGATTCTCGTAACTGTTCAGCGCGAGAAACCGGCCGTCGCAACGGAGACCCAGCCCGGCTAACGCGGAGAGAATGTCGTCAGGCTGGAGGTCGGCGAACGCCAGCGCTGCCGCATCGCTCAAGAAGCCTTCCTCGATTCCCGCTTGCGGTCCGATTCTTTCAGCAGCTTCTTGCGCAGGCGCAGGCTCGACGGCGTAATTTCGAGCAGTTCGTCGTCATCGAGAAATTCAAGCGATTGCTCCAGCGAGTAACGAAGCGGCGGCGTCAGCACGAGATTCTCATCGCTTCCCGCGGCGCGGATGTTGGTCAGCTGCTTGGCTTTTGTCGGATTCACGACGAGATCGTTCGAACGCTGGTGAATTCCGACGATCATCCCTTCGTAGACCGCATTGCCGTGGTTGATGAACAGGCGGCCACGCTCCTGCAGGTTGAACAGTGCGTAGGCGAGGGCTTTGCCCGCGACATTCGACACGAGCACGCCGTTATTCCGTTGTGCAAGTGACCCTGCCACACGCGGCGCGTACTTCTCGAAAACGTGGTAAATCAGACCGGTGCCCGATGTCGCAGTCAGGTACTCGGTCCGGAAGCCGATCAGGCCGCGGGTCGGGATGCGATAGTCGAGGCGAATTCGTCCCTTGCCGTCCGGCAACATGTCGAGGAGTTCGCCCTTGCGTTCGGCGAGACGTGTCATTACAGCGCCCTGATACGCCTCCTCGAAATCGACGGTGAGCTGTTCCCAGGGTTCGTGTTCGACGCCATCCACGTCATGCATGATGACCTCGGGCCGCGATACGGCTAGCTCGAAACCTTCGCGACGCATGGTTTCGACGAGTACCGCGAGATGCAACTCGCCGCGACCCGACACGCGGAATTTGTCCGGGTCGTCGGTATCGTCGACGCGAAGCGCGACGTTGTGCTTGAGTTCCTGGTCGAGGCGCTCCCGAATCTGGCGGCTCGTGAGGTACTTCCCGTCCTGGCCGGCAAACGGTGACTTGTTGACCTGGAAGGTCATGCTGACGGTCGGCTCGTCGACGGTCAGCGCGGGCAAAGCCTCTTCGTGATCCGGTGCACACAGCGTGTCCGAAATGCCCAGGCGCTCGATGCCACTGAACACGACGATGTCGCCGGCGGTCGCCGACTCGACCTTCCGGCGCTGCAGCCCCTGGTAGCCGAAAAGTTCCAGAACCCGTGCACGTCTGTACGCGCCGTCCGGGGCAACGACGCTCACTGATGAGTTCGCTGCCAAAGTACCGCGCCGGAGGCGGCCAATGCCGAGCACGCCGACGTAGGTGTCGTAGTCGAGGCTGGAGACTTGCAGCTGCAGCGGCCCCTCGACGTCGACATCGGGAGGCGGTACGTGGCGGACGATCGTCTCGAACAGCGGCGTCATGTCGCCACCGGACACGTCTGATTCTTCGCCTGAGAAGCCTTGCAGTGCCGAGGCGTAAATGATCGGAAAGTCGAGCTGCTCGTCGGTCGCGCCAAGGCGATCGAACAGGTCGAACGTCTGGTCGATGACCCAGTCGGGACGTGCGCCGTCGCGGTCGATCTTGTTGACGACGACAACAGGTACAAGGCCGTTCTCGAACGCCTTCTGCGTAACGAAGCGCGTCTGCGGCATCGGCCCCTCGACGGCATCGACGAGCAGTAGCACGCTGTCGACCATTGACAGGACGCGCTCGACTTCGCCGCCAAAGTCGGCGTGCCCGGGCGTGTCGACGATGTTGATGCGATAGTCACGCCAGTTGACCGCCGTATTCTTCGACAGGATCGTGATGCCGCGCTCGCGTTCGAGGTCGTTGGAGTCCATCACGCGATCCGGGACATCGGCGCGCGGGCCCAGCGTCCCGGACTGTTGTAGCATCTGGTCGACGAGCGTGGTCTTGCCGTGGTCGACATGTGCGATGATCGCGATGTTGCGAAGTCTTGATATGGCGGACATTGGATTGCTGCTGCTTGGACTGGCGGCGGATTATAGAGACCCGACCCGGGAATTGATACGGACAGACAAATGACCAGAGTAATCGGCTACATCGGCGCGTTTTCGCTCCTGTTGATGGCGACGGCGTGCGGCCGCGCGGAACCCGTGTACGACCCCGCGGCGCATGAGGCGGAGGTCCTGGAATGGCGGGCGGGCCGGCTCGAACGCCTGCTGCAACCGACCGGGTACCTGACGCAGGTCGGACTCTTCTGGGTCGAAGAGGGCAGCTACACCATTGGCTCCGGTGAGGAAACCGACATCCGGCTGCCGGACACGGCGGACCCTTATGTCGGGGATATCCGGGTTGACGGCGAATCGGTCAGGCTGACCGTGCAAGACCCTGTCAGGGTGACCCACGATGGCAAAGCCGTGACCGACATCCTGCTGCCACCGGACACGTCGGGTGACTTCGTCATGGTCGAGCACGGGTCAATCGGTTGGAGCGTTATCGAGCGTGCCGGCAAGCTGGCGATCCGGGTCCGGGATTTCGAGCACCCCTGGATCGAGTCGTTCGGCCCGTTGCCGTATTTCGACATCAATCCGAATTGGCGCGTCACGGCGACGCTGAATCGCTACGACGAGCCGCGCGTCATTACGGTAGATACAGTGATTGAAGGTTTTCAACAGAACCCGACGTCACCCGGCGTTGCGACATTCACTGTGGACGGCGTCGACTACCATCTCGAGGCACAGTCATCGGGCGAGCAGCTGTTCTTTATATTCGGTGACGAGACCAACCGCGGCGAAACCTACGGCGCCGGCCGCTATCTCTACGCCGACGCGCCCGGCGAGGACGGCCGGTTCACGCTCGACTTCAACCAGTCATACAGCCCGCCGTGCGCGTTCAACGACTTCTCGACCTGCCCGCTGGCTTCGCCGCATAACCGTCTGGCGACGCGCATCGAAGCCGGTGAGAAATACGATACCGCGCTGCATTATTCGGCCGGCACCGGGCACTAGTCGACGATCTCGAACGTCAGACCGGCTTTGCCGACGAGTCGGTCGAGCAGGTTGCGGCCCATCGCGGCAGCCGGCGTCCAGACGCCGCCCGGCGCTTCGAGCTTGTCGCGAGCCAGGCAGACGGCCGACTCCGCGAGCATCTTGCTGGTCGATCCATAGCCTGGATCCTGGTCGCCCGCAATGCGCGTGCGAACCCGCGTGCCGTCGGGCAGGTGGCCGATCTGCATGAGGTTGAAGAAGCCGGTTTCCCGCGTCTCCTTGTCGGGTCCTTCGCCGGGCTTTGGCAAGACGAAACGTTGCAGGAACCGGCGAGTGGGACTCAATGACATCCCGAGCATCAGGCCTCCGATACCGAGTGTCATCGAGTTCCCCTTCAGCCATCCGCCCACGCCTTTGCCCGTCAGGACGGCCTCCCGATAGCGGAACTCGCGTCCGTACGGGTAGCCGGCAAGCGCATTGCTGCGGCGCACAACCTTGGTGTTGACGCCCGCCATGACGAACGGGGCGGTCCAGGACCCGGCGTCTTCGTCAAACAGTACTTTTGTCTGGTCGTAGTCGTCGGGACCCTCGCGTTCGCCTTCGGGATTCAGCGAGTACGGGTGCGTCAGGATCCTGGCAATCTCACGGTCCTGGCGAGCCTCCTCGATGAGATTGGCGATGCTCGCCAGTGTGCCGCCACTGGGTCCGCCCTTGGTCGCTTTCACGAACAACGCGATACGCTCGCAGTACTCGCCGTGACGTCGTTTCACCTCGTCCTGGAGGAACCAGACGCCCATGTCCATGGGGATCGAATCGAATCCGCAGCAGTGAACGATGCGCGCTCCCGATTCTTTCGCGCCGGCCTGATGGGCGTCGATCATCTTGCGAATCCACTGCACCTCGCCGGCGAGGTCGCAATAGTCGGTGCCGGTCCGCACACATGCGCCGACCAGTTTCGAACCGTACAGGGCATAGGGACCGACGGTCGTCAGGACGACACGCGCACGCGCGGCCATCGACGTAAGTGCTTCCCCGTCGTCGCTGTCCGCAACGATGAGCGGCAGGGTGCCGGCGGCCTCGCCGAGTCCGGTTCGCACCTGGTCGAGCCTGGCCTCGCTGCGGCCGGCGATCGCCCAGCGCAGATCTCGATCGACGCCGTACTCGCGCACGAGGTACTCGGCGACGAGCCTTCCGGTGAATCCGGTCGCGCCGTAGACGATGACATCCAGTTCGCGTTCACTCACAGTCGTATCTCCATCAGCGCCGCCTCTTGCCCGGTGACGCGTACCCGGTTCACATTGGCGGCGACTTGCATTTTCGAAGTGTACCTTGTTAGGGTGTCTGCAAGGCGGCGCGCCACCAGGCGACCTACCAGACCGCCGGAAATCACGACTTTACTCGTCTTCGAGATGGATCTGAACGCGCAGCGTTGCCGCTGCGCGGTTTGCCGTATGTGATCGGGCGCACTGACTTATTCGCACGGCCGCATACACTCTGACCCGTCAATTTTGAGGAAACGACCCGTCATGAATCCATACGTCCGTAAAGCCATCCCCGTGCTTGCGATGCTTGCCCTTTGCCTCTCGGCTACGGCTGATGCCGCAAAACGCAAGGCCAAGGATCTGCTGCAGTACATCCCGGCGGATACGCCTTATGTCTTCGCCTACACGAAGCCGTTCCCCGATCAGCTGATGGACAAATTCGATCCGATGATCGATCAGACGCTCGACGCCTATCGCAGGATCATCAGGCACGAATTGTCCACGAAACTCGTGCAGATGTCGGCTGACGAAGACGCTTCCGAGGACGCGGTGAAGCTCCAGGCCACGGTCGAAGAGTTTCTGACGCTCTTCAGCGTGCAGGGTCTGCGCGATGCGGGTATGGGCCGGGGCTCCCTGATGGCCATCTATGGTGACGGCGTCCTGCCCGTCGCTCGCATCGCTTTGACCGATGCCGATGCGTTCGCCGCGGCGATCGATCGTATCGAGGCCAAGTCAGGCGAGAAGTTGCCCGTCGGCACGATTGGCCGCGAATCGTACCGCTATTTCGATGCCGACGAGATGAGGGTCATCGTGGCGACAATCGGCAAGGACGCCGTGTTCGCGCTCGTGCCGGCGACCTACACGGAAGAACGACTCCGGCAAACGCTCGGCTTGTCCAAGCCGCGCAACAGTCTCTCCCGTACGAAGGACCTCCGGAAGATCGCGAAGGAATACGGTTTCACCGATCATCTCGTCAGCTACATCAATGTCGAGCGCTTCGCCGACGCGTTTCTGGGCGACGTGAATGGCGCGAATACGGATCTGCTCGCGGTGCTCGAATACGATCCAGGCAGCCTGTCCGACACTTGCCGCGCCGAGTTTTCGCAGCTGGCAGGTATCGCTCCCCGAATCGTTGCCGGATATACCGAGGTGAGCAATGCTGCGCTGAGGATGAGCATGGTCGTCGAACTTCGTGAGGACATTGCCGCCGGTCTCGCTGCGGTGCCGGCTGCCGTGCCAGGCCTGGGCCCTGACCTCGGCGGTCTGTTCTCGTTCGGCGTCGGTATGGACCCGCTGGCAATGCGGAACTTCTACGAGGCGCGCCTCGACGCGATGGAAGCCGAGCCGTTCGAGTGCGAGCACCTTGCCGAACTGCAGGGCGGTGTGGCCAGTGGCCGCGCAGCGCTGGCACAGCCCGTGCCGCCGGTCGTATACAGCTTCCGCGGTCTGCTCGCGAACCTGACGGGACTCGAAGGTATGGACCTTGCTACCGAAACGCCGCCCACGTCCGTCGATGCCAGTGTTCTGTTTGCCGTTGACAATGCGGAGGGGCTCGTGACGATGGCTGCGATGATGAGCCCGGAGATTGCCGCGCTGAACCTGTTGCCCGATGGCAAGGCCAGGAAGCTGGATCTGCCGCAGATTGCGACAGTGGCGCAGGAGGCGTTCGCTGCGCTTTCGGACAATGGCCTCTCGATCTCGCTGGGCGAGGGCTCCGAGCGGAATGCGGAGGCCATGTTGCAGGCCGACGTCGCGGAATCAAAGCCCTTCGTCAGCATGAGTATGGATGCGGCGAAGTACTACGAGCTTATTGGCGAAGTGATGATGGAGCAGGAGCAGGAGCACGACGAGGAAGGCGAGGAAGTACCGCTCGCGGTACGAACCGCCATGCGCGACATCATGGTGTTAAACGGCAGTCTCTATGAGAGGATGCTGATGAATGTCCATCTGACCGAGCGCGGTGTCGAAATCGACTCCCGCATGACGTTGGCCGACTGACGAAACCGGAGCGAAAGACGATGACGAAATGGCGGCACTTCATTGCAAGCCTGATTCTTGTGTCGGCGATGGCTGGCGCTGGCGATGGGGAGCCCGCAAAAGGCGGCTTGCTGGTCGATCTCGATGCGGCTGTTGAGAGCGGCAAAGTCGAGCCCGTCGATGGCCTTTCGACGGCGGGTCAACCGAACGAGGCCGGGTTCAAGGTGTTCGCGGACAACGGATACGCCGCCGTCATCGATTTGCGTACCGAGGGCGAGGACCGCGGACTGGACGAGGCGGCCGTGGTCGAGGATCTCGGTATGGAGTATGTATCGCTCCCGATAGGCGGGGGCGATATCACGTTCGAAAAGGCCGCCGAGCTCAAGCGCTTGATGGACCAGTACGACGAGCCGATTCTGCTGCACTGCGGCAGCTCCAGTCGTGTCGGCGCGCTCCTCGCGTTGCAGGAATACGCAGCGACGGGCGATCGCGACGCCGCGCTCGAGGCAGGCAGGGCGGCGGGCCTCACGCGCCTCGAAACCAAAGTAATCGACGCCATCGACGCGAACAAAAAGGGACAGTGACCACGTTTTTGTGGGGACAGTGACCGGGTTTTCGGAATAAGAAACCGCCGGTACGACGGTTTCTTTGTTACCGCGGAGTTGGCGAGAATGGATGAGCCGCCTCAAAGGCGGCTCTGCCAAGCGTTGGTGGAGGTGGCGAGAATCGAACTCGCGTCCGCAAGCCCTCCGCTACGAGCTCTACATGCTTATTCCGTCTTTGATCTTACTGCGGGCTACCCGACGGGCAGGGAAGACTCGCAGCCAGTTCAGTAGAGATTTAACGGGTTAGGCCCTGAACATGCCCTCACCGCGGTCCTGTGTCGGTGACTCCCGGTTTCCGGACGCACAGGCACGGTCCGGGCGGAAGGCGCTAGGCTGGTTTTTAAGCAGCTAGTGCGTAGTTGTCGTCGTTGGCAACTATGAGTTTTACAGTTGGATTTACGAGGTACTCTGTCCCTCGGCATGCACTCGGAGTTTCGCGACCCACGTCGAAGCCATGTCACCCCCGTGTACGCCCTAGTGTATGGGCTTTTGAAACGAAAACAACGTGATAACGCCGTATTTTCAACAAGCCATTAGAGATAAATCACTTTAAAAAGAATGCATAACCGATTGAGTTTAAATCAATGCTTGAGGATTCGCTCTTTCTGTCGCTGCCAGTCGCGGTCTTTACGATCAGCGCGCTTGTCATGCTGTTTCTTGCCCTTGGCGAGCCCGAGCGACAGCTTGGCCTTTCCCTTGTGCCAGTGCAGGTCCAAAGGCACGAGTGCGTAGCCCTTTCGTTCGACGGCGCCGGTCAGCCGGTCGAGTTCGTGTCGATGCATCAGGAGCTTGCGGTCGCGAGTCGCGTTTGCCTTGACGTGCGTCGAGGTAGTCCTGAGCGGTGCGAAGTGGGCGCCAACAAGCCACGCTTCGCCTTTCCTGAGGTTGACGTAGGCCTCGGCAAGCTGGGCGCTACCGGCGCGCAAGCTCTTCACCTCCCATCCCTCGAGCGCCAATCCTGCCTCAAAACGGTCTTCGATGAAGTAGTCGTGCCTCGCCCGTCGGTTGACGGCTATGACGTTGTCTGCCGGTTTTTTGGTCTTTTTCTTGCCCATCGAGATCTGGTTTTGGTGCCCGCGTCGCGAGCGGATTATACGGGCAAAGCGTTGTAAGGCACCGGGATTTGTATAAAAATCGCCGGATTCTTTGCGGTTTAGAGAATAAAGATGCTGAGTAATCAGGCCGGCGACGGCAAGCGCAAGTCATTGCATGGGAGCTGGTCGTCGAAGATGGCGTTTGTGCTCGCGGTCACCGGATCAGCTGTCGGCCTGGGCAATATCTGGAAGTTTCCTTACGTCGCCGGTGAGAACGGTGGCGGAGCATTTGTTCTCGTCTACCTGGCTTGCGTTATCGCGATCGGAATGCCGGTCATGATGTCGGAGATTCTTATCGGCCGCCGGGGCCGCCGTAACCCGGTTGCGACCATGGAATTGCTGGGCCAGGAAGAAGGTAGCTCGAGAAACTGGCGCTATATCGGCCTGCTGGGCGTTGTTGCCGGCATCTTCATTCTTTCCTTTTACAGCGTTATCGCTGGTTGGACGCTGGCCTACATTCTCAAGAGCGTGACGGGCACATTCGTTGGTGCCAGTGCACAGGAAGTTGGCGCTGAACTGTCGAGGTTCCAGGCGTCGACGGGATTGGTATCACTGGCACACACGCTGTTCATGGCACTGACGGTATTCGTCGTGGCACGAGGAGTTGAGCGCGGGCTCGAACAGGCCGTGCGATTTATGGTCCCTGCGCTGCTACTCATGATGCTCGTGTTGCTGGGCTACTCCATTAACTCCGGCTCTTTCGGCCACGGTGTCGAGTTCCTGTTTACCCCTGACTTCAGCAAGCTGACCTGGGGCAGTGTGCTCGAGGCCATGGGCCAGGCATTCTTTACGCTGAGTATTGGCATGGGCGCGATTATGGCCTACGGGGCCTATCTGCCCGAGGAGACCTCGATCACTGGTGCCTCCGCGACCGTCGTGGCCGCCGACACGAGCATCGCGATTCTCGCCGGTCTCGTCATATTCCCGCTCGTATTCGCCAACGGGCTGGAGCCGGGAGCGGGGCCAGGTCTCGTATTCCAGACCTTGCCGCTCGCACTTGGGCAAATGCCGGCTGGCGCTTTCTTCTCGACGCTGTTCTTCGTCCTGCTTTCATTTGCCGCCTGGACGTCGGCGATTGGTCTGATGGAGCCGGCGGTAGCCTGGGTGGTGGAAAACTTCAACAAGACCCGTGCGCAGGCGGCGGTTGCGGTAGGTGGTCTCATCTGGCTACTCGGGTTTGCCAGCGTGTTTTCGTTCAATATCTGGAGCGACAAGACGTTCTTCCAGGGCACCGTTTTCGACAACCTGGACTTTCTGACGAATCAAATCATGCTACCGCTCGGTGGCTTGCTGATCGCGGTGTTCGCGGGCTGGATTATGTGTCGCAACTCGACCGCGGATGAACTTGGCGGATCCGGACCGTCTTACAGAGCCTGGCGCATTGGCGTCAGGTTCATCGCACCGCTGGGTGTCTTTATGGTGCTGTTCTTCGCTATCAAGGGCGTGATCGTCAGCTAATTCACGGTGCGTAAAGTCAGTCGCAGTGCACTCGTGCCGTATTCCGCGGCGCAGATGTACCAACTCATCAGGGATGTGGAGAAGTATCCATCGTTCCTGCCGTGGTGCAACTACGCCGAGGTGCACATCGATAGAGACGACTATATCGAGGCCTCGCTTGGCCTGCGCCGTGGCAGGGTCAGCAAGCGATTCAGGACCCGTAATATGCTGCAGCCCAATGAATCGCTCGGCATCGAACTCGTTGGCGGGCCGTTCAGGCACATGTCAGGCGGCTGGACCTTCCGTCAGCTCGGCGATGCGGGGAGCAAGGTGGCGTTGGTTCTCGAGTTCGAGTTCGACAGCAAGGCTACCGACGTCATTCTCGGACGGTTCTTCGAGAAAACCTGCAACTCGCTCGTCGATTCCTTCACGCGGCGCGCGGCCGAGATGTACGCAGGTTGACGATGCCGCCGATATCGGTCGAACTCGTTTTCGCGTTGCCCGAAAAACAGGTCCTGCAGAGGATCACCCTGACAGCGGGTTCGACCGTCGCCGATGTAATCATGAAAGGCGACCTGGCCAGCGAGTTTCCGGGCGTGGATTTCGAGAAAACACAGGCGGGAATCTGGGGGCGGCTCGTCGACCGCGATCACGTCGTCAGCGACGGAGACCGGGTCGAGCTCTATCGGCCTCTGGATGTGGACCCGCGTGAGGCGCGCCGTCTAAAGGCCGGGATCTAGCTCCTGGTCCCTGCGGACTTCGCTGACGATGCCGTCTTCGAAGAACACCGATACCCAGCGCTTGAAACTGGCATCCTGACGGCCGAGTTTGAGATAGTAGACGTAGTCCCAGCGATCCCGATTGAACGGATCGTCGATCATCGGCGTCCCGAGCAGGAAGCGGACCTGATTCCGGGTCATGCCGACATCGACTTGCGCCAGGTCTTCCTCCTTTACGAGGTTCCCCTGGGCAATGCTCGCCCGATACACGCAGCCGCTGGAGAAGATCAGCGACATGATCGTGATGAAAACGAGAGTCAACTTACGGTTGGTCATAGAGTCCGGCTGCTACCTGCGTCATAATAGGCGCGCATCATACCCTGAATGAGTTTGCACATGCAGCAACGAAAAGAGCTTCGCAAAGCCGGCCTGAAGGTCACGCTGCCGCGTCTCAAGATCCTCGAAATACTCGAGAGTTCGAAGCTGCGGCACCTCAGCGCGGAGGATATCTACAAGTCGTTGCTGCAGTCCGGCGAGGACATCGGCCTGGCCACAGTTTACCGGGTTCTGACTCAGTTTGAGTCGGCTGGGCTCGTGACGCGCCACAATTTCGAGGGTGGCCATTCTGTCTTCGAACTCGACGACGGCGATCACCACGACCACATGGTGTGCGTCGAAACGGGCGATGTCATCGAGTTCGTCAGCGAGGAGATCGAGCGGTTGCAGCACGAGATCGCCGAAAAGCAGGGCTTCGAGCTAATCGACCATAGCTTGGTTCTGTACGTCAGGAATCGCGAAGACGCCGAAGACTAGGCGCGTTTTTGCCGCGCGCCGGCCAGCATTTCGGCCGCGTGATCGAGAGTCTTGCGCGTTATCTCCACACCGCCCAGCATGCGCGCCAGTTCGTCGATTCGTTCGTCCTTCCCGAGCACGTGAACCTGCGTGCGCGTGGATTTGCCGTCGGTCACCTTGCTGATGCGGAAATGCTGATCCGCGAGGCTTGCAACCTGCGGCAGGTGAGTGACGCACAGGACCTGACGGCTTGCACCCAGCTCCTGCAGGCGCCTGCCAACCATCTCCGCCACGCCGCCACCCACGCCGCTGTCGACTTCGTCGAAGACCATCGTCGGTATGGCGCTGCCGTCGCTCGCGATGACCTGTATCGCAAGACTCATACGAGACAACTCGCCACCGGAGGCGATCTTCGCAAGCGATTGCGGCGACTGGCCCGGATTGGCGCTGATCAGAAACTCGATATCGTCGAGGCCCCAGGGCCGCGCCCCGTCGTCGTCGAGTGCGTGCAGAACCACGTCGAATACACCGCCCGGCATGCCGAGGCCGTGCATGGCGTCGGTGACGGCCCCTGCGAAGCGCGCGGCGGCCTGCTTGCGCGCATCGGAAAGTAACCGCGCGCGCTTCACGAAGGCGCGGTGGGCCGCTTCGGCCTGCCCCTCGAGCTCGCGGCCGCGCTCCTCGGCATGGCTGAGTTCGTCGTGCTCGGCCCGGAGACGCTCGGTCAGTTCCGCCAGGTCCTCCGGCTGCACCCGGTGTTTTCGCGCTAAGGCCTGGACGGCGTCGAGGCGCTCCTCGACCCAGTCGCGCCGCGCCGGATCCATATCGATCGATTCGCCGTAACGGCGCAGCGTATCGGCCGCTTCCGAGATCTGGATGCCGGCGCTACCCAGCAGCTCCCCAACCGGCGCGAGCGTCTCGTCGAACTCTGCGAGTTGCTCGACGGTATTGAGGGCGTCGGCGACCAGACTGTTCGCATTGCCGTTGTCCTCTTCATAGAGAACGGTGAGGGCCGAGCCGACTCCCTCGGCCAGTCTGCCGCTGTTCTGCAGCCGGGCACGCTCGTTCGCCAGCGCGTCGATCTCGCCGTCCTGAAGGGCAAGCGCGTCGAGTTCGTTGAGCTGGAAGGTCAGCAGATCGAGCCGCGAGGCCCGATCCGACTCCGCGGAAAGCAGTGCCTCGACGCGTTCCGCAAGCGTCTTCCATTCGATGTAATGCGTCGCCACGACGGCGCGGTCGTCGAGCAGGCCGCCGAAATGGTCTAACAGGTCGCGTTGCACGTTTTTGCGGCCAAGTGACTGATGGAAGTGCTGGCCGTGAATGTCGAGCAGCAGTTCGCCGAGTGCCTTGAGCTGGGACACCGGCACCGCGTTCCCGTTGACAAAGGCGCGCGACCGGCCGTCGGCATTGATGACGCGACGAAGCAGGCATTCGCCGTCGAGGTCGAGGGCCTGCTCCCCGAGCCAGTCACCGACGGCGGACAGGTTGGAAATGTCGAATTCCGCCGCAAATTCGGCGCGTTTCGCGCCGTGGCGAACGAGCTGAGCGCTGCCGCGATCGCCCAGCACTAGCCCGAGCGCATCGACGAGAATCGATTTGCCGGCACCGGTTTCGCCGGTCAGGACGGTCATTCCTTCCGCGAACTCGAGCTCGATGCGATCGACGATCGCGAAATCGCGAATCTGCAGGTTCATCAACACGATCAGGCCTCGTCCACGGTGCCGCGTTTGCGGCTGTCGCGGCCCCAGAAAAGCTTGGAGCGCAGGATGCCGTAGAAGTCGTGGCCGGGCGGATGCAGCAGATTGATGCGGCGCTCGGCACGCGCGACCGATAGACGGTCTTGCGGACCCAGCGTAGCGAGGTGAACGCCATCGACGGTTACCTCGGCAAGCGTTTCGTCGCGGCGTAAAAGCGCGATGTCGATCTCCCGGTCGGCAGGCACGACGATGGGCCGATCCGTGAGCGTATGCGGGCAGATGGGCACGAGCGCGATGGCGTCGATTTGCGGCTCGAGAATCGGGCCGCCGCAGGACAGCGCATACGCGGTAGACCCGGTCGGCGTCGCAACGATGAGGCCGTCGCCCGAGTGCGTGTTGACGTACCGCCCGGCGATACGCGTCGAGAAGTCGACCATGCCGCCGGCGCCCTGGCGCTGCAGGACGACATCGTTGAGTCCGTAAGCAATGTGTTCCTCGCCGCTCTCGGTAACGAGGCGGGCTTTCAGCAGCAGGCGGGAGTCCTTGAGGTACTTGCCGGCGAGGACGAGTTCGACGCTTGCGATCATCTCGTCAGGCGTGATGTCCGCGAGAAAGCCGAGACGGCCCCGGTTGATGCCGAGAATAGGGGTGCCGTGGTCCCTGCTGAGTCTGCTTGCATGCAGCATCGTGCCGTCGCCGCCAATTGCGATGGCGAGATCGGCCCGTTCGCATAGGCTCTCTTCGTTGACCCGCGTGACGGGCAGATCGAACGCGAGATAGTCGGCGGCGCGGACGTCGAAACCGGCTTTTGTCAAATACGTGGCGAGTTCCGTCATCGGCTCGGCGACACGTGCGTCGGCGTGACGGCCAACCAGCGCAATCTTCCGAAATTCACTCTCCATCCGGCGATTGTTGCAGACCCTTGACCGACCGCCAACCCGTTGCTAGCGTTTCTTGTGAATGTCGGCAGATGCATCAAATACGTTTCCGAACGACCGCGGGCAGCATCTCCTCCGTGTGTTGATCCAGCGATATATTCGCGATGGCCACCCGGTCGGTTCGCGTACGCTCTCGAAAGACTCCGGTCTCGACCTGAGCCCGGCGACGATTCGGAATGTCATGTCGGACCTCGAGGATATGGGCCTCGTGTCCGCGCCCCATACGTCGGCAGGCCGAATCCCCACGCCGCAGGGGTACCGCATGTTTGTCGATACGCTGGTTCGCTACCGGCAGCCCGGCGACAGCGATATCCGAAAGATCCGGCGCAAGCTCGGCGGCGAGTATGACAGCCCGGGCGCGCTCGTCAGCACGGTCTCGAACATGCTGTCCGAATTCACGAGCATGGCGGGCGTGGTGACTGTACCGCGCGCGCCGAAGATCGCGCTTCGTCAGATCGAGTTTCTGCCCTTGTCCGAGAACAGGGTGCTCGTGATCCTCGTCATCAATGATACCGAGGTGCAGAATCGCATCTTGCATACCGATCGAAACTACACGCAGTCCGAACTCGTGCAGGCTCAGAACTACATCAACGAGCATTACGCAGGAACGGACCTGCACACGGTTCGCCAGCACTTGCTCGAGGATCTCGACAGGACCAGGAACTCGATGGACCAGGCGATGCGAGACATCATCTCGGTCGCTCATCTCGCCATGGACAGGGCCGAGCATGCCGACGAAGAGTACGTGCTGGCAGGTGAGACCAATCTGATGGATTTCGCCGAATTGTCCGACATCGACAAGCTGCGGCGCCTGTTCGAGGCCTTTTCGCACAAGCGCCTGATCCTCGACCTGTTGGACCGCAGCATCAATGCCGATGGCGTCCGTATCTTCATCGGCGAGGAGTCGGGTTACGGCATTCTCGACGACTGCAGTGTGGTCACCGCGCCGTATCATCTCGATGACGACACGATCGGTGTGCTCGGCGTTATCGGTCCAACCCGCATGGCTTACGACCGTGTGGTGCCGATCGTGGATGTGACGGCCAGGCTGCTCGAAACCGTTCTCGGGCAAGGCCAGCAAAGCTAGAGAGCCCGAAAAAAAAGCCGCTTTCGGCTTGATATTTTCTCGCCGGTCCCCACACTGCGCACATTCGTTGAGCGTTGGCCGCAAATGCGGCCGCTAAGGTATCGATTTGGAGCACAAAATGAACGCCGAACGCCCTGAAGAGGCCGTCGACGAGGCACCCGAGGATGAGCCGGAAGTAGCCGCCGAAGAACAGGTTGCTGAACCGGCCGCCGATGAACAGACCGATCCGGAGACCGCGCTGGCCGAGGCGGAGGCAAAAGCGAGCGAGCACTGGGATCGCTATCTGCGTGCAGCTGCCGAACTCGAGAACGTCCGAAAACGCGCGATGCGCGACGTCGAAAATGCCCGCAAGTTCGCGCTCGAGCGCTTCGGCAAGGAATTGCTCGCCGTCCGCGATACGCTCGAGATGGGACTCGCGGCTGCCGAGAACGCGACCGCAGAGAGCCTGCTGGAAGGCAAGAACGCAACGCTGAAGATGCTCGCATCCACGATGCAACAGTTCGGCATTGAGCAGGTCGACCCGGTCGGCGAGCCGTTCGACCCGGAGCTGCACGAGGCAATCAGCGTACAGCCGTCCGACGACGTCGAGCCCGGCAGTGTCGTAACCGTCGTGCAGAAGGGCTACACGCTCAATGGCAGGCTGCTGAGGCCCGCTATGGTCATCGTTGCCGCGGAATGAGATCGTCAGGACGACCGCTGCATTGTTAAAGGGTCCAGTTACTATTTGCTCCGTCTAAAGGTAACTGGAACCAAATTCGGGGCAAGCGCTTGAAAGGGCGCCAGATGGCCCCACGTAACAGCCAGTTTTAGAATATTCCAACGGTTTTTGGAGCGAAGAACATGGGTAAAGTGATCGGTATCGACCTGGGTACCACCAACTCTTGCGTTGCAGTGATGGAAGGTGATACGCCCAAAGTCATCGAGAACTCGGAAGGCGATCGAACGACCC
>JAAUYD010137619.1_pt1 | contig 30828 bp, 26 predicted proteins | sample 7278101 | NCBI WGS metagenome assembly JAAUYD01 (sample SAMN14350128, study PRJNA611818) | marine sediment metagenome | isolation source: surface marine sediment (0.6m) | place: French Polynesia: Moorea | collected 2018-08
ATCCCACCCCATGTGGTCGTACATGGCGGCGTCCATGAGACGGAAGGCGATGGTCTTGTCGCCCACCAGGGCCTGGTCGTGGGACTCGGCGTAGCTGATGGTGGCCTCCTCTCTGCGCCGGTTGGTCAGTTCATGCCAGAGGTGGGCCAGGGGCCAGGCCTCGTCGCGCACCTCCTTGATCAGTTTGATCCACAGGTCGGGGATCCCCATGGCAAAGCGATAGTCGAAACCGATGCCACCCATTTCGGCGGGCAGGGCCAGGCCCGGCATGCCGCTGACATCCTCGGCGATGGTCAGGGCATCGGGGCGCAGGGTATGGATCACGCGATTGGCCAGGGCCAGGTAGACAAGGGCCTCCTCCTCCACGCTGTCATCGAAGTAATCCCCATATCCGGTGAAGGCCTTGCCCAGACCGTGGTGGCGATACAGCATGCTGGTGATGCCGTCGAAGCGGAAGCCGTCCACCCGGTATTCATCCAGCCAGAAGCGGCAGTTTGAGAGCAGGAAGTGCAGCACCTCGATCTTGCCATAGTCGTAAAGTCTCGAATCCCAGGCGTCGTGATACCCCCGCGGCAGATCGTGGAAATATTGGTAGAGAGTGCCGTCAAAGCGGCTGAGGCCCTCCACTTCGTTGGCCACGGCGTGGGAGTGAACCAGATCCATGACCACCGCCAGGCCCAGGCCGTGGGCGGCATCGATAAGGGCTTTCAGCTCATCGGGCGTGCCGAAGCGGGAGGAGGCGGCGAATAGATTGGAGACGTGGTAGCCAAAGGAGGCGTAGTAGGGGTGCTCCTGGATCGCCATCAGCTGGAGGGTGTTGTAGCCGGCGGCCGCCACGCGCGGCAGGACGGTTTCGCGGAACGCTGTATAGCTGCCGACCTTGCCCTCCTCCTGGGCCATCCCCACGTGGGCCTCGTAGATCAAAGGAGCCGCCCGTCGGCGTCGGAATCCCCCATGCCGCCATCGGTACGCTATGTCCGGCTGCCACACCTGGGCGTTGAAGATCAGGGAATCGGCGTCTTGGACCACCCGGCGGGCATAGGCCGGCAGACGGTCGCCGCTGCCTCCCGGCCAGTGGACGCGCAGGCGGTAGAGGCTTTTATGGGCCAGGCTCTGGGCCGGCAACCGCAGTTCCCAGACACCGTCGTCGCGGCCCGAAGGCGCGAAGGCCAGATCCGACTGCTCTTGCCAATCGGAAAGTTCGCCGATGAGGTGGACTCCCGTGGCGTTGGGGGCCCACTCCCGCAGGATCCAATGATCCGCCCTCCGCTGGAGACCGAACCAGGTGTGGCCGGCGGCAAAGTCGGCCAGTCGGATGTTACCGCCGGTGAGGCGCAACCGGGTGGCTTCGATGCGGGAGAGCCGCTGGAGCACCTGCTCCCGGTAGGGCTCAAGATAGGGATCGGCTTGCGCCTGACGATCGACCTGCAGGCGGATGCGGCTCGGGGGCGCAGCCGGTGACGTGGGGACGGGCACGGTCTCTCTCCTTCGGCTGGGGCGGGATTGCGGCGCCATGCGCTGCCATGGGCATCACAGGGGTCACCCTATCCTCTTTACCATAAACCAGACGGGAACCGAACCGCATCGCTTGACACTTAGACGACTGGTCATATTGTTGCTCATGAGCGACCGATACAGCGATAAACGACGCGAGCTTCTCACTGCCGGCGCCGAGGTGATGCTGGCCAAGGGCTACAACGGCACCGGGATCCAGGAGATCGTCAACCGGGCGGGCGTGCCGAAGGGGTCATTTTACAACTACTTCCGGAGCAAGGAAGCTTTCGCTCTGGCCGCCCTGGAGCATCTCAGCGACGCCAGCCGGTCGGTCTACGAGGCCGCCCTGACGGATCCCGGAATCTCTCCGCGTCAGCGCCTGATCGATCTTTTCGATCGCCTCATCTCCGACCACACCGCCAGCCACGGCGCTACCAGAGGTTGTCTGGTGGGCAAGCTATGCCAGGAGATGGCCGAGGTCAATCCGGTCATCGGCGATAAGGTCGAATATCTCTCCCGCCACTATGCCGGCGCCATCGCCCGCTGTCTGCAGGAGGCCCGATCGGCGGGCGAGATCGACGCCGATCGGGACACGGATCAGCTCGCCGAATTCATCTTCAACAGCTGGGAGGGCGCGCTGATGCGCATGAAGGCCAGCCGCAGTTCCCAGCCCCTCAACGCTTTCAGAGAGATACTGGCCACCGTGCTACTGCGGTGAACTTGAACCCGATGCCGGTAGGCGCTCCCGACAATGCGCGGGGTGCCATATGACCGGTCGTTTAATTCCGCCCAACCATAAGGAGTCCCCCATGTCGACCCATTTGTTCACACCATATACCCTTACCGAGCTTCAGCTGCCCAACCGGGTGGTGATGGCCCCGATGACGCGCAACCGTGCCGATGATGACGGCGTGCCGGTACCCATGATGGCCACCTACTACGCCCAGCGTGCGTCGGGAGGCCTGCTGATCACCGAGGCGACCCAGGTGTCTCCCCAGGGGCGCGGCTATGTCAACACGCCAGGGATCTACACCGACCGCCATACGGCCGGTTGGCGGCCGGTCACCGAGGCGGTGCATGCCGCCGGCGGACGCATCTTTCTGCAGTTGTGGCATGTGGGTCGCATCTCCCACACCCGCTTTCAGCCCGACGGTGCGGCGCCCCTGGCCCCGTCGGCGATACGGGCCGACACCCAGGTATTTACCACCGACGGTTTTCGGCCAGCCAGCAAACCGCGGGCCGTATCCGTCCCTGAGATCGCCGACATCGTGGCGCAGTTTCGTCACGGTGCCGCCCAGGCCAAGGCCGCTGGATTCGATGGGGTGGAGATCCATGCGGCCAATGGATACCTCATCGATCAGTTTCTGCGTGACGCGACCAACCGCCGAACCGATGCCTACGGCGGCAGCATCGCCAACCGCATCCGCTTTGCCTTGGAGGTGACCACAGCAGTGGTGCAGGAGTGGGGGCCCGGGCGGGTGGGGATCCGGCTCTCCCCGCGGGGGACCTTCAATGACATCCAGGACAGCGACCCACCGGCGCTTTTCGGCGCCCTTGCCGAAGCACTCAACACATTCCCCCTGGCCTATGTGCACCTGGTCGAACCGCAGCCCGGCCATCCGGCCCTGACGGTCCAGTCCGGGGTGGACCCCGTTGCACCAGTGGTGCGCCGGCGCTACCGGGGAACCCTAATCCTCAATGGTGGGTATACTCGCGAAACGGCCGAGGCGGCCTTGGCGGAAAATGGGGCGGATCTGATCGCCTTCGGGGTGCCCTATCTGGCCAACCCGGATCTGCCGGAACGGCTCCAACGGCAGGCATCCCTGAATCCTCCCGATCAGGCCACCTTCTACGGGGGGGACGAGAAGGGCTACACAGACTATCCCACCCTGGCGGAAGCGCCCGTATCCGCGTGAGACGAGGATCGCTAAGGGCACCGCCCCCCACGGTCGGGCTGCTGCCGCGGGGGGCGGATCAAGCGATGACGTGCTCAGCGCTTTAAATCCAGCTCCGGCTCCTCATCGGCTGCATCGACGACGGCTTCCCGCTCCACATCCAGGCCAATGATGCCCTGGATCAGGCGACGCTGTTTAAGGGTCAGCGGGTCGAATTGAATCCCCACCCCGCGGGCGTCTTTGCGAACGACCGAGCCGGTGACGGTGCCGGACTGCTCCGGGCGGTGGGTGGTCAGGGTGAGGATGATGCGCTGTCCCTCCGCCATGGGCTTCTCCGTCTCCACATAGGCACCGCCCAGACTGATATCGCGCAGAAAACTCTGGTAGGTCCAGTTATTGAGATCGTAGTCCACGGCCACCAGGCAGTCGTAGCGGTCGTGGGCCCGCTGGTTGGGGCGCTCACTCACCCGCTCGTCGGCGATGCGGCGGCTTTCCAGAAAGAGACTCATGAGCGGCCCTTCGATCTCACGGGGCGCCTCCCAAGGGGAATAATCGATGTTGATCTGGACATTCTCCCACGCCAGGATGTCCAGCGCCGCGGCTTTGCCCCGCAGATCCTCCACCGCCGCTCCAACCAACTCGCCCTCCCGAACGTGCAGGCGGCCCTTGCGATCCTTGCCGATCACCTGGAGGGTGCAGGAGCAGGCTTCCAGCTCGATCATTTGGAGAAACGATGAGAGGCTGATGCCCCGCACCTGACCGCCGTAGCTGATCTGAAGTTCGGTGAACACCCGTTCCGAAAGCAGCCCCATGTCGGTGGCTTCATCCATGTGAACCGCACCGTTCAACATTTGAAGGCGTGCCCTCACCATGGGGGAGGCGTTGCTGGTCATGAGGATAACACGCAGTTGGGGATATTTATGGTTGAGGCGGGTGACCAGCTCCAATCCGTCCATGCCGGTCATATGGAGGCGGGTGATCACCAGGTGAATTTCATGATTTTCCAGGAAGGCCAGGGCGGCCTTGCCGCTCTCAACGGTGTGGATGTTCAGTAAGCCGTCATGGCCTTTGAGCAGACTCGCAAACGCCTGTCGCATGCCGGTATCGCTGTCCACTATGAGCACTTTTTTCATCGACGCCGCCTTCTTCCGCCGGGAGTGACATGGGGCCGCCGTGTCGGAAAGCGTTGGGCCGGGTGCACGGCGCGGCCATCGGTTGCCGGAGAGGGACCGCCGCGGCAACCCATCGGCCGCGGTGGATCTGGGAGTTGGGAACTGCTTCAAGCTCTCATTTTAACCGCAAAGCAGGTTTGCGATGCAACCCTTTTTCTCCCGGCAGCGGTCCCGGACGCGTGCTGTACCGCGTGGTCAGAGCTTGAGGTAGAAAAAGAGGTAGTCGCCGTCATCCACATCGATGATGAGATTGCAGCCGCGCGATTCGGCAAACACCTCCCACGGCGGTTTGGATCGACTGCCGCAGTCATAATTGGGGAAACCCTCCGCTTTGCGGTCGTCGTAGTAGGAGAGCATCATGGCGTCCGGATTGATCTCCAGGGCCTTGGACTTGGCCAAGGTCTTGGCGGTGACGAAATCGAGCTCTGCGGTGTCGCTGTGCAGTTTGACCAACTCGTGGGGATATTCGCGGGGGGCATTGCGTAATTCAGCCATCGGTGGTTCCTCCTCTGCTGGATTTAAGCCGTCCTATCTTCGTATCATAAGGCTTCTTCAGCGCAGTGCCAGTGCTGGCGTGACAGGGATCATGGCAATGCGGCCGCCACCCAGGGGTAGATGTGGTCAACGATGCGACGATAGCCTTCCGCGTTGGGATGCAGCATATCCTGCTGATTGTAGCGCCGCTCACCGGCCACACCTTCCAGAAAGAAGGGGATCAGCGGGACATCGTGGGCCTCGGCCACCCGCGGATAGACGGCGTTGAAGCGGCTGGTGTAGACAGGCCCCAGATTGGGCAGCATTTTCATTCCGGCCAGAATCACCTTGATATCGGCCGCCTTCAACGCGCGGATCAGATGATCGAGGTTGGCCTGGAGCACCTTTGGGTCGATACCCCGCAGTCCGTCATTGGCCCCCGTTGCGAGAACGATCAGGTCGGGGTCGAGGGAGGCGAGTACCCAGTCCAGCCGCGACACGGCCCCGCTGCTGGTTTCCCCGCTGATGCCGGCATTGATCACCGCCACATGGTGGCCATCGGCCTTGAGCCGATTTTCCAGAAGGGCTGGATAGGCCGCCGCCTCATCCACTCCGAGACCGGCGGTGAGACTGTCGCCCAGGGCGACGATGGTGAACGGCGCTTGGGAGACCGCCGCCGATTCGATTTCAACAGGCGGCGATGCGGTCTCGGATGAACAGGCAGTGGCGGTGATGGCCAGAACCATCCATGCGAACCACCATCCACGCCATTCTGCTCTGGGTATTGCACCACGGCCGAAAGAGGATTTTTGCTGCTTATCCATCGGTTTGCTCCCGCAGGTAGGTCACTGGTTTTTTCTTCAATATGGCCCAGGATGCCAGCAGACCCGTGGTCACCACCAGCAGGGCGTTCCCCAGTACCAAGCCGCCGCTGGCCAGGGCAAAGGCCTGATAACGGATGTCGAAGACGAGGTGGCAGACAACCCCTGCACAGAGGTGGGCCATCAGCAGGGCCAGGATGCCGCTCATCGCCGCGATGAGCAGATTCTCCATGGTGAACACCTGGAGGACGAATCGACGCCGGGCCCCCAAGACCTTGTAATAGACGGCCTCGGTCATCCGCTGGGCGCGGGTGGCCCAGATCGCACTGGTAAGAATGAGCACGCCGGCGACGATGCTCAGCGCCGTGAAGCTGCGCAGGATGTTGGAGAGACGCTGCATCAGCCTGGCGAGGACGCGCAGGGTGGTCGACAGGTCGATGACGCTCACATTGGGATACGCGGTCACCAGACGCGTCTGCAGGTCGGCCACCGCATCCGGTGGCACTCGCAGGGCGGTAAACACCGTCTGGGGAGCGTTGCCCAGAACATCGGTGGGGAAGACAAAGTAGAAAAAGGGGCTGAGGTTTTCCCCCACACGGGTGCGGATGCTGCTGATGCGGGCGGTCAGTGGAACGCCCTGGATCCTAAAGCGCAGGCGATCGCCCACCTTCATGGGGTGCATCTCCAGCACTTCGTCCAAAACGGATACCTGGGGTTCCTGCCAATCGGAGCGGTAGAGGCGCTCCCCGGAGATGAGCCTCTCCGTGTCGAGGAGCGTTTCGCGGTAGGTGAGATTCATGGTGCGCGCCAGGCTGTCCCCCCGGGTGCGTTGCTGACGTTCCCGATCGATGGCCTCATCGTTGACGGCCGTTACCCGCGCCCGTATCACCGGATAAAAGGTCACCGCTTGGTCCACCAGCCGGGCAAAGCCGTCTCGCTGATCGGGCTGGATATCCACGAAGAAGAGGTTGGGTGCGTCCGCCGGAAAGGAGCGGACGAAGGTGGCGTCCAGGTTTGCTTCGATGAGAAAGATGGCGAAGATCACCGCCAGGGAGGTTGTCAGGGTAATCATCACGGGGCGGGTGGCATTGCCCGGCCGAAAGAGTCCGCGTACCGCCTGGCGCACCGCCAAACGACGAACCGTGAGGCGCTTCAAGACCCACAGAGAGAGCTGGCTGAAACTGGCCGAGATGAGGATCACCCCGCCGACCCCGGCCACCAGATAGAGGCCGACCTCGGCGTCGGCCATGTGCCAGGCGGTCAGCCCGAAGAAGAAGAGCAGCAGCGCCGCTGCCGAGAGCCAGGCGGGCCAGCGTTTCTGGTGCACGGGCTGATCGCGGCGGAAGATCATCACGGGGCGCAGGTAGCGCAGCTGGTGGAGGGGCAGGAGGGTGAACAGAATCAGGACCACCACCCCCACGGCGATACCTTCCAGCACGCCGCTGGGCGCCCATTGAAAGTGCAGGCTGGGGGGCAGAAAGTCCGCCAGGAGACGGTAGAGCAGCCATTGCAGTCCCAGCCCGACGGCGACTCCCAGGAGGATGCCGATCCCTCCCATGAGGGCGGTCAATTTCATGAAGTAGCGCTGCACATAGCGGCTGGTGGCGCCCAATGTTTTCATCACGGCGATGGTCTGGCGCTTCTCCCGCAGCAGGGCCCCTAGGGTGCTCTGAATGCCCATGCCGGCCAGCACAAGGATGAAGATGCCGACCAGTTTGAGGAAGAAGATGAAGTTGTCCAGAAAGCGGCGGACACCGGAACGGGCCGTGCGGTAGGTGTCCACCCGCTCCCGCTCCGGGTCGGCGAAGGTTTTGAAGTGGGCCGCCAGGGGGGCGAGCTCCTGGGGATCGGTCACTTTGATCAACAGGCGGTAGCGGATGCGGCTGCCCTTTTCGATCAGCCCCAGGGCGTCGAGGTCCTGGTGGCTGACGAAGACCCGTGGGCCGAAGGCGAACATGTTGACCGGCCGATCCGGTTCTGCGGTGACCACATCCACAATTCGGAGGGTGGTGAAGCCCACCTGGAGAAGATCTCCCACGGCAAGACCGAGACGGTCCAGAAGCAGCTGCTCCACCACGATGCTCCCCTGGGTCAGGACCCCGGCCAGCGTCTGACCCGACAGGAGGACCACCTCACCATAGAACGGATAGGCTGGCTCCACCACCTTGAGGCGCGCCAGCAAAGAGGCGTCCGCATCGACGGTGCGAACCACCGAGAAGAAGGTGTGGATTCGAGTACTTTCGATCCTGCCCGCCGCCGCCTCCCGCGCCACGGCGCCCTGCAGATGGGGGTTGAAGGGGCTGCCGGATCCCAGGATGATGTCGGCAGCGTGAAGCGTGCGGGCATCGGCCAGAAGCGATTGACGCACGCTGCGGGCAAAGCCGCTGAAGGCGGTCAAGGTGGTCAGCGAGAGGCTCACGCAGAGGACAAAGACCAGCGCTTGGCGGGAAGAGCCCACCAATTGCCGATATATGACGCGCAGCCGAGAGGACATGGGCTCCGACTCCTAATCGGCCGCCTGGTGTCGCAGGCGGCCATCGCTCAGCGTGACCACCCGGTCGGCGGCGGCGGCAATCTCGGGATTGTGGGTCACCAGCACCAAGGTGACCGCATGGGCCGCCTTCATGGCGAGCAGCTGGTCCAGTACCAGTTGCCCGTTTTTGGAGTCCAAATTACCGGTGGGTTCGTCGGCGAAGAGGAGTTTGGGCTGATTGATCATGGCCCGGCAGAGGGCCACGCGCTGCTTCTCGCCGCCGGATAGCTGGGAGGGGAGATTGTCGGCGCGGGCGCTCAGCCCCACCGTGGCCAGCAGGGCCCGAGCCCGCTCCTCGGCATCGCGACGCTTGAGGAGTTCCGCCGGGAACATGATGTTCTCCAGTGCCGTCATGGCCGGAACCAGATGAAAGGACTGGAAGACAAAACCGATGGTGCGATTGCGCAGGGGCGCCAGTGCGTCCTCGCTCGCAGAACTGATCTCCCGGCCATCGATCCAGATCTCGCCGGCGGTGGGATGATCCAGGCCGGACAGCAGGGTCAGCAAGGTGGTCTTGCCACTGCCACTGCTGCCTGTGATGACCACGAACTCTCCCGTCGCCACCGTCAGAGAAACGCCGTCCAGCACTTTGATGATCTGGTGGTCAACGGTGTAGGTTTTGGTCAGGTCCTGGGCTCTGAGCAGTGTCATGGCATCCTTTACGGGTTGCGTCGATCGCCGGCGGTGCCGCTGGGGCCTTCGTGAGAGGCAGCTATGGGGCGCGGTTTGTGTTTACCATAAGAATCTTGCGGGAGATATCAAGGTGCCGCGATCGCAACGCTGCCGCGGAAATTCCCCTGAAGAGAAGGCGCGGTGAATGGACGGCAGGGTGGGATCTGGCGGCGCTTGATCGACAGGCTCCCGGGGCCATCATCTGGTAGGGCCACCGACCGGTCCGAAGTCGGCGATGGGGCTGGCGATCCCCGGCATCAGGCCTCGCCGGGATAGTGCAGCGTATAGTAGGTTCGCACCGACCTTACCGCCGGGTTGGTCACCGTGAAGCGAAACGTCACCGGTGCTGCGGTGACCGCCACCTCCCGGTCGATGAGGTCGATGCACACGCCGCTTGCATCCAGCAGAAGGATCTCCAGGGTCACCGCCTTGGGCCGCCGGGGGACGAACCTGGGGGTGAAATAGAGCGCGGCCGCCACCTGGATGCCCGCTTCGCCGGCCCGGATCTGATAGACGATGCGGCAGAGTTTGCGTTGAAAGGAGACCTCACCAGTGGTCAGCGGGGTCCGCTGTTCAGGGGGGAAGTGCCGGCCCAGCCAGGGGTGGGGCGTACCGGCCCACAGCACCCCGCTCGAGCCGCCTGTTAGCACCATCACGGCCACCAGCATTGCGCCTGCGATATCGGTTTTCATCGGTCCGTTTCTCCGCATTGTTTAGGAGGGATCCGATGGCGATCCCTGGCACTACCCTACTTCCGGCAGCCTGGGGGGGCAATCGCGGCAGGGGATTGCCTTCCGCCGCCGGATGACTACTTTAGACATTCTGATATGCAGCTGTCGCCGCAGCGGTCGATCGCATACCGTATACGGTGGCGCCACGCCAATCGGCCGAGATCGCCGAACCACAAACAGCTAGAGGAGTTTCAATGACCGACAGTGCCAATACACCCAACCTCGACATCATTGTAAAGACCATTGAACAGCACGGCTGCAAATTGGTCGATATCGACCTCGACAACCACGTCCTCAACATCGAGGGGCCCGAAGCAGCCCAAGTGGCCTGCGCTCTGGCCCTGGAAAAGCTGCTCAACTGAGCCGGCTCCCACCAGCCCCGCCGCATCGAACGCCCGCTCGCATGAACCTGCCCACATCCGCATCGCCGCCGCTCGGCACCGTCGCTGTCGTTCTCGTGGCGCCCCAAGGTGCCCTGAATGTGGGCTCCGTCTGCCGGGCGATGCGCAATTTCGGCACGGACGATCTACGCCTGGTCAATCCCTGCGAGGACTACCAGGCGACCGACGCCCGGCGCATGGCCCTCAAGGCCCAGCCCCTGCTCCAAACGGCCCGCTGCTACGCCGATCTGGACGCGGCCCTGGCCGATCGCCACCTGGTGATAGGGGCCACCGCCCGGCAGGGTAAATATCGTGATGCCTGCCTCACCCCCCGTCAGATGGGCGATCGGGTCGCCGACCTGGCGGATGACGTCCGGGTGGCACTGGTCCTCGGTCGTGAGGACAGCGGTCTGAAGCGGGAAGAGATCGAACGCTGCAACACCCTGGTGACCATCCCCACCGATCCCGGCTATGCCGCCCTCAATCTGGCCCAGGCCGCCGGCCTGCTGCTTTACGAGCTCTTCCTCGCCCGGGTGGACCGCCCCGATCGGCCACCGATGGACCCCCTTGCCGAACGATTGGCCGACCAGCGCCAGCTCGAGCAGCTCTACACCCACCTGCAGGCCACCCTCACCCGCAGCGGTTTTCTGCCGGCGGATAATCCTGCCCACCTCATGCGCACCCTGCGGCGCCTTTTCGGGCGCACCGAGCTGGAGACCCGTGAGGTCCAGATTCTGAGAGGGATTCTCAGCAGTGTCGACGCCCTGCTGAAGTAGGCGCTCAACACCCTGCCCGGTCCGGAGCTGGGCGTCAGCGTTGACCCCGGTCCCGCCCTGGCATAGACTGATGTCAGCCGACCGCCGCTTCGACCACCCGCGCCCTGCCGAGCCCTGTCCGATGGTGCGCATCCATCGGGAACCCATCCCCTGCCCCGCCCCAGCCGCTCGCTTTGCTACCCAGTTGCAACGTCGAGGTCCGCCCATGCTGCAGCATCGTCTCCAGGCGCCCAGCCGTTATACCGCCGCAGCGTCCGCAGCCCATGCAGGCCATGCCGTCCATATTGGAAAGCGGATCCGCCGCCTGCGCCGTTATTTTTTGCTTCTCCTGCTCAAAACCCTCTGGTGGGATGTGATCTGCAACGTGGCGCCGCTGCGCTGGCTGCGCCCCTCCGCCGAGAGACGCTGGGCGGCACTGGCAACCCAATTTGCCGAGTTGGCCACCGAACTGGGCGGCGTCCTCATCAAGCTGGGCCAGTTTCTCAGCACCCGGGTGGATATCTTGCCGCCCGAAGTGATCCAGGAACTGGCCGGCCTTCAAGACCGCATCGACCCGGAGCCCATTGGTGAGATCACCGCCTTTCTGGCGGCCCAGTTCGGCCGACCCGTGTCCGCCGTGTTCGCCGCCTTCGAGGAGGCCCCTTTGGGGGCCGCCTCCCTGGCCCAGGCTCACCGGGCCCGTCTGCCCGACGGCGCACCGGTGGTGGTGAAGGTGCTGCGGCCCCATATCGACCGTATCGTCGAGGCGGACTTGACTGTTTTGGATCGCCTGGTCCGCCGTCTGGGATGGATCCGGGCGGTGCGTGAACGCCTGGACCTGGAGCAGCTGTTACGGGAGTTCGCCGCCACCACCCGCCTGGAGCTGGACCTCCTGCGGGAGAAGGGGGAGTTGGAGCAGTTCGCCATAGACTTCGGCCGGCGCACCGAGATCCACATCCCCAGGGTGTTCGCCGACTTCTGCCTGCCGGCGGTCCTCACCCTGGAGGACGTGGCCTATATCAAGATTAACGACACGGCGGCCATGCGGGCCTGCGGCATCGACCCCGCCCAGGTGGCCGACCGCCTCTACGACGCCTATATGTTCCAGATCTTCGTCACCCACCGGGTACATGTGGACCCCCACCCGGGCAACCTCTTCGTACGCCCCCGGCCCACCGAGACGGAGCAAGCGGAGGGGTGCGCCGCTTTCCTCCCCGGGGACCCCGTACCGTCCGCCGAGGCACGCGACTTTCAGCTGGTCTTCATCGACTTCGGGATGACGGCCCTGGTGTCGGAGCGGCTCAAGGCCGCCATGCGCATGGGGGCGATCGGGGTGGGTACCCAAGACGCCCGCAAGATCGTCCAGGCCCTCATCATGGCCGGCACCCTGCGGCCGGGGGCCGACCTGCGCCGCCTGGAGGAGGCCCACCAGGAGTGGCTCCAGAAGATCTGGGGGCTGCGCTTGGGCAGTCTCAACGAGACCGCCCGCCGCGAGCTGCGCTACTTCCTGAGGGAGTACCGCGACCTGGTGCGCCACACCCCTTTCCAGGTCCAGGCCGACATGCTCTACATCGGCCGGGCGGTGGGGCTCCTGGCCGGTCTGGCCACCGCCATCGACCCCGAGTTCGACCCTTGGTCACGGAGCCTGGCCTACGCCCGCCGCTTCGCCAAGGAGGAGCTCACCGAGGACTGGCAGGGGCTGTGGGAGGAACTCTACCTCCTGGGCAAGAGCATGTGGCAGATTCCGGGCGAGCTGGAGCAGGTTCTCAGCCGGGCCAAGCAGGGGGCCCTGGCCGTGCAGGTCTCTCTTTCTCCCCAGACCCGCCGGGCCATCCGCCGCATCGACAGCTCGGTCCACCGCTTCGCCTGGATGCTCATCGCCGCCGCCCTGCTGGTGTCCGGTGTCAACCTCTACATCGCCGGCAAGGTGCGGCCTTTCGGGATGATCATGATGGGGCTCGCCGGGGGCGCCTTCTTATGGGGGATGCGCCGGCGAAACTGACATCACGGTCCATTGGGGATCTCAACGCTTCAGGCCGGTATCGGCCACCATCCCCAGAAAGCAGCCATCACCACCGCTGCCGCCCGCTGATCCCGCGGTATCGGACCCGTCCGCTGCGGCAGCCACCGACACCGCCAGTTCCGACCTGTCCTCGGCATGGCCGTCGCTGACGGTCAGCCGGAAACGATATTCGCCGGCGACGGCGATATGATCGCCCGTGGTGCTCAGACGGACGCGGGTGGTGCGGCCGGCCGTGGCCGGGGCGATTGAAAACAGAAGCGGCCAGAGGAGGAGCAAGAAGAGAACGGTCAGCCAGGGGCGAAGGCGGATCCGCGTCAGCGTCATGGGAGCGTTCTTTGCAGGTCAAGGGGTGGTCGGAATGCGGTGCGGCCGGACGGGATACACTTCTATTATTGGGCTTTTTATATAAAATTAAGCCCTTGACCTGTTTTTTGCGGGACTGCGAGGGGGCGCTGTCCCGTCTTCGGGCTAGCGGCAGCGCGGCGACCGTTGGCAGACCTCAATCCTCTTGCTGAAAACTGCGGATAATGTAGCCACCCGATTTCTCGTCCGGCTCCAAATCCATCAAACCGCGACTGGCGGCCTCCTCCAACAGCCGGTTAAAGCTGCGAAAGCCATAATAGGATTCACTGAAGCCCGGTTTGCGGCGCTTGATGGTCTGCTTCACCATCGATCCCCAAATTTTGTTGCCCGAACCGCGCTCCTCGGCCAGGGCCTCGAGGGTTTCCATGACCAGGTCGAGAACGTCCTGGGTCTGCTCCTCCGGATCTTTTTCATGAACCGTCGATGTCTTCTGGAGGCTCTGGCGGACCGGCTTGCGCTGGGTTTTGCGGCGGGTTTTCTTCCGGCGCACCAGGTCGTCATAGTAGATGAACTCGTCGCAGTTGGCGATGAGCAGATCGGAGCTGGAGTTCTTGACGCCCAGCCCGATAACGGTCTTGTTGTTCTCCCGCAGTTTGCTCACCAGAGGGGAGAAGTCGGAGTCGCCGCTGATGATGGCGAAGGTGTCCACGTGCAGCTTGGTGTAACACAGGTCCAGGGCATCCACCACCATGCGGATATCGGCGGAGTTCTTGCCCGACTGGCGAATGTGGGGAATTTCGATCAGCTCGAAGGCCGCTTCGTGCATGGCGGCCTTGAACTCCTTGTAGCGCTCCCAGTCGCAGTAGGCCTTCTTCACCACGATGTTGCCCTTGAGCAGTAGACGCTCCAGGACTTTGTTGATGTCGAAGTGGGCGTAGCGGGCATCGCGGACACCCAGGGCGACATTCTCGAAATCACAGAAGACGGCCAGGTTGGCCGAATCCGGTGTGTGGCTCATGGGTGCTCCTTTCGGCGGATCGCTATTGGGCGTCTCGCTGCATCACCTTCAGCTTGGCCTGAATGAGCTGATCATGGTCCAGCCGCAGGAGATTCCCGATTTTCAGCATCAGGTAGCGTTCGTATTTGTCCATTTTGCCGTCCACGAAGACAATCTGCCACAGGGTTTCCACCACATCGATCTTCTCGGCGACGCTGTAGTTCTGGTTGATCAGGTTGGCGAACTGCCAGAGGTCGACGCTGGCATCCCGTTCGGCGTCGGCTTCCTCCAGGAGGGCCTGGGCATGTTCATCCGACAGGTGATAGCGCTCTTTGAGCAGTCCCAGGATCATCTCCACTTCATCTGGGCTGAACTGCTCGTCAATTCGCGCCAGCTCCAGGAAGAGGGCACAGGTGGCGATCCGGATGGGATCGGTCCCGTCGGCGGCGATCCGGGGGGTGTCATCGGTCAGCTTTTCGAAAAAGTGCTTGAGGCTTGCAAGCATTGGCGGCTCCTTGCGACGCGGTAGATTCCGGCGGCGGCCGGGTCGGCACACCTGGCAAATCGTGTCAAAAACGGCCACTTTAGTCAATCCTGCGCCACCTTCGTTGACAGGCCGCTTGAAATTCAATAGGTAGGCGTAGACGCGGTCATGGCCCGTATGCGGGTCGGCATGCGCCTTTCAACCCGGATATGATACGACCCATGCGCAATCGCATCATCGCCCTGTTCGTCCTACTCTACATCGCCATCTCTTCCATTTTTCTCTTCGCCATAGCGCTGTGCATCTGGCTCCTCACACGCTGGTTCGATCGCCGACTGGTGCTCCTGCACCAGTTCACCTGCTTCTGGGCCTGCCACTATTTGTGGGCCATGCCCGCCTGGCGGGTCCACCTCAGCGGGCGCGAGCGGCTCCGCAAGGACGGGGTCTATATCATTGTCTCCAACCACCAGTCTCAACTGGACATTTTGCTCGCCTTCCGTCTCTTCTTCCCCTTCAAGTGGGTCTCCAAGATCGAGGTCTTCCGGCTGCCCCTGATCGGCTGGAACATGTACCTCAACCGCTATATACCATTGAAGCGCGGCGACAAGGAGAGCATCGCCCGCATGCTGTCCCGCTGTGAAGACGCCCTGGCACAGGGAAGTTCCATCTACATGTTCCCCGAGGGGACGCGGTCCACCAGCACCCGGCTGCGCCCGTTCAAACCCGGCGCCTTCCTCCTGGCCCACAAGCTGAAGCTGCCCCTTCTGGCCATTGCCATCAACGGCACCCGGAAGGCCCTGCCCAAATACAGCCTCAATTTCCACGGGCGACAGGAACTGCAGATCACGGTACTGGGGGAGATTCCTTACGCCGAGTTCGCGGACCTGAGCGTTTCCGAGACGGCCGAGATGGTGCGTTCCCGGATCGCCGGCCATGTTCACGGCTGAAGATCCGTGCTGGTCTGCCTGCGCGCCGGCCGACCACCTCGTCCGGCGACGTTGCCCTTCGGTGGATCATGCCTACCATAAGACTCAAGGCCTCTGACCTGCCGCCCCTCCACGGCCTTCCCATGCGACCAGCTTCCAGGCGGCGGCCCCAATCGCAACTCCAAGGAGGTTGAACATGGTGCCTTCCCACCCGGAGGTGACGCCTGCCGATTTGCACCGGCGGTTGGCGGACACCCCCCAAATTCTGCTCATCGATCTGCTGCCCCCGTCCCACTTTGAACTTGTCCATCTGCCACACGCCCGCAATGCTTGTGTGTTCGAGGTCGCCTTCCTCGACAATGTCGCCGGCTGGGCGCCCGGCAAAGAAGATCCACTCGTGGTCTACGGCGCCAGTGCCCGCTCCGCCGACGCCACCACGGCCGTAGAGAAGCTGACCCGTGCGGGCTACACCCAGGTCGAGATTTTGAGAGGGGGGCTGGATGCCTGGCGGCAGGCGGGGCTGCCCCTCGAGGGGAGGGACCCCGAAGCGCAACCGGACCCTCAGACCCGTGTGGTGCTGGCCGACGGGGCCTACCAGGTGGATCTGGCCGACAGTCGCATCGAATGGTCGGGGCGAAACCCCAACACCCGGCATACCGGTTCCATCGACCTGAGCGATGGCGAGATTACCGTTCAAAACGGCAATATCACCGGCTGCTTCGTCCTCGACATGGGATCCATCCGCAATTTCAGCCTGGAAGGCGATGCGCTCCAAGCGGTGCTGCTCTCCCATCTGGCGTCAGACGATTTTTTCTTCGTGGATCGCTACCCAACGGCCAATTTCACCCTATCCCATGGCCGGCCGGCGGCGTCGGCCAGCCTCTCTAGCCCCAACTACGAGATGGCGGGAACCTTGGAGCTCCGCGGGATCACGGCCGAGCAAACCTTCCTGGCCACCCTCACGACGGGGGAGGAGGGCGCCGTACTGGCGGAGGCCCACTTCGACTTGGACCGCACCCGATGGGCCGTGATCTACGGATCGAGCCGTTTCTTCGAACACCTGGGCATGCACATGGTCTTCGATCTGATCAGCGTCGAACTGCGCATCACGGCGCGCCTGAAGCGCTAGCGCCGACAGGCGCCCCCCGGGCGGGTTGCGTCACTCCGGTTCCAGCGCCTCGAGGAATTCCCAGCGTTCGTAGGCCGCAGCGATGGCCGCTTCCACCACGTCCAAGCGCGCCGATACCTCGGCGATGGATTGCTTCGACTGTTGGTAGAAGCCCGCTGTAGACATGGTATCATAGAGGGCCCGCTGTTCGGCCTCCAGGGCTTCGATCTTGGCCGGCAGCCCGGCCAACTCATGGGATTCGGTGAAGGTGCGCCTGGATCGTTTCGCTGTCGACGGTGGCGGGGTGGTCTTCACCGCGGATCGCGGCGCCACCTCGGCCGGCGCCGTCGGAGGCCGCTGGCGCAGCCAGTCGTCGTAGCCGCCGGCATAGGCCGTGACCCGTCCCTCCCCTTCGAAGACCAGGCTGCGGGTGACCACCTGATTGAGGAAGGTCCGGTCGTGGCTGACCAGGAGCAGGGTGCCCGCATAGTCCAGCAGAACCTCTTCCAGCAATTCCAGGGTTTCCACGTCAAGATCGTTGGTGGGTTCGTCCAGCACGAGCACATTGGCCGGCCGGGTGAGCAGCTTGGCCAGCATGAGCCGGTTCTTCTCGCCGCCCGAAAGCACATACACCGGAGTGCGGCTGCGCTGGGGGGAGAAGAGAAAGTCCTGCAGGTAACTGATGGTGTGGCGTCGGCGGCCGGCGATCTCGACGTAGTCATTGCCCCCGCCGATGTTCTCCTGGACCGTTTTCTCTTCCTCCAGCTGGGTTCGCAGCTGATCGAAATAGGCCACCTCCAGGTGGGTACCGTGGCGGACGCTGCCGGTGTGCGGCGCAACCTCTTTCAGGAGCAGTTTGATCAGGGTGGTCTTGCCGATCCCGTTGGGCCCTATGAGGCCCACCTTGTCGCCCCGCATGATGACGGTGGAGAGATCCCGGACAATGGACCGCCCGCCGTGGGCGAACCCAATCCCCCGCGCCTCGATCACCAATTTGCCCGACCGCTCGGCCGCTTGCACGTGCAGGCGCACGCTGCCACCGTTGCGGCGCCGCTCGCGGTAGGCGGCCCGCATTTTTTCCAAGGCCCGCACGCGACCCTCGTTGCGGGTCCGCCGCGCACGGATCCCCTGGCGGATCCAAGCCTCCTCCTGACTGAGCTTCTTGTCGAAGCGTTCCCGCTCCTTGGCCTCGGCGGCCAGATCGTCCTCGCGGCGCTTGAGGTAGGTGGCGTAGTCGCAGGCATAGCTGATCGCGCGCCCCCGGTCCAATTCGATGATGCGGCTGGCGATCTTTTTCAGGAAAGCGCGGTCGTGGGTCACAAAGAGCAGGCTCGGAACCCGCTTGTGTAGAAATTCTTCCAGCCAGAGAATCGCCTCGATGTCCATGTGATTGGTGGGCTCGTCCAGCAGGAGGAGCTCGGGGGCCGTCACCAGGGCCCGGGCGAGGAGGGCACGTCGCTTCATGCCGGCGCTGAGGCTGTCGAAGGGGCGCTCAGCCTCGAGGCCGGTCTGAGAGAGCACGCTTTCCACCCGCCGCTGTTGGGACCACCCATCGCCTTTCTCCAGCACCAGTTGCAGGGCCTCCCGCCGGCGATCGGTCTCGGCGTTTTGGGCCTCTTCAGGCAGGTGACAGAGGCGGTGATAGGCCACCAATGCTTCACCGGCAGATCCCAAGCCTTCGGCCACGAAATCGAAGAGATTGCGGTCGACCGCCAGAGGGACCTCTTGTTGCAGCAGGGCCAGTCGCAGCCCCTGCTGGCGCCAGATCTCACCGCTGTCCGGCGCCAAGTGGCCCGCCAGGAGTTTGAGCAGGGTGGATTTGCCCGCACCGTTGCGGCCCAGCAGGCAGACCCGCTCACCGGGGTCTATCTGGAGGTTGATCTTCTCCAGCAGGGGCGGGTGGTCGAACCCCCAGGTGAGGTCGCGCATGCCGATCAACGCCATTGTTCGAACCAACTCCCGACCGGTGTCTTCGGTTCAGTAGAGTTCATATTTCACCACCCGTCCGTCCAGTTCGGCGTTGCGGAGGGGCTTCTTCCAGGCCGGTTTCAGGCCGATCTTCTTGATCAACTCCCGGTTGCCGAAATAGATGAAGGCCGAGGAGCCGCTGCAGCGCTGCTTGAGCCAGTCACCGAGCGCTTTGTAGAGCGTGCCGATCTCAGCCCCGCGCTCCAGCCGCAGCCCGTAGGGCGGATTGCAGAGAATGACCCCATTTTGAAGTCCGGGATGCTCGCGGAAGTCCTTGCGATAGAGGTTGATCTGACGACCACCGGGCAACCGCCGGCAGTTCTGGCGGGCGGCCTGGATGGCGCGGTGATCCTTGTCGCTGCCCGAGATGAGGCCGGTGGTGAGGGGCTCCATCTGGCGATCGGCGGCGGCCTTGACCCGTTTCCACTGCGCGCCGTCAAAATCCGGTAGACGGGGCAGTCCGCCTGCGTCGCGCAGATGGCCCGCCGGTATCCGACAGGTGTGCATGAGGGCTTCGCAAAGCAGGGTTCCCGAACCGCACATGGGGTCGTGCAAGGGACGATCCCCCCGCCATCCGGAGAGCTGTACCATGGCGGCGGCCACGATCTCCTGGATGGGGGCGATGACCGACTGGCGGCGGTAGCCTCGGCGGTGGAGGGCGCCGCCGCCCAGATCCAAACTGATGGTCCCCTGGCCATTGTGGATGTAGAGGTTGATCCAGATGTGGGGGTGGCGGCGGTCCACACTGGGGCGTTTGCCCATTTTCTGACGGAAATGGTCTGCGATGGCGTCCTTGAGGCACTGGCTGGCGAAATGGGAGTTGGTAAAGCCGGGTGTGTCGATGACATTGGCGAAAATGGCGAAGGTTTGGCGCAGGTGGAAGAGTTGTTCCCACCGGATCTGTCGACCGGCGCGGTAAAGCGCCTCGCGGCGGTCGCAGGGGAAGTTCAGCAGGGGTGCCAGGAGACGGCTCACGCAGCGCGCTTGGTAGACGATGGCGTAGATCTGGGGCGGTGTCGCCGTGAAGCGCAAGCTGCGGCCGAGCACCGCGATGTCGCGGGCCCCGAGGGCCGCCAGTTCGGTGGTGGCCAGTTCGGCCATGCCGGCCGGAATCTGGGCCACGTAGCGCTGGTGTTTCTGATAGAGGTAACGGGTCATTGCAGCATCACTCGCGGTATTCGGCTCTCTGCAGCATGTCGGTTCGAGGGCCGATTTTAAGGGTTGGGGGCGCGTTGTCAACCGAATCTGAAAAAGACGCCTGTCGACAGCCGCTTCCCAAACCGGGATAATGGCCGTGTCGGCCATTGTGCAGTGCACCGAAGGGATCCAGACGCAGGAGGTAAATCATGCCGTATGTCAACATCAAGGTGACCGAGGAGGGGGTGACGGGGGAACAGAAGGCCCAACTTATCCAGGGGGCAACCGATCTGCTGGTCCGGGTGCTGGGCAAGAATCCCGCCACCACTGTTGTTGTCATCGAGGAGATCCCCACGGACAATTGGGGAATTGGTGGCGAGAGCATAACGGTCCGGCGGGCACGCGGTTAGTGACGGCTGTCTCGCGGTCGGGCGCGTAATGGACCGTTGCACCGACCCGAGACCTTACTTCCGACGTCCCCATACCGGCTGCCGCTTGCGCCCGCATCGCTTGCGCCCGCATCGGTTGCGCCCGCATCGGTTGCGCCCGCCCGGCCTGACCGCAAAGGGCGCCTTCCTGGGCGGGGGTTAGCCAAGGTTCAGCCGCTCTAAAAAATAATTCATCTGCTTGTACCACCAGGGCCAGTCGTGGTTGACGTCATGTCCCCAGATGTCGATCCAGGCGGGGACCCCCTTGGCGTGGAGGATCCGTCCCAGCGCGCGGGTGTCCGCCAGGGCCTCCTCGTCCCAGGCGCCCTGACCGGCGCAGACGATGATGTCGCTTCGGCGGTAGGTATCCAGTGTGGCGGGGTCGTTGATGCCGGGCAGGTATGCCAGCGGAGAGTTGAAGTAAACGGCCGGCAACGCCTGGCTCCCCAGGCCGAACTCGCCCCTGTCGAGACGGTAGAGCCCGCTCAGGGCCAGCGTGCCGCCGAAGAGATCGGGATGTTTGAAGAAGCTGTTGACCGCGTGGTAGGCGCCCATGGAGCAGCCATTGGTGAGGGCGCGCACGCCAGGATTGCGGCAGTGATCGCGGATGAAGGGTACCACCTCATCGCTGATGTAGCTGTCATAAGCTTCGTGACGGCGGTTACGCTCCGCCGGCGGCACCCCGAAGTCGTACCACGACTCGGCGTCGATGCTGTCCACACAGAAGAGCTTGATCCGTCCGCCATCGATGAAACGGGCGATGGCGTTGATCATTCCCATCCCCTCGTAGTCGAAGTAGCGCCCCCGCGAACAGGGAAAGACGATGAGGGGCCGTCCCCAGTGGCCGTAGACCTTCAGGGCCATCTGCCGCCCAAGGTGGGGGCTGTGCCAGCAGTGTTCTTCGATATGCACGGTGGTGTCTCCTACGCTGAGGTGGCGTGAATAAACCGGATGATCTCTTCGTTGCGTTCTATTTCCGGGGAACGGAAGATATAGCCCACGTCTCCCAGGGCACTGCTGAAGACGCCTGGTACACTGGCCACCTTGACGATGTCGCCGCCGAAGCGCTCCATTATCTCCCCATGACTGTGGGTGTAGGGGATGCCGTTCTTGCGGCTGGCATAGCTGCAGTGGTATTTGCGCTCGTAGGCCAGTCGACCCGCATCGTGAACCAGCAGGCGTGCCCAGGTCCGGTAGATGTCAATGTCGCAGGCGTAGTTGAACATGTCGGTGGTGAAGCCGCCCGGCGGCCGCATGTTGATCTCCAGCCCCACGTAATCGTCCCCGCCCTGGTGGAAGAATTCGATGTGAAAAAAGCGTTCGCGGGCCTCGAAGGCCGCCACGCAGCGGCGACCCAGCTCTTCCAGTCGGGGAGGAATCTCCCGCAGGGAGGTGTAGCTGATGTGACGCCCCTCGTTGACCGTCTCCATGATGCCCTGGCTGTAGCGGTGACCCGTGGCGAAGACAAGACGGCCCTCGCGGTCGGCCAGGCCGTCAAAGCTGACGATGGCGCCGGTGACGAAACCCTCCAGGATATAGTCCGCTGGCAGGGGCGCCTCGAAGAGGGCTTCCAGGTCGTGGTCTGAATCCAATCGATAGGTGTCCAGGGCCCCCACCCCGGCGTCGGGCTTGGCCACCACCGGATAGCCGGTCTCGGCGACGAGGGCGCGCGCCTGGGCCAGGTCGTGGACCACCCGGCCTGGGGCCACCGCGACGTCCGCCTGGCGGAAGCGCTGCTTCATCTCCGATTTGCGCCGAATGGCGTCGATCTGATGGCCGCGGATACCCTCGATGTTGAAGTCGTCGCGCAGTCGTGCCTCAGTGGCCAGCCAATACTCATTGAGGGATTCGCAGCGCTCGAGCTTGCCGTACTTGTGCGTGAAATAGCCCAGGGCCCGCACCAGCCCATCGTAGTCGTGCAGGTCGTCGACCCGATAATACGCCGCAAGGGCTTCGCGGACGGCGGGGCTCAGGGCCTCGTACGGGGCGTCGGCGATGCCCAGCACCGTGGCGCCGGCGGCCCGCAACTCGGTGCAGAAGGCCGCGTAGTGTTCCGGAAAATGGGGGGAGAGGAAGACAACGTTCATGGGGGCTCCTTGGCAATGGTGGCTGGGGATTGGGGGCATTGGTGCTCGGACTTCCGGGAACCGGAGTGTCCATACCATGTGACGCATCGCCCGCCTGTCAACTAGTGATCGACATCTTCGGCCCATGGGGTCCTGTGGCGCCTCACGCCGACTGCCGAGAGTGCATCAGGAGGAGGGGCGCATGGTTGGAGGTAAAGTGGGGCGGGTCGTTGGCCAGAATCCGGCGGATGGGCGCGGGCTTCTTGAAGACGGCCGCCAGGAACCGGCGCACCCGCTGACGCCGCCAGCCGCCGGGGTGCTCGAAGTCGGCATACAGGGAGAGATCGCCGGGGTAGAAGGGCCGGGTCTTCAGCGCGCGCGCCTCGGGGCTGTATGCCGGCAGGTTGAAGATGGCCAGGTTGAGAAAGTCGATGGCCTCGCTGTGGGCCAGGGTGAACGCTAGGGTGCGTCTGGCCGCCGGTTCGGTCTCGGCCGGTGTGCCGAAAAGCAGGTAGGCGTAGACCCCAATGCCGGCCGCCTTGAGGGTGTGCAGGGCTTTCGAAATCAGCGCGATGCGGGTGCCTTTGTTTAGGGCGTCGAGGACCGTCTGGTCGCCGGACTCGATCCCCAGCTTGAGCATCACACAACCGGATCGTTTCAGCGCCCGCGCGAAATCCGGGTCCGCCAAGTGGTCGGTGATACGGGCGAAGCCATACCAGGGCATCCCCGGCGGCATCTGGCCCATGTGGGCCAGGAAACGCGGCGCCAGGGCATCGTCCAAAAAGTGGATCAGCCCCGCATCCCCTCGCGCCGTCAAGCGCTGCAAATCCTTCTGGATGGCCGCCGCTGCCAGGGGCCGATAGGGCTGCCGTTCCGCCCGCTCGGGGCAGAAGGCGCACTTGCGCCACCAGCAGCCGTCCGCCGTACTATAGGGCAGGATGGGACGGGGCGCCAGATAGTCCGACATGGGCAGCAGGTCCCCGGCGAATTGGGACCGTGTCTCGGGCAGTGTCTCGCCGGGAGCGCAGATATCCAAAAGGACTCGCTCCCCCGGTCCCTCGATCAGATCGTCCACCAGTCCGCCGAAGGGGTTGCCCATGCCGGGGATCTGCCCCCAGGAGGTGACCAGCCCGCCGCCCATCACGATGCGCAGCCGGGGAGCGTATCGGCGCAGCCAACCAGCGATGGCGAAGGCGCCCAAGGCCTGGCTCATGAAGTTCACCGAGAGGCCGACGACCTGCGGTGAGAATGCGGCCAGGATCCTCGTCAAGCGGCCGCTGAAACTCTGAAAAAAGGGGTTCTCCGCATAGGTTTCAGCCGCCCGCAACAGGTCTGCGCTGCGCACCGGCGACAGGTCTGGATCGTGGTAGTTGGCCAGACCGATCCGTTTTCCCCTGCCGGCGGCCCGCAGGAGTCTGGCCAGGTCGGTCACTGCCTGTCGGTAGCGCTCCCGGTGGCCGTAGAGGTGGGGGCTGCGCAGGGCTGCCAGGTGCCGGTGGCGTTTGGTGAGTGCCCGCCGGGTCCAGGTGTCCGAGGCGTCCAACGGCTCCGTGAGCAGGTCGAGGAGGCCGAAGAGGCTGGCGTCGAAAAGGCGACAAGGAACGCCGGCCGCCTGAAGGGCGGTCGCCAGACGGGCAACGCCGGCCGGGGGTTCGCAGGGTTTCGCGACCGGTGGATGGATGAGCAGAAGGGGGCGTTTTGGGGCCATGGCTCGCTCGCTTTGCGGATGCGCCCGTTGCCGGCAGCTTGACATCAGCGCCAACTATAGCCCCATCAGGGGGAAAACGCCATCCGGTCGTATGTCCAGACCCCCACCCGGCGGCAGAGGGCCACGCCTTGGGACGGTTCGCTGAGGTGGGTGGTCAACACCACGGCAATGGCGGCGGCGCCCCCGCGGTAAATGATGCCGGCATCATGTTCGCTGTCGTCCAATTCGCCGGTCTTGTGGGCCACCACGGTACCGGTGGGGAGGTGGTGGGGCAGCTTGTGGGTGAGCGTCTGTCGCTCGAGCGTTGCCAAGGTCTTGGCGGCGACCGCGGCCAATGCAGCGGGCGGATGGCGGAGGCGCTGAAACAAGGTCAGCATGTCCGCCGGACTGGTCCAGTTGTCGCGGCCCGCCGCACGGGCGGCCCTGTCCATCAGTTTGCGCTCAAGCCGCGTCGCGCGGAGGTCCAACGCCTGGATGAGGAGATTGATGCGATGAAATCCGAGTCGTTCGATGAGCAGATTGGCCGCAGTGTTGTCGCTGTGCGTGAGCATCCAACGGGCAATGGTCTCCAGGGAAAACCGGCTGCCGGGCGGCGCGTGCTGAAGGCGGCCGCAGCCGCCCACGATATCCCTTTGCCGCAGAACGAGTTGCTGTTGGGGATCGAGCCCGTCGGTCTGGCAGGCCAGGCGATAGCTGATATAGATGGGCAGTTTGATAAGGCTGGCGGCGGGAAACGGCCGCATGGGGTGGTGGGTCAGCCGACGGTCGTCACCCAGATCCACGCAGATGCCGGCCACACCGGAAAAACCCTTCAGCCAAACGGCGGTGAGGCCTTCTCTCATCCCATCTCCCACTTTGGGTTTGACGAATCCTGCCGGCAGCGGATAGTAGCGGGTAGCGGTCATCTGCCGCGCTGAAACGGGGGCCATATGTTCGACCTCATCCTCCACAACGCCAAGATCGTGGACGGCAGCGGGCAGCCCGCCCAACGGGGCGCCGTCGCTGTCCGCGACGGCACCATTGCCGCCGTCGCGCCGCGCATCACCGCTGACGCCCGCCGGCGGGTGGATGCCGGCGGGCGCTGTCTGGCGCCGGGCTTCATCGATCTCCACGCCCACAGTGATCTCCTGCACCTCTTCCAACCGGCGGCCGACATGAAACTGCGTCAAGGGGTCTGTCTGGAGGTGGTGGGCAATTGCGGCGAATCCCTGGCGCCCGCTTCAGACCTGTCGCTACCCGAGCTCAAGGCGCATTTCACCGGCGCTCAGGCCTTCCCGGGCGCCATGGATTTCAGGGCGTATGTTCAGGCGGTGAACACCGCCCGTCCCCACCTCAATGTCTGTGCCCACGTGGGGCACACCGCCCTGCGGCTGCTGGCAATGGGGCCTGTCGCCGGCCACCCCTCACCCGACCAGTTGCGCTCCATGTGCCGTTCGCTGTCGGAGTGCTTGGCGGCCGGCGCCGCCGGCCTCTCTACCGGCCTCTACTATCCGCCTTCGGCCTATGCCGATGCCACCGAGCTGGTGGCACTGTTGAAGGTGGTGGCCCGCAGGGGGCGCTTTCACGCCAGTCACATCCGCAACGAGGCCGAAGCGATCCTGCCCGCCCTGGCCGAGGTGGCTTCCGCCGGTCTGGCCAGCGGCGCGGCCACCCATGTGGCCCACCTCAAGCTCGCTGGACGGCGCAACTGGGCCCAGGCCGACCGCGTCGTGGCCTTTCTGGAGCGGGTGCGCCAAAAAGGGCTCGATCTGACCGCCGATATCTACCCCTACCAGCATTCGGCCACCACCATCCTGGCCCTCATCCCCCCCTGGGCCCAATCCGGTGGCGTGGCCGGACTCCTGGCACGACTGGCGGATCCCCACCAGCAGGACAAGATCCGCGCCCAGATGCTTGCCGGGCTGCCTGGCTGGGAGAACATGGCCCGCAATGCCGGCTGGGACGGCATCACCATCGCACATATTGCCGACCAGGGCGAGCGACAATGGGAGGGATGCACGCTCCAAGCCGCAGCCGATCAGGCCGGCATGTGCCCGGCGCACTTCGCCCTGGAACTGATCCGCAGCACCGGCGGCCAGGTTGCCGTCATCGCCGCCAGCATGTCCGAGGAGATCGTGGCCCGCTTCCTGACCCTGCCCTTTGTCATGATCGGTTCCGACGGTGTGCCCACCGGCGGGCTGCCCCACCCGCGCCTTTACGGCACCTTCCCCCGGGTCCTGGCCCGCTTCGTCCGCGAGCTGGGCGTTCTCGACCTGGCAACCGCCGTGGCCAAGATGACGGCCCTGCCCGCCCGCCGGCTGGGCCTGAAGGATCGCGGCCGCATCGCCCGCGGGATGCGGGCCGACCTGGTGCTCTTCGAACCGCAGCAGGTGGCCGACACGGCCACCTTTGAAGTACCCCGGCAATCCCCGGTGGGCATCGAACAGGTGTACATCGACGGCCACTGTGTCCTGGATGCCGGTCACGTGTCGCGCACGCGCCATGGCCGCTTTCTGGATGCCCAGCTCACCGGCGATAGCGCCGCGCCCCCATGAGGTCGGCGTGCAGATCTTCTCGGTAATCCACGGCCTTCGGATCCAGGCTGTTGTGCCGCAGATTCCAGGAGGTACCGTTGGCGTGCAGATACCGGCTGCCCCCCAGGCTGAGGGCCACGTGGGGGATCTGGTGCGCGATGCCCGCCGCCGGTGCCCCTTCCTTGCCGAAGAAGATCAGATCCCCGGGCCGGCACCCCTGACCCTCGCGGCCCATCTCTACGGGCCGTCCCTGGTCGAATTGCTGATCGGCGTCCCGCATCAGACGAATGCCCATGAGGGCCCAGAACATCTGGGTGAATCCCGAACAATCATAGCCGTAAGGGGTGCAGCCGCCCCAGAGGTAGGGGACGCCCGTGAGGGGCGCCACCAGCTCCAGGCAGGCTTGAATTCCCTCCGCTGTGGGGGAGGGACGCGCCGCCAGGGCCAGGAGGTCTCCGCTGGCGACCCACCAGCTGGCGCCGCCGGTCAGGTGCAGGCGGCAGAAGCCGTGGGCCTGCGCCGTCACCGCCACCTGCAGCCCCATGGGGAGCCGCCCCAGGCAGCGGCTATCCGCAGTGGGGTTGGCGTATCCCAGCGCCCAGGCGGTGCGCACCAGATGGGTGGCCCTCTCCGGTCGATGGGCATCCGTTGACGGGCTGAGGGCGGCCTGCTGGAGCCAGCCCAGATAACCATCCCGCTCCAACTGCACATGGCACCATTCTTCGCGGGTTTGGTGAACCTCCAGGATGCGCACCGCATCCCCCAGCAGGGCCTGGTTGAGGCGCTCAGAGAGGCTGGTGGGCGCGCGGCGCAGATCGGTGACCACCCGCCTCACCCAGGCGCGGGGGGTTGCCTCGCCCAAGCGGGTCTGCAGCGCCACGGCTAGGCCCCGGGTATCGGCGAGATGGGTCACCGCCTGGGCCTGATCGGGGGTGAGCACCGCGCCGCTCACCCGCACCTTGCCCTCCCCGTCTGCTTGCAGGCCAACATCGAAACAGGTGACGCGCCGGTCCTGGTAGCGGGTTTGGCCCCATCTTGCCAGCGTGGCCGCGACATCGGATTCCTCGCGCGAGCGGGTTCGGATGCCGATGCCCGGCCCCTCCGGCAAATGGATGCGGGCCCCGTCGTATCGCACCCCGGCAAAGGGGTCGTGCACCACCAGGAGGGGGGCGTCCAGATCGATCCAGTCCGCCAGGGGGCTCAGGTGGGCCATGGCCGTCACCCCGAGCGAGGTCTCGATCATGCAGCCCAGCATGACCTGCATCCCGAGCTGGCGGGCTCTCACGATCAGCTCCAGGCAGGGGGCGATGCCGCCGACCTTCTGGAGTTTGAGATTGACGGCCCGAATCCCCGCCGCCGCCAGGCGTTCCAGATCATCCAAGTTGCAGACCGACTCGTCGGCCATCACCGGCACGTCGATCCGCTGTTGCACCGCGCCCATACCCGCTGGATCGTCGGCCGCCACCGGCTGCTCCACCAACTCGATGCCGTAAGGGATCAGTTCGGTGATGCAGGCCACGGCCCGTTCGGGCGACCAGCCGGCGTTGGCATCTACGATGAGGCGGGCGTCGGGTCTTGCGCGGCGTATGGCGGCCAGCCGGGCCGGGTCATTATCGCTGCCCAGCTTGATCTTCAAGCGCGCGAACGCGCTGGCACGGGCCGCCATGGCTGCCATCTTTTCCGGGGCGGCAATGGGGATGGTGAAGGCGGTGGTCACCGGCCGGGGCCGCGGAAGACCCAGCAGGGCGAACAGGGGGATGCCCAGGCGGCGGGCCAGGCGGTCGTGGAGGGCCATGTCAAGGGCGCAGCGGGCCGGCGCCGGTCCTTCCCTCCCCACCCAGGCGGGGATCTCCTCCGGGTGCTCCGGGAGGGGTCCCGCCGCGGCCGCGGCCTTTGTCGACCAGAGCGCCACCATCTCCGCTTCCGGGATCCGGTAATAGGGCGGGATGGTCGCCTCTCCCCAGCCGGCATCGCGGGGCAGACGGATCCAATGGACCGTCCGTCGCTGGCAGATCCCGTGGGCCAGGTGAAAGGGGACCTGAATCTCGACCGCAATCTTCTCCCAGGAGAGTGTTTCCGGCGGGTGGCGCATCGCTGATTGGCTTTCGTTGATGCATCAAAGCGCCGCTGCGTGGATTCGGGGTTGGCCGAATGGACGCATCAGCGGTTTGATGAGGTGATCGGGAGGGCGGTTGCGTGTCCCGTGACGACACGGCTCACCCGGGGGCCTCCATCCCGGAAGCCCCCGGGGGGAATCCTACTGCTTGTGCAACCGCCAGAGCCACTCGGTGTCGCCGGCATCCAGGGGATTGCCTACGAAGCCGTGCACCCATTCGCGATAGAAGCGCATCTCGGTGGACTGGTAGACGGGGATCCCCATGGCCTCTTCGTACCATCGACTGGAGAGCTGGGCATAGATCTCGGCCCGCTTGGCCGGATCGGTGGTGGCCACGCCGGCCTCGACCAGTTTGTCGGTCTCTGGACTGGGCGAGCCCATGTAGCGCCCGTGGCTGCCCTCGCTGTGCATGAAGGGGTGGGCGAAGTTGTGGGGATCTGGGTAGTCGGCCACCCAGGAGATGACGGCGATGGGGAAGCGGAACTGACGATAGGCGCTCAGATAGTCGCGCCAGGACATGTGGGCCACCTCGACCTGGAACTTGGGATTGAGGCGCATGACGTTCTCGGCCAGCATATGGGCGGCCGCTTCGCGCATGGCGTTACCGGTGTTGTGCAGGATGGTCATTTTGAAACCCTTCTGCCACACCTCGCCGCCCCAAGCCCGCTTCATGCTCTCGGCCGCCTTCTCCAGGTCGAAGGCGTAGACCGGCGTCTTCACGGCGTGGGGCAGTCCCTGAACGATGGGGTTGCTGGGGACGACGCTGATTCCCTGGAGGACGTCTTTGGCGTAGATTTCACTGTCGAAGCAGTGCCAGAAGGCCCGCCGCACATGGATGTCGGCGAAGAAATCGATGGGGATGCCGGCGCCATCGAGCTTGCCGCTGCCGATGTAGGGGTTGCCGGTGGGGTCGATCTTGCGGCAGAACATGGCCACGCTCACCGCCAGCTGGGGGATCTTGTAACTCTTGACGCCCTTCATGGCCGACGCCTCGGCCACATACTGATCATCGACGGTGGCCGAATCCACGTCGCCGTTCTGAAGCATGAGTTTGCGGGTGCTCCACTCGGGCACGTACTTGAACACCGCCCGGTTCAGTTTGGGGGCCGCCCCCCAGTAGGCGCCATTGCGCTCGAAGACGAACTGGGCGGAGGGATCCCAGTGGGCCAGTTTGTATGGCCCGGACCCGTTGCAAATCTTGTGCAGGGTTTCCTTCCCCGGGGCTGGGCTGTTGTAGTCGGCGGCGTTGGCGAGGCGCCCATCCCAACCGCCCTGCTCGATCACCCACTCCTTGTCCACCACCGAGGCCCAGGATTTGGCCATGATCCCCATGAAAGGCGGATAGGGTCGCGGCAAGCGGAAGACCACACGCTCCCCCTCGGCCGAAACCGAGGCGAGGATCTTCTCCATGATGCCGGCTTTGAGCTTTCCATCCTTGTCAGTGGTGCTGCCCTCGCCGGTGAGCGCCTCCAGCAGCATCCAGGCCGGACCGCCGCTCTGGTCGAGGACCATGACCCGCTGGATGCTGTAGGCCACGTCGCTGGCCGTCAGATCGCCGCCCTTTTCGAATTTGACGCCCTTGCGGACCGTGAAGGTGTAGGTGGTGCCGTCGGCACTGATGCCACCGTTGGCCAAGCTGGGCACCTCGGTGGCCAGCACGGGGATGAACTTGTCCAGGTTGGGGCCGTCGAAGGCGATGAGCTTGTCGTAGATGTTCTCCACCTTCTGCATGGAGGCCATGTCATAGGCCGCCGCCGGGTCCAGGGTGCGGATGGTGGAGGCCGAGGCCTTAATGAAGGTGTCTGGGTTTTTGGGGCCTGCCACGGCCGTTGCGGCCAGGGCGAGGCTCAGTACGACGGTGAGTAAACGAATCGCGGTCTTCATCTGCTCCTCCTCGATTGGGGGTTGCCGGAGGAACCTGCCGCCGGGGGCCGGTTCATCCACCATTGCTTACAAACAAAAACAGCAGGCCCGTCCCCTGGGGGGGCGGTTGCCTGCTGGGTCTATTCCGCGCGGTGGGCCGGGGTTCTCGCCGAGCGAGAGGCGGCGCCACTCTTACAGATCAGATAGCAATCGGGTCAAAGGGAGAACGGTTCATCACATGAACGGTTGGTTCTTTGACCG
>JAAUYD010047423.1_pt1 | contig 30762 bp, 22 predicted proteins | sample 7278101 | NCBI WGS metagenome assembly JAAUYD01 (sample SAMN14350128, study PRJNA611818) | marine sediment metagenome | isolation source: surface marine sediment (0.6m) | place: French Polynesia: Moorea | collected 2018-08
AGCAAAACCACCAGAGGTGCCAGGTGGTAAAAAAGATCGAAGATGTCGATGGGCCGAACAAGGTTGCCAGCTCTCAGCATTAGGAGCTTCTCGACCACATGGGGCATCGGACGAAATGGTGCCAGCAGCAGAAGGACGGCCAGGATGATGAGAACGGAGTAGGGTATTTTTGCTAGGATGGCGCGCATGGGGTCCTCGACAATCAAATCGGGAAAGGGGCCGCCGTGGCCGCTGGCGTCAAGCGGATCGACCAAAAAACTATGGCCGGCTCGCATCCCCGTCAAGGTGACGGCCGGCGTTATTCGGCATGCCGGCCGTATCCTCATCGCCCAGCGCGCCGCCGATGACCCCCATCCGCTGAGGTGGGAGTTTCCCGGCGGTAAGCTGGAGGCGGGGGAGACACCGGAGGCCTGTTTAAGGCGGGAAATCGATGAGGAGTTGGGCATAGAAGTTGCCGTTGGTGAACTGCTGGTTCGCCATCTTCATTCGGATGATCAGGGCCAGATCGATCTGTTCGCCTTTCAGGCGGATTGGATCGCCGGGAAGTTGAGACGGCGTATCCACTCCCAGCATCGTTGGGTGGTTCCCGCGGAACTGACCAACTTCGATTTTCTGCCGGCGGATCTCCCCATCATTGAGCAGCTGCTGACTAAGCACCTGCTCACTGCGCCGGAGGATTAGGTTCCACGCGGGTTAACGCGGCACAGGGAGCATCTATGCTGTCACACAAAATGGCGCGAATCCAATTCCTTCTGGCGCTCCTCATCTGCACCCAAATTTGGGCGCCCGGTTTGGCTGGCACGGCCGAAACTACCCTGGCCTGGGATCCCAATAGCGAGGCGGACTTGGCTGGCTATCGATTGCACGTCCTTGAGCAGCCCCACGGATCGGCATATCGGCCGCTTGCGACGATACCCTTGGCCGATATTGATCCTCAGACACCCAGGTACACGGTTGTCGATCTCATGCCGGATGCAGAATACTGGTTTGTGGTGACGGCCTACAACCTGAGCGGCGAGGAGAGCGGGCCATCCAACAGCGTCTGTGTGATCAATGGTGATTCGTGCACCCCCCGCTTCGCCACCTCCAGCGGTGGCGGCTGTTTTCTCTCCAACACTAATACACCTTCCGCTTTGAGAACCCGCGACCCAATACGTTGAAGGTGTTCTCCGTGATCATGAAGGCGTCCTCATCCGCCTTAAATGCGATCTCCTCAAGCCGTTTGAGCTGATACGGATTGACCACCGTCAGCAGAATTTTCTTGGCGCGGCCGGTATAGGCCCCGCTGCCGTTGAGAAAGGTCGCCCCGCGTTGGAGACGCTCCCTGACCAAGACGGCAATCTCCTCACTTCTCTCCGATATGATCAACACCAGCTTGCGCTGATTGAACATACTGAGCACATAGTCCATCACTTGCGCAATGATGAAGGTCAACGCCAGTGAATAGAGGATGGGCTCCAGCTCCAAAATCCCGAAGCTTAAGCTGAACAACAGGAAATTGAATACCAGCGAGACGGTCCCAATGCGCATTCCAAGCTTCTGATTGAGCACGATGGCGATGATATCCACGCCGCCCATGGAACCGAGGGAGTGCAATGATATTCCGGCGCCGAATCCCATAATGGTGCCGCCGGCAAGAATGGCCAGGAAGGGATCCGTCACCGCCAATGGTATCACCACTGTATCGAGGGCCACGGATAGTATCAGCATACCGTAGAGACTGTAGAAAATGAATCTACGGCTGACAATTAGCCAGCCGGCCAGCATGACCGGGAGATTGACCAAGAAATACCAGATGCCGGGACTGAACAGGTCGGTGAGGTAGTACAGCAACAACCCGACCCCTGAAAAACCGCCCATTATCAGCCCTTGGGGAATGGCGAAGGTTGTCACGCCGACAGCGAATATGAAGGCACCCAGCGTCAGCAAGGCCAGATTCCAGGCGATGGATGAGATGAGGTTGCGGTAAGCGGTCATCATCTGCATCTCCTTTTTGCAGAGGTTTCAGTGCCATAAGCCAGATTGCGGGGGGCAACTATAAGGGCCTGCTCAGGGATTGTCCAGGCAAGCTTTGAGAAGGGGCGATTTCCGGGTGAACCTCCCATTGGCGGCGGCATTTTTCGTAACCAGTTACGATCTTTTCCAGGGGTCAATGGGTGCACCCGTCGCACCGTCAAAACGATGGCAGCTATAAGGCCGAGGCCCGGTTTTCACCCCCCTGAAACTATTGGAAAAAAATTTCAGCATACTTGGACATGCGCTGGCTTGCTTGTTGCATTCTATATGGCCTTCGTGCGCATAGACCGACATGGCCCGAGTTCCATCGGCACTACTTCCTTCTGATCGTTCCGCTGCTCAGCTCTACCGCGCGAAGATGTGACCACAGTCATTCACCCTATATCTTAAATCTTTTATGTTTCATGGAGGCTGGCACTTTATGCAGACCTGTCACGGGGCCTTGCGCCGCGGTTCTCTCATCGTTCTCTTTCTCACGATCACCATGTTCCATCTCGCTGGCGCCGCAACCGCGGCGAATGTGACCCTCGCCTGGGACCGAACTGTAGCCACCGACCTGGCTGGCTACAAAATCTATTATCGGACCTGCGCCGCCGGCAAGGCTTGTAACACGATTGGCGACGCTTCGCTTCTGGACTCCCTGACCATCCCCCTCAGACAATTGTCCAATCGCAACCAGCCGCAACATACCGTTAAGGGACTTCCGGCCGATTGTGACTTTGTGTTTGTTGTCACTGCCTATACCCAGTCGGGTGTCGAGAGTGGCTTCTCCAACGAAGCGATCTATCGAGCTTCCATGCCGGTACCCGGCGATGAGGTCGTGGGAAATAATCCCCCACCCCCCGCGACGCCGGATCCACCGCAGACCAATAATCCAGGCGATAGCGCAAGTGACGCGGTTGTACGCGTCAATTGCGGTGGTGGCCGCTACTGGGATCGGGCCGGAAATGAGTGGTCGGCCGACTTCGGATACAACACCGGCCGTGTCGCCAGTACCTCCAAAGCGATCGCCGGGACCAGTGATGATACGCTTTACCAGAGCAACCGTTGGAACTCCAAGCGCACTAAGCCATTAGAATATGCGTTCAAATTGGCCAATGGCGCCTATACCGTCAATTTGCACTTCGCTGAAACCTACCGACGTGCATCCGCCCTCAATGAGCGCGTTTTTGACATCCAGATTGAAAACCAGTTTGTTGCACAAGACTTCGATATTTTTGCGGAAGCTGGTGGAAACACCGCCCTGAAGCAGCCATATGCTGTTTCGGTGACCGATGGCGAGCTTAACATCAAGTTCCTGCATGGCGCCAGAAATCCTCAGATCAATGCCATCGAAGTGGTGTTGCGGAGCGCGGGGCAGGGGCAGGACATCACGGCACCGGATGCGCCCCGTCAGCTCACCGGAACTGCCTCTGCTGCCGGAGATCGGGTAACCCTCAAGTGGAAGGCGGCCATCGACACCGGCGGCAGCGGTATCGATGGCTATGTGATTTACCGGAACAACCGTCAGATCGGCTATGCAAAAGGCACGACTTTTACGGATGACACCGTCGAGGCTGGCCGCACCTATGCCTATGAAGTTAGTGCCGTGGACAAGGCGCTCAACGAATCTGAAACCACGGCAGTTGTCCAGGTTAGCACTGGCGCTGGGTCTGCTCCCAATGACCCCATCCGCGTGAACGCCGGCGGGAAGGCCTATACCGATCGTCAGGGCTATCGGTGGCTGGCCGACACGGGCTACAACACCGGTAACACCACTTCCGTATCTGGAAGCATTGCGCGGACGCGTGACGATCTCCTCTACCGCACCAATCGCAAAAACGCACGGAAAACGCCGAAGCTGGCCTACGCCTTCGATGTGGCCAATGGCGACTACCTCGTCAAGCTGCATTTCGCCGAAACCGATCGAAAGGCGTTTGCCAAGGGGAAACGCAACTTCGGTATCCACATCGAGGACCGGCTGGTGGAGCGCAGCCTGGACATCTATGGAAAGGTCGGTCGCAACGCGGCCCTGATAAAATCCTACACCGTCACCGTCACGGACGGCCAGCTCGAAATCGTTTTCTCGAAAAAGACCAACGATCCGGTGATCAACGCCATCGAGGTGCTGCCCGTGAATTAAAGGCGGCGCTGGATACCGACGAATTCCGCGCCTCCCTTCGTCTCGGAATCGTCCGATACACAACCCAGCGCAGCTCGGGCGTTCAATTCAGCCCGTCTCAGCGTCAATGCGGCACCTTTATCCAGGGGAAGCAATGGCGGTGAGTCCAGACATCATGGCCGTCACTTACGGGGTCAGCTCTGCGCTGAGCTGGGGCGCCGGGGATTTCAGCGGCGGACTGGCCACCCGTCGTGGCAGCGTTCTCACGGTGGTGCTCTGTTCTCAACTGGTCGGGGGAATGCTGCTGGTGGGACTAGCCCTGGTCTCGGGTGACACCTTGCCGCCCTGGTCCGCCTTGCGATACGGTGCTGCAGCCGGACTTGCGGGTGCGGTTGGGCTCATCGCTCTATACCGGGGCCTCGCCGGCGGGCGCATGGGGATTGTCGCACCGCTGTCGGCTGTGGTGACCGCGCTGCTGCCAATAGCAGTATCAACCGTAAAGGAGGGCTTGCCCGGCGGTGTCCAGATATGCGGTTTCATCATCGCATTGATGGCCGTCATGGCTCTCTCCTACGAAGGGGGTGGCACCGCCTGCCGCTGGCATGAACTGGGGCTGCCGCTGCTGGCCGGAATCGGTTTCGGGCTTTTCTTCATTTGGATCGATACGGCCACCGAAACGCAACTGCTCTGGCCACTCGTCGCCGCCCGCGCCGCCTCGGTGAGCCTGGTGGCCGCGATGCTCCTTCTACAACGACCGGTGCGAACCCTGTCCCGGCCGCTTTGGTTTTGGATCTGCTTGACCGGGATCTTGGACGCCGCCGGCAATGCTTTCTTTGCCATGGCCGCCCAACTAGGGCGGCTCGACGTCTCAGCCGTCCTGGCGTCGCTCTACCCGGCCGCCACCGTCCTCCTCGCCTGGGCCTTTCTCAAAGAGCGCCTGTTGAAGCATCAGTGGGCCGGCATTACGGCCGCGCTGCTGGCACTCGCCCTGATCACCCATTGACGGAAAATAGGGGACCGTCACTAGCGACTTCCCGGTTGACGTGATGGGACGGTCGCTGTGGGTGTCATCACCTGTCCGCAGGCCATCGAAGTGGCCGACGCCATCCTCAGCCGTCACCCCGCCAGGCGCATGGCATCGCCATGCGTGGCGACGGCGACACCCACCCGCCGACTGCCCCAGGTCAGGTCCCTACCGCTTTGCCCGCCCGCCGATGGAGCGGCTCATACCGCGGGGATCCTTACAGCACCGCTGCATCCATTCCTACCGTCGCCCACTGCCAACGGCAGCGGAGGATCAGCCGAATTCCATACCGAGTCGACGCCGAGATCGATTGGCAAGCCTGCCCAGGGATGGTATGAAAGGGGAGCCCATCCCCAGGTGACTGCGCCGCTGGCCCAACCAGCTCCCGGTCGGGTGCGCTTGGGGAACCCTTGTCCGCCCGCCGCATCGCCAACCGCCCATGAGAGGATGCTCCCATGCAGCGAGAGACCGTCAACAAATCAGTTCTACTTCTGGTAGTGCTCTTCATTTCCGCCATCTTTCTCTCCATGATTCGTTCCTTTCTGATGGCCATTTTTCTTGCCGGCCTGTTCGCCGCCATGGTGCACCCCATCTACGCCCGGTTGGAACATCTCTTCAAGGGGCGCCGATCCCTGGCGTCCCTGACGACGCTGCTCCTGGTGATCTGTTTCATTCTGCTGCCGCTGGCCGGCCTTATGGGCATTGTTACCGCACAGGCCCTGAAGGTGGGCCAAGCGGTGACGCCTTGGGTCCAAAAACAGATCGCCGAACCGGACGCCTTCTTTACCTTTCTGAAATCCCTGCCCTATTTTGACCAGATCGCGCCCTATCGTGATCTTTTTATTGAAAAGGCGGGTGAAATGGTTGGCGGTATCAGCGCCTTCCTGATCCACAGCCTCTCCTCCGGCGCCAAAGGAACGATGACTTTTCTCTTCTCTACCTTTGTGCTCCTCTACACGATGTACTTCTTCCTGATGGACGGTTACCAACTGGTCAACAAGATCCTCTATTATCTGCCCCTGGAGGATGCCGATGAGCAACGACTACTGCAGCGCTTTACCTCCGTAGCGCGGGCGACCCTCAAGGGCACCGCTGTCATCGGTGTGCTACAAGGCGGGCTGGCCGGTCTGGCCTTTGCCGTGGTCGGTATTCCAAGCCCCGCCTTCTGGGGCCTCATCATGATTCTTCTCTCGATTCTGCCCGGTATCGGAACGGCCCTGGTGTGGGTGCCGGCGGCCGTCATCTTGGCGGCCTCCGGAAATGCGGCCAAAGCTGTGGGGCTGGCCCTCTTCTGCGGTGCGGTAGTGGGCAGTATGGACAATCTGCTGCGACCGCGGCTGGTGGGCAAGGACACCCAGATGCACGAACTGCTCATTTTCTTCGGTACCCTGGGCGGCATTCTCATGTTCGGTGTGGTGGGCTTTATCATCGGTCCCATCATCGCGGCCCTGTTCATCACGGTATGGGATATTTACGGGGTGAGTTTCGCATCGGTGCTGCCGGGCACGGGTCCGCGATCCGCCGAAGACGCAGACGCGACGGGTGCCGAGGCGCGGTTGCCCAGTGCGCCATCGCCGGCGGGGCCCGCGCGTGAGACGGATGATCCCCCGGCCGCTGATTAGGCCTGGGAGCGTGGAGATGATGGCCAACCGCCTTGGCACCGTTTTGATCATCGAGGACGACCCGCGCACTGCTGAGCTCATCGCCACCTATCTGCAGCGGGAGGGCTTCCAGCCCCTCAGCGCCAACGACGGTAGACGCGGGCTCCAGATGATCCGTGCCCATCAGCCCAGTTTGGTCATTTTGGACATTATGCTGCCCGGCATGGACGGCTGGGATGTTTGCCGGGAGATGCGACGGTTCACCGATATCCCCGTGATCATGCTCACCGCCAGGGGAGACGAGATCGATCGCATCTCGGGTCTCACCTTGGGCGCCGACGATTACGTGGTCAAACCCTTCAGCCCGCGTGAACTCATGGCACGGGTGCGGGCCATCTTGCGGCGCAGCCAGCCCAAGAGAGCGCCCGGCGGGACGGCCACGCTCACTTGCGGCGACTTGGTCTTGGATCCCATTAAAAAACGGGTTGTCCGGGGGGGAAGGACGCTCAAATTAACGCCCCACGAGTACGCGCTCCTGCAGCGCCTCATGGCGGCGCCGGGTCGCGTCTTCAGCCGGGATGAATTGATCTCCAGCCTCTACCCCCAGGGAGAGACCCACGTGGTGGATCGGGTCGTGGACGTTCATATCGGTAAGCTGCGCCAGAAGATCGAGACCGATCCCGGCGATCCCTATTTCATCTTTACCGTCCGGGGCATGGGGTACCGCTTTCGCGATATGGATGAGGCGGAGGGCTGAGGGCTATGGGGGGTAGCCGTCTGATCTGGAAGCTGCTCGGCATCATCGCCTGTGTCATTGCGCTTTTAATGGGCCTGGTCTGGCTGGCGGTCGATTACCTGGCGGCTGATTATTTCAGCGTACTCATGGAGAAGTATCATATCTCACCGGAATCCAGCCACGCCATGTTTGTGGAGGCCATCCATGCCTATCTCATCTGGGCCTCACTGGGGGGGGTGCTTATCGCCGGTGTGCTCAGTTTCTGGCTGCTGCGACGGGCCCTCGGCCCCCTGACGGCCATGACGGCGAGCACCCGGCGCATCTCCAGCGGAGATTACACGGCCCGGGTTCCCGTGCATTCCGGCGACGAAGTGGGACAATTGGCCCAGGCCTTCAATCGTATGGCCGGCAGTTTGGAGCGCTTGGAGGGGCTGCGCCGCGAATTGATGATCGACATCGCGCATGAACTGCGTACCCCGCTGACCAATATGCGCGGCTACTTGGAAGCGCTGGTAGATGGCGTCCTGCCCCCCACAGCGGAAAATTTCCGCTTATTGGAGACCGATACGCTGAGGATCGTCCACCTGACCGAAGATATCCTCAAGTTGGCCAAAGCCGACGCAGCCCGCCAAGACTTGGCGCCCGTTCACCTGTTCGTGGCGGAATTGATTGCAACCGAGCTCAAACAGATCCGCCAGCGCTTTCAGGCGAAGGGGATCACGGTGACCCATTCGGTGGCCAAAGAGGCTGCCATCGAGGCCGATCCGCACATGCTCGGTCAGGTGGTGCGCAATCTCCTCGAGAACGCCTGCCGCTATACCCCGCAAGGGGGCTGGACACACATCGTCTCCATGCCGGCCACCGATCAGCTCACCCTCAAATTCAGCAACAGTGTCGATGGCTTCGATGCGGGAGCCCTGCCCTTCCTTTTCGAACGCTTTTATCGCGGCGAGCGCTCCCGCTCCCGGGCCCATGGTGGCGCTGGCATTGGCCTGGCCATCGTCAAGGAGCTTGTCGAAGCCCACGGCGGCACGGTGACTGCCCTGTACGAAGACGCCGTTTTCACCATCCAGGTTTGTCTGCCCTGCTCATTGCCAGCGCCCAAAACGAGCTAACCGTCCCGCAACCTTGTCGAAATCTCTGATCCCCACAGAACAGCGAAGGATTTGTCCGCCTTTACGGAATCTTTAACTCCCCCTTGCCGGAAAACTGATTATATTCAATTCGTGTCGCTGTCTGAGTGGCCGGCCGCGGCACAAACCGATCCCGCCAGACCATGGTTCGTGGACCCGCGGGAAGCTCATTGAATGTGACGTGAGGAGGTATCATGAAACTATTGTTCCCCATTATCGGATTTCTTGCCCTGGTGGCATTGATGGGGCATACCCTCGGGGCGAAGAGCAGTGACGCCAATGCCCAGGTGAAGGTTCCCAACGATGACAACCTGCAGGTGGCCACCTTTGCCGGCGGCTGTTTTTGGTGCACGGAATCGGACTTTGAGAAGATCGAAGGTGTGGTCGAGGTGATCTCCGGCTACACCGGTGGCGAGGAGAAGGATCCCACCTACGAAGCGGTGTCCATGGGAAGAACCGGTCACTACGAAGCCGTCCAGGTGTATTTTGACCCTGAGCGCATTACCTACGAGGCGCTCCTGGACGTTTTCTGGCGCCATGTGGACCCCACCGACCCAGGGGGGCAGTTCGTCGATCGCGGCAAGCAATACCGCACGGCCATCTTCTACCACGATGACGCGCAGCGCGACGCGGCCGAAGCATCCAAGCAACGCCTGGCCGGAATGGCGGTATTCGACAAGGCGCTGGTTACGCCCATCTTGCCACTGAGCGACTTCTACGCCGCGGAGGCTTATCATCAGGATTTCTACAAAAAAAGCCCACAACGCTATTACTCCTATCGTAGGGGGTCGGGACGAGACCAGTTCATCCAAAGCGTTTGGGGCGCCATGGAGCGTAAAATGGAGCAGATGAAGACGACCGCAACCGCGGCAGGTCCCGCAGAGGATCGCTATACCATTCCCAGCGATGAGGTGCTGCGGCAGACCCTCACACCGATGCAGTATAAGGTCACGCGCAAGGACGGCACCGAACCGCCCTTTAAAAACGCATACTGGGATAACAAGGCAGAAGGTCTCTACGTCGACATCGTCTCCGGGGAGCCACTGTTCAGCTCACGGCATAAGTTTGAGAGCGGCACCGGCTGGCCCAGTTTCACCCAACCGCTGGTGGCAGAGAACATCGTGTCCAAGGAGGATCGCAGCTTCTTCATGGTCCGCACGGAAGTGCGCAGCAAACATGGTGATTCCCATCTCGGCCACGTCTTCAACGACGGTCCTGCGCCCACTGGCCTGCGCTACTGCATCAACTCCGCGGCGCTGCGATTTATCCCGAAGGAGCAGCTCACCGAGGAAGGCTATGAGACCTTCCGTGCACACTTTGACGCCAACTGACCCGCACACCCATTTGGTGTAGTGCCAACCTGAAACCGCCCGGACATCCGGGCGGTTTTTATTTGTCCCGCCTCGCTGATCGCGCCAGTGGCGAATGGCGGGCTTCTTTACCGAATCGTTACCTGAGCTTTACAGCTCCTTGAAACTGGAGATCTACATTGATGGTACTGCAGGAGTGCCGCTACCCCGATGGGGACGACACCTCGTCCGCACGGCCCTTAACCTTCGATACCCCATGACCCCGACCCAAAAGGAGGATTCCCATGATCCCATTACGTGTCCTCGCACTCAGCCTCTGGGTGCTTATGACGTCAGTATCCGGCGCCATTGCCGCCGATCTGATGCTAACGCTCACCAACCTTACCAACGGGACGTACTTTACCCCCCTTCTGGTAACCGCTCACGACGACAGCGCGGATCTATTCGAGCCCGGCACGACGGCCAGTGATGAACTGGCGGCCATGGCAGAGGGCGGAAATATAGACGGTCTGTTGGGCCTGGTGGGCGGCATCGATGCCGACACCATCGGAAATCCAGCCGGCGGGTTACTCGCTCCGGGAGATACGATTTCATTCACCATGACCACCTCACCCGATCGCCCCCTTCTCTCCGTGGTGGCCATGCTGCTGCCCACCAACGATGGGTTCGTGGGCTTGGACAGTTTCGAATTGCCCACTGCCGCCGGCACCTATCAGGTCGATCTGCTGGCCTATGACGCCGGCAGCGAGGCCAACGACGAGCGCATCACCGGCGGCGGCGCACCGGGTGTGGCCGGTATCCCTGCGGATCCGGGTGAAAACGGGGGTGTCAGCGGGACCGGCGTGACGACCGAAGAGAGCAATCCCACGGTCCATATTCACCGCGGGGTTCTGGGCGACGGTCAAGCGGTCGGGGGCATCAGCGACCTGGATCGCACTGTCCATCGGTGGCTGAACCCGGTGGCCCGACTGACCATCGATGTGCCATAGGGGGTGGACCATGACTGCGATGATGCACCGAGTTAGACGATTCTGGTGGTTGGGCGCGGCCTTGGTGGCCCTCACGGCTTGTGGCGGAGGTGGCGGGGATACCGACACCGACGCACGGCGGACATTCACCCTGCAGCTGACCAATCTAACGGCCAACCAACCCTTCGGCCCCGTCGCCGTGGTGCTGCACCCACCCCCCGATGCGCTCTGGTTGCCGGGGGAGAGCGCCAGCGAGGCGCTGGAGGTGTTGGCGGAAAGTGGAGATCCCCAACCACTGCTGGATGCCGCCGACAGCCGTACCGATGTTGTGCGTGCATTTGGCGGCAGCGGCGTGATCTCCCCTGGCAGCAGTGAGACGTTCACCTTCACACTCACCGGAGACGAGCTCTCCGCTGATCGGCCGCTTGCCGTCACCCTGGCCACCATGCTGGTAAACACCAACGATGCCTTCGCCGGGGCCAGTGGTGAAGCGCTCCCAGATCTGGGGATCGGAGAGCGTCGCATCTGGTATCTTCCGGCCTACGATGCCGGCACCGAGGCCAACAGCGAGACCGCTGCCACCATACCCGGTCCGGCCGCCGGCGGTGAAGGCTTCGCCGCCGGCCGCGATGACCAGGACCGTATCGCCATCCACCCCGGCGTGATTTCCGCTCAGGACGGACTGGCCGATTCCGTATTGGACGGCAGCCATCGCTGGGACAATCCCGTCCTCGCGCTGGAACTGACACGCACCGAGTAAACGCTTCCCTGATACAGATAAATGCTACCTGAATGACGCCCCTGTGGCCCTGCCACAGGGGCGTTGCGGTTGAATCCATCGCCGGGCCCAGCGCTTCAGGGGCTGGTCAGCCCCAACCTTGTCCGCCAGTGGCGATCCTCGGGTTGGTGACGGTTCCAATAGTCGATCATCAGGGTGTGCGTTCGCCGGGCGGTCGTGGTCAGCTCCTGGCCGCCGAAATAGGCGGCGACGCGGTAGGTGTCCTCCCAGCCCTCGATGCGGTGGGGGAAATCGGCGCCGTAGCGGATCTTCAATACCCGTCCGCTCTTTGTGAAGCGGAGCGTATAGAGCATCAGAGACTGCCCCTCCAGACCTCGGTCGGTGCTTCTCGACCGTTGGGCCGTCACCGCTTGTTGCGTGAGCGGGGTGTGGGTCAGCCGCGCGTACAGTGGTGCCGGTATGAGGCTGAAGGCGCCGGTGGGCAATTGTTCCGGCCGAAGCCGAATCTGGGTCCAGAGGCCATCCTCGCTGATGACGGCCGGCAGGGTAAAGTCGCGGTCGCTCTCCGATTCAAAATAGGAACGTTGCTGTACCCGATAGCGCTCGGCGTCCAGGTTGAGCTGCATGAAGACGTGGCCGCACCACTCCTGGCTGCTAAAGGAGATCTTGGGCGGCAGCCCGCTGCCCGCCAGCGGCGTGAACACCGAGGTCATGATGGAGTAAGGGTAGACGCCGGTCAGAAATTTGCGGGTCATGTTCAGCTTGAGCGCCGGGACAGCATCGGGGGCTCCGGGATCGTCGGCCTTGACTTGGCGAATCGGATTGAAGCTTTCGGTGACGAAGATCAGGACGGCGTGACCACTGTGGATCTCGCCATAGCGGGATTGATCCAAACGATAGCGCGAAATCTCGGCACCCTGATCGTACCAGTAGGCGCGAAATTCGGGGCTCGAAGCGGGGACTGCAGCGGTGCCCCGAGGCACCACGAGAGCGGTGAGCGCCAGAATCAGCACTCCGGCGAAAACGAATTGTCTGTATGCGGGCATAGCGCCTCCTTCGGATGACCATCACGCCCACTGGTGTCCGCCACCGCTGACGGCCGACGTCACCGACGGGCGCATTGGCGCGTTGGATAGGGGTGCCAGCGATCGTCCGTCGGGACGGCCGCTGATCGAGCGAACGGGCGGGGTTTCGCTGGCGTCGCTTTGCCCTAAAGGTAAGCGTCTTTGGGGAACGGTGCAATTGGCGTCCTGAAGGGGCGGGACGGCAGGTCGGCCACCTGCAACGCAGCGGACGCGGTGGGCTGCTGGAAGGTGAGTCCACCGCCTATTGGGCGGCTTTGACCGCTTTCTTGGCCTTGACCAACTCTTCGTTGGTCAGGCGCAGACGCAGCGTCATATACTCTGCGAAAATACGGTAAAGGAGGAGCAGAAAGTCGAGGCGCTCGTCTTTGCCATCGCTGGTGGCCATGCGGCTCTTGGCTGACGTGTCCACGGCTAGGGCGACCACCTTGTCGATGGCCGTCACCGTGGCGCTGCGGCTGCGGTCATCGATGATGCGCATCTCCCCGAATAGGTCGCCTCTCCGGCCGATCGTGGAGATCTCTTCGCCCTCCTTGCTGATGCGCACCTCGCCCGAGAGCAGAAAGTAAAGCCAGGTATCCCGATCTCCCTCCTGGATGATGGCTTCGCCAGCCTCGTATTGGCGAATTTTGCTCAGGCGCAGCAGCTTGCCCAGATTGCGTGTCTCGAAATGCTTGAGCGCGGAGATGCTCATGAGTCGCTGGATGTTCTCGATGTTCTCCTTAAGGAATTTCGATTCGATCATGACGATGCCCTCGTTGCCGCAGGTGGACGTCCGTGGGGGTGTTCGACACAGGCCGCAGGTACGGTGCTACAAGACCTTATCATAGTGCTCGCCGCCGCCGCTTGGCAAGTGGATTTCGCAGGCACCCATCGGACGCCCGCTATCCGATGAAATTCTCCATGCAATTCTTGGAGAGGTTTTCGTCAAATTGCACCGGATAGCAGCCGTCAAAACAGGCCTTGCAGAAGCACTGCTCGGGTTTCGCCACCCCGGTGGCCTTCAGGAGACCTCCCAGGCTCAGGTAGTAGAGCGAATCCAGCCCCAGATGGCGGCCGAGTTCTTCCGTGGACATCTTGGCGGCAATGAGTTCCCCCTTGGTGGAGAAGTCGATGCCATAGTGGCAGGGAAAGCGATGGGCCGGTCCGGAGACCCGCAGGTGCACTTTTTTGACCCCCAATTCACGCAGGGCCTTGACGCGGGTTCGGGCGGTGGTGCCGCGGATGATAGAGTCCTCGATGATGATGATCTCCTTGCCCTTGAGAAGCTCTTTGACGGGATTGAGCTTCACCCGTACACCGAAATCACGCATGCTTTGAGTGGGCTGAATGAAGGTCCGCCCCACATAATGGTTGCGGATCATGCCCATTTCAAAAGGGATCCCGGCCGCTTCCGAGTACCCAATGGCGGCGTAGTTGCCAGAGTCAGGGAAGGGCATCACCAGGTCGGCCGCCACCGGCGCTTCTGCGGCCAGCTGACGGCCAAATGCCTTGCGGGTCTGGTAGACGTTGCGGCCCGAGAAGGTCGAGTCCGGCCGTGCGAAATAGATATATTCGAAGATGCAAAAGCTGGAGCGACCGGCGGCGGGAACGTTGAGGCTGCGGACCCCCTTGTCGTCGATGATGACGATCTCACCGGGGTCGAGCTCGCGAACGAATTCGGCCTGGACCAGATCCAAGGCGCATGTCTCGGAAGCGAGGACATAGCCGCCGTTGAGCTTCCCCAGACACAGGGGTCGAAATCCATTGGGGTCCTTGATGCCCACCACCTCGCCGCGGCTCGTCAGAAACACCATGGAGAAAGCCCCCTTGAGGCGGGAGACACTGGCCGTCAAGGCCCCTTCGAAGCCCAGGGAGAGGTTGCGCACGAACAGATGCAGGAAGACCTCGCTGTCCATGGTGGACTGGAAGATGGAACCGGCGTTCTCCAGTTCGGCCTTGAGCGTATGGGCGTTGACCAGGTTGCCGTTGTGGGCCACCGCATAGGCGCGGTTGCGATGCCGCACGACGAAGGGCTGGGCGTTGGCCAGCACGCTGCTGCCGGTGGTGGAGTAGCGCACGTGGCCGATGGCCGAGTCGCCCCTGAGACGGTTCAGAATCGCCATATCGAAGACGTCGGAAACCAGGCCCATATCCCGATGTTCGTCCATCACCCCCTTGTCGTCGATGGCGGCGATACCGGCACTCTCCTGACCGCGGTGCTGGAGGGCGTAGAGGCCGAAGTAGCACATCTTGGCGGCCTCGGCCAGATTCTTGGCGCCGAAGAGGCCGCAGGCCTCGCGGGGTTTATCCTCGTCAAAGATCGAGCGGGGGGGGGATGCGAGAGTTGGATGGACCATCTTGCCTTCGCTCCTCACGAAAAATAGGCTTGGATCGATTTTACCGACAATGGGTTCTGCCGCATAGCGGCGACGCCGCGGCACATGGCCATCGCCCCCGCTGCGGTGGTGGTGTATGGGATTTTGAATTTAAGGGCCGTCTGACGAATGACAAAGCCGTCCTTCCGGGAGGTGTCCCCCGAACCGGTATTGATCACCAGTTGGATCTCCTTGTTCTTGATGGCGTCCACCACGTGGGGCCGACCCTCGGATACCTTGTTGACCACCTGGTTGGGAACGCCCTGATCCGCCAGGAAGCGGCCCGTGCCCCCGGTGGTCATGATGGTGAAGCCTTGCTCGTGGAAGCCACGTGCCACGGGGATGATGGCCGCTTTATCGCGGTCGCCGACGCTGATGAAGACGCTGCCCTCCACAGGCAGATGTTGGCCGGCGCCCAGCTGGGCCTTGGCGTAGGCAGCCCCGAAGTCGGTGTCGATCCCCATCACCTCTCCGGTGGATTTCATCTCCGGCCCCAGGAGGGTGTCCACGTGGGGAAAGCGATCGAAGGGCAGCACCGCCTCTTTGACCGAAACGTGGCCGGGCACCTGTTCGGTCGTCAGTCCCAGTTCGGCCAGGCTGCGCCCCAGCATCGCTTTGGTGGCCAGCTTGGCCAGGGGCACGCCGCAGGCCTTGCTGACGAAGGGGATGGTGCGCGAGGCGCGTGGATTGACCTCGATGACGTAGAGGACCTCATCCTTGATGGCGTATTGGACGTTCATCAGCCCCGTAACCGCCAGTTCGGCCGCCATCGCCTTGGTGGCGGCGGCTATCTGGGACTGCATCTCGGCGGAGATACTACAGGGCGGCAGAACACAGGCGCTGTCGCCGCTGTGGACACCGGCGGCCTCGATGTGCTCCATGATGCCACCAATGAGGGTCACCTGGCCGTCGCTGATGGCGTCCACATCCACCTCGACGGCCTCTTCGAGGAATTTGTCGATGAGAACGGGGTGGCCGGGGGAGGCCAGAATGGCCAAGCGGGTGAAATTCTCAAGATCCTTTTGCGTATAGACAATTTTCATCGCCCGGCCACCGAGGACAAAGCTTGGGCGCACGATGACGGGATAGCCGATCTCCTCCGCCACGCCAACCGCTTCGGCGATGCTCATGGCCGTTCCGTTGGGCGGCTGAATCAGGTCCAGCTTCTGCAGCATGGTCTGGAAGAGCTTGCGGTCCTCCGCACGGTCGATGCTCTCCGGCTGGGTGCCGAGGATAGGGACGCCGGCCTCCGCCAGAGGGGTCGACAGGTTGAGGGGCGTCTGGCCGCCGAACTGGACGATGACGCCGTCGGGCTTCTCGGTCTCCACGATGTGGAGGACGTCCTCCTTGGTGAGGGGCTCGAAGTAGAGCTTGTCGGAGGTGTCGTAGTCGGTGCTCACCGTCTCGGGGTTGGAGTTGACCATGATGCTCTCCACCCCCTCCTCGCGCAGGGCGAAGGAGGCGTGCACACAGCAGTAGTCGAATTCGATCCCCTGGCCGATGCGGTTGGGGCCGCCGCCGAGGATCATCACCTTCTTGCGCTCCGAGACCCGCGCCTCGTTTTCCAGTTCGTAGGTGGAGTAGTAGTAGGGTGTGGCCGCTTTGAACTCGGCGGCGCAGGTGTCCACCAGCTTGTAGACCGGGCGCAGCGCTGCCGCCTTGCGCGCCGCCGCCACGGTATCCGCGTCTGCGCCGGTCAGGTAGGCGAGTTGCACGTCGGAGAAGCCCCAGCGCTTGGCCCGTTCGAGCAGCTCCGCCGGGAGGGGCCAGCCGGCCTCCGCCAAAGCGGTCTCCATCTCGATAAGCTGCCGAAACTGGTGGAGGAACCAGGGGTCGATGCCGGTGATCTCGTAGATCGTATCGATGGGCATGCCGTTCTGGAGGGCGTAGCGCAGGTAGAAGATCCGCTGGGAATTGGGGGTCGCCAACTTTTGTTCGATCGCACGCTCGGTGGCGGCGTGACCATCGATGTCGATGAGGTCTTTGCCGTCGGCGCCAAACCCGAAACGACCGATCTCCAGCGAGCGCAGCCCCTTCTGGACTGCCTCCTTGAAGGTGCGTCCGATGGCCATTGTTTCCCCCACCGATTTCATCGCGGTGGTGAGCAGGTCCGGCGTTTCGGGAAACTTTTCGAAGGTCCATCGGGGAATTTTGACCACACAGTAGTCCAGGGTGGGCTCGAAGCTGGCCAGGGTCTCGCCCGTGATATCGTTGGGGATCTCGTCCAGGGTGTAGCCCACTGCCAGTTTGGCGGCAATTTTGGCGATGGGGAAGCCGGTCGCCTTGGAGGCCAGAGCGCTGGAGCGGGAGACGCGCGGGTTCATCTCTACGATCACCATTTCGCCGCTCCGGGGGTCGATGGCGAACTGGACGTTGGAACCGCCCGTATCCACCCCGATTTCGCGCATAATGGCGACGGCGGCGTCGCGCATCACCTGGTACTCCCGGTCCGAGAGCGTCTGGGCAGGGGCTACGGTGATGCTATCCCCCGTGTGAACCCCCATGGGATCCACATTTTCGATACTGCAGATGATGACCACGTTATCCGCTGTGTCCCGCATCACCTCCAGCTCATACTCTTTCCATCCCAGGACCGACCGCTCGATCATTACCTGGGTGATGAGGCTGGCGTCGAGACCGGCTTTGGTGATTCTCTCCAAGTCTTCAGGATTGTAGGCCACCCCGCCGCCTGTACCGCCGAGCGTGAAGCTGGGCCGGATGATGAGGGGGAAGCCGATCTCATCGGCCAGGCGGCGGGCTTCCGACATGGAGTTGGCGATTCCGCTGCGGGGGATCTTCAGGCCAATGCGCGTCATCGCTTCGCGAAACTGATCGCGGGCCTCGGCTTTCTGGATGGCCGCCAGGTTGGCGCCAATGAGCTCCACCCCGTATTGATCCAAGACCCCCATCTCGGCGACCTCCACCGCCGTGTTGAGGCCCGTCTGGCCGCCCAGGGTGGGCAGGAGGGCGTCGGGACGCTCCTGGGCAATGATTCGGGCCGCCGCCGCCGGGGTCACGGGTTCAATATAGGTGCGGTCGGCCGTTTCGGGGTCGGTCATGATGGTGGCGGGATTGCTGTTGACCAGCACCACCTCGTACCCCTCCTCTTTGAGCGCCTTGCAAGCCTGGGTGCCCGAGTAGTCGAATTCGCAAGCCTGACCGATGATGATGGGGCCGGCGCCGATAATCATGATCTTTTGGATGTCGGTTCGTTTGGGCATCGCTCTTACTCAGCTGCTCGATTCGTGCAGATCCTGAACGCCAAGATCCGTTCGCGCCGTGTCCGGCTGCCTTGGCTCATTGCGCGGGGTTTTCCATTTGCGGTTGTCAGGGCCTTCCCAGAGGGCGCCGACATTCAAGGCCGCTCAAGCGGCGGCCCAGCGTTCATTTGCCATCGGCATGGTTGGATGCCGCGATGATGCCGACACCTTCGCCAGAGATGCGGTGTGCGTCATGGGCGCAGTTTGCGTGAACCATCGCAGTGCTGCGGCGAACGATCGCTGAGTGCCAAAAAAACCTACGTCCCGCCCGCCGCCATCATCTCGCGGAACTCCTCGAACAGGTAGTGGGCGTCGTGGGGTCCAGGGGAGGCTTCCGGGTGATACTGGACGGCCAACAGAGGGATCCTGCGATGCCGGAATCCCTCCAGGGTATTGTCATTGAGGTTGATGTGGGTCACCTCGATCTCGTTGGGGTCCAAGCTTTCGGCATCCACGGCAAACCCGTGGTTCTGGGACGTAATCTCCACTCGACCACTGCGTAAATCCTTAACCGGCTGGTTGGCACCGCGGTGCCCGAACTTGAGCTTGTAGGTCCTGGCCCCCAGGGCCTGGCCCAAAATCTGGTGGCCGAGGCAGATGCCGAACATGGGACGATAATTCAAAAGGTCGCGGATGGTCTGCGTACCATAGGTCACCGGTTCGGGATCGCCGGGCCCATTGGAGATGAAGATGCCGTCGGGCGCCATGGCACGGATGGCGTCCGCGGGTGTGGTCGCCGGGACCACGACCACCTCGGCCGCGATACCGCTAAGGCATCGTAATATATTGAATTTAATTCCAAAATCGATTGCTACCACACGATACCGGCCGCTGCCGGTCCAGATGCTGGCGTCCAGGACGGCGCCCTCCGGCAGCGACGCGGGCTGGTTGTCCACCCAGCGGTAGGGGCGCTCGGTACTGACCCCGCCGGCCAAATCCAGACCGGCCATACTGGGGATGGCATTGGCCTTGGCCACCAGGGAGGCTGGATCGAGGTCGCTGGTAGAGATATATGCCCGCATGGCACCGCGATTGCGCAGATGGCGGGTGAGGGCGCGCGTGTCCACCTCCTCGATTCCCAGAACCCCTTGGGTCATCAGATAGTCGGCCAAGGACATCGTGGCGCGGTAGTTACTATAGAATGGCTGGTATTCACGGATGATGAAGGCCGACACCTGGATCTGGCGGGATTCCATATCCTCGGGATTGACCCCGTAATTGCCGATGAGGGGGTAGGTCATGGTCACCAGCTGACCATTGTAGGAGGGATCGGTGAGAACCTCCTGATACCCTGTCATGCCGGTGTTGAACACGATCTCGCCACCCACTTGACCGGGGCCGGTAAAGGAGCGGCAGGGAAAGGTGCGCCCATCTTCGAGAGCCAGTAGTGCCTTCATACTGCGTGGATATCCTGAGTGGATGTAATCGGGTGCGAGATCGCCGATACACACCTGCCGGCACCCGCTCTCCGGGCTGCCGGCAGATAGAGTGGCGGCGCTGAGGCGCTTTTGCCACCGTCATGCAGCGGCGCGACCGCCTGCCGCAGTCACCTTGGCATGCACCATTAGCATGCTGAGCACATAAATCAACTCCTATTCTGGGATGGTACAGATGGCGGTGTACGATTCAGCGGTGCCCCGCTGGCACCGTCAGCCCAGGGGTGTATTCTCCATCAGATCCCAGATGCCGCAAGGGCAGGCCCCGGCGCAGAATCCGCAGCCGATGCAGCGATCCGCGTCCACCACGTATTCGTAGGCGCCCTCGGTGGGTTCCGCCCGGCTGATGGCGGCGTTGGGACAAGTGGCCACGCAAATGCCGCAGTCGCGGCAGGAACCGCAACTGGCGCACTCGCTGCCGCAGTGGGTCATGTCATCATAGTTCTCGATGCGGGGATCGAAATACTCCAGGCTGACCCGGTGAATGTCGATGATCCGGCGCGGATCGGCCGAGGGACGCTTGCCCGCGAAAATATCGGTAATCGCCTCCGCCGCCCGTCGCCCGGCACCAATGGCATCGGTGAGCAGCCCCGGCTGGACGATGTCGCCGATGGCAAAGATTTTGGGATTGGCGGTCTGCTGGTTGTCGTCGACCACAATGAAGCCCCGCTCGCTGGCGACGTCCTCGGGGAGGAAGCTCAAATCGGGCGCGTCACCGATGCTGACGACCACTGTATCGGCGGGGATAATTTCGCCACTGTCCAGGTAGACCCCCTCCGGCACGATCTCCTTGGTGAAAACGGGCCAGCGGAACTGGGCCCCGATCGCCTCGGCATCTTCACGCTCCTTGCCGAAGGAGGCCGGCTCCTGGACATCCAGGAGGGTGATCTGCTGGGCACCCAGTCGGGACGCTTCAGTGGCCACATCGCAGCCCACGTTGCCGGCCCCGATAATGACCACCCGCTCGCCCGGTTCGACCTGATTTGCCTTGGCCGCGGCCAGGAAATCGTTGGCCGCCACCATGCGCTCCTTGCCCGGAATGGGGAGGGTACGCGGCTGGCTAGCACCGGCGGCCACGACCACAAAATCGAAATCGCCCAACAGCTGATCCACCTCCGGACGGGTCAGTTTCTGCTGGAGATGGACATGGGGGATCACCTCCCGCACGCGCTCTATCTCGGTGTCGAACACCGTCTTGGGGATGCGGCTTTCGGGAATGACGGCGGAAATCTTGCCCCCCAACACGGCGGCGTCGTCGTAGACCACGGCCTGATGGCCCTGCATGCGCAGCTGCCAGGCCGTTGAGATGCCGGCCGGTCCACCGCCGATGATGGCCACCCGGTGATCGCTAACGGGCGGCAGCTCCGGTGTTTGCGCCGCCGTACTGGCTCTGCCCAGCTGGGTCACGTCCACCGGCGTGAGAAAGGCCGACTGCTTGGTGCAGGCCGCCATGCAGGGGTTGGGGCACAGATACCCGCACACGGTGGCGGGGAAGGGGGTGTAGGCCAGGGCCAAGTCCACCGCCTCGTCCACCCGGCCTTCGCGGACCAGCCGCCAGCGCTCCTGTACGGGGATTCCCGAGGGACAGGACCCCTCACAGGGGGCTTTGAACTTGCGGTTCTCCCAGACCGGCACCCAGCGGCGCAACGTGCCGGTGGTGATCAGGGGAATGACGCTGCGGTCCAGATCGGTGAGATCGCCCACCAGCCCGCCCCCGCCCAGCTCATTGTCCCAGACCTTTTGATGAAATTCGGCCATCGATTTTTTGGGGCGGCTGTAGCGTTCCTGGGGGCTGCGGGCCCGAATCAACTGCCACTCCTCACGGTTGCCCAGCGTGGCTTCCAGGTCGCTGCGACCGATCTGTTCCAGGTAGATCTGAAGGTTGTCCGACAGCCACTGCCACTCGGCGTCGTCAATGGGGATGAGCATGGCGTCGGGTTGGCTGAAGCCGCCATGGGGGCCGCGGAAGAAGACCTTGCCCCCCACCATGCCCACCAGAGGACGATAGCCGAGAACGTTTTCGGGCGTTTGCGCCTCGTATCCGCAGACAACGGCCACTCCCCCGGCCATGAATTCACCGAAATAATCGCCCACGGAGCCCAGCACCCAGAGTTCAGGCGGGGCGAAACGGGGATTGCGCTTGGTCATGGTCATGCCGCGGGCACCGATATTTCCGCCGATGTAGACCTTGCCCTGGGCCATGGCGTTGGCGACCCCGTTGGAGGCGTTGCCATGAACCACGATCTGGGCGCCGGCGTTGAGCCAGCCCACGTCGTCGGAGGCGGGCCCCATCACTTCGATCATCGTGTTGGGGTACCCCATGGCGCCCAGGCGCTGGCCGGGCGGTCCCTCTACCTTCACGTAGACCGGCTTGTCGCCCGCCTTCCAGAGTCGTCCGCCGATGCCGTGCTGGCCATACGCCTTGACGACAAGATAGGTGTGCCCTTGGGCCACGGCGGCCTGGATCTGCTCCTCCAGCACACGGGATTCCAGCCGTTCGCCATCTTTGCGGCCTGCGATGAGGTTGAACTGGTCATGTTGCATGTCTGTGGCTACCTCGATATCTCTCTAATCTTCTCCACTCGAGCGGGTGCTGCTTCGCTGGCGCTGCGTCGACCCCCTTCATGTGAAGGTCGCCGCTACACCACGTATTTGATCTTGAGCCGTTCGGACGCATCGGCGTCGGCGATGCCCAGTGCGTCCGACATGCCGATGGGCAGGGCCGTGCTGCGGCCCAGGGGGGCGATCACTTTGCGCAGTTCGGTATCGAAACTGAGGAAAACGTCCACGACCCGTTCGGCCACCTGCTCCACGTCCAGGCGCCGGTAAAGGCGCGGATCTTGACTGGTGATGCCCTTTGGACAGGCGCCGATGTTGCAGATGTTGCAGCGGTCGCCCTCGGAGCCCAGACAGCCGGCAGCGGCCTGCATAATATACTTGCCGATCTGGACGCCGCTGGCTCCCAACATGATCAGGGCGGCGGCGTTGGCCGCCAGATTGCCGTTCTTGCCCACACCGCCCCCAGCGAACAAGGGGATTTCGTTCTGCTTGCCGATGGTCACCAGATTGAGGTAGGCGTCGCGCAGATTGCTGGCGATGGGGTGGCCCATATGGTCCATGCTGACGTTATAGGCGGCACCGGTGCCCCCATCCTCGCCGTCAATGGCCAGAGCGGCGGCATAGGGGTTGCGGGTGAGATTGTTGAGCACCGCCAGGCTGGTGCTGCTGGCCGAAATTTTCGGATAGACCGGGACACGGAAGTTCCACGCCATGTACATGGCCTGGATCATTTTGGCCACCGATTCCTCGATGGAGTATTTGGTCTGGTGGGTGGGCGGGCTGGGTAGGCTAACCCCCGTGGGAACGCCGCGGATAGCGGCGATGAGCTTGTTGACCTTGTACCACATGAGCAGTCCGCCATCCCCGGGCTTGGCGCCTTGGCCGTACTTGATCTCGATGGCGCAGGGGTCAACCTTCATCTCGGGAATGGCGTGGATGATTTCATCCCAGCCGAAATAGCCGCTGGCGATTTGGAGGATGACGTACTTAAGAAAGCGGCTGCGCAGGAGGCGCGGCGGGCAACCGCCTTCGCCGGTGCACATCCGCACGGGCATGCCCAACTCCTCGTTGAGATAGGCCACCCCCATCTGGAGCCCCTCCCACATGTTGGGGGAGAGGGCACCGAAACTCATACCGCCGATCACCAGCGGATAGATCTCGCGCACGGGCGGGATCCACCCCTGGGTCTGCATCTGCTTGATGCTCTCCTCTGGCGAGAGCACCCGACCCAGCAGCGTGCGCAGCTCGAACTCGTGCCGTCCGGCATCCAAGGCCGGGTCGGTGAGCATGGAGATGCGGATAAACTTGATCTGGTCGAGAATGCCGCCGGCCGCATTGCGTCGGCCGCCCCGCCGGCGGGGTTGCCCGCCCCGGTTGACGTGGTACTTCAGCTTGTCGGCTTCATCCGAGTGGGCCGGTGTGATGGCGTCGTTGGGACACACCATGTTGCACATACCGCATCCCACGCAGGCGTAGGCCGGATCGGTTTTCTGGCGAATGCCGTACCAGTTCTCATAGCTGGTGGCGGGCTTCTCAAATCCATTGAAGGAGGGCGTGATGCTGCGTTTGCGGAAAACCCCCAGTTCGATGGCGTTCACCGGACAGATCGCCGTGCACTTGCCGCAGAGGGTGCACTTCTCCTTGGACCAGAGAATCTGCCAGGGCAGATCCTTGGTGGCTAGGGTTGATGGTGTAACGGGTCTGTTTGGGAGCATACCGTAACCTCCTGACGATCCGGTCCGACAATGGCGGTGTCCAGGTGCATGGGTTGAAAATCCTTGCTCTTGTCGCGATCCGGGATGGCGGCGTCCAGGCCACAGATCTCCGAGGAGAAGGCCCAGCGGCCCGGTCGTCCGCCCACCACGCCGGGGCGCAGCTTCTTGCGGTCCTGGGTCATGAAGAGGCTGTGGTCGGGCAGGCAACCGATGACACAGTTGGGCCCGTCGATGATGAGCTGACGGCAGGTCTGTTTGAGCTGACTGAGGAAGGCGCCCGAGGGGTGGTTCTTCAGATCGGGGTCCTGTAGGGGGGTGATCACATGCTTATAGGCGTCGATCCCCAGTCCCAATTGCTTGAGGGTGTAATGCAAAATATGGGTGAACACTTCCGAGTCGCTCTGGTAGCCGGTATAGCCTTCAAAATCTCGCGAAAGAAGGTACTCCTTGATGGGCACAAAGGCCGTATTCTCACCATTGGTCATGCTGGCGTACCCCTGAACGAAAAAGGGGTGGCAAGCGTAGAGGTTAATCGCGTAGTTGGTGTTCTGGCGCCCCTGGGCCATGATGACCCGTGCCTGCAGCTCCTTGCGATCGATCCCCAGGTAGCGACCCACCGCCATGGGATCGCCGATCTCCTTGAGCATGATGACGTCGGGCCAGAAGGAGAAGACCATCATGTCCTTCTCAGCCTCCCCCATCTGTCGCAGGGTCAGACGGGTGGTGGTGAGGCGATCGCGCTTCTCCGACTCGCTCAACGCCTCCCACTCCTCAGGATACTCATAGGCCCGGATGAGGTAGTTGGTCCGTTTGGGGACCCCTTCAGGCGGGATTTTGGGCGTCTTGATGGTGATCTTGTACTTGGTCATGAAGCCCAGGTCCATCATATAATGATCGAGGCGCTTGAGACCCGCTGCCGTGAAGATGCCCGAGAGAATGGGGGCATCCTTCATCTCGTCGAAAGGGCCGCCGAGGTCTCTCAGAAACAGGCCCACGCCAGAGCCGTCATGACCTTCACGCATGACGTCCATGGCCTCGATCGCCACCATGGGCGAGACCGGCGTATCGCAGGTGATTGCAAATAGACGGCACATACTATACGTACTCCTCCAAGGGGATTTTGGTGGTAGAGAAATTCAGCAAGTAATATGCCATCTGCCCAAAACACCTTCTATATATTTGAAAACAATAATAATGTTGATAGTAGGCCGGCAAAATGAGCGCGATCAAAATTACATAAGTGGAATTAAATTTTTCTCAAAATAACATTTATGTAAAATGTGATTTGCGGGTTCACGCGCACAGGGAAGCGGCATGAGGTCGGCATGGATTCAGACAGGGGCACGTTGACACCGACACTGCTGGCGGAGGGGCAAGCTGCCTGGGAACGATTTGCCGCCACCGATGCGGCCGCTGGACTGGCCCCGTCAGCCAGCGCCCCTCTGCTGCGTGCTGTTTTTGCCTTGAGCCCATTCGTCGCCCAGGCGTGCATCCGCCACCCACGAATGGCCGCTGAGCTCGTGGCCTCGGGGGATCTCATGAGGGCCTATGCCGCCGGTGAATACACCCGTCGGCTGAATGCCCACCTGAGCGCGGCGCCGGCGCCGGCGCCCACGGCTGGCCAGGATGCTTGTTTGGTCTGGCTCCAGGGGGAATTACGGCGCTTTCGTCGGCGCGAGATGGTGCGTATCGCCTATCGAGACCTGGCGGGTTTGGGCGATTACCATGAGACCGTTGCAGACCTGTCGGCCTTGGCGGACGCCTGCATCGTCGCCAGCGTTGATCGGCTGCACACGTTGCTGGCCGCGGCATACGGCCAGCCGTGCGGGCCCGGTGACCCCGATCGAAGCGCTTCAGCCGAGGGGACTGGCGGGGTGCACGGCGGACAGTCGCTGGTGGTCCTCGGCATGGGCAAATTGGGGGCGCGTGAACTCAACTTCTCTTCGGATATCGATCTGATCTTCGCCTATCCCGCCAATGGGAACACGGTCGGCGGACCGCGCAGCCTCAGCAACGACGCTTTTTTTACCCGTCTGGCACGGCTGGTCATCAAAGCCCTCGGCGCAACGACGGCCGACGGTATTGTCTTCCGGGTCGACACCCGGCTGCGGCCTTTCGGTGACAGTGGGCCCTTGGTGATGAGCTTTGACGCCATGGAAGATTACTACCAGCAACAGGGGCGCGAGTGGGAGCGTTACGCCCTCATCAAAGCCCGTGCCGTGGCGGGGGATCCGGCGGCCGGCGACGAAATTCTCGAGCGGCTGAAACCGTTTGTCTATCGTCGCTACCTGGATTTCGGGGCCTTTGAGTCGCTGCGCGAGATGAAGGCCAAAATCGTTCAGGAGGTGAAGCGCCGCGGATTGGCCGACAACGTGAAGCTCGGCGCCGGTGGAATCCGGGAGATCGAGTTTTTCGCTCAAATGTTCCAATTGCTGCGCGGCGGCGTGATGCCGGCGCTACAGGAACGGCGCCTTCTGCGCCTGCTGGATAATCTGGTCGCGGCGGAGTTCATTTCGTCGGATGTCTGCCGGGAGTTGACGGCCGCTTATGTGTTCCTGCGCAACACCGAACACCGTCTGCAGATGTGTCGCGATCAGCAGACCCATGATCTGCCGGTGGACGCCCATGAACGTCTGCGGCTGGCCCAAGGCATGGGTTTCGCGGACTGGGCCGCCTTCGCCGACCGCCTGGGTCGGCACCGCCAGGCGGTTTCACGCCACTTTGACGCCCTTCTGGAGGCACCTGAAGCGGATGCCGAGAACGCCCGAGGGGATCTCCCCTCGGGGCGCCTCGGCGAAATCTGGGAGGGTGGCTGTTCCGAGGAGGAGGCGGGTGCTGCCCTTGAAGCGGCGGGATATGATGACCCCATGGCCGTCTGTCAGCGTCTCGACATGCTGCGCGAGACGCCCGCTACCCGCCAGTTGAGCCGAAAGGGGCGCCGGCGCCTCGATCGTCTGGTCCCCCGTATCCTCAAGGCGGTGGGCGCGGTGGAGGCCCCCATGGCCGTCCTTGATCGCATCCTGGCCCTCGTCGCCACCATCCAACGACGAACCATTTACCTTTCTTTGCTTCTAGAGCATCCCCAGGCCCTCACCCACCTGGTGCGCCTCGCCGCCGCCAGCCCCTGGATCGTCACCTACCTGAGCCGACACCCCGTGCTCCTGGACGAATTGCTGGACGCGCGCACCCTCTATCAGCCGCCGTTGCGGCGGCATATGGCGGCGGAGCTGTCCCGGCGTTTGGAGCGCATCGACAGTGAGGATCTCGAACAGCAGATGGAAGTACTGCGGGTCTTCAAGCAGGGCAAGCTGCTGCGGGTGGCCGCCTCAGATATCACCAGTGTGCTGCCCCTCATGCGGGTGAGCGACTACTTGAGCGACATTGCCGAAATTCTCCTGGAGACGGTGGTTCGTCTCTGCTGGGACCATCTGGTGGCCAAGCATGGCCGACCGGTGTGTACGGGATCGGGAGCGCCGCAAGGGCGCGGCTTTGTTGTGCTCGCCTATGGCAAGTTGGGGGGGCTCGAACTGGGGTATGGTTCCGACCTGGACTTGGTGTTTCTGCATGCCGCCGCCGCTGGTGAAACGGTCGGCGGGCCAAGACCCGTTACCAATACCCAATTCTACGCCCGTCTGGGTCAGCGGGTGGTCCACATGTTTAGTGCCCATACCCCCGCCGGCGTTCTCTACGAAGCCGACATGCGGTTGCGCCCCGACGGAGATTCAGGGCTCCTGGTCAGTCATATCGACGCCTTTCGCGATTACCAGCGCACAGACGCCTGGGTCTGGGAACACCAGGCCCTCATCCGGGCGCGTGCCATCGTCGGCGACAGGGAGCTTATGCGCGAATTTGCGCAAATTCGCCGTGAAATCCTGGGTGTTCGGCGCGCTGAAGGGGAGTTGCGGCAGGCTGTCGCCGAGATGCGGGCCAAGCTGCGCCAGGCCAAGAGCGCCAACAACCCGGAGATGTTCGATCTCAAACAGGACCCCGGTGGCATCGTCGACATCGAATTTCTCGTCCAATATTTGGTTCTCGCCAACGCCCACCGGCATCCCGATATTTTACGCTGGACCGACAATGTACGCCTGCTCCAATCCCTGGCCGAGGTCGGCGCGGTGGGATCAACCCAGGCGCACCTGCTTCGGCGAGCCTACTTGATCTACCGCGCCATGGCCCACCGACTTAATCTGCGGGCCCTACCGGCACAATTTCCCATCGGGCATTTTGCCGAGCAGCGTCACTTTGTGCGGCGCGTCTGGCGGCACTATTTTGGCCGCCGCATCTAAGAAACCAAACCGTCGTTAAATCTCGTTTTTCCCGCACGCCTCCCCAAAATTGTGATTTTCCTTCCGAATCAGCGCTGAGCGTCCGCTGCCAGCGCCCCCCCTGGTCCTTGCCGATTGGTATTACAAATATGTAAATGGCTTCCGTTTGAATCTCCATATAACTGAAAAATATATGAAAATTTGAATTTAGCGCTTTTTTGGCCAGCGGTCGGCAGCGAGGAGGCCCAACTATCGGAAAGATGGGTTTTGGCGGTAAAATTTCATAAATGTAATTAAATCAATAAAAAAATCAATATTGTAAATAACGAAATTTATCACACATAAATGTAATATATGTGTGGCGGGTGCGATATTTAAGATATGATATTATTATTAATAATAACAATTATTTAGTTTTATTTTTTCAGATTGGCACTCGCCTTGCTGTAAGGGGGCTTCAATATCGAGCGAGCTTGCGCGTTAACCTCAATCGCAGTCTGACAAAAAAGCAATCGGCTGCAAGGAGAGCAACCATGAAGAAGATCGAAACCGTTATTAAGCCGTTCAAGCTGGATGAAGTCAAAGACGCCCTCAATGACCTGGGCATCAGCGGCATGACCATCAGTGAGGTCAAGGGGTTCGGGCGCCAGCGCGGGCATCGCGAGATCTATCGTGGCGCGGAATATCAGACCGATTTTATACCCAAGGTCAAGATTGATTTGGTGGTGGACGAGGAGATGGCCGACCAGGTGGTCGCCACGATTTGTGAGGCGGCCAATACCGGCAAAGTGGGTGATGGCAAAATTTTTGTGCTGCCCATGGATGGTGCCGTCCGCATCCGAACCGGGGAGGCCGGCAAAGACGCCATCTAAAGCAATGGACGCCGGTGCACCGGCGTTGCTTATATACCCCCTACTGGTTTTCTTTTATTACAATCAAGGAGAAGAAAATGAAACGCATCGTACTATGTCTGATCGGTCTCGTGGTGAGTGCGGCAACGGTCTGGGCAGAGGATCCGGCACCCACCGTAATGTCCAATAAGGAGGCGATCGAGCTCGTTCAAACCCATGCCAATTATCTCTGGACCCTCGTGGCCGCCTGTCTGGTCTTTTTCATGCAGGCCGGGTTCGCCCTTGTCGAGTCGGGATTCACCCGCGCCAAGAACTCCATCAATATCCTGATGAAAAACCTCATGGACTTCAGCATGGGCACATTGGGATACTGGGCCATCGGTTTCGGTCTCATGTTCGGCGTCACCACAACCGGCTGGTTCGGCACTTCCGGCTTCTTCCTCAGTGACTTCACGCCTGACGGGGATCCCTGGGTCCTTGCCTTCTGGATGTTTCAGGTCGTTTTTGCCGCCACGGCCGCCACCATCGTTTCCGGCGCCATGGCCGAGCGGACCAAGTTTGTGGGCTACCTGCTCTATAGTGTGATCGTCAGCGCCCTCATCTATCCCATCTTCGGCAGCTGGGCGTGGGGCAGCCTTTTCAACGGCAGCGGCTGGCTGGAAGGGCTGGGCTTCATCGACTTCGCCGGTTCCACTGTGGTTCACTCGGTGGGCGGTTGGGCGGCCTTGGCCGGCGCCATCGTATTGGGGCCGCGGTTGGGCAAATACACCAAAGACGGGCGCGTCAAGCCCATCATGGGGCATAGCATTCCCTTGGCCGCACTGGGCGTCTTTATTCTCTGGCTGGGCTGGTTCGGCTTCAACCCCGGCTCCACGACTACGGCGGATACCAGCATCGCCATGATATTCGTCAATACCAATCTGGCCGCCGCCGCCGGCGCGGTGCTGGCCATGGTTACCTCCTGGGTCCGCTTCGGGAAGCCAGAGGTTGGCATGAGCCTCAACGGCGCCCTTGCCGGTCTGGTGGGGATCACCGCCGGCTGCGCCAATGTCAGCCCCACCAGCGCCATCATCATCGGCGCCATCGCCGGCATCCTCGTTGTCATGTCGGTGCTCTTTTTCGAAAACCGCAAGATCGACGATCCCGTTGGCGCGGTGTCGGTGCACGGTGTCTGCGGCGCCTGGGGCACCTTGGCGGCTGGCCTTTTCAACCTCGAAGGGGTCACCATGGGCATTGTCGGCGTCCAGTTGATCGGTATCCTGGCCTGCTTTGCCTGGACCTTCCCGACCGCCTTCCTCATGTTCAAGCTGATTGACAAGACCATCGGCCTGCGGGTCTCCGCCGAAGAGGAGCTGGAGGGTTTGGATCATACGGAGCACGGCGGCATCTCCTACCCCGATTTCGGTATCTCCACCCATGGCGGGGTCAGCGGCATCGCCGGCGCTGCGACCGCGGCCACCGGCAGCGGCGTCGCCCTAGGGCAGCCGATCAAGCAGGCCTAATTCCTCATCAGGGTTAACCGCTTAGCCCTTTAACGGATTTTTCATAGCCATTGTGTGGCGGCGATCCATGCGGGTCGCCCCCACGACGGGTGAACGGCCCTCCCATG
>JAAUYD010166415.1_pt1 | contig 30726 bp, 25 predicted proteins | sample 7278101 | NCBI WGS metagenome assembly JAAUYD01 (sample SAMN14350128, study PRJNA611818) | marine sediment metagenome | isolation source: surface marine sediment (0.6m) | place: French Polynesia: Moorea | collected 2018-08
CTACAAGTTCTTCGAAGCAGGCGATTGTGTGAACTTCGGTGGAAACCGGGCGCCCGGCTATACCACCGGCAACCCGGGTAACTACATCGTCTTCTATGGTGGCGGCGAACCTCCGCCACCACCGCCACCTCCGCCGCCGTGTGAGCTGGATGCGAGATTCCAACGCAGCACGGTTTCAAAGTGGGCGAAATATTACACCGATCTGTGGCCCAAGTTGACATCGGTGCCCGACGATTACATCGGGCTGGAGATGATTAAGACCCCCCATGCGGATCGTCTCTTGACCACCGCGACAGACTACTTGACCTTCGTGATGCCCCAAGCGGGCAACGTATACGTGGCCTATGACACCAGGGGGGGCAGTCTGCCGGATTGGATGAACGGATTTATCGATACCGGTGATGAGATCTTAACCTCCTGGGGGCGGCAACCGGCCCTGCGAGTCTACTACAAGTTCTTCGAAGCGGGCGATTGTGTGAACTTCGGCGCCAACCGGGCCCCCGGCTATACCACCGGCAACCCGGGTAACTACATTGTCTTCTATTGATGGAGGGCACTGCTGTCAGGAGATCGAGTCGAGGGAGGCCTCACGGCCCCCCTCTCTCGCTCCACCTGGCATAGGCCAAAGGTACCAGGCGGGTTTCTTTAGCGGTTAAACCTAAACTTCCGACTGATTAAGTTGGTGAGTCCCATCCAATTTGACCATTGGATCGGCATGGCTTCAGTGGCCTGTGCGGAGAATGCGCCATTCGCCACTGCCCAGTCATCGATCTGGGTAAATATCTGGATACCGGGAAGACCGATAACGATTTCAACACCGCGTCGCTTCTAAACAGAAAAAGGTGTTCGCGTACGAGGATCCTTGGCCTTGAGATCATTGACGTAAAAAAGTAAAGCGACCGGCGCCCATGCCTTGGCTACCATTCGGCCATCGTCCTCATAAGGTGTGGCGGGACGTCCCTTTGGGATGGGCCAGTGGTGTCAGGGACCTGATTAAACCCGTATAAAGGGTCCGGTTTTCGCGGATCAGGGTCATGGCACGCTCGATGTCGCTGTGGGCCGCGGGCAGGTCAATGAAGGCCTGGTAGGTTCCCAAAAATGCAAGGTCATAAGTGCTCTCAAACATAGCGGCTTCAAGCCCATTAAGGCGCAGCGTAAAATAGTCCTGAGCACGCTCCCTGCGGATAGCGTCGAGGAGGGAGAGTAGCTCCCACTGATGATGGGCTGAGCGCTGCGCCTTGTCAATGTAAAGGCACGCTTTCTGGAGATGGTTCAGGAGCGCATCTTTCCCGACGAATGCAGCCCCCTGGGCGAGACTGCGCAGATCCAGATAAGCCGTACGGAGGGCCTTCTGATTAAGGTACAATTGCGCCACCAATGGATTTACGGTTTCCAACAGGGTGGTGGTGTTGACATCCGGATCTTGTGCATTCGTTAGTGTTGTGCACCCAGAATAGACGACGACCAGAAGCCCCAAACAAAGGCATAGGGTGTAAGCTTGCCGGTTCACGATCCCCCCTATCAGGCCGATCCGTCGTCTACGGATCTGCCACGTTTATGGTTTTACGCTGGCTGCGGGCCGGCTTAATTCCGCTATACCTACCATAAGTCATTGGGGGACCAAGACAAGGCCCTCGTCAGGGTCAATTTGTGGCCAATTATGATCGAATGATGGTCAGTTTACGGGAGTATATGGCCGTCCTAAAAACAGGCGGGAGGTTTGGGTATCTTCAAAACTGGCGCGGATTTTCCATGCCAACGCGCGTGCTTGACGACATATCGAAAGAGATCACCGCCGCCGTTGGGCAGGCCCATCTGGGCAACCTGGCCACCACTGACATCGCCGCCGGGTGACACGCTTCCTGGCGCGTCGCTTATTTGCCGGGCTCCCCCTCGGGCCCTTCCGTTTGGGCGGCTGCAATGGCTGCGGCCGCGGCGGCTTCAATTAGCTTTCTGTTTGGTTTGGTCCCTGCTGGCGCAGCTTCATCGGCGGTATCTTGCTTGCCCCCCTCGGCGTCTTCTGACGGGAGATAGACCGTTACATTTTTATGGGCGAATTCGACGCCCGCCTCACGGAAGCGTTCCTGGATTCGCCGATAGAGTTCACGACGAACGACGAACTGATCTCCCGGCTTGGTTTTGAACTTGACGCGCAAAATCATGGCGGAATCGTCCATCTCCCGTACGCCCTGGGATTTAATTTTGCTGAGCAGCAAAGGACCGACTTCTTCGTGCTTTTGCAATTCCTTGTTAATCTTTTTTACAATTTTCCTGATTTTGTCGACATCCGCATCGTAGCGCACGCGCACATCCAGCTTGGTAATGATATAATCGCGGCTGAAATTTTGGACCGATCCCATATCGCCGAATGGTATCGTGTAGACCATTCCACGCGGATGCCGGAGTCTTAGAGAACGAATGGATATGTGCTCCACCATGCCCTTCGTGCCTGCGGTCTCAATATAGTCTCCGACCCTGAAGGCATCATCCATCAAGAAAAAGACACCCGAGAGAATATCCCTTACAAGGGTCTGAGATCCAAAACCGACAGCCAACCCTAGAATGCCCGCTCCGGCCAGAAGCGGCCCGATATTGATACCAATCGCGTGAAGAGAAATCAGTACGACAGTGACGCCAATCACCAACAGGATCACTTTACGCAACAGTGTCAGCAAGGTCCCTCGGCGGGATCCCTCTCCGCCTTCCTCCGCTTCGCCGAGATCATCGCCTGATTGCAGCTGGTCCTCCTCGAGCTTTCGATCGATAATGTTGCGGCAAATCTCCCAAACCACATACGCCAATAATAGCGTTGTAAAAATGCTTGCTGCAGACTGAACGATTGAGCGGCCCAGCGGAATATCCAATCCCCAAAGATTTAATATCCAGAAAAACAGGGCGCCAAAAATGAGAATGCCCATCATATTCCGGATGAGTCGTAAATGATGATTGACCAATGACGTTTGGTGATCCTCAGCATCGCCAGCAGAGATGGGTTCCGGGGGCAGATCGATCGTCAGGTAATCAGAGATATCCATGTCTTCAGTGATGATATCCTTGTTGAGGACGCGCGGGTCCATCAGCTCGGTCTGACCGGCGGCGATAAGGAGCAATCGATTCCCGATTGAAAATAGCAAAAAGCCAAAAGGAATACTCAAAATCGTTAGAAGCAGCGGCAGCACCAAATCCTTTTTGTACACGATCAAATTCACCTGCCACAATATTTCAAACACGAATAGCGCAACAATGGCCATGGGGAGCCATAGACGCTCAATCTTAACGCGGGAGGCGGACGTATTTTTAGCGGTCTCCCTATTCGCGCTCAACATGATGCGGTTGATCCGCTTGCGGTCCAGCCAGGGAATGGCCAGCAGGATAATGAATTGCAGGAGGCCTAAATGGGAGTAAAGCAGTAAAAACACACCTTCGCTCATGCCATGGCTCTCGAGTAACAATAAGGTTTTGCTCACAAAAAGGCTGATGACGATAAAGGAAAATAATCCTATGAAATAGATGGCGGCTGAGGGACAATTCTGAGGCGAGATCCGCATGTGGGGTGCCCTGGGTGAATACAGGGTTTGCAACACAATGTAGGCGAGACGAATCAGGAAAAGCGACGGCAGGTAGACCATGGCCACTTCGTACAGCGGGCTTTGGGTCGGGTAAAACAGAAGGCAAAAACCTACTATCGTTAGTGCGAATACTGCAAGGGCCAGCAGCTCCAACATTGCCCGGGCGGAAAGCCTGGCCGCGAGCTGAAAAAAACAATTTGGAATGGAATCCTGTACTCGATGTTTTAACTTTTTCAGGGGAATATTGGCAATCGTTTCAGCGCCGAAGCCGACGGCAAGCAGCAACAGAAAAAGAAGCGATATCTTGGCCAGTTCCCGAAATCCCTTGCCGTTGGTGAGATGCTGAATCGATTGAACGACTTCAGAAGGGACGTTTGGGTAGTTTGAATACACGGAGGCCACCTGCTGACGCAATACAGCGAGGCTGGCTTTGCCACGCTGAACAAGCCGATGGAAAGCGGAGCCCTCCATCAGACCTTTCTTATCCGTTCCAGTAAGGGATAGGGCAACCTTTGCATACGTGGATGAGGATTTCGCTGCGGTATTGTCCACTTTGGCGGATTCATCTGCCGGGACGGCTATTCCGATACCGAAAGGGACGGTCAACACGATGATCAGAACTGCGACACGAAACCTGCGGATAACGCTTTTCATGCAATCCTCTTTATTATCGAAATTTATATCGATGGTGATCTTTTATATAATCCACCCATGGCTTTTGCAACAAAGGGGACCGTAGCGGTGGCTCACATTTTAGATGAGGTCGCAGGAGCAGTGCTCACTTGAACGGATGGGCGTCAAAGCCTCGCTTCAGTCTGCCCGCAACGCAAAGCCTAATCCTGACTGGATCCATGGCGTATCTTTCCCGAACCGCCATATCCGCAAACTCCCAATTGCGCCGCAATTGAATGGCGCGCCAATGTGGGCAAAAGGGTGCGGCCATCTCTGATCAGGCCAGTGAAAGGAGGGTCACCGGCCAGCGTCACAGAAACTGACCCAAATCCGGTACAAATAGCCCTTATCTATCAGCAAGCGGGATGTGATAACGGGTGTGGTGCCGGTGGTGGTCTCTCTTCAAGAGTTGACATGGACCATCATCGATCGATCCGCTCAATTCATCATCAGGGTGTCAGCTGACGCCGACATCTTTCCCGCGCTGGCGCCATGGAGTGCCTATCGATAGACGAAACCGCTACGCGTCAGCGCTTCCTCCAAACCGTCTGTCGCCGCCTCACCATCCTATTAACCCCATCCTCCTTGCCCATTATCTACTGATTGGGCACCCCCCAAATAGGGGTGGTTTTAGAAGCGATTCAATCTTGTGATATTGTTCACAGCAATAACGTGACGAACACCATAGGAATCCAACCTGAAGTATGTCATTTTACATCAAAAATAGAGAGTACTTCACAAGCAACTTATGACCAAACAGGCGTACAACTTAAGCAAGTAGAAATAGAAGAATATCTTAAAAGCTGAATTGGATGAAGCCGCCTTCGACCCTGCAAGCATGTCGGCCTGCTAACTGTACGCGTTTTACTTTTGCGCCTAATTCCGAGAATCGCCTGGGTTCGTGCTGAAGAGATAAGCATCGTTCTGCCTGCCCATACCTGCATCGGTCGCAATTTCCCTGACATCGATTATGGGGAGCGACACACCCGATTTGCAGCATGGTGTTGTGGTTACGACACCGGATGGCCACGCGCATTACACTAGTCGTCAAATGCTGATACGGTTTGACGATCCCGACCTATCCGCCATTGAGGAAATACGAAAAGCGATCTCATATATTCTCAATCTCCCACTTTTCCTAAACCAATCTGCATGAATAGCTTTGCAGAAAAGATAAGGGGGCGCTATGAAAATCTACCCCAAATACATACCCATCATTTTCGCTGTCGTAATGGTCAATTTATCTTTTTCTACAATCGCTTTCTCCCAAGGCCCGACGATCCACATCAGCCAGGATGACTTTATAGAAGGTACTTTAATTATCGATCAACCGGGAAATTACCAGCTTACCGAAGATATTTCCTTCAACCCCCACCCACCGGGGACGCTTGACGATTTTGGGAACGTTCTTGAGGCATATAATGGCGGTCGTCCATTTCCAAGTCAACTCGGGAACCCATATGATCCAGCCGCGTTTGGTCTGGGTTTTTTCGCCGCCATTGTCATCACGGCGGAAAATGTCACGCTTGATCTCAATGGAATGACCATTGAACAGAGCGAGGAGCACGCCCTCCTACAGCGTTTTTTCGCCGTAATCGAGCTCACCAATCGGCCGTTTATTTCTGGGCAGGGCCCATTTGATTTCGGAAGCCAAATCAAGTCGGCAAGCAATGTAATGATTAAGAATGGAATTATTGGTAGAAGTTCACACCATGGTATTCACGGCAATGGAAATACCAATGTGACGATTGAGAATGTGGATTTTGATGGTTTTGAGGTTGCTGCGGTAGCGCTCAATGGGGTCAATGGCCTTACAATCGAGGGTAGCACAGCGAGCAATCGGGTGGATGTTCCCGTGAATGGACGGTATTCAAACGCCCTTTTTATACTCGCCTATGTTGATTTCCTCGTGGCCAATAATTCACCAACAACGCTTACGGTTAACGGCAGTGATTTGAGCGCGACGGAGATTCAGTCTGCGTTGCGGGACGCGATCAACGCGGTCCATGCCGATGTTATTATCACCGGTTCAGATAAAATCAATCGTGTTAACCATCCGGCCGAATACGCCCTTTTTCATAATAAGCATGGTGTCGTGGATGGTAATGCGTATGGCTTTCTGGTGAATCCTTTGGGTGTTGCCGTCGATGGGTTCCCGTTCCAGCCACCGGAGCCGTCCACGAACATCCAATTCCACACGGTCGACATCTTAAGTTTAAAGGCATTCGTCAGTGAGGTCGTAGCACTCCAACAGGGCGGCAAAGCCGTGATCGACCCCATTGGGGCTGTATTCCCGACGATGATCCGCCACCCGGATACAGGTGCTCTTCTGACGGTAGATGCCCATAACAATACCGACCAAATCATATACAAGGGAAATGTTTTGGCGAATGCGCAAGCAATCGTGGCGAAAGCCGCATTGGCTGGGGAATTTGCGAATTCTTTTTTGGACACCAGTCGGCTTAACATTACCGAAGATGTTATTAAATGGATCGAAGGTGACGAAGGGCTTGCCGTTAGCTTGTTTGATGAAGAAAGTGATTACCTCTGTAACGGAGATACCATGTTTCATGTGAACAAGGGGGTCATCGGTTTCAAGATGGATGGCGCGGAGAATATCACGGCAGAAAACACCAGTGTACAAAATGTAATCAATTGGGGTGAAGTCGGGTCTGCGCTTTGTGGCAATTATACAAAATCTCATCCGAAAGCGACATTGACGGGGTATGGTGGTACGGCCGTTCGCGGTTACTCGGCTGCCGGATCGAAAAACGTTTTGATTAAGGATAGTTTTGCAGCTGATATAGAATCGGTTGCAGGACCGGTGATTGTATTCGACGTTCTGACGGATTCCCATGCCGTTCAAATCGATAACAGTTCTGCCGATCGTATCACAGCAGGAGAAAGCTTCCAGGCCAATGGCGGACCAAATCCAGTACCCGATGCGATCGGTGTCCAAGTGAGTGCCGACGCAACGGACGTTGTTCTAAAAAATCTGTCCTTCAGTAACTTTCAAACATCTAATGGTGGATCCGTCGATGCCGCCTCCACCGGCGCCGGATCGACGAGCAATAATTCTCGCTCCGGCAGCGCCGGCGGTTGTTTCATCAGCACCAGTACCGTAGGCGCGATTGCGCCTTTGGTGTCAATCGCGGAAACTGTGATGCGCATCGTGCTGCTGGGTACTGGCTTCTTTTTTGTCGCCGGCGCATCCGGTCGCAGGTAAAATGCACTCTTGGCTACCCGTCTGCCTCGGGCAGCCCAACAAACCAAACACACCCTCTGATGTCGACACATCAGGGGGTGTTTGCGTGGTTAAAGCAGTTATGTTGACTGGATCCGCACTCTTTCACCTTACTGCCATTATTTAATCGGTACTGCTAAAAAATGACGAAATAGATGGGCATTATGTTTGTCAGCAATAAATTGACCAATATGTTCTTCAAACAGATCGTTCCCACCTTTCAGAACCCAAGCTTCATTTTTCAGGATATATACCAAGCGCATCTTTCTTGATATTTTCTCTAAATAGCTATAATTGGCCGCCTTGAAATCTGAATTTTTCCTACTTGCCAAGGCGTCATCAACCGACTTGAACCCACAGCTGCGATTTTCAAATTGATATGCGCTGTTCGCGTTTGGGCTGAAACGATTATCCCATCGGTTACAGCTAAAGTGAATAATGAGCTGGCCTGGCGTCCCGTCAGAAACGGCAGTGCTGACGTCGGAACCAAATGATTGGTTTACCATAATGATTCTATTGACATACCAATATGCCTTTTCAGGATCATAGACGACAATGTCGAGTTTATCCGAAAGCAATTGATCCCAAAATGTTACGATTTCCTCGGTCGAGGATAACATTCTTTTTTCGTGTTTTTCTGCAGTGCAAATCGTTGCCTGAAAGAGCAATAGGATAGGCATCAATGCCAGTATCGTATATGTCATCTTACCCATGTGTTTTCTCCGTTAAGCACTTTTACAAACGATTCCTAGTGCTTCGTTTCATTCCTATATTTATCTGATATTACTGAATATTGGTTGATTTTACATTGAAACGCGAAGATCAGATCAGGTCTGGGTGAGATGTACCAGTGTCGCTTTAACAGAGGCAGGATTTGGATGGATGGGTCAAGCTTTGGCGATCTCGACAGTGCCGCTATATCGATGGTATCTCACGATGAGCAGATCTGTCAAAACATTTGCCTGGGCGTCGTCCACGGTCAGGACGGCCTTGAAGATCGCTCGGGTCTTCTTTTCCGTTACACAGCTTTCATTCATTCATCGAATCTGGAGCTGATCACGGCAATAGGCGATGCTTTTTTGAATCGCCACATTTTCCATGTTGAGCGCTGTATCTTTATCGCCGGTGGATGCCGCCAATGCCACCTCAATATTGATGCGATCGTGGGCTGATGATTCCGCGAGCAATCTATACGCGCTGACCAGATCGAGGTCGCCATCGCCCAGCGCACAGCCAACAATACGGCACCCATACCGGGTTTGTTGAATCACCGAGTCCCGGAAATGATTTGTGAACGCGAACGGGGCGAGATCCCTGATGGCCTGCAGGGGATCTTCCCCCACCATCATCGGATTGACCGTATCGACACAGGCGCCCACCAAGGGGTGTCCAATCGTGTCAAGCAACCAAATAATCTCCGAAGCGAAGCAGTCCGTGTGGTTTTCAATCGCCAGCTTTATTTGATAGCGATCGAGAAGGGGTAACGCGTCCGCGATCATGACGGCGATGCGCTCGAGTTGCGCCATTACCTCCGGGCAGTGTCTGCTTGCCATCACTGGGCGGGGCCGGTTCAGGTTCAGACTTAATTTACCAACATCGGCACCCAACTGATGGGCAATGTCGATTCCGCTGGGCAAGTCAAACTGAAGGCGTTGATCAGCGCCTTGTTTGGGCAGCCCCCAATTGAACTCGATGTATAAACCTTTCTCCGCCACCGCGCCCTTTACGCTTCCCAGATGTGAAGGTGTAGTGGGGCCAATGGCGGCGGCATCCAGATGAACCCCTTGAAGCCCAAGCTCGACCACCCTGTCCAGTAGATCGAAAACATCCATCTGTTGGGGCCAGGGCGGCCGAAATCCCTGCCACCGCCCCCCCAATCCATGCAGGTAGTAGCTATAGTTGTGCAATCCAAGTTTCATAGACACCGAACCATGCGTCTCCCAAGGCGTATGAGTGGGTAGGCTTGTCGCCTCACGCTGAGCGCGTCTGTGCTAATTAGTCTGGCTCCGCTAGGCGCTCGATCTCTCAAGGACTTCTTTTTCAATGGCATCCAGTTCGGTAACAACACTCTCCGGCAGCGGCGCCGGCTCATGGTTGGCAAGGATTTCCTTGACGTTCTCCGCTGCTTTGCTCTCGAGGCTGATCCGCCCTTTGGCGTCCCAACTGGGGTAGCTCGTCGTATCGGCCAGATCGGCCAGAAAATGTTCCCGCCTGAAGTTTTGAAGCGTGTGCATCTGGGTGAGGAAGGTGCCCCCCGGGCCGACGTTCTTGATCACCTCGTAGGCCAGCGCCTCCTCATCGACCGTCACCCCCTGCAGGCACCTGACGATGGATCCCAGCATCTCGTGGTCGATCATGATCTTGCGATAGCTTACCGACAGCCCCATATCCATGCCGCCAATGGACTGGGTCATGTAGTTCACCCCCGCCAGGGCGGATAGGAGTACATTCAGGGCCACTTCGTAGCCAGCCTGCATATCCAGTTCCTTGGCGTCGGCACAACCCGCCGCCCCCCGGCAGGGCATGCCGTAGTAACGGGCCAGTTGGGCGGTGGTGGCGTTGATCAGGGCCATCTCCATGGCGCCGTAGCGCAGCATGGAGGTCTTCATGTCCATGATGGACGATGTGGTGCCGTAAATGAGGGGGATCCCAGGATTGATCTTCTGGCAGAGGACAACGTGGGAGAGGATTTCGGCGTTCTGCAGGGCCAGGGTGCCGGCCAGACTGGCGGGTCCCGTGCCGCCGGCCATCATCTCGGCGGAGAGAATCACCGGGAATCCGTTTTTAACGAATTCGATCAGCCCGTCGACGATCTCGTCATCGGTGCGCAGCGGGGAGATGGTGTCGGTCAAGGCGATCATATTGGGCCCCTCTGGCATTATGCCCGAGGCCGCTGTGATCTTGTTGGCGATCCGGATGGAATCAAGGGCGACCTGACGACCGGTCACCCTACCGCGGATACACTTGTCCGAGTTCTCCGCCATCGCCCGCATCATATAGTAATGTTCGCTGCCCGGGGGTACGTCGGTGGGGAAAATGGGGCAGAAGCAGTCGCCGATGCGCTCCAAGGCATCATTGATCTTCACCATGTTGCAGCAGTCCTGATAGGTGGCGGGTCGCTGCTCCCCGGTCTCAAGGTCGCGCACGAAGGGGGGGCAGGCGGCCGGAGAAAAGTGCACCAGGGTATCGCGCATCACCAGGTTTTTCTCGGGATCGCGCGCCTGCCAGATGAAACCGTCCGGCGTGGCGGCCAGGGCGTCGTCAATCAGATTTTCCGAAAAGGTGACGATTTTGGTGTCGCTGTCGACTTCCGCGCCGGCATCGGCAAAGATGTCGAAGGCCTGAGCATTGGTCACCTTGAGGCCGACCTCCTTGAGTACCCTGAGAGAGGTCGCATGGATGCTGTCCATCTCTTCTCGGGTTAGAAAGGTCAAGTAGTCGCCACGCAGGCTGTTCCAGTCCATGGGGGGGTCCTTATTGTTAGTGTATTGATGGTGTTATCTGGTATCAGCTTTCCTTGGTTTCTTTGCCCTGAATGCTTTGGAGCAATCGACGACGGGTGATGACCCCTATGGTACGGCCGTCCTCCACCACCTTGATCGGCTTGTTGTGCTCCACCAGCAGATCGACCAACTGGTCCAGGTTGGCGTCCGCGTCGGCACTGGGCAGGTCGTCGATCTGATACTCCAATTCGCTGCTGACCTCCTCCGGACGCTGATAGATGGAATGGGCATAGATCAATTTCAGTCGGGAAATACCGGAAACGAAATCCGCCACATACGCATCCGCCGGCTGCGTAATGATCTGGTCCGGCGCACCGATCTGAATCAGGGCGCCGTCTTTCATAATGGCAATGCGGGACCCTAAACGGATCGCCTCATCCAGGTCATGGGTGATGAAAACCGTCGTTTTTTTGGTAATCTTTGAAAGATCCAAAAAGTAATCCTGCAACTGGCGGCGGATCAGCGGATCCAAAGCGCTGAAGGGCTCATCCATCAGCAGAATATCCGGATCGGACGCCAAGGCGCGCGCCAGGCCGACCCGTTGCTGCATTCCGCCCGACAATTCCTCGGGATAGGCATCTCCCCAGTCCGCCAGATCGACCATCTGCAACACCTCGCGGGCCCTTTCAACGCGCCGCCGCTTATCCATTTTGCGCAATTCGAGCCCGAAGGCGACGTTGCCGACCACCGACCGGTGCGGCATCAGGGCCATGTTCTGGAAGACCATCCCGATTTTGCTCGATCGCAAGTCCCGCAATTGCTGGGGATCCAGTTCGAGGATATCCTTGCCGTAAACAGACAGGCGACCTGCAGTCGGTTCGATGAGACGGTTGATATGACGGATGAGGGTCGACTTGCCACTGCCGGAGAGCCCCATGACGCAGAAGATCTCCGACGGGTACACCTGAAAGCTCGCGTCCGCCACACCCACCACGCAACCGAAGCGTTCCTGGACCTGAGCCTTCGAAAGCGTCCCCGATTGGATCTCCTTCAGCTGGTCCGGCGTCACCTCCCCAAAAATTTTCCACAGATGTTGGCACTCAATCGGTGGTGTGGCGGTTTCACGATTGCCAGAATTGGATGGGTTGTCATTGAGATGCATGGTAGGCGCCCTTTCCACCGGTTGGTCGTTTCACCCCTACTTTGCTGCGGCGGCGTCCTTGACCCAGGCGTCAAACTCGGCCTGATGGGCCGCGATCCACTCCTGCACGTGCTTCTGGATATCGTCCGGTTTGTCCTCCCCATTTTTCATGCGCAGATTTTGGGCGTTGATATCTTCAATGGGAATCTTGACCAGCTCGAGAAAGCGTTTGGCTGGGGGATTTGCCTCGACAAACGCTTTGTTGGCAAAGGTCCAGATCTTGACGATTGGGTGCCCCAGATTGCGGCCATCGGGTAGGACTGTCTTGGCATCCTTCTGATCTTTGGGAAGGGCCGTGTGCGGTACCGTCAACCAGACTGTGTCCTTTTCGGGTTCCAGAATGCCGCTGACCCATTGGGGCGTCCACGTAAAGTAGAGGATCGGCTGGCCCTGTTTGTACCTGGAGATGGTGTCGGCCATGAGGGCGAAATAGGATCCTTGCACATGGGTAACTGTCTCACGCAGCCCGTAGGCGTCCATATGGTGCTCGATCACCCGTTCGCACCCCCAACCGGGGTTGCAACCGGTAAGGTCCGCTTTGCCGTCTCCGTCGGCATCGAAGAGCTTGGCGATTTCGGGATCCTTGAGCTGGTCGATACTTTTTATGCCGAATTTGTCTGCCGTCGCCTTGTCAATCAGGTACCCCTGCAGGGCCCCCTCGATAATGACCCCCACCTTCGACACCGTGTCTTCACCACCCACTTTGTCATAGAGGTGATTGTGAATGGGGTCCCAGTGGTTGGCCAGCAGATCAGCGTCTCCTTGGGCCACGGCGACATGCATGGTGACCATTTCCAACTCCAGGATCGGTTCGATCTCATAGCCGAGCTTCTTCAGCCCTTCCAGCGTGATGTTCAGCTGGAAGAGAACCTGAGCGACGCCGGGATAGGTGCCCGTGACGTTGACCCCTTTGCCGGGCATACTGGCAGCGCCGGCCAGAGATGAGACGAGTAGGATTGTAAGTAGAACGGCGGACAGTTTGGCAACCATTCGGATGGATTGCTTTCTCTTGGTCATGGGATTCCTCCTTGCAATGGGTGAAGACTATTTGCTGGCAGATCCACTTAATTTACGGAGCAGGTGGATGGGCCCCCTGCTGGTCAACCCGGACCTGCGGCGGTTGCCGCCGCTCTTCAACATGGCCTGGGTGAGCCTGTCCAAGCACACCGCCAAAAGGACCAGAGTGGTGGCACCGACGACGGCCAGGCCAATGTCCAGCCGACCGATACCCTTTAGCACCAACTGCCCGAGGCCACCGACGGCGATCATGGCGGCGATGACCGACATGGACAGGGCCAGCATCAAGGACTGGTTGAACCCGGCCATGATGGTCCAGAGCGCGAGGGGGAGCTGGACCTTGAACAATAGTTGGGACGGCGTGGCGCCGAAGGCGACGGCAGCCTCCACCACATCGGGGCGGACATTGCGGATGCCCAAATTGGTCAGCCGTACGAGGGGCGCCACAGCGAAGATGATCGTCACGATGGTCCCGGGAACCTTGCCCACACCGAACAGCATCACCACGGGCACCAGATAGGAAAAGGCCGGTGTGGTCTGCATCGCATCCAGGATGGGTTTGACAATCTGTTCCATGCGGTCGCTTTTCGCCATCAGGATGCCGATGGGAACCCCAATCAGGCCGCAGAAAACCACCGACGTGCAAACCACGGCGATGGTCGTCATCGCCTGGCTCCAGGCGCCCAGCACACCGATGCAGCACATCCCCAGTGTGAGCAGCCCGCCCCTCTTGATCCCCATGAATTGCCAGGCGAGAAGCAATATGCCGAACAGGACGATGGTGGGGTGAAGATATTGCAGTAAGCCTTCAATGCCGCTGAGCACCCAATCTATGGGCACCTTGATGGATTGGAAAAACGGCCGGTAGTTCTGCACCAGCCATTCCACACCGGCATCCGCCCAATCGCCCAATGGGATGGTCAGCAAGGAGAAAGGGTCATCCACGAATTTACTCCATGAAGATGCCGGTGCGGTCATTGTCCCCTCCTCGGTAGTGCGAAAGACCTTGGTTCGAATGCGCTCCGGTTGAACCGGAACGCTTTAGCTCTGCTGGTGCGAATGCCTATGCGCACTCACGCTCAAGCAGATCCGCATACAGACTTTCGAGCCGCTGGGTCACCGGACCAGCCTCACCGGTCCCGATGATGCGGCCATCCACCTGGGAAACCGGCTTGACACCGCCAAAGGTTCCCGTAACGAAAGATTCGTCTGCGGAATAAACCTCTACGAGGCTGAAATCCTTCTCGTAGACATCGATGCCGTTTTCTTTGCAGAGCTGAATGATATTGTGGCGCGTGATCCCGTGCAGGCAGTATTTTCCGGTGGAGGTCCACACTTCTCCCTGGCGGACGATGAAAAAGCTGGTTGAGTTGCAGGCCGCAACGAAACCATGCGGATCGAGCATCAGCCCTTCATCGGCGCCCGCATTGTTCACCTGGATGCTTGCGAGGACGCAGTTCAACTTGCTCAGGGGATGGAGCTTCGGATCCAGCACATCCGGCTGACCACGCCGCACGTAGACCGTATAAAGCGTTAAGGGGGCAGCCGAATCGGCGACGACTTTGTACTCTGGAATGATAACGAGCGTCGGGCCACCGACATTCACGCGTGGATTCTGAAATGGCGTGGCCTTGAGCCCTCTGGTAACAACGAGCCGGATATGAACATCGGTTTCCATATGATTCGCCCGGGTGGTGGCATATATGGCGTCTACGATCTCCTGGTCGCTCATCTCCAAGTCAATATCCAAGCCCTTCGCGTTTTCATGTAAACGCTGCATATGCTCTTTCACAAAGGCAAGCTTGCCGTTGTGGAGTCGAAAGCTCTCCCACATGCCATCGCCGAGCAGAAATCCACTGTCAAAGACCGACACCTTCGCTTGATCGCGTGGAACGATATCGCCGTTCACATAGATCTTGATATTCTCGTTGCGCGCATCCGTTTTAAATGCGTGGGTACCCCCCATTTACCACTCTCCTGAAGTCGTCGTTTGCGGCCTGGAACCGCAATAGCGGATGAATAATCGTGAGTATGTAATGTCATGTTTATTTTATATCCTTTATACATGCCAAGGTCTTTTTCGGTGCTTCGACTCATAATCCAATAATGTCCCGAATTGTATATTAATTTTATGGTTTCCACTAGATTTATCGTCATATTTAACTTGACATATAATGTCAAGTTTATTAGGGTGTGTCCAATGAATGGAGATGCCATGGCCAATGATGCCCGCTACGGTGGACCGAACAAGATGCTGGCGCTTGAGAAGATTCGAATCCTTCTGGCGAATCACCCCAGAAACCTATTGCTCTTCGAGATGGCGGTACTGACACAAGCGACCATCCCAGCACTATTGTCCCTCAGGGTGAGCGATTTGAGACCCCTGAAGGTGGGCGACTTACTGCCGCTGGCCCCTGAAAACAGTGCGCCCAAAAACACCCTCCTCTTTACGCACACAATGAAAAGCAGTTTCGATCGGCTGGTGTTGGAGACCAATCCGAACGACACGGATTTCATATTCAAATCAAAAAAAGGAGATCGACCGCTTTCACAGACAAGCGTATCTCGGATTTTCCGGAAGTGGATTGCGGAAAGCGGCGTGACTGGATACCGCGGATTGAGAGAATTACGGTCAGGCGTGCACGCTGGCCGTGCCGCCGACAGCTCTCCTGCAGAAGATTCTAGTGAAAGCGGGCACAGCCTTCCAAAGATCGCAACCCTCAGCAGGCAAGAAGCGGTTTTCCAGGAGCTGGAGAAGGCGATTATTTCGGGAAAAATACCGCCCGGCCAAAAACTGATCACGGAGGACATTGCGCGTCAGATGGGCGTCAGTCGTATTCCAGTCCGTGAGGCCATGGGGCGGCTGGAGGCAAGGGGATTCATCCGGACACGCCCAAATTGGGGGAGTATCGTAAATGAACTATCGCGGGAGAACCTGAAAGAGATTTTAGATCTCAGGCTGATGCTGGAATGCGAAGCGGTCGCGAAGGCCGCCCCGCTGGTCAGCGAGGCCACTATCAGGCAATTGGCGGCGGCACACAATCAGTTTGCCAACGCCAGGGCGGAAAATGATGCTGACCGGCTATTGGGAGCCAACAGAGAATTTCATTTTCTGGCCTATCAAGATTCGAACGCCCCAGTGCTCCTCAATCTCATCAAGCAGTTGTGGGATCGCGTTAGCCCCTACTACCATATCATGTTTCGGCAATCTCTTGCGCCCCACCCCACGGTGGGTGTGGACTATCATGACCACATTGTCGCTGCCATGCGGGAACGCAATGCAGAGGCCGCGAAACATTGGTTAAAAGCAGATCTGATCCGGTCGGCTGAGTTTGTGCTCGAATTGTTTGATTTGCATCAGAAGCGAATTTCCATCAATTCAAAGAACTGATTGCCCCGCCATCAGGCGCAATCTGAATTCAGCAACCCGATTATCCGTTACAGTGACGTGACAAGGGGCGATTTGCCCGAATGGGTTTCAGGCTACTCAAGCTGCTGAGGCAGCCGCTGTAAAATGTATCGATGGGGGTCGTCATGGGTAAGTTGCCAACCAAGATGCGCGGTGTGTGGTTGACCGGCCACGGAGATGTGGACAAGCTGGAATTTCGCGACGATTTACCGGTACCCGCGCCCGGTCCCCGGGACGTTCTGGTGCGCGTCGCCGCGGCCGGCGTTAACAACACGGATATCAATACACGCATCGCTTGGTATTCAAAAAAAGGCGGCGCCAGCGAAGACGCCAGCTGGTCCGGGCAAGCCCTTCGCTTCCCTCGCATACAAGGGGCTGATGTGTGCGGCACCATCGTTGCCGTCGGGAGTAAGGTGGGCGCCGATAGAGTTGGCGAGCGGGTCCTGATCGAACCCTGTTTGAGAGAGTCGGGCGGGAAAATACTCGATCCGCCTTGGTCTTTTGGATCGGAATGTGACGGCGGTTTTGCCGAATTTACCGTCGTGGCGGCGAGGCATGCCCATCGGATCGACAGTGATCTATCCGATGTAGAGTTGGCCTCCTTCCCATGCGCCTATTCCACTGCTGAACACCTGTTGACGCGCTCAAGTGTAAAACCTGGAGAACGCCTCCTGGTAACCGGGGCTTCAGGTGGGGTTGGATCTGCGGTGGTTCAACTGGCCAAGGCCCGTGGTGCCCATGTTCTGGCAATCACCAGTTCGTTCAAAACCGACGCGGTGCGAGGACTTGGCGCCGACGACACAATCTCAAGGGATACCGACTTGACCGCAACTCCAGGCCCAGACAGTGTGGATGTTGTGATCGACGTCGTGGCAGGAGACAAATGGCCCCAATTCCTCGATGTTTTGCGGCCAGGCGGGCGTTATGCCGTCGCAGGTGCGATTGCCGGCCCCATGGTTGAATTGGATGTCAGAACCCTATACCTGAAGGACCTCAGCCTGTTTGGATGCACCGTTCTTGAGCCTGAGGTGTTTGGCAATTTAATTCAGCACATAGAGGGCGGCGCCATTAAACCGCTTGTGGCGCGAACCTTTGCTTTAGAAAAAATATGGGAAGCGCAAACCCTGTTTATGAAGAAACAACACGTCGGGAAAATTGTCCTCACCGTATAAATTTCAAGCTTTCGCGGGAGAATCGGCTGGTCGCATCATATATGCTGAGCGACCATGGTCGCCATCATCTGAATGACAAGCGCCCGCTCTGTCTGGCCTTTTTGGATTTCACCGGCAATTTTCTTTAGAACGCCGTCGCTGTGCAAGGCCGCCTGGCCGAGGAGTTCCGGCTCCGGTGCGTCTTTGCCTTGCCGCATCGGATCGATCATTTCAGCAATATCGATCAGCGCCAGTATGGCGTCACCAGACAGGCGCTCAAGGGTCCGCTGTCATTTCAAGTAGAGACAAGGTCAGATCGGTTCTCTCTACCCCTACCTGAACGCCTGCGGTTAAAACGTCGCGGGCAGATGATAGCGGATCGTCTTGGTCACTGTATAGCAGGACATCCACTCATGGGTTTGTCGATGCCGGCGGCAGCGGCCCGCATGGCGAGGCGGCGTCGCCTTTTCTCAAAGCCGTGCAGCACTGTTTTCTCCTCCCACATGGCTGATATTCACTCCGGCGACACGCGAAACTTCAGATGGCATCGGGTTGAACCAGTTCACAGCTGGGAATTTTGAACTTAAAGGCATCTCCCCGATAGTGGCACAGGGATACGCTGAAGGGGAATCCATCTTCATCGCAGGATACCCACTCCAGGTAGACGCAGGGGATGGGAATGTCGACGTCGAACAGCGCCATCTCCTTCTCACCGGCCACGACGGCACTGATGAACTGGCGAACCTTTTTAATTTCGACATTGAATTCCCGCTCCAGCAAGACCAGTGGGGGCTCTGAAAGTTCCAGGTCAAGGAGCTTTTTAAATTCTTGGAAGGGGTAGTAATTACGTTCGATGATGACAGGCTTCTCATCGGCGTATAAGACAATCGTCAGGCAGATCAATTTTTGCTCAGGCAGGAGGTTCAGGTAGTTGCAAAGGTCACGGTCTGCCGTGATGACCTTCTTTTCGACAACCTTGAAGCGATGGGGGACACCGAGCCGTTCTAACAAAGGCGCGAATCTCACCGGTTTGCTGGTGTCGAAGGTTAAGTTGATAAGGCCGCTGGACACCACAAAGGTCCCTTTTCCCGGCCGCCTTTCCAGCACGCCCTCCAAAACCAGCGGGTCGATCGCTTTGCGCACCGTCATGCGGCTGGCGTTGAATTTTTGGGCCAAATCGGGCTCTGTGGGTATCTTGTCGCCAACGGCCAGACGGCCCTTGCGGATCATGGCGTGGACCCAGTCGTAGATTTGGATGTACTTTGGCGTTCTGTCGCTGCTGTATACTCGCATCAACCTTCCACTTGTCGATGTTCACAGTTTCGGTGGGCAAGGCCTTTCGGCCCGCATCGGAAAGCCCGGTATTTCAGACAGCGAAGCTTATCGCATAAGATTCCCGCAAGCAAATCGGATGGTGCCAGCCGGTGTCGACCGCCAGAATTTCAATGGGGTCAACGGCTTTGCATCGGTTTGGCCATCGGTTGAATTGGCGCTCGGAGGCAGCGATACCGGTCATTTGCCCAAATTAATCGGCATTGAAAAAAAGAGTTGACAAATTAAAAAACAGCGGTGTAACCAAAGGTATATACGTATACATCTTTCGCTGTCAAGCACCCCTTCTACACACGATATCCTGGTTTAAATTGCCTGCGGCCTTCCACCACAATTGTGGTGCGGTTGGCAAGCCGGTCTCTTTACACAATTTAATAACAAAAACAGATGGAGGGAAGAATGCCCGCAACCAATGCAGCACATCGACACACCTCGATTGTCCGCTGGGTTTCCATTCAACGCGTGTCAGCGGTGGCCGTATGCCTGATTCTCCTGATGGCAATGCCCATCAGCCCGCTGCTGGCCGAAACGAATATTTTGCGCATTCGCAACTACTCCGACATTCTCACCCTCGACCCCGCTTTCACCAAATCGAAAAACGAAGACATCATCAACGAGTGCATCCAGAACAAACTCATCTCGTACAAACCGGGTGACGAGTGGGGCTGGCAACTCATGGCCGCCGAGTCCATGAAGCAGGTCGACCCAACCCACATCGAATTCAAATTGAAGCCCGGCATCATGTTCAGCAATGGCTTCGGGGAGATGACGGCCGAAGATGTCAAGTACTCCTTCGAGCGCATCGCCGACCCAGAATTGAAGTCTCCCTACGCCGAGGACTGGTCCGTTCTGGAAATGGTCGAGATTAAGGACAAGTATACCGGTGTGCTGGTCCTCAAGAAGCCCTTCGCCCCCATCTGGATGACCTCCTTGTCCGGCATCTCCGGTACCATCCTCTCCAAAAAGGCCATGATGTCGGTCGGCGAGAAATTTACCACCACGCCGCCAGCCTCCTCCGGGCCTTACATCTTCAAGGAATGGAAGCCGAAACAGGTTACGGTGGTTGTGCGCAATCCCGACTGGAAGGGCCCCAAACCCGATTTTGACGAGATCCACTTCTATCCCATCGATGACGAGAAGACTGCCGAGATCGGCTTCGAAGCCGGCGACCTCGATTTTACCCGCATCAGTATCTCCTCCCTGGAGCAGTATCAGGCCAACCCGCCCAAAAACGCTACCATCGTCAACAAACCCTCGCTCTATTACTCCTGGATGGGCATCAATGCAGAAAATCCGATGCTCAAGGACGCGCGTGTTCGCAAAGCGATCCAAATGGCCACCGACATTCCCAGCATCCTGGAAGCGGCGTATTTCGGCCAGGCCAAGGCGGCCACCGGTATTATTCCGCCAGGGCTCCTGGGGCACCGTGCAAAGACAATGGTGGCGCCGACGGCCGATCCTGAAGGTGCCAAAAAACTGCTCGCCGAGGCGGGATACCCCAATGGTATCGACATCACCCTGGACTGCCTCAATAAATCCACCATCGTCACCCAAGCCCAGGTGATTCAAGCCAGTCTGGCCGAAGCTGGCATCCGGCTTAAGATCAACGTGCATGAATCCGGTCAGTTCTGGGTGCTGGGCTCCGAGAAGGAGATGGGGGAGAAGGTCAAGGATATCCAACTGATCACCAACCGCTTCTCCAGCCAGCCGGATCCTTACTGGTATACAATGTGGTTCGTCACCGACCAGGTCGGCGTTTGGAATTGGGAGCGCTTCAGCAATGCGGAGTTCGATAAACTGCACACCGAGGCGGCCGTCGAGACCGATCCGGCCAAACGTGATGCGATGTACAAACGGATGCAAGACCTGATGGAGGATGCCGGCTGCTACCGGTTTATCACCCATGAGTCAGCGCCCATCATTTACCGCAACACCATCGTCCCCGCCATGTCGCCTGAAGGGATCCCCCTGGTGCGCTACTTCAAAAAGGCATAGGGCGCATGGGCTTTTACATAATCAAGCGGTTGGGACTGGCGGCGATCATCGTGGTGATCGCCGTCTCCCTCCTCTATGGAATGATCCATGCGGTGCCGGGTGATCCCCTCAGCATCGTCTTGGGACCGCGCGCCACCCCTGAAATGCGTGCCGAGCTCAACGAGCGGTTGGGGTTGGACAAGCCCTTTATCGTGCAACTGGTGACCTTTTTTTTCAATGTGATGCGGGGCGATCTTGGTACGGACGTCTTCTCGGAACGCCCCGTTTCTGAGATCTTCTTCAGCCAGCTACCCTTCACGATTGGTTTGATCTTCATGGCGATCGGGTGGTCGGCCGCCGTCGGCATCCCGCTGGGCTGCTATTCGGCCATCCGCCGCAATACCTGGATCGACAAGTTGACCGGGGTATTCTCGGTGGGCACCATTACGATCCCATCCTTTGTCGTCGCCCTATATTCCCTGCTGATTTTTGCCGTCCATCTAAAGTGGCTCCCGGCCATCGGGGCCGGCAATGAGGGTGACCTCCTCGACCAGTTCAAGCATCTTATTCTGCCGTCCTTGGCCGTAGGGCTTGGGTGGGTGGGGTATCTGGCCCGTCTGGTGCGCGCGAGTATGCTCGAGGTCCTGGGAGAAAACCATATCCGCACGGCGCGGGCCTTTGGTCTGCCGGAGCGTACGATCGTACTCAGCTACGCATTGCGACTCGCCATCTTGCCGACGGTGGCGCTGCTGGGCGTGGGGATCGGCTATATGCTCTCCGGCGCTGTGTTTGCCGAGATCGTCTTCGCCCGGCCCGGGGTGGGCAAGTTGATCTTTGACGCGGTCATCACCCGCAACTATCCGGTAGTGATGGGAAGCGTCATCATGACCACGATTCTCTTCGTTCTCAGTACGACCATTGCCGACCTCATATCGGCCTTCTTAGACCCCCGTATCCGGGAGAATCTGTGATGCCAGCGACAGCGGCTACCCCCGTTCAGGCCCGCTCCCAATGGAGGATTTTGCTGAACCACCTGCGCCGCGATCAACTCGCCATGATCGGACTGGTCCTGGTGGTGGTGATCGTCGCGAGTGCGATTCTGGCCCCTGTTCTCGTTCCCCATGATCCCAACAAGTTAAACGTGCGCCACCGATTGAAAGGACCTTCGGTCGAGCATTTTCTGGGGACGGACCAGATGGGACGGGACGTCTTTTCCCGGGTTCTCATGGGCAGCCGCATCGCCCTGCAGGTGGCCTTGATCTCCATCTCCATCGCCGGCAGCTGCGGGCTCCTACTGGGGATGCTGGCCGGTTACGGCCCCAAATGGTTGGATGGCGCCCTCATCATCCTCTTCGATACGATCCGCTCCTTTCCGACCATCATGTTCGCCTTGGCGGTGGTCACTCTCGTGGGGCCCAGCCTCAATACCGTCATCCTGGTCGTTATCGTCACCAGTATTCCAGTTTACGGCCGCATCGTGCGCACCCAGACCCAGGCCTTACGGAACAATGATTTTATCATGGCCGAACGGGCCATGGGGGCTGGGCCGGCACGCATCCTTGGCATCCACATCCTGCCCAACGTCATCGGACCGCTGCTGATCATCGCCAGCATGGACATCCCAGTTGTCGTTACCATTGAGGCTGGCCTGAGCTTTCTGGGCCTCGGTGTGCGGCCGCCCACGGCCAGTTGGGGCACCATTTTGAACGACGGCTACGCGTTCATCCGCAACACGCCCTGGTTGGTGATCGCCGGCGGGGTGCCCCTGATTCTGACGACCCTGGGCTTCACCTTCCTGGGAGAAGCGCTGCGGGATGTGTTCGATCCCAAGCTGCGGCGAGAGGTGTGACGACCATGCCGACCACGATTAGCGATCCTGACGCCGCGCCGGTCCTCCGCATTCACGACCTGTCGCTCGATTTCGTGACCACCAGGGGACCGCTCAAGGCCTTGCGGAATATCTCCTTCGCTATCCCGGCCAACCGCATCATCGGGCTTGTCGGTGAGAGCGGCTGCGGTAAGTCCACCATCATCTATGCCATCCTCAATTTGCTGGCTGAAAATGCCGTCATTCAGGGCGGCGTGGTCGACTTTCAAGGAGAGAACATCCTCTCCATGACACCGGAGCAATTGCAGGCCATCCGGGGGGATCAAATTTCCGTCGTCTTTCAGGACCCAATGACCTCGCTCAACCCGGTGCTCTCCATCGGTCGCCAGATGGCTGACATCCAATATCGCCTGCCCCTGAGCAAGGTGGAGAAACGCCAACGGGCCGTCCGGATGCTGGATCGCGTGGGGATTCCCGATGCAGACAAACGGCTGGATCAATACCCCCACCAATTCTCGGGCGGCATGCGCCAGCGGATCGCCATCGCCATGGCCCTGCTGGCCAAACCCGCGCTCCTCATCGCCGATGAGCCGACCACCGCCCTGGACGCGACCATGGAGATCCAGATTGTGGATCTCCTGCGGAAATTGCAGGAGGAGATTGAATGCTCCATCCTCTTCGTTTCCCACCATCTGGGACTTGTGGCCGAATTCTGCGATGAGGTGGCCGTCATGTATGCCGGCGAGATGGTCGAGATTGGTGACGTGCGGAGCATCTTCCACAATGCGGCCCACCCCTACACCAAGGCCTTGCTGAAATGCGACCCGGCCCGCATCAAAGAGAAGACCCGGATTCTGCCCACAATTCCCGGCGAGATCCCCGATCTGGTTCACTTGCCGAACCAGTGCATTTTTACGCAGCGGTGTCCCATCAAACAAAATGGCTGCCCGCTGACGATTCCCCCGGCAACCGAGCTGACACCGGGACACATGGTCAGATGTCATTTGAGCGGCAATGGGGGTGCGCCATGAGCGACCTGCTGGAGATCAATGACCTGCGGATCCGTTTTCGTTCCAAGGGGTCGTTCCGGGCGTTGCTCGATCGCGATAAGGATCCCTACATAGACGCGGTCTGTGGTGCCTCGCTCGCCATCAAACGGGGGGAGACTTTCGCCCTGGTGGGGGAGAGCGGAGCCGGCAAAACCACCCTGGCCCGATCGATTATCGGTCTGGTCAAACCCGCTTCGGGCACGATTCAATACAAGGGCGAAACCCTTTTAGGCCTTGGGGATAAAGCCTTCAAACCCCTGCGCCGGGAGATCGCCATGATGTTCCAGGATCCCGTGGGGTGCCTGAGTCCCCGGCTGACCGTGCGGAGCATCATCACCGAACCTTTCAAAATCCACGGGGTGGCCGATGTCGACCTGGACCGTGAGGCCGCCCGGCTGCTGGAACTGGTGGGACTGCCGGCCACCTTCGCAGGGAATTACCCATACCAGCTCAGCGGCGGCCAAGCGCGACGGGTCGGGGTGGCCAGGGCCCTGGCCCTGTCTCCCCAATTGATCATTGCCGACGAGCCCACAGCCGGTCTGGACGTTTCGGTCCAGGGCGAGGTTTTGAACCTTCTCTACCGCCTGCAAGCGGAGCTGCAGATCAGCTTCCTCATCATCACCCATAACCTGGCGGTGGTGCGTCACACCTCCGATCGGATGGCCATCATGTATCTCGGCCGCTTCGTCGAGACAGGGCCGACGGACGAAATCTTCCGCCACCCGCGTCACCCGTATACCCAGGCGCTGCTCTCCGCCTCACCCGAACCGGATCCGGACGCCCCCAAAAGCCGCATCTACCTGAAAGGGGAGATCCCCAGTCTGGTCAACCGCCCTCAGGGCTGTGAATTCCACACGCGCTGCCCCAGGGCCATCGACGTGTGCAGAAGCCGTTTTCCTGCACTTCGGCATGCCGGTCCCGACCACGAATTGTATTGCTACGATCCCGGGTAAATGCAGTGAACATCCATGACCACGAGAAGATAAGCCAAAATAGGGATCGTGGCTGCGACAGCTTTATCCTCAGGCAACCCTAAACAAATTACCAACAGGAGATTTCAGCATGGCTGAGTTGAAGAACAACTGGCTCAAGTTTCTCAATGAAGAAGATATTCGGATGATCGATACCGCCAGCAGACAAGTGCTGTCCGAGGTAGGGATCCGCCTGGAGGACGAGGAGCTGACGGCTCAATTGCTGGATAAGGGCTGTACCAACCACAAAGCGCGGGTGCAGTTCCCCTCCGACGTGATCGACGCCGCCCTGGCAGATCTGCCCAACGAGGTCATCTTTGGTAGCCGCAGCGGGAAGAAACTCCACATCAGGGAGGGAAGCGTGGCCACCCACACTGGCGGATCCATCCCCTATGTATATGATTTGGACAACGGCAAAAAGCGCGATGCATCCCTTGCCGATCTGGAGAACATGCTGCGGTTGATGAACCACCTCGAGAACTTGAGCATGTGCGGTGGGGTGATTTTGCCCCAGGATGTGCCGTCTGGCATCAGTGAGTTGGTGGCCATGGCCACGGTTTTCAGGTTCGGACAGAAACCCGCCTCCGGCACGGCGATCTCCACCGCAGCCCAGGCGCGCTATGTCGTCGAGTTATACAAGGCCATGGCCGACGCTGTGCCCGATCTGGATGACTTTCCGATTCTCAATCCCGGGGTATCGCCAGAGAGCCCCCTTTATTATCCAGAGGAGATCATCGGCGTGATGAAGCCCTTTATCTCCGCCGGGATCCCCACCCTGGCCCTGGTGGCGCCCATCCTGGGGCTCACTGCCCCGATGACGGTGGCCGGTGGGCTGGCTCAGATGAACGCCAGTCTGCTGGCGTATGCGGTGATCAGCCACACGATCAATCCGGCGGCGCCTGTGATCTACGGCTCCCGGCTGTCGGTGGCCAATATGCGCACGGCGCATTCAGTCATGGGAGTGCCCGAGGTGGGGATCACGGGCGCCTGCTCTGTGCAGATGGCCCGTCATTATGGCCTGCCCTCTGACGTGTACGGCTACTCTTCCACGGCGTGTGCCTACGACCCGCAATTGGGTGCCGAAACCGCCGTCAACGGGCTTCTGCCCCTGCTGGCGGGCGCCAACGTCATTTCCGGTTTCGGCAGTTTCGGCAGCGGTTATATGTCCTCTTTCGAAGACCTGGTGTTCGATAATGAGTTCTTCGCCATGAATCTCCATGCGGGACGCGGCATGACGGTCGACGCCGATCACCTGGCGGTGGACGTCATCGCAGCGGCCATGGACGGCAAAGAGTACTTCCTCCAGCAGCACACCCTCAAACACCTGCGCACCGGTGAGCTCTATCAACCCAAGATCGGACTCTACAGCCTGGTCAAGCAGTGGGAGGACGAGGGATCCAAGGACCTGGGCGAACGTGCACGCGAAGAGGTGCGGCGCATATTGGCGGCAAACGAAGATACTCCCCTGCCGGAAGAGGTGGAGCGGGAGTTCCAACGGATCCTGCAAGCGGCGGAAAAAGAGCTGACCTGAAAGCCACCAGCGAGAAGGCCCGTCACTGAGGTGATCGATGGATAGCACTAGGGTAGTACCCGCATGGCAGTCCTACCTGAGGACCCACCAGGCGCGCTTCATTGAAGAGTTGCGGGGCTTTCTGCAAATCCCCAGCATTTCGGCGCTGCCCGCACACGCGGCCGATGTGGCCGCGGCGGGGCGTTGGGTGGCCCAACGCCTTGAGCGAGCCGGACTGGAGAACGCCCGCGTACTGCCTACCGGTGGTCATCCCGTGGTGTACGCCGACTGGCTGCACGCGCCGGGTAAACCAACAGTATTGATATACGGGCATTTCGACGTCCAGCCGGTGGAGCCCCTCGACCTGTGGACCCATCCGCCCTTTGAACCTGTGATAGAGGCAGGTCGTCTGTACGCCCGCGGCGCTTCCGATGACAAGGGCAACCTCCTGGCGCCGATCACGGCTCTGGAAGCCCTCCTCGAAACCGAGAAGCGCCTACCGCTCAATGTCAAGTTTTTTGCCGAAGGCCAGGAAGAGATCGGCAGCCCCCAACTCCCCGAATTTATCCAGGAACATAAGGCCTTGCTGGCCTGCGACCTGGTGGTCAGCGCCGATGGCCTCCAATGGTCGCCCGATCAGCCCAAAATCGATGTGGCCTACAAGGGCATGGTGGCCATGGCGATCGACGTCCAGGGGCCCGTGGCAGACCTGCATTCGGGGCTCTATGGCGGCATGGTTCAGAACCCCAACCATGCGCTGGCCCGCATCCTGGCTTCTTTTCACGATACGTCGGGCCGGGTGGCCGTGAAGGGATTCTATGATGAAGTGGTCCCGCCCACAACAGCGGAACGCGAGCAGATGGCCCGGGTGCCCTTCGATGAAGTTGAACTGATGGCGCGGCTCCAAGTGGACGCTCTCTTCGGTGAGCCCGGGTTTACGTCGGTGGAGCGCGGCTGGGTCCGGCCGACGCTGGAGATCTGCGGGATGGAGGGCGGCTTTCAGGGCGACGGGTTCAAGGGGATCGTCCCAGCCCGGGCCGCGGCCAAAATCTCCTGCCGCCTGGCGCTGAACCAGACCCCGTCCAACATCGTTGGCTTGATTCGGCGGCACGTGGCGACACTTTCCCTCCCGGGCGTCGAGGTTGCCATCACCCCAATGGAGGGGGGCATTGGTCCCTACTGCATGCCTGTCGACCACCCAGGCGTGGGGGTCGCGGCCGAAGTGCTGACCGAATTGTACGGCACTCCCCCCCATATGACCCGCTGCGGCGGCACCATCCCAATCTGCAGCCTGTTTTTAGAGAGCTTGGGCGTATACACGGTGGGCTTCAGCTTCAGCCTCGAAGATGAGAACCTTCACGGTCCGAATGAGTTCTTTCGCCTGGCGAGCCTCGAAAGAGGACAGGTCGGCTATGGCCATCTACTCCAACGTCTGGCGAGGGCCCTTTGAAGATTCTGCGGGTTTGGGTATCGAAAACAGATCCCCTTTGACGGGGTTTCAAACCGGAAGCGTCATATGAACACGATTATCTCAGGGGCGACCCTATTTGATGGCACCGGCCGTGCGCCCATCGAAAATGGCGTCCTGGTCATGGAGGGATCCCGTATCGCCGCGGTGGGGAGCGCCGCCGAGATCGCCCGGCCTGCGGAGGCGGCGGTCATCGATGCCGAGGGGATGGTTGTCATTCCCGGTCTCATTGACGCCCACATCCATTTGGAATTGCACGGTATGGCCGACACCTATCAGGAGAACCTGGTAGAGGACAAACTCAGAACCCTGCGGGCGGCCAAGGAGATGGAAACCACCTTGCGGTCCGGGTTTACGGCAGTCCGCAACGTGGGGTCGGCCAACGGGATCGACTTCGCCGTTAAAGCCGGCATCGCTGAAGGATATACCAAGGGCCCGAGGATCATTACCTCCGGGAAGATCATCACCATGACCTGCTCCGGCACCGATTACTTCGCCGGCATGTATCGCGTCGCGGACGGGGTGGATGAATGTCGCAAGGCGGCCCGCGAACAGCTTCGGGACGGCGCTGACTGCCTCAAAGTGATGGCCACGGGGGCCGTCATGAATCCCGGAGGGGTGCCCGGGGCGCCTCAGCTTGGTGTAAATGAGATGCGGGCAGTGGTCGAGGAGGGGCTGAAGCTGGGTAAGCATACCGCCGCCCATGCACACGGCGCTAAGGGGATCGTCAATGCCGTCAAAGCCGGCTGCCGGACGATTGAGCATGGCACCATGGCCGACTCAGACGCGATCAAGGCCATGGCCGACGCGGGGGCCTATCTGGTGCCGACCATGTGCCTACACGGTATTTTCGAGGCCCACGCCGATCAGGTGCCATCTTTTATGGTGGAGAAGAGCCGCGCCATGCAGGGCCGTCATGTTGAGATCGTGGCGGAAGCCCTGGCAGCCGGCGTAAAACTGGCCATCGGGACCGATGCAGGCACCAACTACAACTACCACGGTCAAAATTTCCAGGAGATTATGTATGTCGTCACGGCGGGTTTGATGTCTCCAGCAGATGCCTTGGTGACGGCGACCAAACACACAGCCGAGGCGATCCAGTTGGGAGACAGCATCGGCACCCTGGAAGTGGGCAAACGCGCCGACGCCGTCGTGCTCGACGGCGACCCATTGGCCGACATCACCATTCTCGGCGATCCGGAGAGAATTGCCATGGTGTTCAAAGGGGGACGCAGGCAATTTTAAGTCACTCGATCAATCCTGAAAACGATAACCGTTCTTCTTCAACGATGGATGGATAGCAAGGGAGCATCGCAATGCGCAACGCTTATGATGGGATCGTAATCGGCGCCGGCATCATCGGCGCCTGCATCGGTTTTGAACTGGCCAAACGAGGGAAACGCGTGCTGAATATTGACAAACTGGCCGGAGCGGGATTGGGATCGACCGCCGGTTCCTGCGCTGTCATTCGGCTGCACTACTCCACACCTGAGGGTGTCGCCATGGCACGGGAAGGTTATTACTACTGGTTGGACTGGCCCAAATATCTCGGGACGGTGGATCCAACCGGGATGGTCAAATATATCAACACCGGCTGTCTGGTCATCAAGACCGAAAAGAACAACCACTTGAAGCATGTCACCGCCTCTCTGGACGCTTTGAATGTGGTCTACGAAGAGCTGGACGCGGAAGGGATTCGAAAGCGCTTCCCCCTGGTGGACACCAAGCAGTATGGTCCGCCCACCCTGCCGGATGACCCCCGTTTTGGCCAACCGACAGGAGACGCCATTGCGGGTGCCATCTATGTCCCCGAGTCCGGGTTGATTTCGGATCCCAAGCAATCGGTCCACAATGTGCAGGTGGCCGGCGAGAACCTTGGCGGGGAATACCGCTTCAAAGCGCAGGTGACCGAGATCCTGAAAAAGGGTGGCCGCTGTGCCGGTGTAAAACTCTCCGATGGCACCGAAATCGAAGCCCCAGTGGTCATCAATGTGGCCGGTCCGCACTCCTTCCAGATCAATCAAATGGCCGGCGTCCTTGACGACATGAATATCAAGACCAAGCCACTGAAGCAGGAAGTCTGCCACGTGCCCGCTCCGGAAGGTTTTGACTACCAGAACCTTGGCACCATAATTTCGGATGGCGACATCGGCTGCTACTCAAGACCTGAGTTGGGCGATAATATTCTCATCGGTTCTGAAGATCCTGAATGCGATACGCTGGAGTACATTGCGGACCCCGATCACTACGACACGAACTTCACCCAGCAATGGACCACCCAAGTTATGCGCGAAGCACAGCGGATCAAAGGGCTGCGCATCCCGAACCAGGCGAGCGGTCTGGTGGACCTGTACGACGCCTCTGATGACTGGCTCCCCATTTACGACAAATCTAATCTGCCCGGCTTTTACATGGCGGTTGGCACTTCGGGCAATCAATATAAGAATGCACCGGTAGTGGGCGTACTGATGTCCGAACTTATCGAAGCATGTGAAAGCGGCCACGATCATGACCGTGATCCGGTTCAGTTCACCATGCACTACACCAAGCGGGCGTGCGACATCGGCTTTTTCAGCCGTCTCCGGGAGATCAACCCGGATTCCAGCTTCTCCGTCATCGGTTAAAGCCGCTCTTCTCGCCTTGAAGCAGGGCAATGAAGGTATACTTCGTATTTACACCAAAGCGGTCCGCGCGAAACCGCTTGCTTTTTACGACCACTCACTAGTGAAAGGGGTGCCCCTAGATGACAACCGCCGACATTTTCAAAGCCGTCCTGACCTACGACGAAGCCCAAGCCAAATCCCTGACCCAGGCCGAGCTCGACGCCGGCACCGACATCGAGACCATCCTCAACGAGGGGTTGATCGGCGCCATGGACGATGTGGGCA
>JAAUYD010169977.1_pt1 | contig 30668 bp, 24 predicted proteins | sample 7278101 | NCBI WGS metagenome assembly JAAUYD01 (sample SAMN14350128, study PRJNA611818) | marine sediment metagenome | isolation source: surface marine sediment (0.6m) | place: French Polynesia: Moorea | collected 2018-08
CGTTGTAGCGACTGCCGGGGTTTCTTGCAAATCTCTCAGTCTCAAAACCTTAATTTTTCGTTTAGAAACCCGGTTTTTTTGGTCTTGTTGAGAATGGTGCAAGATATGAGTAAACCAAAATCTAGGATTTTAGATGTCAAGAATCTTAAAAAACCCGGTTTCTCTAGATTTGTTAAGAATGGTGCAAGTTGTTAGCTTTAACAAACTATCAACAAAAGCTGAGATAAAAATGGAAATATTTGTGATATATAAGCATGTATAACTTTATATTAACTTAAATAATTTTTTATCAAATTTGAGCATATATATGTAGAGATTATAGCTTAAATTAGGCTAGATTATAATTACAATTTACTGATATATGACTATGAATTATTTATAAAATGCCATAGATAATTGTTTTATAGGTAAACTAATATTGCAAATTGTAAAAAAATCCAATTTAATTCCTAAGAGAAGTTGAAGACATGCCCGGAAAATTTGGGGATCAATTTAGGATTTGCAATATGTAAACCCCTAAGATAGAAGTAAGCGGTAAAATCAAGCAACGCCGATAAAATTGACACTGCAAGCTCAAGGTTGTCATTGGGAAAGCCAATGGTTGATAAGCACTATTAAGTGAGATGCGTGCTACTTTTGGCGAAACGTAAAACTTTACAGCTAGCAGAGAATAGATATTAATTCCAAGGAGATTTCATGCGAATAGGAGTAGCAAAAGAAATTGAGGTTTGTGAGCGTCGTGTAGCATTAATTCCCGACACAGTTGCCCGATTGATAAAAAAGGGCTTGGAAGTATGGGTAGAGGCTGGTGCGGGTGAGAGAGCTTTTTTTAGTGATGCTGACTATGAGACAGCAGGAGCCACAATTGTTGCTGATACCACAAAATTATGGGGTGAAGTAGATATTTTGCTCAAAGTAGGCACACCCCAAGAACAAGAAAATGGGCATTCAGAAATTGATTTGCTCAAAAAAGGTGCAGTATTAATTGGATTTCTTAATCCCTTAGGAAATCCTCAATTGGCGCAGCGGTTAGCAGAACGGCAAATTAGCGCCATCGCTATGGAAATGATCCCCCGTACCACTAGGGCACAAAGTATGGATGCTTTGTCCTCCCAAGCCTCGATTGCGGGTTATAAAGCGGTATTGATTGCAGCCGCTACATTACCAAAATATTTTCCCATGCTGACTACAGCCGCTGGTACGATCCCGCCTGCAAAAGTGTTTATCATGGGTGCAGGTGTGGCAGGATTGCAAGCGATCGCCACCGCTAGGCGTCTGGGAGCAGTGGTAGAAGCCTTTGATATCCGTCCAGCCGTTAAGGAAGAAGTACAAAGCTTAGGGGCGAAATTCGTTGAGGTGAAGCTGGAGGAAGAAACAACCGCTGCTGGTGGTTATGCTAAGGAGATTTCCGAACAAAGCAAACAGCGCACTCAAGAAGTTGTCACCTCCCATATCCAGAATTCCGATGTGGTAATTACTACCGCTCAAGTTCCTGGTAAAAAAGCACCCCTATTGGTGACTGAGGATATGGTAATGGGGATGAAACCGGGATCGGTAATCGTGGATTTGGCTGCGGAACAGGGTGGTAACTGCGCTTGCACAGAAGCTGGTAAAGATATTCTCAAAAATGGCGTTACTATCGTTGGTCCAATTAATTTACCATCATCGGTGCCAATTCACGCTAGTCAACTGTATGCCAAGAATTTGACATCCTTGATGGCACTGCTAATTAAAGATGGGCAGCTAGAGGTAGATTTTAGCGACGATATCATCGATGCGGCTTGCATTACCCATGGAGGTGAAATCCGTAATTCCCGAGTGCAGCAGGCGCTAGAAGCTACTAATAAACAGTCAGTCACTAGCTAAGTAGGTAATGGGTAATAGGTAATGGGTAATACTTGCAATCATGGGAAAAGTAAGCTATGTAATTGCTTTACCATTCATTCACTAATTACCAATTACCAATTACCAATTACCAATTACCAATTAGAGGAGTTTGAATATCGATGACGGAAGCATTAATTGCAGCTTTATTTGTGTTTGTGTTGGCAGCTTTTACTGGCTTTGAAGTAATCACCAAGGTGCCACCAACTCTACATACACCCTTAATGTCGGGATCGAATGCAATTTCTGGAATTGCGGTATTAGGGGCAATTGTGGCTTCTGGTGCCAAAGATTGGAATGTATCGGTAATTTTGGGTTTAATAGCCGTTGTACTTGCAACTGTAAACGTAGTCGGTGGTTTCCTGGTTACAGATCGGATGTTGCAAATGTTTAAAAAGAAGGCTGGTTAAGAGTTAGGAGTTTGTAGGGGCGCAATGTTTGCGCCCAAAAATTACGAAGTCGACACTATTCCCTATTCCCCGTTCCCTATTCCCTAATTAATCAACAATCAAGGATTATCAACACACAAATCACAACTATGACTGATTTTCTACCAACTGGGATTCAGCTGACATATCTAGTTGCTGCATCCCTATTTATTCTAGGTTTGAAAAAGCTGGGTTCCCCCGCTACAGCCCGCAATGGTAATGTAATGGCGGCTGTGGGGATGTTGTTAGCGATAGTGGTAACCCTGCTGGATCAACAGGTTTTGAACTACCAAATGATTTTAGTAGGATTAGCGATTGGATCGGCAATTGGTGCGATCGCTGCTTACAAAGTGCAAATGACGGAAATGCCGCAAATGGTGGGTTTACTCAACGGTTTGGGGGGTTCTGCTTCTGCACTTGTGGCTGTTGCGGAGTTTTGGCGCTTACTGGGAGAGTCGCAGCCAGTACCCTTAGATGTCAACATCTCCATGCTGCTGGATGTGTTAATTGGTGGTGTCACCTTCACAGGTAGTATGATTGCCTTTGCCAAGCTGCAAGGGATTATGAAGGGTTCTCCCGTTAAATTTCCTTTGCAGCAACCCTTTAATGCTTTGTTATTGGGTTCTTATTTAGTGGGTGGTGCCTTTTTATTAATCAATCCATACAACCTCCCCGTCTTCTTGGGAGTGGTTGCTGTTTCTTTATTCCTAGGTGTGATGTTTGTCATCCCCATCGGTGGTGGCGATATGCCTGTGGTAATTTCTCTGTTAAACTCTTTGTCAGGGTTAGCCGCTGCTGCTGCTGGTTTTGTGGTGATGAACAATATGTTAATCATCGCTGGTGCGTTGGTGGGAGCATCTGGTTTAATCCTCACTGAGATTATGTGTAAGGCAATGAACCGTTCCCTATTCAGCGTGCTGTTCAGTGCTTTTGGTACGGGTGGTGGTGCTGCTGTGGCTGGTGCTGCTGGTGAAACTGAGAAAGTTGTCCACAGTATCGATCCCGAAGAAGGGGCGATGATGTTGGGTTATGCCCGTTCTGTAGTTATTGTGCCCGGTTATGGGATGGCAGTTGCCCAAGCGCAGCATAGTGTCCGCGAATTGGCAGATAATTTAGAAAAATTGGGTGTGGATGTTAAGTATGCAATTCACCCTGTTGCTGGGAGAATGCCGGGACATATGAACGTGTTGTTGGCAGAGGCAAATGTGCCTTATGAGCAATTGCATGATATGGAAGATATCAATCCCCAGTTCGATCAGACAGATGTAGCGTTGGTAATTGGGGCAAATGATGTTGTTAACCCAGCAGCCCGTAGTGATGAACAAAGTCCGATTTATGGGATGCCAATTTTGGAAGTAGATAAGGCAAAGCACACCATTGTGATTAAGCGTGGTATGAGTGCGGGTTTTGCTGGTGTAGATAATGAGTTGTTCTACAAAGATAAAACCACAATGCTTTTTGGTAGCGCTAAGGATATGGTGGCGAAGTTGGTTTCTGAAGTGAAACAACTGTAAGGAAACGCCAAATAAAAATTGCAACTCGTTTCCAGGCTGAGCCTGGAAACCCATTAAGGGTGGGCTGCTGCCTCTCATCAATTCTGGAGGCAAAAGCCTCCCTAAAATGCATTACAAGGTAAAACCTTGTAACGAGGAAAAAATATCCCCAAGGTCAATTTACCAATTGTATCGTTCGTAGGGGCGCGGAAACCGCGCCCCTACTAATTATGTGTCGCGCATCTACACTCAACTGAAAAACTCTATCATATAGAAAACGGGCAGGGATGCCCGTTCCACAAAACCATCAAAATCATCCCGCATTTATGCAATGCTATTTGGGAATATAGCGTTTTTCGGTTGAGTGTAGACGCAAAGCGGCTTCTCGTAGAGTGGTACACAATCAAACCTCACCCCGTCCGACCGACACCCTTCTCCTACCCTACGGGAAGCCACTCCGTGTCTATAGTAAGGAGAGGGGAAGGGGGTGAGGTTCATCTGTATTTTATCCAAGTGAAAACTTCTATATTTTTTTAATTGGAAGTCTGTTGTTGTTTAGCGTTTTGTTTGGCGTTCTGAGCGTTTTTTACTCCCGTTCGTTCCAGAGATTCAACCACCTCGTTGAGATCGAGGTTACCATCACTCTCAAGACCTTCCACAAGCTGTTTACCAAGTTTAGTAACCATAGGATTACTAAGTAGCTCCCTCAGAAGTGTTAAGCCACTGGTAGCTAAGAGAATCTTGGTGGGATCGCTGTTTTCGCCACCTTGTCCACCAGCAAGGATAATGGGGTTATTTCCCAACACACCGGGCTGAGGGGCTAAAGCTCCCATGATTGGGGGTAACGTTTCAATCAGGGTATGCATGTGCTGTTCCGCTAATTGAACAGTAAGTGCTTTGAGGGACAAGGTATTTTGGGCGGCGATTTGGGCTTTTTCACCTTGGGCTTGTTTGAGGGCTTTTTCCAATTCAGCCGCTGCTTTGGTGGTGATTGCTTCTGCTTCTTGGATGGCAATCGTCTTTTGGTTTTCTGCCTCTAGACGTTTCTGTTCTAGTTCACCTTGCTTGGCAATCAGCGCTGTCTCTTTTTGTTGTTGAGCCTTGATTTGAGCGAGTTCTTTCTGGCGTTCTTCTTCAGCCGTTTGAATCACTGTCTGTTTATCAGTCTCTGCTAGAGCAACAGCTTTCTTCGACTCAATCAGAGCTTTTTCCGCTTTTGCTAGTTCTTGATTTTTCTGGCTAATTGCAATTTTTTTGGCGATTTCTGACTCCTGGATAGCTTGTTGTTGTTGAATTTCCCTTTCTTGAAGTTCTTGGTTTTTCTGGTTAATGGCAATGTTCTTGGCGATTTCTGACTCCTGAATAGCTTGTTGTTGTTGAATTTCCCTTTCTTGGAGTTCTTGATTTTTCTGGTTGATGACAATTTCTTTGGCGATTTCTGACTCCTGGATAGCTTGCTGTTGTTGATTTTCCCTTTCTCGGAGTTCTTGGTTTTTCTGGTTAATTGCAATTTCTTTGGCGATTTCTAACTCCTGGATAGCTTGCTGTTGTTGAATGTGTTTCTCTCGCAGCTGTTGTTGAGAGATAATCGAACCTTCTTCAATTTCCTGCTCTTTGTTGACTTTAAGAAGTTCTTGCTTGGCTCGTTCAGTCTCTTTCACTTCCAGAACTTCCCGTGCATTTTCTGCTGTCATTCGTTCGACTTGTAGGGTATTTTCCAACTGTTTCTGTTTCAGTTCCCGTTCAGCAGCTAGTTGCTTTTGGGTTTCCAACAGCTTCATTTGGGCGATTTCGGTCTTAGTTTCTTCTTGAACTTTTTCCAGTTCTTTCTTGTTATGTTGCACAATCGACTCGCGAGTGACTACCGCTTGAATATCGAGGTAGTTGTCCGGGTTGTATTGGTTTAACTCATCTATATTCGTGATCGCAATATTTAACAGTTGTAGCCCATAGCGAGCCAGATCGGGTTCAATTTTGGACTTGAGATTGTTGGTTACGGTTTCCACGCTTCCTTGGAGTTCTCCCAGGCTAGCTTGGGAAGCAGCATCCCGTAAGTGACCTTCCAGAATGTCATTGACACGCTGCTTCATTTGTTCTTCCCCAACTATAATTTCCTTCTCACCTTTTTTTCCGGTTCCCAGTAACATCGCTGCATTGCGAATGCTTTCTTGGTCAGGATTGACACGAACCTGAAGGCTGCCATTGAAAACTGCTTTGAGGTAGTCTTTGGTACGTAAGGGTTTTTCAATCGTATCCCCACGAACAACAGAAACGGTCACTTGGTTAAGGGAGACGACCGTAATTGTCTCGAATCCAGGAAAAAACAGCGTGGAACGGGTAACGACCTTCTTGTCACGGGTGGGACCGGAAATCACAAAAGCTTCATTGATGTTGCAGACTCTGTAAAAGTTAGCAAACAAGAAGTACACAATAATAAAGAAGGCGATTAAGATTCCTAAGTAGTGTGGCCACTCTAACTTCACAGCCAACCCAGTTTGTCCCAAGACTGGCTCAAATTGGGTTGGCTGTGCAGGGATTTCGATAATTTCTTTTTGATTCTGTTTAGCAGAAAGATGATTTAGTAGATTGAGTTCAAATTTGGGATTCATAATTTCTCTCCAAATATTTGAAAATATTTGCAAATATTTCCAAAAAATTAGTTGTAATCGTGATTAGAAGGAAAAAGTTTGGCAGATGTGGGTTGGTAGGTAGCGATCGCCCGCAGTTCGTCTTCACTATCAAACTTGACCACTGAGTATCGACGGGGAGCAATTAAGTCAACAATGTAAACTTGATCGCCGACGTGAAAGGTTTTATCAACAGCATTTTCCCAAGGAAAACAATATATCTGGACTTGACATTTCGCCACTTCATCGTCAACAGAAACTTCCAGCATTTCATTGTTCAAAATAGCCAGAACATTTCCTTTTTTACCAATAAAACGCTCAGGTATTAGAGCATCAGCAACAGTATGAGTCCGTAGAAGCCACCTGAGTTTACCTGCTACCCAGATAAAAATTCTAGCGACGAAAAATCCAGAAAGATGTACTATCCACCATCCCAGAGGAGTAGTTGGATAGGTTCCAAAATACCTATACCAAAGGAGATTTGTACCCCAACCAACAGTGCCGATCATGAAAGGGTAAATGCCGAGCAAAAACAAAATCGGGACTTCACCAACTCCAAATATTGATAGGAAAAAGCCGACTAGGGAAATGCGAATAGTTGGCTGCTTTCGTCCTTTCTCATCTCCTATTAAACCTGGTGCAGTAGCGGTGATAACTGCTAGGAAAAGGAGCATCAACCCCACAATTGCCATGATTATAAACCCACGGTTTCTGGGGTCAAAAAGGAAACTCATTTTTTCCTGTTCCGAAAGCATATGTCCCTCTTTCTGTCTGCATACTAAATTTTTTAAGCCTTGAATCTATGAACCTCTCTATTTCAGAGTCAGAGAGTTAGTTAAAACTAACAACTTGCACCAACTCCGATAACAGGAGGCTGAGCCTCTAAACCCTAGTTACCAGGCTGAGCCTGGTAACTAGAAAATTAACAACTTGCACCAACTTTGATAACAGGAGGCTGAGCCTCCAAGCCCTAGTTACCAGGCTGAGCCTGGTAACTAGAAAAGTTAGTTAAAACTGATAACTTGCACCATTCTCAATTAAGTATCCTCACCACCTAGGAATCAATTCCCAGGAACCTATATACAAAGTCTGATAAAGCAGACTGGGTAAAGTATGAGAGCGCGTTTTAACGTGCTTGGTTTATTGGTTCCTGGAAATTTATTTCAAGGTGGGAATGTGAGTTAAACGACATTGGTGCAAGTTGTTAGTTAAAACTGATAACTTGCACCATTCTCAATTCGCCCATCCTTCCCGCCTAGAAATAAATTCCCAGGCTGATAAACTAAGTCTGATAAATCAGACTGAGTAAAGGTTCCAGCGCGTTTTAACCTGCTAAGGCTTGCCCCACGCTACGGGTTGACAAGGCTCAACGACATTGGTGCAAGTTATCAGTTAAAACCCACATGGCAAAGCTTTGGATGTAATACCAATTCTCTGTAAACTTGAACTTAACACTTGCTAATAAGCAAAAAGATAAACCAAGCTTTTCAGATAATATTTTTACGAAATATTAAGCTCATCTTTATGGGGAATTGCTGTAAATACAATTTATCTATAATTCTAGTAAAGCTAAAACACAGAAAAAAATCAATAAATTTGAGCAAATAGAAATAATTCTTTATCAGGGATCGATATAATTAGCTGATTAAAGTTAAAATGAATAACCAAAAAATAAACTGGATACAAGTCCCCAAATTCTCTTTGTGGAAAAGGTAAAAATTTTTTATCACTCATAGCTAATCGATTTCTCGATAGAGAAACTGATAACTAATAATTGAAATGACATAATAATTGATTTTTTATTTTCGTAGTTTGATAGTTACTTTATTTATGATAAAATATCTAAATAATTAGAACTATTACCCATTTTTATATAGCAATGTTAAGCTCAAAACCCCTACTTCTGAGAGAAGTGGGGGTTCTTATAGACATAGCCCGACTACAGGACTTATGATTTAGGACTAATATATCGGAATTCATTCTTTAAAAAAAGTTGCAATTTATGGAAATATGCTAACAGTGTTATTTAATAAAATTAACTGCTAAATTTGCATACTTTTACCGTCAAAGCAGATGTGCTAGTCTCCAATCTAGTATTCACACCACAACAATAGTATCTTTTTTTACGGTTGAAATTGTATGTCCATTGGCTGTTTATATCCGTAATAGATGAATTTCCACTCATCAAAGTTGCTATAAAAAAGGGGAAAAGATAATTGTATATGTAAAGAAATCAGAGGTTGGGAAGAAGATAATGTTTAACAAACAAAAAAGCAGGACAATTACTTATACTATAGTTCATGCTATTCCCGGAAGAGTAAGATTTCGGGTGCCCTTATTAGCATCTGACTTAGATTATGGGTTGTACTTACAAACAATGCTAACTGCCGATACACGGATAATTGCAGTTAGAATTAATCGAAATGCAGCTTCTATTGTAATAAACTATGAAGTAATTGACTGCAACCATAATCAGATGCACGAGTATCTAGCGCGTCAGATACAAGATGCTATTTTGCACAAAAAAAATAATGTAAAGGTATCACTAGAGGATTCTAATTTAACAGATACCAATCAAAATTTAGAACCAGAAGAAACTCATGATTTAAAATTACCGACTTTGGCAACATTTTTAGCTGTCTTAGGTTTGGGATTGCCTATTCCTAGTACTTTAATCGCAGCTAGCGTTACTCTAGCAGCTTTACCCGTGGCAAAACGTGCTTTCACCAGCATCAGCATACAACGAAAATTAAATATTGATTGTTTAGATTTAATTGCGATCGCTCTTTCCGCTGCCCAGGGAAATATGCTAACTCCCGCCTTAGTCATGATGTTACACGAAATTGGCGACGCAATCCGCGATCGCACAGCACGAATTTCCCAAAATCATGCTGCTGATTTGCTGGATTCTTTAGGACATTATGCCTGGGTTGTACAAGCAAATGGGGAGAAAAAACAAATTCCAGCCACCGCAGTTACAGTTGGGGATACGGTAATTGTCTATCCCGGTGAGCAAATTCCCGTAGATGGAAAAGTATTACAAGGCACGGCATTAATCGACCAACAAAAGCTGACGGGGGAATCAATGCCAGTGATGAAAGCACCAGGAACAGAGGTTTTTGCTTCTACTTTGGTACGGGAAGGACAGATTTATATCCGGGCACACAGAGTCGGTAATAATACCCGTGCAGGAGCAAGTATTCAGTTAGTACAACAGGCTCCCGTTCATGATACCAGGATGGCAAATTATGCAGCATCCGTTGCTGAGTTGGCAGTATTACCAGCATTAATTTTTTCCGGCATGGTATTAGCTGCTACCCGCAATCCCGCAAGAGCCGCTTCCATACTTACCCTCGATTTTGTTACTGGCATTCGTATTTCCCTACCGACGACATTTTTAGCCGCACTCAATCATGCCACCCGTCATGGGGTTCTTATCCGTAGCGGACGGGCTTTAGAAAAGTTGGCACAGGTGGATACCTTAGTATTTGATAAAACAGGGACTTTAACTAGAGGTGAAATTGAAGTAGTAGTATTAGAAACAATCACAGAAGGTATTTCTGCAGAGAGAGTCTTAGAACTAGCGGCTGCTGCAGAACAACGTCTAACTCACCCCGTAGCTGAAGCAGTGATTGATTATGCTCAACGACAAGGAGTGAAAATTCTCCCCCGTGGGGAATGGAACTATGAGATTGGCTTGGGTGTAAAGGCAGAAATTGAGGGGGAACAGGTTTTAGTAGGGAGCGATCGCTTCTTGCAACAGCATGGTATTAGCTTAGACTGTCTATACCAGGAACATACTTGCAACCCAGATGATTGTCCTTACGAACTCAATTGTCATATTTCTGCCCATGATTCTTTGTTGTACGTAGCAGTTAACGGTGAATTGCAAGGCATAATTAATTACACAGACCCCCTGAGGCTAGAGAGTCCAGAAGTAATCCACAAATTGCAGACTGAATATGGTATGGAAATTCACTTGTTAACAGGAGACTCTCAGCAAAGGGCAACAGCGGTAGCTGAAAAATTGGGTATTCCCTTATCTCAAGTTCATGCCGAAGCCTTCCCAGAACATAAAGCCGAAATTATACGGAGAATTAATGAATCAGGGAAAACAGTAGCATTTACGGGTGATGGTTTAAACGACTCCGTCGCACTAGCTTATGCAGATGTTTCCATATCCTTTGGAAATGGTTCGGAAATTGCCAGAGAAACCGCTGATGTCGTACTGATGGACAATGATTTAACCAGTTTTATCGAAGCCATTGCGATCGCCAGGGAAACCAAGCAAGTGATCGATCAGAACATTGGTTTAGCAGTAGTTCCCAACCTAGCAGCTTTGGGATTAGCTTCCACAGTAGGTATGCATCCTCTAGCTGCAACGGTGGTACATAACGGTTCAGCGATCGCAGCAGGGTTAAATGGTTTGCGTCCCCTGATGCATCGAGATCCACCACGGGGGGAGATGAGGAGATGGGGAGATGGGGGAGATGGGGGAGATGGGGAGATGGGGTGATGAGGAGACAAGAAAGACAAGGGAGACAAGAATGATGTAAACGTATTTTAGATTAGTAGCCAGAGTTTATCTATGGAGTCAAAGGTTGAAATTCGCCGTTTATTAGATATCATGCCAGCTTCGGGTAGGATGTTCTGCAAAATCGTCAGCAAACCCGAACAGTCAAAGGTGATTGATGCTGCTTTTCCCTTACCTTGGAATACAGATCGACCAATATATATTAACTTTGATTTATGGCGTCGTTTGAGTAAACCGCAGCGAGACTTGCTGTTATTACGAACGGTGAGTTGGTTGACAGGGATAAAGTGGTTTCAAGCTGATATTTATCAAGGTGTGGCGATTGCTGGGTTATTGGGTGGATTGGTAGAATTTAGTCAATCTGATGCCGTGGGTGTAGTTGTGGCTGGGGGATTAACTGCGATCGCTGTGGTTCGCATTTGGCGCAAAAATCGTTCCCAGGAATCAGAGTTAAATGCTGATGCAGCTGCAATTAAAATAGCCCTACGTCGGGGTTATGCTGAAGCTGAAGCCGCACAAAATCTATTATCTGCCATTGAAGCCGTAGCGAAAATAGAAGGGCATCCTAGCTTAAATTTTACCGAATTAATTCGTTGTCAGAACTTACGAGCAATAGCGGGTTTGTCAGCGGTGGGTGTTCCGGAAAATTTATATGAAAATGACTTATGACTCAAGCCGAAGTCGAACCTAAAATATACAGCTTCGATGAATTTATCAGCTGGTATCCGGAAAATTCGGAACTCCGGTACGAATTGCATGATGGAGTAATTATCGAAATGCCCAAGCCAAAGGGGAAACATTCAAATCTCACAGGTTCCCTAATTGAACAATTATTGATAATTATACGGCAGATGGGCTTTGGTGGTATCTGGACTATTCCCAGAGAATCTATTGTCAAACCCAAACGGGAAAAATCAGGTTATGAACCAGATATCATTGTTTTGAACAAAGAAGTTCTGGAGTCGGAACCCCGATGGGAAAGCGAATCGATTATCCAAAATCCTGACTCAGTTAAATTAATCGTCGAGGTTGTTTCAACTAATTGGCGTGACGATTACTATGATAAATTTAGAGACTATGAACAGATGGGTATTGAAGAATATTGGATTATTGATTATGCAGCACTGGGGGGAAGAAAATTCATCGGTAACCCCAAACAAGCAACAATTTTTGTTTGTGACTTGGTTGACGGAGAATATCAGATGACTCCATTCACCGGAAACACTCCCATTGTTTCCCCCATCTTTCCTCAATTCAACTTGACTGCACAGCAAATTTTCGATTTGGCTTAATTCTTAACCCGAAACTATAGCGCTATAGTTTCTCAATCTTCATCTAGTACAACACGACGTAAATAAACCAACCATTTGAAAAAGCCCAAAAGCCTGCTATGCAAGCATTTTTAATTTTTAATTTTTAGTTCCCCCCAGTGGTACTAGACAGTGATATAGTTTATATTCATAGCCGTTAACTGCTGGTAAAAGTTGAGCGTCAGCAACACATTGGTTAACTATTTCTGGAATTGGGGCATAAAAATTTACCAGCCATAAATCTAGAGGTTTTGGTAGTTTTTGTAACGTATTTTTTAGAGAAGTAGTGGAAGTGCTAGGATTTTGGTCTTGATGAGCAAGCACAAACAGAGGATTAAAGCCTGAATTTGCTTCTTTAAACTCCCTCGCAACTCCCATCATTTCCCCTACATGGACATGGGTTTTATGGGTAGTAGCAATTAGTATTGGTGCTGTAGACCTATTTTCAATTAACTGCACAAATAAATCTGGACGGTAATATTTCTGATATCCTAAATTGCAAGTTACCGTAATAGCACTGATAAAGCCCATTAACCAGATAATTATCACAGCAGTTTTGCCATTAATACCCCATCTTACAGTCTGTGTTTTTGGAGTTTGCCAACAAATAGCTAGACTAGCCCCTAATAAAACTATAACAGCCGGAAAATAAACAAAGTTGTAGCGAGCACCTCTAGTTAAATCGATACCGAGAAAATAGGTGAAAATGAAAAATAATGCGATCGCACTGACAACTATCCCAGTCAACACCTGAGTCATCAAGTTAGTTGTTGGTTCTTTCCATCTAACTTTGATACCCCGCAGCAGAATTGGTATTACCCAAATAAAGAAAATCAGCATTATCAAACCAGAAATAATCACCACTGTTAATTCAGGTGATTCTACTGGTAAGAGAGAAATCATGGTTATCCATGCTGCTAAAGCTTGGAAAATGGGACTAATCCAAGCCCATCCTTCTCGGGAACCTTGTATCCAGTCTGTGAGTTTATCTCCGTGGGTGTTGTTGACAAAAAATGGTATCCAAACCGCACCCGCTATACATGTACTAATTGCAACAATGTATATGCGTCGCCAGGGAGGAGAGATGGGGAGATGGGAACAGAGGGAGAGGAAAATTAAAACTATGGCTTCGGTACAGAGGGTAAGAATGAAGAAATAATGGGTAGCAATTCCCAAAGCATTAATTACTATCCAGGAAAGCGTCAGGGAAATGGGTAACTGGGTACGGTTTTGGATGTGACGAACAGCAATTATTAAGCAAGCAAGAGAAGCTATTACCCATAAAATTGCTAAAGTGTAATGACGGGCTTCTTGTGCTAAAAAAATACTATAAGGAGAAACAGCCATGATTGCTGTGGCTAGGTGACTTACCAACCGGGAACGAAAAGTTAGCCAAGCTAAAGCATAGATAGCTGGAATAGATAATGCACCGAAAATAGCCGCAAGGGATCTAGCACCCCATAAAGATACTAAACCACCTGGCGAGGGAAATAAGTTTATCCACAGGTGAGATAGAACAAAATACAGTGGTGGATGGTTGCTTTCTTTTAGTAAGTTGGTGACGACATCTTGCACACCTGGGTTTCCTTGGGGTTGCAGGGGTTGTAACAAGACATCCACAGCAATGGGTTGATCTAGAGGTACTGACAAAAAACTATTACCCAAGCTAAATACTAAGGTAGAAAATTCATCAGTCCAAGGAGGTTTACCTATTAAGTTGATTAGACGCAAACCAAGTCCGAAGATGAACCATAGCAACAGCAACCAACGGATTGTCATTTCAGTTATCACTTATCAGTATTAAATTCATTCCCCATTCCCCATTCCCCATTCCCCATTACCAATTACCAATTACCAATTACCAATTACCAATTACCAATTACCTAACTTGTGTAACTCGCCAACTGAGTTTTAAATTTACCCAGAAATTCCAAAAAGTAGCAAATGCGATTGCAATTAAATTAGCAATGTAGCGGTTGTGAATAATGAAATTAAACACCAAATTTAATACTAGTACATTTAACAGCAAACCTGCCAAACAAATAATATTAAACTTCAAAAATCGTTTTAGCCGTTGACGCCATTCCCGTTGTTGTTGAGAGACATCAGCGAATGTCCAAACATCATTCCACAAGAAATTATTAAAAATTGCAACTTCACCAGCAATAATTTTACTGCGAGTCAAAGGTAAAGCCAAAGTTGTAGGATCGCTGAGTAAATAAAGCACCATCATATCTACAAATACCCCAGTCAATCCCACCAAAGCAAAACGAAAAAATCGACCGATGGGAAACCCAAAATTTTGAGTTAATCTTCCCAAACGTCCTGTAGTTAATCGCAAACGTAATAAATGATGGATATACTCTAAATATTGTTTCCAAGTTACCTTACTTTTACCATCTTGGCGTTCGCAAAACACATAACCAACTTCGGCAATTTTACCGACTTTACCCCGTCCAAGTACCTCCAAAAGAATTTTGTATCCCACCGGATGGAGGGTCACACCAGCTATACAACTACGACGCACCAAAAAATAACCACTCATAGGATCGGAAACCCTACCGAGAACCCAAGGTAAAATAATTAATCCCAAAAGTTGGGCACCACGGGATAAAAATCGCCGGATAAAACTCCAACTACTGACACCACCACCTTCCACATGACGACTAGCTACTGCTAAATCATTTCCTGCTTCAATTCCACGTAAAAGTTGTAACAATATCTGGGGTGGATGTTGCAAATCTCCATCAATAACCCCCAGTATTTCCCCCCTAGCAACTTGCCAACCCCGAATTACTGCTGAAGACAATCCCCGTTCCTGTTGACGGCGCATAACCTGCAATTGGGGGTATTCTAACATTAGGGATTGTGCTACCTCCCAAGTGCCATCTGGACTATCATCATCCACTACAATTAGCTCATAATCCCCTGGAATATATTCATCTAGTAATTGAGTCAGTATCTTTACGATTTTCTGGATATTTGCCGACTCGTTGTAAGTTGGAACCACTAGGGAAAAGAGTATGGTTTGTGTATCCGTACTTATATTCCTGGGGGGTAGGGAAGAAATAACCAAAGGATCTTTTGGTACAGATAAAAGGGAAACTGGCTTGATAATACTCATCTGGATATTTTATCGTTTTACGGAGACAAGGGAGAGGGGGGAGATGGGGAAATGGGGAGATAAGGAAGAGGGGGGAGACAAGGGAGAATAATAACTTTTCAGGACTAAAGCCGCTTGTCACATTCAAAAATAAACTTTTGGTTCGTAGTGAGTTTTAGTACTCAAAATCCGGGTTAAAACTCTTACTACAAACACTATCAATATGCCAGTTGCGTAAGTCCTACTTTTAACTAATGACCAATGACTAATGACTAATGACCAATGACTAATGACAAATGACTAATGACAAATGATCAATGACAAATGACTAATGACCAATGACAAATAACAAATAACAAATGACTAATTTATTAAACGTTGATGATATTCTGGAACGTGCTTTAGGGGGGTACGATTTATCTCCCCCAGAGGGAGTGGTGTTGTTAACACAGACTGAACCAGAAGTGATTGCTGATATTCGCAACACCGCTGATACACTCCGTCAACAACAAGTAGGTGATATTGTTACCTATATCATTAATCGCAATATCAACTTTACCAACATTTGCGAGCAACACTGTAGTTTTTGTGCTTTCCGTCGGGATGAAGGGGATACAGGTGCTTACTGGTTAGATTGGGGACAAATTATCGAAAAAACTACAGATGCAGTGCAGCGGGGTGCAACGGAAATCTGTATGCAAGGAGGATTAAACCTTCAGGCAAAAATTAACCGTAAATCTCTACCTTATTACATCAAACTAGTAGAAACTATTAAACAAGAATTTCCACAAATTCACTTACATGCCTTTTCTCCCCAGGAAGTGCAATTTATCGCTAGGGAAGACGGACTAAGTTACACTGAAGTTATTACCACCTTGCGAGATGCGGGTGTAGGTTCCATGCCAGGAACCGCAGCAGAGGTGTTAAATGATAATGTGCGGCAAATTCTCTGTCCAGAAAAGATTGACACCGCTACTTGGCTAGAAATTGTCACTACAGCCCATCAATTGGGTTTAAATAGCACCAGCACCATGCTGTCAGGACATATTGAAACCCCACAACAGCAAATAGAACATCTAGAAAAATTGCGATCGCTACAAAAGACAGCTATTAACCAAGGATACCCAGCCCAGATAACAGAGTTTATTTTGTTACCATTTGTCGGACAAGAAGCCCCCAAACCCTTACGCCGTCGTGTAGGAACTGACCAACCAGTGTTAAAAGACGCACTTTTACTTACTGCGGTAGCACGGATTTACTTGGGTAATTGGATTCCCAATCATCAGCCGAGTTGGGTCAAACTAGGGTTGCATGGTGCTACAGAAGCTTTAGGGTGGGGTTGCAACGATATTGGGGGCACCCTAATGGAAGAACATATTACCACCTCCGCAGGTGCCATCGGCGGCACTTGTATGGAAGTTCAAACCTTACAAGCTGCGATTAAATCCGTACAAAGACCTTATCAACAACGGGATACTCTGTATCAGCAAGTTAGGAGTTTGTAGGGGCGCAAAGCTTGCCCCCAAGAGTTAGGAGTTAGGAAGTTATTATTCTCCCCCCTCTTCCTCCTCTCGCCCATCTCTCCCTAAGAATGATCCCCTGGATACCAATACAGGATAGGATGGATTTTGATTTAGGTATTTTTTCACTTTAATGATTATGAAGCGCTATTGGTCAAGTCTTTTAGCCCTAATTTTGGTCGTAGTTATCGGCTTAACAGGTTGTGGTACTAGTCAGGATGGTTTAACAGGAGATTATCGTCAAGATACTTTAAATGTGGTTAATACATTGAGAGAGGCTATAGAATTACCAGCAGATTCTCCTGATAAAGTAGCGATTCAAGCACAAGCGCGTCAAACAATTAACAATTTTGCAGCTCGTTATCAGCGAAATAACTCTGTTTCCAATCTTTCTTCTTTCACGACGATGCGCACAGCTTTGAACTCCCTAGCTGGACACTACAGTTCTTACCCAAATCGTCCAGTACCAGAAAAACTCAAGAAACGTCTAGAACAGGAATTCAAACGGGTAGAAGTGGCACTTAAGCGGGGTGCTTAATCATACTTTATCGTATCCCCAGTGGGGTGGGCAATGCCCATCCTACAAAAAAAGGGCTAGTAACTGTAACTAAAAAGCTGGAAATAGTTGGACAAAGTTTCCGAAATGTCGATATAATAGCTTGTATACATTACAAGAGTAAAAATTATGGACATAAACGAAATGAGTTTGAGTATAGGGGAGGCTGCCAATGAGCTAGGAGTCTCGACAAAAACATTAAGACGCTGGGCTGATGAAGGTAAAATACCTTGTGAACGTAGTTGTGGCGGACAACGTAGATTTCAGTTGTCAGATATAAAACGTGTCGCTCCTCGCAATATACAGCCATTAGAAGACCGAATCACAATTAATTACGCCAGAGTCAGCACTCACGACCAAAAACAAGACTTGCAACGACAAGTACAAGTCTTAGAATCCTACAGTAGAACCCATGGTTGGCAGTTTGAAACCATCCAAGACTTGGGAAGTGGTTTGAATTATAAGAAGAAAGGACTTAAAAAACTCCTCAAGCGCATCATGAAAGGAGATGTCCAAAGATTAGTTCTGACACACAAAGACCGTCTTTTAAGATTTGGTGATGAATTGGTTTTTGCAATGTGTGAAGAGTTCGAGACTGAAGTAGTGATTATTAACAAGTCGGTAGATGATACAAGTTTTGAGAATGAACTTGTGACCGATATGTTGGAATTAATTACTGTTTTTTCAGCTAGACTTTATGGCTCTAGAAGTCGTAAGAATAAAAAGCTTATTGACGGAATGACTGACGCAGTCAAGGATGCAACAAATTCTCAAAAATAGTTTGACAAAAATTGACAAAAAGGAAAGTTTGGGGATATTATAACCGGGTCAGGAAAAACGAGGTCGAACAAAATGAGTAAACTGTCTTACAGGAAACGATTAGCGACACCAATAGACGAAATGAACCCGCTTGGTGTCACACAATTTGAAGAATTATTGTACGCTTTCTCTTCTATATTTAGACAAGCGAACGTGGAGACAGTGAACTACATTTTGCCCCTCGATGAGTTCGGCGACAACGAATGGAATGAATGGAAAAAACATCTTCAAATTCGCTTCAAAATAAATGCTAGACAAGCCAATGGAATTATCTGTTGGGCAAAAGGTCAAGTAAAATCTGCTATAGAATGCAGAAAAAACCACATAGATGTTCTTAGAGGCAAATTAAAGTCTGCTAAGTCATGGGTAAAAGAAAAAGAAGATTTATTGAAGAAAGGAAGAAAGTATGTTGACTATATCTTAGAAGAACAAGCCAATTCCAAAAGAGAAAAACCAAAGAAAAGAAAAAAGAAAGTTCCTGCGAGAGGTTTACCTCTATCGATGTCTATCGATAAAAAACGTTCAAGCTGGCAGGAATTAAAATTTCAAATTCACAATAAAAAACGATATATTCACACTTTAGAAAAGAAGATAGCGCATTTATCTTATAATAAAAAACCTATGCAGGTAAAAGTTCCCGAATATCAAGTATTTGCGGTTGGTTCTAGTGATGAAACATTAGGAAATCAAGTTTGCCAATGGGATGGTGATGTAGTAACTTATAGAGTTCCTTATTGCTTGGAAGAAAGATTTGGAACTCATGTATCAACTCGCATTGGAAATTTTGAGAGAAAAGTCAACAGACTCCCTCAAAATGGTGCAAAATCATGGCATTTTTTCCACAAAAATGGCAAGTGGAACGCAACTGTTCAATTCACTCCAGAGAAAGTTGAAACAATTTCTAGGCATTCCGATTGGGGATGTATTGCTATTGATTTGAATCCAAGTTCTGTCGGTTGGGCTTATGTCGATAAAGACGGAAATTTGAAAGACCACGGAACAATTAGCTTGCAGTCTGGACTTCCAAAAGGAAAGCAGCAAGCTGAGTTTCTAAGAGTAATTAAAATTCTTAATGAACAAGCAGTAAACTACCCTTGTCCCATTGGACATGAAAAATTAGATTTTGAAGAAAAGAAAGTATCTCTAAGAGAACAAGGTAAGAAGTACTCTACAATGCTCTCTGGATGGGGATACAAGAAATTCTTTGAATTATTAAAAGCTTATTGTAACAATCGTGGAATATATGTTTATGACAAAATAAGACCTGAATACTCCAGTATTTCAGGCATGATAAAAGTCGCCAGAATGTATGGTTTGGGTTCAGATGAATCGGCTGCTTATATATTAGCAAGACAATTCATGCGACTAAAAGAACGTGTACCTGCCTCCATATACGCCTATCTCAACGTGAAGTTGCAAGGAAAGTCCGTGTGGAGCCAGTTCAAACAAGTGAATAATTTCTTAAAGTCTCGTGGCATAATCAATCGTCGGCACGATTATTATACCATCTCTAACTGGGAATCAGAGGTCAAGCTATGGAAAAGTAAACCTTCTGTTTGTGAAGGTTGAGGATACCTGAGCAAGCTTTATGCGCTTTTGGTTAAGGAAACTTCAAACCGCTGAGTTTTTCATTACCTTACTGTTTGTCTAACAAATGGTAAATCTGGGTAAGTTTTTAGAAGCGGTATCAATTTCAATTCAATACTGAAATACTGAAGTAAGTTGACAATTCGTAATATATAACAGATAACAGATAACTGAGAGTATCCATGGCAAGTGCGGAATTTACGCTTGTGGACAACAAGGAACCGATTCCCTTGGTTGTTCGCTCTTAGCGTTCCCGCAGGGTAGCAGGAAGCAAACATCAAATTGTTCTATTGAGTCCCCGTCCTTAATGACGGGGTCTTAATCAGATATGAGTGATTTGTGTAAGTTTTGTGTTGCATACCCAAATAAGTATCATGTATGCCTGTGGATACTACTGTATTATCGCTGGCGATAGAAGAAACTAATGACAAAGTTCAGTCAAAATTTCCTTTGAGTTAATTTAAAAACACAATGGGGCAACAGAAACAGGGATTTGGGAGTCTTTATATAACTAGGTCAGGACTTACGATATTGTCACAATTGGTATTTGGTGCGTGACGCTACAAACCCTAATTTACCGTAGAGTATTTATCACCCGCGTCACACACCCTACCCTTATAAATGTGCCAGTTGCGTAAGTCCTATAGGTTTGAAAACTCCTGTTTTTGAAACCTGGAATTTTATATACTTCACCTTTATTTTTTAAACCCCGTCCTTAAGGACAGGGTCTTACCAGAGTTGGGGTTAACGCTCATTTTTTCTTTTTATTTGTAAGTATGTCTAATCGTCCCTTGAATATTGCTACTTCAATGTTCTTTTGGCGACGTCTGTTCGCTACTGTTTTCATTTCCACCCTGGTGACTCCCTATGTGGGAAGTCAACCAGTTCAGGCTCAAGTAAACCAATATTGCCAGTTAACATCCGCTGCGGTCAAAGAAAAAGAAAAATTGCGCTTGTCGGTATTCAAAGGTAATCAACAGGCACAATATAGATACCAGCAACTGATACAACAACATGCTCAAACTGTCAAGGAATGCCGTAATCGCACTTGGCCCCAAGTACAAGCAGTTTGGTTGCGCTTGTACCCCTGTGATGCTCAACCAGGGGCAATTGAAGAGATTTTGGATAAAATCGTCAATGATGGTTATAACCAAGTTTATTTAGAAGTATTTTACGACGGGCAAGTACTGTTACCAGCAAATAGTAACCCTACAATTTGGCCCTCGGTAATTCGTACTAAAGGGGCAGAAAACATCGATTTGTTCTCTGCAACCATTCAAAAAGGGCGAGAAAGGGGTCTAAAAGTATATGCCTGGATGTTTACTACTAATTTCGGTTACACCTATGCCCAGATGAAAAATCGGGCAAGTGCGATCGCTCGTAATGGGAAGGGTCAAACTAGTTTATATGTAGTAGATAACGGTTCCCAAGTATTTGTCGATCCCTATAATTTGCAGGCAAAACGGGATTACTATCAGATGGTAACTGAGGTGATGCGCCGTCGTCCTGATGGTATTTTATTTGACTACATACGCTATCCCCGACAGGCTGGTAAAAATTCCATAGCTACTAAGGTTACGGATTTATGGTTATATAGTCCAGCTACGCAAAAAGCTTTGTTTGAACGAGCGCAAAATAACAAGGGATTGGCATTAATTCAGCGGTTTTTACGCAAGGGATATGTGACGGTGACAGATGTCGCTGAGGTAGATCGACTTTATCCCCAGGAAGGAGAACCCCTGTGGCAAGGTAGAGTTGTTCCCCCAATGGAACAAAAAGCAATTATACCCGCACAAGACAGACAACCCCTACTGCAATCACAATTGTGGCTACTATCCGTTGCCCATGCCATGCAAGGTATCCTGGATTTTGTGACATTGGCTAGTTATCCTGCAAAGCAGATGAACATTCCCGCAGGGGTGGTGTTTTTCCCTGGGGGAAATAAAAATGTGGGACAGGGTTATGATTCCCGCTTGCAACCTTGGGATAGGTTTCCCAAATCTCTGGAATGGCACCCCATGGCTTATGGTAAGTGTGGTAATGTCAGTTGTATTGTGTCCCAGGTGCAGCGAGTATTGAGTATGGCACAACCAGGTATGCAGGTAATTCCGGCTTTGGCTGGTAGGTGGGGTAAACCCATAAATGATCGTCCTTCCCTGGAAGCGCAAATGAACTCTTTACGGCGATTTGCACCCCAATTACGGGGAGTGAGTCATTTTGCTTATTCTTGGCAACATCCAGAACATGATGGCGATCGCAAATTCTGTCGCGTGCAGTGAAGAATTTTGTTGTCAGGTGGACAAAGAAGATAAGGAAGGATTTATTTAACTTTATTCCTTCCTGTTTATAGTCTTCTTTGTTTCACAATCCTCTCTGATGTATAAACTTCAATTAAATATTGGTTTACGATGATTGTTGATATACAATATAAAATTTTTCAGATATATTGCTGGATAATGTAGGAAATAGCTTCACAAAACTCTCCATATTGACCATTGCTATCAGGTTTTGAAAAACCTTGAAGTAACATTTGTTTTTCTGCATCGCTCAAGTCTCCAAAGCCTTCTAAGATTGCTTCTATAGCTTGACTACGCATATTTTTTAGCTTATCAATATTTAGGTCTAGTTTCTCTATAGTTGTCTTAGCAGCATCTTTTTTGTCTATAATTTCTGTTGGTAAAATCTGTCCATCTTCTGTATATCTAAAAAATTCTGTGCAGTTAGCATCTAGCGGGGAAACCATAAGATGTTCATCATACCATTCGTCTTTCTTGGCTCCACAATGCAGTGGTTCTTTACGCTCCCTTTCTCGTTGGCATGAAGCTAATAAATTTGTATATTTTAGTGCTAAATCGGGATAATGAGTCCTGGGTTTTAGATGTTCAATATGACTATTCTCTTTGCCAATACGTCGATTACAATAGCAACATATAAATCCTTGTTCCTGTAATAAAGATTGATCCAAACAGCCTTTTTCTGGATTTCTTAATATATCCCAATAAGGTTGCCAATCTTCGTTAGCTTGTTGTTTCCAATTTGTAAAACTTTCCGGTTCTTCACTTTTTTGGATATGTTTCACTGGTTCAGAATCTCTTTGCGTCGAATAGATACACCTGCTTTTACCAATTCTGGTTCATCTTCTCCAATTCTATCAGCAATTGTTTGATGCAATTTTCTTGCATCATCAAGATTTCCTTCATCAATTAATATAAACATATGATTTAGAAGATGCTTAATTTCTTCTGGACGTGCTGGCACACCCATTATATCTTCTAATATACGATTGCTATCTCTGCCAAAAGAGCTTTCTGGACGTTTAGCTATAATACCTTTATCTGTTTTTTCTAATATAAAAATACCTCCAGGTTTAACGTGACTAATTATCTGTGGTGAATGGGTAGTGACGATAAATTGACAATTAGGAAATGTTCTGGTTAAAGCAGGAATAATTTCTCTTTGCCATTGAGGATGAAGATGTAGTTCAATTTCATCAATCAGAACAACACCGCTACCTTGGAGTGGATCTGGTAAACCTGGATTCGCTATTGCCAAACGTCTTGCTAAATCTCCTACCATTGCTAACAAGCATTTTTCACCATCAGATAGTTGATTTATAATCAGTTCTTCACCTTGTTTTTGTACAGTCATACGCAGAGGTGAACGACGTACTCTTAGGTTGGAAAATTCGGGAATTAATAAAGTAATAGCTTGTCTAATTGCTTCTAGTTGTTTATCTTTATAATCACGATTATCTCGTAGTAATTCACTTTCCAAGTCTTCTCTATTTCTAAACCATTGAAAAAAGGTAAAAAAGTCAATCTTACCTCCACTCAATGCTTGTTGATAAGCATCTATTTGGGTAAAATTATTTTGATTGGGAATATCTAAATTAATATCAATAACTGTACGATTTACGGGATAGTAAACTAGCAGAGGAATGTTATATTCAGTTTCTTTTTGCCAGTGACGCCACATTGCATTAGCAATTCCTCGTATTTTCTCGTGCATTGAATCTTCAGATACCCCGTTACGATGCCGATGTATTTCCCAACTTTCTTCCCCATTATCCAATAGAATAGAAATTTCTAGGCTTGTGAATGTCTGCTGATTAGAAATATCAAGTTCCTTAAATGCTCGTATTTCTTCTTCTGGAAAATATCCTCCAATCCACTCTATAAATCTGGAAAGTAATAGAGAAAGTCCATCAAGAATACTAGATTTTCCCACTCCATTAATCCCAATTATGACGCTTGGAACCGTCTCATCGAAATCCAACGTCAAATCGCTGATTCCACGAAAATAAGTCATTTTTAGGCGCTTGACTTTAATCATAATTATGCCGATTTCAGTGAAATAGTGCCGCGATTGAAAACCTAGCTATCAGTACCAATATCGCTCATCTTTATCCTATCTGTAAACAGTTTATAAACAGCAAACGGCAGATGGGGAGATGTCATATCTCGTACCATTCAAGGGCAATTATGGAGAAACCGGGTAAATTTAGGAATATTGACCCATCAAAACCCTAATTTTTCGTTTATAAACCCGGTTTCTAATACAGGTACAAGATGTCAAGAGATGGAATAATACAATTCTCAATCCTTTGTTACCACTAATTTGTAGCGATGAATTGCAAAATGCCACACCAGACCAACTGCAATAAATCCTAAACCAATTAACCAAAATTGTACTTCAATCCAGAATACCAAAAATAGGCAAGACAACAAAGCGAACCAAGTTAACCATTTGGGATACAATCGTTCTCCATCGCTGAGTTGCAGTGCTGCGAGATTGGTGATAAAACTGCGGACAAGACTGGCAAAGGCACTAAATGACCATGTAGTCTTTAAATCACCAATTAACACTAATAGCGCGATCGCAATACCGACAATTATCACAGCCCAATAGGGTGTTGTCCCGGCATCATTCAATTTTGCCACAAAACTGGGCATATCTCCCCGCCGTCCCATGGCTAAAAATATTCGTGATAAACCCAAAATGGCGCTTAAAACTACACCTAACATGGCAGTAATAGCACCAATTGCTAAAATTTGGGCAGCCCCAGGAATTCCAAAGCTTTCGGCGACAACTTCCAAGGGAGCAGCTTGTAATCTGGCTGCATCACTAAAAGCCTCTGCACCAATGGAAGCCAAGCTGACGATGGCTACTGCGATGTACAGCACTATGGTAAGTATGGTGGTGAAAATAATGGCTCTGGGAATATTTTTCAGGGGTTCTACAACTTCTTCCCCTAAAGTGGCAATGCGACCATAACCAGTGTACGCCACAAACATCAGTGCTGTTGCTTCCAAAACATGATGACTCCATTCCCCAGGGTTGGTGATGGAAATACTCAGACGTTGTAAACCATTGGCTGGTAAAACGACTGAACCAGCGATCACCAAGAAGAGTAAGGAGGAAATAGCTACAGAAACAATTACAATGGTCGTTACCTTAGAACGACGCATACCACCCAGAACAACTAAGGTGAAGATAAATATAACAATTTCTGCGATCGCCACTACTAAACCTTTCTCTGGTAAACCTGTGAGTTTGAGGAAGTAGCCAGCAAAACCCAAAGCCGCAGATGCAGCTACAGCAGTTTTAGCTAACAAATATGTCCAGCCACCAATAAAACCCAACCAAGGTGTGAGGTATCTGTAGCCATATTCGTAAACTCCACCGCTGAAGGGATGATTAGCACCAAGTTGAGCGATATTTAGACCATTGCAAGCAGCGAGAAAACCAGCCAGAGCTAACGCCAGAATTACACTAGAACCAGATATTCCGGTAGCGATACCCAGGCTGACAAAAATACCAGCTCCCACCATGGATGCTAGTCCAATTAAAATCGCACCGAATAAACCCAATTCTCGCTTCAGTTGCTTGGGTTGATTTACATCTGACACTACAGTTTGTCCTTTAAATTAAATCTGTTGTCAAGCCGCAATTTGAAGTGATGGCTTGCGTGATTGAATTACATAACTATTCTAATCAATCGGACAAAATGCGGTTCAAGTTGTAGGGTGTGTTATGGTGTTAGCCTAACGCACCGTTTACCATTAGATCGGTTGCAGGAATATCATTCTAGCCAAGAAACCCACCTTGAAAGGGAGCATCCCAATTTTTGAAAAAGCCCTCACCCTAAAGGATGGGGCTATACGATCAAAGCCTGCCTTCGCAGGCTAAATAAACTTTTATAGCCTGCGAAGGCAGGCTTTGTTCTTGTAGCGATACCCTTACAGGGTATTGCCTAAAAATTGGGATGCTCCCCCTTGAAATCAATTTCAAGGAACCAATAAGACAAAGTACATTAAAACTAACAACTTGTACCAATGTCGTTTAACCCACATTCCCACCTTGAAATTAATTTCAAGGTGGGTTGTGAGGCTCAACGACATTGGTGCAAGTTATGAGTTAAAACGCACTCTCCTGCCTTTCCCAGTCTAATTTATCAGACTTTGCCTATGGGTTCCTGGGATTTCAATCCTAGGCGGGAAACATGGCTAACTAAAAATGGTACAAATTCTGCTTAAATTGTTGCAGCTGCGTTGCGCTGGGCGACAACACACCCTACATTTAGAGAAAAAAAATTTTAGATCGCTCCGCGACCCTACCCTTACAGAGGATAAAAAAAAGAAGGGAAAAGGGGAAAAGGGAAAAAGTGTAAAGGGCTAGTGAAAAGTCCTCCCGAACGCGCAGACAACCCGAAAACCGCAAGTGTGGTTGAAGCTGTCGCGCTCCGCCCTAAGGTCGTAGAGGCGGCACGCAGAGCGGCAGTTTTTAGGAAGGCTGATCCAGGAACCGGCCCGCAGCAAGGCTCTGCCAGATTTTTGATAAAGATTATCATTATTATTAAACCAAGGACTGCCATCTGTGGGGGCACCTTTATAGTTATCGTGGGAGTCATCAAGACACCATTCCCAGACATTTCCGTGCATGTCGTACAAGCCAAAGGCATTGGGGGGAAATTGTCCCACTGGAGTGGTTTCTTCCCGGTATTCTCCTTCGGGTTCATCAGCAAAAGTCTTGCTGGCTCTATAATTAGCTAACTTACCTGTTATTGTCTCGCCAAAATAAAAGGGTGTAGTAGTACCAGCACGACATGCATATTCCCATTCTGCTTCACTGGGGAGGCGATATTCCCATCCTGTATGTTTTGATAATCTGGCGCAAAATTCTACTGCATCGTACCAAGAAACTCGCTCTACAGGGCGGTTATCTCCTTTAAAGTCTGATGGTTCTGCTTTCAAGTCGCGGTTTACTTTGGGTAATGCGGCTACTGCTTTCCATTGCGCTTGAGTCACTGGAAACTTACCCATACACAAAGGCTGCACCGTTACTTGATGCTGTGGTTTTTCATCGTCATATCCTTCCCCTGCTGGCGAACCCATCATAAAAGTACCACCAGGAATATAAACCATATCCAAGGTGACACCATTGCCTAAATCTTCAGTGAAATATTCAGCCTCACCTTGCTCTCGTTTAATTTCCTCACCCTTTGCGTTTACCGTCACCACATCAAACAGGAATATTTGTGGCTTAGTTTCTGGTGCTGCTGGGGGTTCAACAGTGATTTTCCCCTCTCCCCTAGAAGAAGTAGCTTCAGTAGGGAAAATCTCTGGCTGTGGCTTTGCCTGTGGGGAAGATTGTCTCTGTCTGAGGGAAATTCTTTCAATGGCTTCCCAAGCATCTTCATCAACACCAGGTAACGCTAGAACTCGCTTCCACAGTTGCTTGGCTAACAACCAATCGCCCCTATTTTCCGCCAGAGACGCTTGATATTTTAATGGTTGTGCATCCTGGAGACTGGCAACCTTATGCAACAAAATATAGTAGATTTTGCGGTGGGGTTCTACCTTCAAATAAGGGTGCTGTAAGGGCTTAGAGTAGCGGTGATTTAACTGGGGGACATGATAACTCAAATACTGGTCTAAACGTTCCACAGTAGCGCAATTTGTCTCACCTTGCAGCCGTAATCCTTCCAATAGGGTATAGGTGAACGAACCATGTTGTAATTCATCAATTTCCCAAGCCTTTTGGTCAGCAGTGCAAGAATAGAAGGTAATCACTCCCTTATGTTTTTGCTGTCCAATTCCCAAACCGTCACGGCTACCTTCATTTCGACAAGCATCGATAAATAACACCACATTATCCGCCCCACTGCGACGTAATCGCTGGGTTACATAATCAACAGAAATAGCCGTTCTATCAACTGCTCTGGGATTGCTATCCAAAAACATCAAATAGTCCTGGTCTCTATAACGCCTACCATGACCAGCGAAAAAAAACCAGAGGTTATCCTCCGGATTCAAGAAAGGTTCCTCAAACAGTTCCTCCAAAAATCCGTAGAAATTAGCAAAAGTAGGATGACTTGGTATGGGTTGAGGATCGGCGGGAATTGGTTTTGAATCTTCTGTGAATAGAAACACCTGGTTAAATTTAGCTTCCCCCTCAAACCAAGCTTGCATCGCTTCAGCATCCCTCTTGGCATACTGGAGGTCTTGCAAATTATAGTACTGATTTATGCCAATAGCGATCGCCCAGTTTTGACCCATTGAGAATGTTGATTGAATACAACAATAATACAAAAAATACAGCCACCGTCACCTTGGAAAAACAATAAATTATCTCGTAGGGGCACGGCATCCATAATCTCTCGATGTATAAAATAATCTTGCTGACGCCGTGCCCTTACTTTACCAACGCTGTACCCTATCCATTATTGGATTTGGATATTTTTGAATACAGAGCTTACCTACGCTTAAATTTAAATGTCATCGCCCCTTTACCACCGGCTTTTCCGCCACCCATGCCAAATAGGCTAATTTGCCCTTCACCATTGATTTCTACGGATAATTCCACCTCATCCAATTGTATTTTAGAACTAGGTTGGTCAGCTTCATCAAGCATTTCCCGCATTGCTTGCAGAAACCCACTCATGTTTTGCTTGAGTTTACTTACCTCTAAAGCTGTGCGTTTGATTTTGATTGTGTCTTTCTCTATACGAATAATTTCTTCAGTAACTTCACTTCCATTCTTGTTATTACCAATTCTTCGTTTCACATCGTCACCGCTTCTATCGCCATTAGCAGTGGATTTTTCGCTGGTAGTAGTTGATATTTCTTCAGATACTTCTTCAGTAATAATCCAGATTTTATCGGGAGTAGAAATTTCTGATGACATAAGATTTATTACTTAAACTGCGCTTGATTATATTGACTTCATGATTAAAGTTGACAGTTCCGGGAATCTTGATAAGATAAGGACACCGCATTTGTCAGATTATTTTATACACCAATAGATAAGGGCACGGCATTTGTCAGATTATTTTATACACCAATAGATAAGGGCACGGCGTTTGTCAGATTATTTTATACATCGAGAGATTGTAGATGCCGTGCCCCTACGTAATCACACCGTAATCGAAAACTTGGTTATCAGTACCAATACCGCTTACCTCTTAAAGCCGAAATATTTCAGTTGGCGATCGCCATTGTTGGTGCGAATATCATGATTACCCAAAACCGCCTGAAATTTTACTCCTGCTTTCAGTAAATTTGCATAGGGACGCTCAAACACTGCGCCAATTTTTTCGATTTCACCATTGGTATAAATATTATCTCCCGCCATCACAACCAAGTCATAGGGATTTTGGCGGTGATAATTTGTCATGGCTTGGGCGACAGCATATTGACTGGGGGTACCAGTTCCGGTGTCTGCGATGGAAAGAAAGCGCAATAATAAGTCTTTTTGGTGAGGATTGGCAGCTATGACCTGTTTTGAAGAGATTTTCAGACTTTGATGGTTCATATAGCCGAAAAATCCGGCATCAATAACACTAAAGCCACTTAATAGTAAAAATTGACGACGTTTTAAAGACATATCTTAATTGACCAGCAAAAATCAAGTGATACATTAGGGCACAAGAGACAGCACTTTTGTATTTATATCTGATTTCCCTTGATACGGTACTTTGCAGGTAAATCCCATGTCACAAGATAATCGAAATTTCCAACCACCATCGCGACGGAAACCCCAGCACAAACCCAGTACACCCCCCCCATTTTGGAAGAGTCTGACTCTGAAAGCACTACGGGGAATCATTGGGTTGTTAGAAACAGCAGTGGTGAAACTAGAGACACAACAACCAGGGACTACTAAGGAAACTCGGGGTTTCTGGCAAAGGTTGTCATCACGCTGGAATAAGCTATTGCTGAATATTCGCCTGTTTTTGCCTGGAAGTGTATCAAACCGATTATCAGATACGGCTTTGACAGGAATCATTGCCCTAATTGCCGTAATAAGTCTGTGGACAACGACTAATTTGTTTACTAGTAAGCCAGAAGTCGAAAAAACTATTGCACAATCACAACAGGTGGAAACTCCTGGTAGAGGAACAAAACAGGCAATTAACCCTTTAGCGGAACAGTTAGAAACTCCCCCTACGGAAACAAAACAGGCAATTAACCCTTTAACGGAACAGTTAGAAACTCTCCCTAGGGGAACAAAACAGGCAATTAACCCTTTAGCGGAACAGTTAGAAACTCTCCCTAGGGGAACAAAACAAGCAATTAACCCTTTAGCGGAACAGTTAGAAACTCTCCCTACCGGAACAAAACAAGCAATTAACCCTTTAGCGGAACAGTTAGAAACTCCTCCTAGGGGAACAAAACAGGCAATTAACCCTTTAGCGGAACAGTTAGAAACTCTCCCTAGGGAAACAAAACAGGCAATTAACCCTTTAGCGGAACAGTTAGAAACTCTCCCTAGGGGAACAAAACAGGCAATTAACCCTTTAGCGGAA
>JAAUYD010241005.1_pt1 | contig 30664 bp, 26 predicted proteins | sample 7278101 | NCBI WGS metagenome assembly JAAUYD01 (sample SAMN14350128, study PRJNA611818) | marine sediment metagenome | isolation source: surface marine sediment (0.6m) | place: French Polynesia: Moorea | collected 2018-08
ATCCGCGATGGTGCCTTTGACCTGTCCTTGGTTGACCAGGGTCAGGCCCTCGCCGGGTACATAGGTGGAGGTGGAGGTCAACCCGGGAGCCATGTCCTTGTCCAGCCAGCTCCTGTATTGGGTGACCCGCTGCGCATGTTTGGTCATCAACTCAGGCGGGTTGCATTTGGTCATCGCCGCGATGAACCCCTCCTGCAGTTTTTCAGCCGTGGCCTTGTCGGTCAGATAGTGAAAATGGAGGTGTTTGATCTGCTCCGAGCGGATCACCTCCTCGCCGCTCTGGGTCGGCTGCTCCAGATACAATCCGACGACATAGACCTTGATAAGCCCCATCGCTTTCCGGTAGCTGACACCGTTGAGTTTCAGGGTCTTGCCGGATACGACCTTCTCCTGAGGAAAGGTAACGCCCAACACCTCGACATCATCGGCCAGGGCGACGGGGCCAAGTGCGAAAGCGAACAATACTCCCAGGATTACCGCCAATCCGTTACGGTAGTTGGCCATTGAGTTACCTCCCTAAATAGCCGCCTTAAAGCGGCGGGATTGAAGTAAACAGCGTTAAGAGCAGATCGTACCGTGCAAGGGACGCTCCACCCATGGTGCGTCCCTGCGCAGAAATACCCATATCGCGACGGATGGTCGGCGATGCCCGGACACACTGCGACCGGCAGATGCGGCTGCTCCAATGCGCCGGCGGCAAACCCTGTGGGCATCCAGCAACCGAGGAGCGGATCAAGGAATCGGGGTTGGCTGGTGAACATCGCTGTTTCCGTCCGCCGTCGCGGTTGGCCAAGGCCGCCCCGACAGGGTCACTCTCGGGCAGAGGTCACTAAACTGCCGGTCAATTGGCTCAAGCGCCGAATAGCGCCCTCTTCGCAGTAACGTGTCAGGCCATCGACGATCTCCACGGCGGTGCTCGGATTGACGAAGTTGGCCGTGCCCACCTGGATGGCGGCGGCGCCGGCGATAAGGAACTCCAGTGCATCGATGGTGTTCATAATGCCGCCGATGCCCACGATCGGCAGGTCGACCGCCTGGGCCGCCTGCCACACCATGCGCAGGGCTACGGGCTTAATCGCCGGACCAGAAAGCCCGCCGGTGACATTGGCCAGAACCGGCCGACGGGTCTCCACGTCGATGGCCATGCCCGTCAGGGTGTTGATCAATGAAAGGGCGTCGGCGCCGGCATCCGCCGCTGAGCGGGCGATGGTGGTCACGTCGGTCACATTGGGAGAAAGCTTGACCCAGAGTGGACGCTGGGACCGTGTTCGCACGGCGGCCACCACGGCGTGTGCGCTCTGGGGATCTGCGCCGAAGGCGATGCCCCCAGCCTTGACGTTGGGGCAGGAGATATTGACCTCCAGCGCCGCAATGCCGTCACAGTCCGACAAGCGTTCGGCCAGCTCGGCATAGGCCTCCACTGTCTGGCCGTATATGTTCACAATGACGGCGGTATCGAGCGTTCTCAGATAGGGCAGTTTATCCTTGATGAAGGCCGCCAGGCCCACATTTTCTAGTCCGATCGCATTGAGCATGCCGCTGGCGGTCTCCACCACCCTCGGCGGTGGATTGCCCCGCGAGGGTTCCAGGGAGAGGCCTTTGACGACGATGCCGCCAAGCGCATTGAGATCCATGAAACGGCTGAACTCTCGGCCATAGCCGAAGGTTCCCGATGCTGTTAGGACCGGATTTTTGAGGTGGAGTCCACCTATGTTGACGGAGAGATCAACGCTCATGGGACCCTATCTTCAGGTGAATGGGGTGAGGGCCGTGCCGACAGCGGTTGCGCGGGCAGGAGTATAATGAAATTACCGCGTGAGTGCAAGACGCTCACCTCCCCGGCAGCCCAGTCTTGCTAAAAATGAAGAAATCCCCTAAGGTCCTGTCACAATAACGAAAGGCTGTGAAAATGGAATCCCCTGTCGCCATCTTATATTGGCATTGGTTGATCTTCGGCATGCTGCTGATGATGATGGAGCTGTTTATCCCCAGCATGACGATCCTGTGGTTCGGCCTGGGCGGACTGCTGGTCGGGATCTGGCTGTGGGTGGCTCCCGGTACCGCCTTCAGTCTGCAGCTCTTTGTCTGGGCATTGGCATCCTGCGCTTGTGTGTTCCTCTGGTTCAAGTTGCTCAAACCGCGCATGGTTCACAAAACAACGGCCGGCATATCGAGAGAGGCTGTTTTGGGCGAGGTCGGCCGGGTGATCAAAGCCGCCGAGGAGGATCGTCTCGGGCGGGTGCGCTTTACCACGCCGCTTCTGGGGGAAGACGAGTGGTCATTTCGCTGCGAGGGACCGGTCGCCATCGGAGATCGCGTGGCCATCAGCGACATTTCCGGCAACACCCTGATCGTCACGCCTGTCCACTCACGAGGCCAAAAAAACAAAACCGCATAACTGCAAGGAGATATCTATGGATGCCATCCTCGTCATGGCGGTCTTCGTGGTACTGGTGGTGATCACCCTATTTCTGGGCGTGCGTCTCGTCCCCCAGGGCAGCAAGCATGTTGTCCAGCGCCTGGGCAAATACCACAAGACGCTGGGGCCGGGTCTCAACATCATCCTGCCCTACATCGATATGGTGGCCTACAAGGTCACCACCAAGGATATTGTACTGGACATCCCCTCCCAGGAGGTGATCACCCGGGATAATGCCGTCATTGTTGCCAACGCAGTGGCCTACATCAACATTGTTTCACCGGAAAAAGCGGTCTATGGGGTGGAAGACTACAACATCGCCATCCAGAACCTGGTGCAGACCTCTCTGCGCTCCATCGTCGGGGAGATGGATTTGGATGATGCCCTCTCCTCTCGCGATCAGATCAAGACCAAACTCAAAGACGCCATCTCTGATGACATCTCCGACTGGGGCATCACCCTCAAGACGGTCGAGATCCAGGACATCAATCCGTCGCAGACAATGCAGCAGGCCATGGAGGAGCAAGCTGCGGCCGAGCGTGGTCGACGGGCCACAGTAACCCGCGCTGAGGGGGAAAAGACCGCCGCCATCCTGGAAGCGGATGGCCGCCTGGAGGCGTCCAAACGCGACGCGCAGGCAAAGGTCGTCTTGGCGGAAGCCAGCCAACGGGCCATTCAAAAGGTGAGCGAAGCCATCGGCGAGCGCGAATTGCCGGTAACCTTCATACTGGGGGAACGCTACGTCGATTCATTGAAACATTTGGCTGGGTCTGAAAACGGCAAAATGGTGGTGCTGCCGGCGGACCTGGCGATGGCGATCAAGGGGCTGCTGGGAAAAACCGCCTAGGGCCATCGACGGACCTCCGACGGCATGGCCGATGGTGTGCCGGACGACCAACGGGGCGTGCAAATGGTTGCCCCGTTTCGCACCGGTTCACGGCCAATTCGCCGGTCCGCTGCAACTCAGGCGAGGAGTTCCTTGAGGGATTCGACAAAGGTACCGACGGCGATTGGCTTCTGGACGATCCCCAAGCAACCGACCGTTGCCGCCTTTTGGTGGTGCTCCGGAGCGATATTGCCGGTGAGGTAATAGTAGGGGATGCCGGCCAGCTCCGGATCCCGCCGTATTTCCGCAATGACATCGAACCCGTCCATATCGGGGAGTTGTACATCCATCAGGATCAGATCGGGGCGGTGTTCTTTGGCCAGGCGGATTCCTTCGGCCCCATCCTCGGCAGAGATCATCTCCGCAGGAACGATGCGCAGCACCCCTTCGAGCAATTTGCGGTTCAACACATTATCGTCGACAACTAGTACGGTTTTGGTAGGCATCTACACGATCACTCCTTAATTACCTCTCTCTGTTACAGCAGGCCCAGACGGACGCCGCAGCCTGCACAACGGGCGATAGCTAATTGGCCAACCCCTCGCCGAAAACCCTTAGGCGATTCTTCCCCTGCTGCTTGGCCTCGTAAAGCATGGCGTCGGCGGCTTCAATCAATTCCGCCACTGAGGCCGCGTTTTGCGGATAGAGGGCCAGCCCCATGCTGGCCGTTACCTTGTTAAGACCGTTTATCGGTTCCCGGAAAAATCGATGGGCTCCGACGGCACCGAGCAGCCGGTGTGCCGCGCGGCGCAGACCGTCTGGATCCGCGTAGGGGAAGACGATGGCGAACTCTTCCCCGCCATAGCGGGCCGTGAGATCGATCTCACGGACACCGTCGCGCAGCAGCCGAGCGGTCTCCTGAAGCACGCGGTCGCCCTCCAGGTGGCCCATGGTATCGTTAACACGTTTAAAATCGTCCAGATCGACCATCAAGAGACCGACGGCGTACCCCTGACGATTGGAACGCAGGATCTCCTGTTCCAAAAAACGGGTAAAGTAGGTTCGGTTATACAGTCCGGTCAGACCGTCGTTTATGGCGGAATTGAGGGCCTCGGCATAGTCGCTGCGCAATTTGTCGATGGAGTGCTTCTTCTCCAGCAGCACGCGCACGCGTGCGCGCAGTTCCCGGGAATCCACCGGTTTGACGAGAAAGTCATCCGCGCCCAGTTCCACGCCCCGGATACGGCTCTCCAAGTCGTCCAGGCAGGTGATGAGCACCACCTGGATATCCTGCTGGTGGGGATCCCGCTTCAGCCGACGACAGAGGTCAAAACCCGACATGCCGGGGAGAATGACGTCGAGGAGCAGAAGATCCACCCGCCAGCCGTCCTCGATGATCTTCAGGGCGTCTTCTGCGCTGGCGGTAACCCGAAGCTCGCATGGCGATTCCTGCAGCACGGATTCCAGCAGTTTGACATCTTTCTGGTCATCCTCCACCAGCAGGATGTGTGACCGACGGGATCGGCTCTGCTCCGAGACGGCCGTTGACCCCCGGCCAAACTGCGCTTTGGATTCGCGGCGGCTCTCGAGTTGCTCCTTAAACTGCTTGAGGCGCAGCATCGATCCGACGCGGGCCTGCAATTCAGCAGTGTTCACCGGCTTGGTGAGAAACTCCTGGGCCCCAACCGCCATGCCACGCTCCTTGTCCTCGGGACCGTCCAAGGCCGTGATCATGATGATGGGGATGGCCTTTGTTGCCTCGTTTTGCTTTAGCTGTTGGGTCACTTCGTAACCGTCCATGCCCGGCATCATCACATCCAACAGAATCAGGTCCGGCGAGTGGCGATGGACCATCTCAAGGGCCTCAGCGCCATTGAAGGCGGCCTTTATGGTATAGGATTGATCGGCCAGTTTGGCCGTGAGCAGCTTGACGTTCTTTGGCTCGTCGTCCACCACCAAGACCAATGGTTGGTTCCGCAATCGGGATGCGGCGGGCGAGGCGGCCGCGGGTTTCTCTGCGGCGGCGTTCGGATCCCCTGAAGGCGACAGGTGTTTTTCAACCTTGCCGAGAAAGCTGCGGGTATCGATGGGTTTTGTAATATAGCCATCGCAGCCCGCCTCGGCCGCCTTGGCCTCATCGCCGGCCATGGCGTAAGAGGTCAACGCCACCACTGGAACATGTTGCAGCCGGTCAATGGCCTTGAGCCGACGAGTGGCCGTGAGACCGTCCATACCGGGGAGTTGGATGTCCATGAGGATGAGATCGGGGGTTTCGCGCTCGGCCAGTTGGAGGGCCAACTCCGCATCACTGGCCTCAAGCAGCCGATAGTCCCTCAGTCCGAGCAGGCCGCGAACCAATTTCATGTTCAGGGCGTTGTCTTCAACAACCAGTATCGTCTTCATTGCCTTTACCGACGCCGTCGTCAAATGGGGCGACCGGCGCCACCTTTCTCGGTAAGGTTACGTAAAAACAGCTCCCCTGGTCCTTTCCCGGGCTCTCGGCCCAGATACGGCCGCCGTGCAGCGTCACCAATTGCTGGGACAGCGAAAGGCCCAACCCAACACCCTCGTATCGCCTTTCGCTGCTGTGATCCACCTGCTCAAACGGTCTGAAAATCCGATCCATGTCGGTCGCGTCCAGACCGATCCCGGTATCGCGCACCCGCAGACAAACCCAGGCTGCAGTGTCGTTGGGCGGATCGAAGTTAGCGGGCATGGCCATCTCGCTACCGCTCTGCAGCGACCTCTCTGAAAGGCACAGCGACAATTCGACTTCACCTTTGTCAGGGGTGAACTTCACCGCATTGGCCAGCAAATTATATAATATTTGCTTAATCTTACACTCATCTGCGAGCATATTGATGACAAAGGGAGGTGGGTCGAAACGAAGTCGAATTTGATGTTTGAGGGCTTTCTCCTTGATCAGCACGAGACTATTGGACAGCAATTGGGTGAGATCAAAGGTCTTGGGCTGGAGCGCAAGTGTCTCCGATTCAACCTTGGCCAGGTCGAGGATATCATTAATGAGCGATAGCAGATGGCGTCCGCTGGTGAGTACATCGGTGAGATATTCGGCCTGCACCCCGTTCAATTCACCAACGTTTTGATCCAGAACCAGCTCGGTAAAGCCGATGATGTGGTTGAGGGGCGTCCGCAGCTCATGGCTCATATTGGCCAGAAAATCGCTCTTTGCCCGACTGGCCGCTTGCGCCCGCCGTCGTTCGCTTACCAGGGGCGAGACATCCACGATATTGTAGACCATACCGGCAAAGCCATCTGAGGTGTAGATGGGCTGTAGGCGCAAGATGGCATCCAAATCAAAGATGCGCACAGCATCTTTGGTATAGGTTTGCCCATCGCTGCTGCGTTGAAACGTGTCGGCAACCTGCTCCAACTCGGCTGAGAGGGATGCAGGATAGAATTTGGTGAGTGGCTGTCCGATGCAGTCCGCACGTGAGAGGCCGGCCATGGTCGCAAAACAGCGGTTGACGTCGACGATCCCCCCCCGCTCATCCGTCAGGGCAACCCCCTCGCCCATGCCATCGATGACGGCGGAGATCTTGGTGGTTTCCCGCTGACGGGCGGGCGCTACCGCCAAGCAGCCGGAGCGATTCATGGCGTCTACCTGGTCGACGGCTTCATCCTGCATCTTCAAAACGTGCATCTTTCGGAGACTCTCCAACATCTCGCCCACCTTGCAGAGGTGCGCGTTTATCTTCTCTCCGATGACCGTTAGATCAACGTCGAGCGACCCGGCGGCTGATCATCGGGGGCCTATGGACGGCAGCAGCCGCATTTTAGTGAACGGCCGAAACTCTGCCCCGCGGCCATTCCCTCAGGCCGACGTTCTCCGTCGCTCCCCCACATCTGCCGCCGGATGTGCCGCAACCGTGTCCTTGGGACCGGTTAGGAGAATTTCCAGGACGCCCACCACCGACGCGTCGAGCTTTCCGTGGCCCACCTCCTCGTGGAGGATATTGAGCGCTTTCTCCCTGGACATCCCTTTGCGATAGGGCCGGTCCGTTACCAGAGCGTCATAAATATCGGCCACCGCCATGATGCGGGCCACCATGCTGATCTCCGCTCCAGCGATGCCGTCCGGATAGCCGGAGCCATCCAGTTTTTCATGGTGGTGTCGAATCACATCCAAAGCGGCCCCGAGGGTCTGTTTGAGGGGCAAGCATATTTTGTAGCCCACATCCGGATGGGCCTGCATGATCTTCCACTCGATCTCGTCCAGTGGTCCTGGTTTGTTGATGACGGCGTTGGGCATACCGATTTTACCGATGTCGTGGAGGATACCGCCATACCGAAGGGCCTGCTGTTCCTCGTTGGTGAGCCGCAGACGTCGTCCAAGTTCCACCGCGAGATTGGCAACCCGCTCGACATGCCCCTGGGTATAGGAATCTTTGGCCTCTACGGCGTTGGCCAATGAGAAGAGAACGTTTTCGATGCTGGTGAGATTTTGGTTGAGCCGTTTGACACTGATGAGGGATTTGGTGCGCGCCAGCAATTCCGTTTTGTTCGGCGGTTTGGCGATGAAATCATCTGCTCCCGCTTCTATCCCCTGAATCTTGGCCTCCATGTCGTGGTAGGCCGTCACCAGTATGACCGGCACCATACGGGTGCGATCGCTGTCCTTCAGCCGCCGGCACACCTCGTAGCCATCCATTCCCGGCATCATGACATCGAGCAGGACCAAATCGAAGTTGATTTCGCGCGCCAGTTTCAGCGCCGCCTCTCCACCATCGGCGGTGGTTACTTCATAGTGCTGGGATGTTAGTAACGCCTGAATCAATTTCCGATTCAATGCGTTATCGTCCACCACCAGAATTCGACCTTTAGCGGCATGCGTGGCATCCTCGTGGACCGTATGGTGGTGCAGCTGATTCTTGCCCATCGATTTGGCCAGCTGAAGGGCCTCGTAGGCTTTGGTGATGATGGCGGCCGGTCCTCGCCCTTCGGCCGGTCCACCCACATCATCTGGGTAGCAGGCCACGCCAATGCTGGCGGTCAGCCAAGAGTTTCCCGTTTGTGCGATGGCGTTGCGCAGGCGCTCCAGGGGCAATTTGGCGCCGACGCCATCGGAATCCACCAGCAATATGGCGAATAGATCACTGCTGAAACGGCAGGCGATGTCGGTTTGTCGGATATTGGCCATAATCAACCGGGAGATCTCTTTCAGCACCCGATCACCGACAGCGTACCCGTGTTGCTCGTTGAATTCGGCGAACCAATCCACATCGAGGATGGCCAGTGTAAAGGGTCGGCCTGAACGGTCACTTCGCCGAACCTCATGACCCAGCATGACTTGAAAAAGGCCGTGGTTGTACAGACCGGTCAAGCCGTCGTAGTGCTGGGCGCCAGCCTCCTCCTCGTATGCTCTCAGCAACTTCTCATCCATACGTATTCATGCCCGGGGGGGTCCAACTGCTGGGTTGATCCTCTTCCATGTTGATCGTGTCAGGGTTGCCTGGATCGACAGCGGCAGAAGCGCCACCGCTAGCTGCCGATCATGATATGTATCGGTGGTATGCATGAGAACTTGATAGCGCGGGCCGGGCCCCTTCAGCGGCGTAAGGTCGCCGGTGGGGGCCATATCTTCTGGGCCGTTGGCGGGCGGTCCGAGGGTGAGGATCGGGAGTAGGCCTAGCGAGCGTAAACTTGTAATATTTCAACCCTTATGATACACGCAGAGGCAAGGCCATCGGTTTCCCGGCCACGGCTGGGGGAACCCTAGTGAGAGGGGAGCGCTTTATGTCTGATCAGAAGTCCGAATGCCCGCTTTACAACCCTCTGAATTGCAAAGAATATTATAATCCTAAACTTTGCGCTTTTGTCCGGGCGGATAAGGAATGCTTAAAAAAAAAGAAGCCCAAACAAAAGCAGAGAGCGAAAAAAGCGGGTTGAGGCAAGCAGGACGGGATGAACGGGGCGCGAGATAACCGCCCCGTTTTTCTTTGGCAGACGGGTAAGTTCAACCACGATTGAGATAAAACGCTGGTGGATCGACGTCTGCGATCGGCCGGTTCCCGCGAACGCTTTCGGCCAAGGGCCTCAGCTGGGCTGGGTCCCATGGATACTCAGCCACCCCCCCGGCGCCCCGATCCACTAAGCATGTCCGGCGCTGCCGGACAACAAGGTTGGATCGATCCCCATGCGTTCCATCGCGGCATCCCAGCGTTGTTCGACAGGCAGTTGGAAGGCGATCTCGGCGGCATAGGGACAGTTTAGCCAGACATTTTCCTTAATCTCATACTCCAATTGACCAGGCCCCCAGCCCGCGCAGCCCAGCGAAATGATAAACGCATCGGGTCCCTCGCTGCGCGCGATGGCCGCCAGGATATCTTTGGAATTGCTCAGCGCCAATTGTGGCTGGATGGCCAGCGTCCCCTCCCAGTCAAACGGTGGCCCGTGAAGGACAAACAGCTCATTTACATGAACGGGCCCCCCGATATGCACCGGCAGATTGTCGGCCGCCACTGTACTTTCGAGCTTCAGCTCCTCGAAGATCAAACCGGCTGTGAGAGCGGCATGCACCTGATTCACCACGACGCCCACTGCCCCTTGGGCCGTATGTTCGGAAATGCAGGTGACCGAGCGGTGGAAATTGGGATCGGAAAGACCGGGCATCGCCACGAGAAGCTGTCCTTTCAGTGATCCCGAGGAGCTGGTTTGCATGGTCTGCCTCGCTGTGGAGAGGAGTTGCGGTCATCACCTTCTTCCGTCGCGGAACCGACAGAAGCCGCGGCTAGGTCATGGTTTATGATCATAGCGACCAAGGCCGGTGCATGCAAGCGCAAGATGTTGGCCAACCGCCCGAATCGCAGGCTGGCATTCGAGTGCATACACCAACGGTAACGGGCGCCCGAAGGCGGCACACGGTAATCAAAAGGGTTGCCATCGCCGCCTGGCAGTCATATAAAAGCGGGGTTGGCAGCCCGACTGCGGCCGTCCTTTGTCCCCATCCGTTCGCTAACCAGTGGACGATTCCACCGCTTGACAGGAATTACAAGAGCGTTCTCAATAAGGCCCAAGCGAGGGAGCGGCGCCATGTACCGTGAAAACTATATCAATGCTCTGCAGGACGAACTGCTGGAGATCGTGGCAGAACAGCTCACCCCCGTGGCCATGCGCTGGGGATACAGCGAAGTTCCCCTGGAGGCCAACATCAAATGGCGCCCCCTGGTGCTGATCCTGGGCAATTACTCATCGGGCAAATCCACCCTGATCAACGAACTCTTGGGCGGTGAAATTCAAGCCGCCGGGCAGGCACCGACAGACGACAGTTTCACCATCATCACCTTTGACGACGCAACCAACAGCAGCAAGAATGTGGAGGTCACCGAGGAGCGCGACGGCAAGTTCCTGCTGCATGACAGCGAATATCCCTTCGAGAGCCTGAAGAAACACGGCCAGCGCTTTGCGGCCCACTTCCGGCTCAAAAAGGTCAATTCACCATTTCTGAAGAATCTGGCCCTCATCGACACACCGGGGATGCTCGACAGTATCACCGAGCGCGATCGCGGCTACGATTACCAGGAGGTGATCGGCGATTTGGCCCAGATCGCCGATCTGGTGCTGGTCCTCTTCGATCCCCATAAGGCCGGTACGGTACGCGAAGCCCACACCAGCCTGCGCCATACGCTGCCGGCACGAACCTTTGAAGACCGCGTCATCTTTGTCCTCAATCGCATCGACGAGTGCGCCTCCATGATGGATCTGCTGCGCGTCTACGGCACCTTGTGTTGGAATCTCTCCCAGATAACGGGCCGCAAGGATATTCCCCTCATTCACTTGACTTACTCTCCCAAAGCGGCCAAGGCGAACGTCAGCGTTGACGAGGACAAACAGCGTTACCTGGCCCACTTGGAGAACCAGCGCGATTCCCTCAAAAAGGCGATTCTGGACGCTCCCTGCCACCGGCTGGACAATCTGGCCACTTTCGTTGAGACCCATAGTGAACGTCTGGCCCATTACTTAGAAGCCCTCATCAGTTTTCGGGGCCGCACCCGGCGGCTGTTCGCAAAATCGTTTTTCAGCGGGCTGCTCATAGCGGCTGTCTGCGGTGGCGGTGCCTTCTTTGGCATGGTGACCCTCCCCTTCCTCGGGGGATTGGATCCCGCTTTTCACATCAGCGGCAGCAGCGCCCTGGCTGTGGGCGCCCTCTTCATCTGGTTATCCGTCTTCCACCGCTTTTTTTTCAACCGCTATCTGCGCAAACAGCTCCAGCTGATTGACGATCTGACCATTCTGGAGAATCAGACCCGTCGCGACAGCTGGAAAGCGGTCCAGGATCTGGTGTACAATACCCTCAAGCGCACCGCCGGCCGATTTTCGCTGGGAGATGCCAAACGCGATTTTGCGGAGATGCAGGCGGTCCACGACAAGGGGGCCATTGAGATCCGAGAGGCCCTCAAGGAGCTGTCCACCCTCTCTCCCGATGACGAGCCCCCGCGAATTCGCAAGCCCGAGCCCGAGCTGGAGCCGGCGGACATATTCCCAGCACCGGAACGCTACATCTAAGGACATCCTGTACAGCGATTCAGCGAGCAGGCCCGGTTCACACCGACCCCAGCAGAAGGGACGGATTTGGCCCGATCGCTCACCCGGCGACATGAACGCCCGGAGCTGATCGACCTGTGCATGGGGCAATTCCCGCTCGTGGCGGGTTTAAAGGCCCAACCCGAGAGCCAGAAACAGGGAGGATTCACATGGCCAAGGTCAGTCTGGACCCGAGTCCCCTCCTCTATCCTACCCCAGCGGTTCTCGTCGCCGCCCTGGTGGATGAGCGGCCCAATTGCATGACCGCCGCCTGGTGCGGCATCGCTTCCTCATCCCCCCCGGCGATAACGGTGGGCATCCGACCGGAGCGTCACACCTACCGCGGCATCCGCCAGCAGGGGACCTTTTCCATTAATGTGCCATCGGTGAATTTGGCCCGCAAAGTGGATTTCGCCGGCATCTATTCCGGCCGCAAAGAGGACAAAAGCGAGCTGTTTGAGTACAGCTATGGCAAGACCGATTCAGCCCCCATTGTAACGGCATGCGGTCTCAACCTCATTTGTCGCCTTAAACACACCCTCTCCCTTGGCTCGCACGACCTCATCGTGGGGGAGGTGGTCGAGATCCTGGCGGAGGAGAGCTGTCTCACCAATGGGGCTGTGGATGCCGCCAAGCTCGATCCTCTGGTCTACTCCGCCGGCGCCGGTGTCTATCAGGGGTTGGGCGAGATTGTCGGCAGGGCGTTTTCCATCGGCAAGAAGAAACATATGGTGTAACGGCACCGCTGAACCACCGCACCCGCCGTCGGTATGCCGGCAGAATGATCTCGCTCATGGGACCAACCACGTTTCAACCCATAGGGGGGAGGTGCAACCATGCAACGCTTCAAACCCGAGCAAGCTCTGTGCGAAACGCGTCGTGAGTTTGGCGAACACGGCGGTGTGACACCCTCCATTTCGCGATCGGCGACCTTCACCGTCATGGATCCTGCCACCATGCCGGAAATCTTCGGCGGTCGGCGTGGACCGGAAAGCGGTGGCTGCTTTCTCTACAGTCGCCACTTTAACCCCACCTCGAGTATCTTGGGTCGCTATCTGGCCGCGATGGAAAACACCGAGGCGGCCATTTGCACGGCCAGCGGTATGGCGGCCATCTCCAGCACCCTTCTGCAGCTGTGTCATCGCGGGGATCACATTGTCAGCAGCGACACGATTTATGGCGGCAGCCACGCCCTCTTCAATGATCTCATGCCCCAGATGGGCATCGACACCACCTTCGTCGACCCTTCCGACCTGGAGGCCGTCTCACGCGCCATCACGCCCCAAACCCGCGTGCTCTATACCGAGGCCATGGCCAATCCCACACTGAAAATGGCCCATATCCCCAAGCTTGCCGACCTGGCCCATCGGCGGGGGATCAAACTGGTGGTGGACAACACCTTCACGCCAATGATGATCTCTCCAGCTGTCCTCGGGGCCGATATCGTGGTTTACTCGCTGACCAAGTTCATCAACGGCGCCAGTGACGTCATCGCCGGCGCGATCTGTGCGGACAAGGCGTTTATCCACCAGCTGATGGATCTGCACACCGGGCGTGTCATGCTCCTCGGACCCACCATGGACCCACGGGTGGCCTACGACATCATCCAGCGACTGCCCCATCTGGCCATTCGAATGCGCGAGCACAGCCGACGTGCGCACCGCATCGCTAGCCGACTCGAAGAATTGGGGGTCCCGGTGATCTACCCGGGGCTTGCCGCCCACCCGCAGCATGCATTGGTCACCGAGCTGATCAACGAGGGCTATGGCTACGGCGGTTTGATGGCGATCGATTGCGGTACGCAGCGGCTGGCCGACGCCTTCATGGACCGCCTCCAGAACGAAGAGGATTTCGGCTATATAGCTGTCTCCTTAGGCTACTACGACACGCTCATGTCGTGCAGCAGCGCCACCACCTCCTCGGAGATCTCCGATGATGCGCAGAAAATGATGGGTTTGTCCGAGGGTTTGGTGCGGCTCTCGGTGGGCTTTACCGGCAGCTTGGCGGAGCGCCTGGCCCAAATGGAACGGGCCGTGAAAGCGGTCGGCCTCCATCGGAGCTGATACGATGTCAGTGGGGCAACGGGACCTCGCGGCGGCCCTTACCCTCATCGAGGAAAGCGTGGTCATGACCCTCGCCGTGACGGCGCGCGACGGTCCTTGGGCGGCGCCCGTTTACTATGTCTACCGTCCCGCCGACAAGGGGTTTTACTTTCTCTCCTCGCCGGATAGCCGCCATGTGCGGGAGGCGCTGGCGTCAGGCAGCTGCGCCGCCACCATCTTCAAACAGACCGACACCGCTGATGATACCGCCTGGCGAAACATCCGCGGGCTGCAGATGCGGGGTGGCCTCACACCCGCCGGTGGTTTGGAAGCCACCCGGGCCCTGGCCCGGTATTTACGGCGATTCCCCTTCAGCCGAACGCTCCTGCCCGCCGGCGGGGACCACTTGACGGCATTCCGGCAGCAACTGGGCGTGCGTCTTTACCGCTTCAGTGCCGCTACAGTTGAATGGACCGATAATCGGATTCACTTCGGCTATCGGTGCGACCTGACGCTTTGATCCGCATTGCGCAGTGCTTGCTTTGCTCGGATAGATATCCTAAGCTGACGCCCAATTCCGAGAAGGTGGCGCCGTCACGGCGCCCCTCGCTGTGAGGTCCTTACACCAAATAATAGCGCAGAGAGAGGTACCCTATGCAGAATCGCCCGACCTTCACACGTGTCGCGCGGCTGAGCCTGCTCCTGGCCCTGGGCCTGCTGGTGGGCTGCACCAGCCAGAGTGTCAATCTGCAGCCGCCTGGGAATGGCGACGATCCCCTGGAGATGGTCAACGCCCTGGGAAACAAATTGTCCGAGGCGCGCGGAGAGGAGGTCCACATACTGGCGCCCGAATGGTTTGAAAAGTCACAAAAGTCCTACGTGGACGCCAAGCAAGGGCTGGAGAGCGGCAAGCCCCTCTCAGCCGTGATCAACCATATAGCCGCCGCCGAGGCCCAGCTGCAGCGAGCGCAAACCGTTTCGGATCTGAGCCGCGACACCCTGGCAAAGGCCTTGGATGCCCGCACCATGGCCCGGAAAGCCGGGGCGACCAACTTCACCAGAGAGTACGCCAAGGTCGAGACAGCCTTTCTCAATCTCACCCGCGCAGTGGAGAAAAACAAACTCAAACAGGCCCGCGCCGGGCAGGATGATGTCGTCAACAGCTTCAACGCCTTGGAGATCCGCGCCATCAAGGTTGAGAATCTGGGCGAAGCCCGCCGCCTGATTGAGGCCGCCGAAGAGCAAGGCGCTCGCAAGCGGGTGCCGCAGGCATACGCGGCTGCGAAATCCGAGCTGGACGCGGTGGACGCATTCATCAGCGCCAACCCCCATGACACCGAACAGATGCCGACCAAGGCCGCCAAATCACTTTTCATGGCCCAGCGCCTTGCCGTGCACACCGAGGAGAGTGCCAAGGTGGCCGACATGAAACCGGAATCCGTCGTCCTCTGGATGGAGGGAATCCTCAGCAAATTGGGCAACGGCATCTCCGCACCCGATATGCGCAATCGGAACTTCGCCACACAGCAGGCCAATATTCTCGGCACCATGGACGCGGTGCAGGCTGACCGCGGTTTTCTCTCGGCGGAGGTGACCAAACAGCAGCAGGAGAACGCTGATCTAAAGATCTCCCATGAAACCCAGGTGCAGGCCCTCAACAAGCGCATCGCAGTGCTCGAGGGCAAAACCAAGGCAGACCAGGAAGCCCGTGAACGTCTGGCCGCCGAGCGGCGGGCGGCGGAGCAAAAACTGGAGGAGCAGAAGAGATTCAAAGCCAAGCTCAACCAAGTGCAGCAGCTCTTTAACGCGGAGGAAGCGGAGGTTTATGCCCGCGGCAGCCAGCTGGTCCTGCGCCTCCGGGCGATCGAATTCCCGGTGGGTCAGGATATTATTCTGCCCGCCAACTACCCGCTGCTCAGCAAGGTCCAGCAGGCCATCCGCACCTTCGGTCAGCCGGATGTGGTCATCGAAGGCCATACGGACAGCACCGGCTCATACGCCGTCAATCAGCATCTCTCCCAGGCCCGCGCCGAAGCGGTTCGCCAATATGTCGTGGCCAATCAAATTCTCGCCGCGGAAAAACTCACCGCGGTTGGCTATGGTTCCGAGCGACCCCTGGCCTCCAATGCGACGGTGGAGGGAAGGGCCATCAATCGGCGGATCGATGTGGTGATCAACACCGCACCTTGAGGCCCAATCGCGTCCAGCGCGGCCATGGCCCCATCGGTCTGGAGAAAAGCGGCAAGGAGCCTATCATGGAGAACCAGGTCGAAGCGCATCCGCAGCTTGATGCACCGGAAGTACGGGCGGTGTTGTTTCACCCGCGCCGCGAACCACCGAACTGGCGACCACCGCAAGGCAGCAGCGACCAGAGAATTCCGGTGGCCGACACCATCGCCATCGGCGCCCGCTTCCACCTTGCCGGCCGAGGGTCGCCGAATCTGCTTTTCTTCCACGGCAACGGCGAGATCGTGGCCGATTACGACGACATTGGGACCGCCTATCGTCAAGCAGGCATCAACTTCCTGATCGTGGACTATCGCGGATATGGATGCTCCGATGGTGAGCCGACGGCTACCGCGCTGCTGGCAGACAGCCGCCGTGTGTTGACATGGATACGGGAATGGTTGCACTCAACAGGCCATACCGGACCACTGGCCGTCATGGGGCGCTCCCTGGGCAGCGCCGCCGCTCTGGAGCTGGCATCGTGCCAGCCGGCGGCCATGGACGCGCTGATCATCGAGAGCGGTTTTGCCCACACTGGACCCTTACTGGCCACCCTTGGCGTGAGCCAGGCCTTCCTGAGCTTGCGGACGGGTGAGGGCTTCCGCCAGCTCACCAAGATCAGAGCGTATGCCGGGCCCACGCTGGTCATCCACGCCGAGCGGGACCATCTCATCCCGTTGCGGGAGGGCCAGGCCCTGTTCGACGCCTCGCCCGCTTCAGACAAAACGCTCTGCATTATTCCGGAGGCCAATCACAACGACATTTTCATGCGTGCCTGGCCCGCCTACCTGAGTGCCGTCGCCAAGCGGCTCGGTCTTCCCAATTCAGCGTCTTAAGCCTAGACAGTTTCGCGCACCTGGAGAGACTCCAGCCGTGTAGTCGCCGCCTCGCGCACCTCGATATCATCGTCCTTCTCGGCAATTTGGGCCAGCAGCTTGGCGTCCTTGAGGCGACCGACGGCCTTTATCCGGATCTGGGGGTTGGAGTTCTGCCAACGCGGAACAAATAGATCGGAGAATCGCATCTCACCCTCCTTGTGGGTTGGGCAGCCCGACGAAGCGTTCGACAGCACGGTGAACTGAGCACCGGCGCGCGGTCAAAGCAGCCTGCGACGGAGGAGCAATTCGCGATGGGAAGGAATCGTGCTTTAGAGATTCGAAAAGACGTCTTCAGGCGATACAGTGCGTATCTCAGAGAAGGTCCGCTTAAACGCTTGCTGTAACCATCGGAGCAGCGGCACGCGTAGCGCGATCATTGTGGCGGCAATTGGTGGTTGTGCACTTCAGAGCTGAAAGTACCTGGTGGTGGTGGCCATGTGTCGTGCAATGAACAGTGGTTGAAAGGGCTGCCAGGTTCATGATAACTCATGCCTATAGTTACGATTGTAGGCTCTCTGCAGCACCTGTCAACTACTATTTGCGCTTCGGTGGGACAGGTTTTCACGATACACTGTCGCCAATTCGCAGTAATGGGCCGCCGCCTCCCGAATACGGGCCGTGGCGGTGGGCGCCAGCCCTTTCTTAATCACCGCCGGCGTACCGGCCGCCAACTGCCCCGGTGGAATATGGCTCTCTTGCCGCACCACCGCACCAGCAGCGACGATGGCGCCAGCGCAGACGTGAGCCCGGTTCAGGATCTGGGTTCCCATACCAATTAGGCAATCATCCTCGATTTTGCATCCGTGCACAACGGCATTGTGTCCGATCGTCACGCCAGCCCCGATGTCCACCGGCGTACCCGGGTCCACATGCACGGTGCAATTGTCCTGAATATTGGTTCTGGTGCCGATGCGAATCGACGCCAGATCGCCTCTGATAACGGCCCCAAACCACACGCTGGCGCCCTCGGCAATGGTGACGTCACCGATGATAACGGCGGTTGGCGCAATAAAGGCGGTGGGATGGATACGCGGGTGATGGCTGTTGTATGTGAGGATCATGTTCACTCCAAGTCTCGATTCGATCGACGGATCATGGTGGTATTGAGGAAGGCAATCCATGCGCAATCGTCGGCCAAATGACGCGACCAAGCGACCGATATTGATGACTAGTCTTCCCCGTTCGGGTTCTACCTGGACGGCCAAAGTGATGGGCGAGGCCCCCGGTGTCCGGCTCAACTTCGAGCCGGATCGCCTCCATCTATGGGGACTCGCCCATAAGGGTCAGCATCGCTACATTCCTCCGGATGCGGAAGATCCAAACTATGAAAACGTATACCGCAGTGCCTTCGCGGGCTTTGCGCATCCGGCAAAGCCGCTAACGACAGCCCATCTGCGCAGGCTCTTCTACCAAGCCACGACCCCCTTCCGCTTCAACCAGCGGGTATTGGTCAAATCGGTGCACTCTCTTCTGAATGTGGAGTGGATCTATGTTAAATTCCAGCCACAGGTGGTGATTCTTCTGCGGAACCCGCTGAATCTTATATACAGTATCTATCGAAAATGGCCAGAGGCGCGCCTGGGAGATCTCCTCTCGCAGGAGACACTGATGCGAACCCACCTGAGCGACTTCGAAGATACACTGACGAACGCAAAAACCCCCTTTGGAATCCTCGCTACCCGCGTCGGGGCCTACTACCGAATCGTTTCCCGGCTATCCGCGCAATATCCGGAGTGGCTGGTAATCACACATGAAAGCCTCTGCACGTCGAGCCGGGAGGCTTTCCAGAACCTCTTCGGCCACCTTCACCTCGCCTGGACACCAGCGGTTCAATCCTACCTTGAATCGACGAATCGTGAAAAGAGCAGCGATGCCGTGCAGCACGTGCACCGGATCAGTGAGATGGAGGTCGAAAAATGGCGAACACTGCTGTCAGATGAGCAGATTCGCGAAATTCGAGACTACTATACCGCATTCGAGTCCGGCTACTACGAGGAGCTGATGCGCGTATTGTAAGGTGCCGCCACCGCAGGTCGGCGGGAGGGAACGCTCAGGGAACAGCGAAGCGGGGGATAGGGTTCAAGGCGACGCGGGAGCGGTGGGCAGCCTCCGCTAAGCGTGGGCGCGCACCGTGTCCAGGATATAGGCGGCCACTTTGGCCGGTGCCGCGTGCTGTTCAAAGTAGGCAAGATTGTTGTCCCGAATCCGGGCGATTTTATCCGAGTCCGCCAGCAACGCTTCCAAGGTGCGACGCATGATGGAATAGCTGTCGGGCGGCGGCGGTTCGAATTGGGGGCCAAGGCGGCATTTGCAGTCAATGTAGTGGGCGCCCGCTTCAAGCGGGACCGGCCAATTGGGGAATGGCTGCCCATCATATGCGACACAGGCCCCCATGCACATTAGATCGAGCATTCGCCACGAAATGCACAATGCATTGCCGGGACGCAGGTAGACGACCTCTGCACTAGCAAGCGCCTCAAAGAGCACCTCAGAACTCACCTCCCCCCAATCACGCTGCCAGGGAACACCGGCTTTGTCCAAACGACGGAGGTATGGCAGAACATCCGCATCGGGATAGGTTTTGGGGATAACGGCGAGCAGGTTGGAGCGGCACTCGATGGATGCCAGTGTTTCGAAGGTACGCGTGTGATGCTCCAAAATGGCGTGGTAGTGGGGGTAGCTGTTGTTGGGCCGCGTCCACATGATGGAGAGGTAGACAAGATCGTGGCGTTTGGGATGATCTCTAAATCCCTTCAATAACTGCAGCTTGTCCGGATTCAAGCGGCCATTGCCGTGAATCAGCGGGAAGACCTTCTTCGGATACTCCCGCGTCGGCCAGCTATTGTTCTTGAAGCATATATCGGCCCATTCCAAAGAGCGCGTGTCAACCACGTGGCCCTCATCCCAGGCATCTATGACCACTTTTAACGAGCGCCTGCCATCATCAAAAAGGTATCGACCGACACGGTCCGCATTGCGATAGGCGCTGCGGCTCAGCCATTTGTTGGAGAGCTGCCATATGGGCAGCGTCCCTTTTACGCCGCGCTGATTCAGGCGATAGCACAGGCGCGCACTCAATGGGCAGAGCTCGACCTGGATGCCGTCCAACGCATCGAAGCCCATCAGGAAATAGTTCTGCGATACGAGCATTCGAGCCGGGTTTTGGCTGTAATTTCCCAACAACCGGATTCTCATGGGGCACCTCCAACCACAGCATCACCGGGGTGATCGAAAGTGGCACCGCCCGGAAGGAGCGCTCCAACGGTGTTTGGAAGCCTCCAGCGGGTCGGTCTGAAATCGTCTAAGGTCCCGTCCTAAATAGCCCTTAGAGGGCATGCTTGATGTTTGTCGGGCGTCACTCGATCGACACTTTATGCAATTATTCGACCATGACATAAAATACTCTTGATAACAAATAGATAACCTATAATAAGACAGCCAATAGCGCCCCGCAAAGGGATCCCACCCTATGAAATTGGGATATTTTTTTACGTAAAAAAGGGTAATCCATTCCTGAGTCGCGCCTCGTCCCGGCAATTGCTTTTCGCGGGCGGCGATGACCGCGGTGTGCGGATTGGCCTTATGGCGGCCCCGGTCATCACTTGCGCCGGGATGGCGGATCTATTATTGTGAACGGGTTGACCGTCGGCGTCGGGTTCTCAGCCCCACTAACCTTCCACGTGTGATCCAGCGCCCTTTCGACCCACCATCCGCGGATTTCATGATCGCGAAACACCGAATGCCGGCAGCAATATCGCAGGTACGAACTATCATGGCACCTGCATGTCACCCGGAGATTCCGAGGGGGGTACTATGCGTAATTCAGACATATCCAAACAGCCCGTCGTTGCGCTGAACAGACGCGGCTTTCTAAAGGGTCAAATACGGTCGGCGGCAGCCCTGTTGCTGGCCGCCGCAGGTGTCCAAAAACCAGGTTCTCTCTTTGCGGCCCAGCGGCCGGATCTTGTAGTGGCCACCGGAAGCCCTGCCCGGGCGGTGAAAATGGCATTGGCGGAACTGGGCGGCATGGGGCAATTCGTCAAACCCGGCCAGCGGGTGGTGATCAAGCCCAACATGAGCTTTCCGCATCCCCCGGAACGTGCCACCAACACCCACCCCGAGGTGGTGCGTGCCGTCGTGGCCGCCTGCAAAGATGCCGGCGCAGCCAGCGTCCGGGTACTTGACCACCCGCTGCGCAGCACCGAATTGTGTATCGAGGGCGTTAAAAAAGCGTGTAGCGTTTTCGAGGAAGATATCGTCCACGGTGTAACGGAAAGCAAGCACTTCAAGCCGACGGGTATCCCGGACGGCCGGATCTTCAGGGAAACAGACGTGCTCGAGGGCGTCCTGGCGGCGGATGTACTCATCGCCGTACCAGTGGCCAAGTCTCATGGCAGTACGGGCGTCAGTCTCTCCATGAAGGGGATGATGGGCCTGATATACGATCGCGGCATCATGCACTATCGTTACGATCTGCACGAGGCCATCGTGGACCTGGCCACCCTCCTGCGCCCGGATCTGGTGGTGGTAGACGCGACGCGTGTGCTCACCTCCAAGGGCCCCTCGGGAAACGGCAAGGTGATCCAGCCCGGCATAATCATCGCCGGGACCGACATGGTGGCGGCCGATGCCTACACCGTGGAGGCGTTCCCATGGTATGAGCGTCGCTTAGCGGCCCGTAACGTCAAGCATATCCGCATCGCCCACGAACGCGGTCTGGGCCGCATGGACGTGGACGCACTCAGCATCCGGCAGGTCGACGCCTAATGCGGCTGCGGACCCGTACCGTCGTCCAGACCCTCTGTCTGCTCAGCTTCATCGCGCTCGTGCTGCTGGGGGGTGCCGCCATCGTCGGACCGCTTCCGCTGGACCTCTGGCTGCGCCTGGATCCTTTGGTGAGTCTGTACAACCCCATCACCAGCCGGGACTGGGTGCCCACCCTCTGGGGCGGTCTCGCCATTTTAGCGCTGACGCCCATCCTGGGCCGCTTTTTCTGCGGGTACATGTGCCCACTGGGGACGACCTTTGATCTTGGCCGCAAGTGTATGGCGACCGGGGGAGAAGCAAAAGATCCACCCGCCGCGGAGAGTTCTCGCCGATGGTGGAAATATGGGTTTCTGACCGCCATAACCATTGCGGCCAGCTTTACGATTCCAGCGGTATTCCTGGGGGCGCCAATTGCCTGGGCGACGCGCATTTACGCGCTGCTGCTCTATCCGACCCTGCTGTTGGCGGCAGGTTTGGGCATTGAACTGATCACTCCCTTCAGCGATTTGGTGGGCAGCCCCGCCTATCTCATCCCAGCGGTGCCCCGCTATGACCTGCAATTGGTGTTGACCCTCTGTGCCATCGCCATGGTGGGCAGCGTCGGCCTGACACCCCGGTTTTGGTGTCGCTATCTCTGCCCCGCCGGGGCGCTTCTGGCCCTTTTCAGTCGCAGACCCCTCCTGCGCCGCAAGGTCAGTGCCGACTGCATCCAATGCGGCACCTGTATTAAAAATTGCCCCATGAGGGCCATCGACGACTCACCATACCGTACCCAACACAGCGAGTGCATCGCCTGTTCAACCTGTGTCAATGTCTGTCCCAAAGAGGCGATCCAATTTTGGACCGACCCCTTGGTGCCGCCGCCGCTGCCCCGACGGGAACGCGCCGTCCGGCGGTTCCTCCTCGCATCCGGCCTGGCAGGCGCCGGTTATGCCGTACTGAGCCTTACCCAATTGCGGCAGCTGCATGGACGGCCAGGACCTGGTCAGCTAGTGCCCACACGCCTCATCCGGCCGCCGGGAGCGCTGCCCGAGGCCGACTTTCTGACCCACTGCATTCGCTGTGGCCTCTGTAACCAGGTCTGCCCCACCAATACGCTCCAGCCCCTGGGACTGGCCGCCGGTTTGGGCGGACTTTACAGCCCCCGTGTGCTGCCCCGCCGAGGTGCCTGCGAGCCTCGGTGCAATGCGTGTGGAACGGTATGCCCCACCTCCGCTTTGCGCGCCTTGCCATTGGATGAGAAACAGTGGGCCAAGATCGGAACGGCCCGCATCATCCCCCAACGCTGTCTCGCCTGGGCCCAGGACAAAGCTTGCCTGGTGTGTGACGAAGTCTGCCCCTATGACGCCGTCAATCTCCGGCCAATCCGTGGTCAGGCGGTGGCGGTACCTTTCGTAAACGCCAGCCGCTGCAGCGGCTGCGGTTATTGCGAGCATCATTGCCCGGTAAAGGCCGATGCTGCCATCGTCGTGGGCCCCATGGACGCCCTGCGTCTGAGCACGGGCAGCTATCGCGATCAGGGGCACCGCCAGGGGCTCCAGTTGGAGTTGAAACCTGTCGACCGCAGCGGCTTGGGCCCCTCTCCAAGCGATGCGGTGCCGCCCCTGCCGACCGATGCACTTCCCCCTGGATTCAGCGACTAGGGCCAAAAACGCGCAAGGACGCGCCTGGCCCCAAACCGACCGGAGGCCGTTAAGCGATGGGGGTTACGGAAGTAGCGCGTGGGCCGCAATGGCCCTTGCGGGCAGGCTCCCCCTTTGACCGGAATCCGGCCGTTTAATCGTACCAATCCCCAGCGCTTCGATCAGAATCCGATCAGAAGGCGGTCCCTTTTCAACGCACGGTCGGGAATAGGGGTCCGTCGGCCGACAACCGGCGGCAACCAGAACGGGCTGCGGCGCCAGCTGACATCGCTTTTTGACGCCGTGGGTCGTGATAGTGATGGGCGAGAAATATGGTGGGCCCTAATCCCGGCCGGACCCCGAACCCCGTTGCGGTCGCGGCCCACGTCCGCTGCCACCGGTGCCCGGTGACCCGCCGCGCCGGCCAGCCCGCGCTCCACGGCCCCGTTTCGGCCCGCCACCACCGCCTGTGCTCCGTTTTCGAGCGCCCGTGCCACTTGCGGGCCCGCCGCGGCCGGCGCGTCTACTGCGCGGATGCCGCCGACGCCGGGACGGCTGGGATGGCTGGCCCTTGGGACGCCGCTTCAACGGCGGCGGCGGCGCCTCCAACCACTCTTCAGGCGGTTGCGTGCAGATCAATGGCTGTCCGATGAACTCTTCGATGGCGGGAATGTAGAAGCTGTCCTCTTCATCGGCGAAACTGACCGAGGTCCCGCTGGCGCCGGCCCGGCCGGTTCGCCCGATGCGGTGGACGTAGTCTTCGGGATCCTGCGGCAGGGTGAAGTTAACCACGTGGCTCATCCCCTCGATGTGGATGCCGCGCCCGGCGACATCGGTGGCCACCAGCGCACGAATCTTGCCGTTTTTAAAATTTTCGAGGGTACGGATCCGCTTCTTCTGAGGAACGTCGCCTGAGAGGATGGCCGAATCGATGCGGTAGCGCTCAAACATCTCGGCCAAGCGGCGGGTCTGATCTCGGCGGTTACAAAAGACGAGCAGCCGCTCCAGCTTCTGTTTGGTGATCATGTTGTAGAGCAGCGTGAACTTCTCGTCGGTTGTGACGATGTAAACCTGCTGATCCACACTGTCCACCGCCACCTGCTCCGGCTCTATCTCCACGCTGAGGGGATCGGTGGTCCACTGATCAGAGAGGCGCGTGATGGCGTCGGTGAGAGTAGCGCTGAACAGCATGGTCTGACGTTTGCTCTTGTGGGGAGTGGCGTAGACAATGCGGCGCACATCGGGAATGAAGCCCATGTCCAGCATCCGGTCGGCCTCGTCCAGAACGAGCATCTCCGTTTTTCCCAGGTTGAGATCCTTGCGGCGGTGAAAGTCAAGCAGGCGTCCGGGGGTCGCCACAATGATGTCAATCACACGGTCGGACAATTGACGTCGCTGCTTCTCATAATCCATTCCACCGAATATGGAGACGATGGCAAGGCGCGTATATTTGGCAAGCTCCTTGGCCTCGGCGGAAATCTGGAGCACCAACTCACGGGTCGGTGCCACCACCAGCATTCGGGGGGTGCCGGTGGGGCGTTTTCCCGAAATTGGGTTGGACAGCATGCGCGTCATGCCAGTGATCAGGAAGGCGGCCGTCTTGCCAGTGCCCGTCTGGGCGCGACCGTAGGCATCACGCCCCTTTAAGGTATCTGGAAGCAATTCGGCTTGGATGGGAGTGCAATACTGAAATCCCAGGTCTGCGATGGCATGCAGCAACCGATCGGGTATGGACAGGTCGTGAAAACGGGTTTTACCTGGCTCAGCTGCCACGGGAAATTGGCCCGCATTCCAATCGCCGTGCACCGGGCGCCGGGATTTGGCTGGTTGGGACTTTTTACGGGGCGATCGCTTACGCTGGGGAGGGCGGCCCTCCTCCTTCTTGGGTGCCAATTTATCGGAGGTGGCTTTCCGAGCGGTGGTGGGGCGAGATCCGCGGCGCTGTTCTTTTCGGGGGGTATCATGGCCACCAGTAGCCGAAGGCGACGCTGTTTGGTTGGTTTTTCCCGGGCGGGTGAGTTTGGCAATCAGGTTCTTTAACTTACCGATCAACTTCTTCTATTTCCTTATTGGACAAAGGCCGACCATCAGCGTTCAGGCCTCGCGGAGCTGCGAAGTACCAGCATCGTTGGCAGCGGCGTGAATAAAAAAGCGGGGCAGCGGAGGCGGATCAGCCTTCGGTATCTGCGGCTGAGGAGACTCCGTACCCCTATCGCGCAAAGTGCGGTGTTTCCAAATTGTAACCGGACAAGCGTAATCCGAATACGTAAAAATTGCAATCCCTTAATGCTTCGGGCCGAGATATGGATCTAAGGTCCACTTGCCGCCCCAAGGTATTTTGAGGACCAGGCAGCGATCACTTCCCCGGCGTAAAGGGCCTGCACCGCATCACTGAGCAGGTGATCGGCCCCATCCAAACAGACGAAACTTTTGGGATGTCGTGCTGTCTGGAAGATTTGGGCGGCATTGTCAATGCTGACGATCCGGTCCAAGGGGGCGTGCATGATGAGAAGTGGGCGTTGGAGCGCCCGAATGGCGGCCGCCTGATCGATGGCCACAAGGTTGTCCACAAACGCCGATGTGAAACGAAAGGTGCGCCCCTCAATAATAATAGTGGCGTCCCCTTCGGTGGCCAGGCGCGGTCGAACCGCATCGAAGTGTTGAAGAACGTGCTTGGGCTCCGCTGGTGCACCAATCGTGACGGCGGCACGAACATGGGGGAGTTGTCCGGCAGCCTGGAGCACGGCAGCGCCGCCGAGGGAGTGGCCGATGAGCAGTTGGGGTGCAGCGAGCTCCCTTTCGAGGTAGGCGGCGACATCGAGAAGGTCCGTGATGTTTGAGGAGAAGGTTGTGTCGGCAAAACTGCCGCCGCTCTCGCCGAGTCCAGTGAAATCAAAGCGGCAGACGGCCAGGCCCTTGGCCACCAATCCACGGCTCAAGTTGGCGGCGGCCTTGACGTTTTTAGAGCAGGTAAAGCAATGGGCATACAGCGCCACTGCAGCTGTAGAGGCGCCGGCGGCAGTGGCGGTATCCGGGAGCGCTAGACGGGCGGACAGAGAATGCCCACCGCGATTGGGGATCGATAGCGATCTGATCTGCATTCAACCTCCTTGGTCGAAATACCTTGATGGGATCAATCGGATGTGCTGGGAAGGTCGACCCATTATGGGTTTCGATGGCCAGAAAGGCAAGTGCGGTCCAAATCAGCCGGCCGAGATGCTCATTTTCCACATGTCGGGTTGAAAGAACGGAACGATGAGGGGCCGGATTTCATCCAGCGCATCGTCAATCGCGAAGGGAACTGACTTAGCAAACATATCAAGCAATATCAGCGCATTGATGACTGAATCTTGCTGACAAGCAACCCGTAGACGCTCGGCGAAGGCACCATTCACCACCTGAACGTGGGCGTACATGGTCGCCAATGCATCGAGATCGGCCGGCTCGGTTCGACCCGCCTGGGATTGAAAATGGCGCCCCAATAGGAAGGTAGATATCACCCGCCACATCGTCTCTTCGGTGGTCGCCAGCGGCAAGTGATAGCGGGCCAATGGTTTGAAGAAGGTGGTCCATGGGCAGGCGCTCACCGCAAAGAGCAGCCCCATAAGAGAGCTCAAGACCCGCTGGACAGACGCTTCGACGCGAACGGTTCGTTCGACCGTCACCACTTCGGCCTCGATCCGGTTGTAGGAGAGCAGGTGGTCAAAACGGGGAACGATGTCCACCAACTCCACTGCTAAAGGACAATGGGGGTGGGTGACGACCGCGAGCTGACAATTGGGACACTGCTTGAATCCCAGTTCCGTCCAATTGGGCAGTTCGGCCGGCATCGGTCCCATCCGGCGCAGGCTGTCAGGATCCAGGTGAATCTCGAAGGTGGTCTCCTCACCGCCTGTCAACCAGCAGCGATAGATAATGTCGATGGTCAGCATGGGTTCGTCCCGCAGGCCCCTTCCCCCAGCGGGAAAGGTGTAGATGCAAATGGCTGGTCAAAAGAGATCGGCAAGGGCTTCCAGGCTATAATCGATCTCGATGGAGAGGAACTGGGACAGGGAGTGGAGGGTGACCAGGGCATTTTTATCGGCGTCGTTGTGTCCCAGACTGTTGATCCGCGCCAATAGTCCCTCATTGACCTCCTGCACACGACTGTAATGGTTTTCCAGCGGTTCGAAATTGAAGCAGCGCGTGGGATCGTCGCGGTGGCTGAAATACTGGCGCAGCAGGAACATGGAGGTACTGCGCATGGTGGTCTCCTCGATGGAGGCAAATGGCAGGTGGAAGCGCGCCATGGGTTTCAGGAAATCCATGATGGGGCACCCGCTGGTGGCCATCACGATGCCAAAGATTGACGCCAGACCGTCCATCACAGCGGTATTTTTCAGGTAAGTCCGCTGAGGTGTCACGCACCGAACGATGCAGTCATCAAAGGAGACGCGGTCCTTGAAGGCCGTCACCAGATCCTGGAGATTCACGGCCACCGGACAATGGGGATGATCCGTCTCGGCCAGCGGGCAGCAGGCGCATTGCTCCTTGGAGAGTCGTGTCCATGGTGCCGGTGCGATGTCATCGGGCTGGACCAGCGTCAAATCATGCGGATTAAGGGTCATCGTAAACCGGGCCGCCGGCCGATCCGACCATTCGAAGCTGTAATCGAAAAAAATGTCGCTCTCGCTCATGGGATCTTTTCCATACAGCGTTGTATCTGGGCGCCGGAGGCACCGGAAGTCGCGTAAAAGCAGGACCGGCTGCAAACCGTATCGCTGCCGCTCTGAGGCTCTTTTTGGCTTTTTGGGACGGAAACTTTAGGATGGAAGCCGATCGGTGGGCCCCCTGCGGGGCGAGGGCCACTGCAGGACGAGTCGCCTTCGACTAGTGGTAGCGAATGCCCTCCACCGGCTTATAGCGTGCCGCCTGGCGGGCCGGATAGAGGGTGGCCAGCAGGCAGATCAGCAAGGTTGCGGCGACAATGACCGCGATGTCGACGATATCGAGATACACTGGGAGCGTCGTGAGAAAATAGACGTCGCCCGGAAGCTGGACAAACTGGTAGCGCTGCAGCAACAAAGAAAGCCCCACGCCCCCGCTGACACCCATGAGGATGCCGACAAAACCGATGAGGAGCCCTTTGAAAACGAAGATCTTGCGGATGCTGCCGTTGGTGGCCCCCATGGTCTTGAGGATGGCGATGTCCCGGGTTTTCTGCATGACCATCATGATCAGGGCGCTGGCGATGTTGAAGGCCGCCACCAGGACGATGAGGGTTAAAATGATGAACATCACCGTTTTCTGTAAGGTCAGCATGGAAAACAGATTGCGATTCATCTGGATCCAATCACGGGTCCAGTAGGGATAGTCCAATTGGTCGGCCAGCGTCGCCGCCATGGCTTCAGCCTGGTACACGTCGGTCAGGCGCACCTCGATTCCCGTGACTTGTCCCGTCATGCCCAGCAGCTGCTGGGCCTCGGCGAGCCCCATAAAGACCACCGCGGCGTCGTATTCATGCATTCCCGATTCAAATAGCCCGGCAATGCGTACCGGATGCACCCGGGGTAGCCGGCCAACGGCTGCGGTGTCGCCCTGGGCGGAAAGCAGGTGAATCAGATCACCTCGCTTGAGGTCAAACTTTTCGGCCAGGGCACTGCCCAAAACCACTTCGGGCAGGTGGATGGCCGAGCCGCCCGTTCGCACCGCTGACTGGCTGGGAGATGCCAGGACCTCCCCCAGGCATTGGCCCGACACAGTGGTCAAGCGGCACGCCAGGCTGCCGGGATCCAGCCCACGCAGAACAACACCCGTGAGCCCCTTGGGGGACCGCATCATCGCCTGGGTATAGATGAAGGGTGCCGCCGAGGTCACCCCGGCTTCACCTTCAATGCGCGCCACCAGCGTATCGTGGGCGCTGAGGGGTTCTCCGTAACGCATCACCAGCACATGGGCCTCAATCCCCAGGATACGCTTGGTCAGCTCGGTCTCAAAGCCCGTCATGACAGCGATCACCACCACCAGTACCATCACCCCCAGGGCCACCCCCAACACCGACAGCAGGGTGATCATTGAGAGGAACAGCTGATCCCGGCTGGTCCGCAGGTAACGTCTGCCGACAAATGACTCAAAAGACATGCCTACCGCATCCCGAAGCCCCAAGACACCAGTATTTGCGGGGCTTCACCCAATTAATTCTTTACAAATTCGGCGGTTTTTTTTATAGAATTCCCTTGTTTCGCAAGCCCGCACTATAAGCCAAAACCCATCCAATTTCAAAGGGGTTGTCAATGGGAAAGAAGAGCCTCATCAAATCCACCTCTAAGAAAAAAGCCACGGCCAAGGACGAGGAGAAAAAATCGGCGGCCGCCAAAAAATCGCCCGCCAAAGCGAAGACAGCCAAAGCGGCTACGCCGAAGGCCAAATCGGCGACATCTGCCAAGCGTACGAAGAAAACAACCAAGGCTCCCAAGGCTGCGACAACAAAAAAAGCAACCACGAAGAAGGCGAAGACACCGACGAAAAAGACAACCGCTAAGGCTGCGACCACAAAGACGACCAGCGGCAAGAAGAAGGCACCTAAAACGACTGCGACCAAAAAGAAGACGGCCGCAAAAACCCCAGCCAAGAAAAAGGTAGATGAGCGACGAGAACTGCTCCATCGGAGATATCTACAGCCAACCGAAGGCAAGCTGTTTACGCCTCCGGAACCAGCGTCCGATGCCGCCAATATCACCTCGCCCCCGCTGGTGGCCGCTAAGACAAAAAAAGAAACCGAGCGGATCCGCAAACTGCTGTTCCAGACCTACGACATGGCCGAAGTGAAAAAGGTGAAAGCGACACCGAAAAAAGCAGCACCCAAGAAAACAGCAGCAGCCAAAGCGACGGGAAAGAAAAAGGCCGCGGCGACCAAAACAGCTCCCAAGAAAAAGACCACCAAGGCGCCCACCAAAAAGAAGCCCAGTCTCAAGGAACTGATGACGCGCAAATACGACGCCCAGTTCGAGGTGGTCCCCACCCCGCCCAGGACCGCTGTGGCGGATGCGGCCATGGCCGCTCCGCCGCTGGTCAGCGCCGACAGTGAGGCAGAGACCGAGCGCATCCGCAGCCTGCTCTTTCAGCCATTTTCCATGGCGGAACTGAAAGTGGCCACTGAAAAGGCTGCTGCCGAGAAAGCTGCTGCGGAGAAGGCGGCCGCGGAGAAAGCCGCCGCGGAGAAGGCCGCTGCCGAGAAGGCCGCTGCCGAGAAAGCCGCTGCCGAAAAGGCCGCCGCGGAGAAAGCCGCTGCCGAAAAGGCCGCCGCCGAGAAAGCCGCTGCCGAAAAGGCCGCCGCCGAGAAAGCCGCTGCCGAAAAGGCC
>JAAUYD010033415.1_pt1 | contig 30633 bp, 18 predicted proteins | sample 7278101 | NCBI WGS metagenome assembly JAAUYD01 (sample SAMN14350128, study PRJNA611818) | marine sediment metagenome | isolation source: surface marine sediment (0.6m) | place: French Polynesia: Moorea | collected 2018-08
ATCGCGAGCACTGGCACTCGCCGGTCTGGAAGCTCCAGCCGCTCTTCACCAGCGGCCTGGCCTTCCGCTTCTTCAACGCCCTGCTGAACGTCCCCAAGGCCGTCGGCTAGGGAAGCTCTGCACGCGTGACCCGGCGGCCCCGCCGTGCGGCCCATGCGGAAGCTGGTCGATTCGGCGCCGGAGGAGAGCTCGCCGCCGTGCTCCGAGGAGAGCGGGCCGCGGCCTGAGAACCAGGCGGCTCGCGCATGAGGCGTGTCGCTACCGAGCCAGGTGAGCGGAGCTGGGTCAGGTCCGGCGACGACATCACCTGGCTCTCGTCGGAGACGGACCTGACCCAGCTCCGCCTCCTCCCAACTCCGCAGGCGATGTCCGCAGCCCGTTAGGCGCCGTACTCTGCCTGGAGCCGCTTCCCGGCGCGACGGCGCCAGACCGTCTCGAACAGCCGCTCGAGATCCCTGCGGTCGATCCGATCCAGCCGGATCAGCACGGCACCGTGCCCGTCGTAGTGGGCCGTGGTGTGGAACACCTTCGGGTCGGCGGCGAGCAGGTCCTCCTTCTCCTCGATCTGCGTCAGCAGCACGAGCGATCCGGTGTCGTCGTGGATGCGCGCCAGGAGCTTCTTGCGCACGCGGAAGGCGGGGGTGCCGTAGGAGGTGCCCTCCTCGACGCCGGGGAACGCCAGCGCGAGCTTCTTCAGCTCGGCGAAGCTCACGCCCTTCTTCTTTCTTCGGGCCGTCATTCCGGGCCGATCAGCGGCGCGCCCAGCGCGTCCACTCGTGTGCCCGCCGCGCCTCCACGTGGCGCTCGCCGAGCTCCTCGGAGAGGTGACAGAACTCGAGCTGCAGACCGTTCGGATCCTCGAAGTAGATCGAGCGGCACCAGCCGTGGTCGACCACGTCGGTGACGGTGACGCCCTTCTCGCGCAGCTCGAGCTGCTTCTTCTCGAGCTCCTCGGCGTCGTCGACGCGGAACGCGAAGTGGACGACGCCGCCGCGAAAGCCGAGCCCCCGATTGATGCCCGCATCGAAGTCGAAGGGCTCGCCCTTCACCTCGATGCCGTTGAACTCCATGAACGCGACGAGCTCGCCGCCCCCGGCGTCCAGGAACGCGTGACGCACCACGCCGCCCTTCTCGAGCTCGATCGTCTCGCAGACGACGGCCGGGAAGCCGAGCACGCCCTCGTAGAACGCCAGCGTGGCCTCCATGTCCTTCGTGGCCAGGCCGAGGTGATGCATGCCCTTGCCCGCGCTGATCGGTGTCGGCATCGGCTCCTCCCGCCGCCCATCCTATCACCCGCCTTGCCTCCGCCGCAGGACGGCCCTCCGAAGGACGGGCGGCGGGGTATCCTGGGCCGCCGTGAGCGCGGCATCCGAAACTCCCGTGGGCCGTCGCAGAGTGCAGCGCATCGGCCTCCTGGGCGGGCCGTTCGGAGCGCTCGTACTCGTGTGGCTGCTGCCGGATCGCTTTCCCGGGCCGGACGGGGGCGAGATCGCCTTCACCGAGGCCGGGCGCGCCACGGCGGGGCTGGCGTTCTGGATGGCCGCCTGGTGGCTCTCCGAAGCGATCTCGATCTACGCCACCGCCCTGTTGCCCCTGGTGGTGCTGCCGCTGGTGGGCGCCACCACGATGCGAGCCGCGGCCGCGCCCTACGCCCACGAGCTGATCTTCCTGTTCATGGGCGGGTTCCTCCTGGCTCTCGGGATGCAGCGCTGGGGCCTGCACCGCCGCATCGCCCTCGCGGCGCTCGGCCTCGCCGGCGATCGCCCGGGCCGCATCGTGGCCGCCTTCATGCTCGTGACCGCGGCCCTCAGCATGTGGGTCTCGAACACCGCCACGGCGGTGATGATGCTTCCGGTTGCCCTCAGCGTGGTCGACCGCGTGACGGCGAGCCAGAGCGAGACCGACGCGCGCAACTTCGGGCTCTGCCTGCTGCTCGGCATCGCCTACGGCGCCTCGATCGGCGGGCTCGCGACCCCGATCGGCACGCCGCCGAACCTCTTCCTGCTCTCCTTCGCGAAGGAGCACCTGGGCATCGAGGTCTCCTTCGTGCGCTGGATGGGCGTGGCGCTCCCGCTGGTGGTCGTCTTCCTGCCCGCCACCTGGCTCGTGCTGACGCGCATCTACCCGCCGGGCGCCGGGCCCATCGACGGCGGCATCGCCTCCGCGCGGCGAGAGCTGCGGGAGCTCGGGCCCCTTGGTCGTGGCGAGCGACTGGCCGGCGCGGTGTTCGGCCTGGCCTCGCTCCTGTGGCTCACGCGCCCGCTGCTCACGGGTCTCGAGATCGCGGGACGGTCGCCCTTCGCGGGGCTCACCGACAGCGGCATCGCCATGTTGGCGGCCGTCTCGCTGTTCGTACTGCCCGCGTCGCGGGACACGTCGGTCCTCGATTGGGACACGGCCCGCAGCCTCCCCTTCGGCATCCTGCTGCTCTTCGGCGGCGGACTCAGCCTGGCCGGCGCGATCCGCGTCAACGGAGTCGCCGAGCTGCTCGGGGCGCAGACGAGCGGACTCGCCGGCCTGCCCGCCCTCGGCATCGTGGTCGTCGTGGTGACGGGCGTGATCTTCCTGACCGAGCTCACCAGCAACACGGCGACCACGGCCACCCTGATCCCGATCCTCGCGGCGCTCGCTCCGGGGCTCGGGGTGCCCCCGATGCTGCTCGCGGTCCCTGCCGCCCTGGCCGCGACCTGCGCGTTCATGCTGCCCGTCGCCACGCCGCCCAACGCCGTCGTGTTCGGCTCGGGCCGCATCCGCATCCCCGAGATGAGTCGGGCCGGCCTGGCCGTGAACGCGATCGGCATCGTGCTGATCCCGCTCGCGACCTGGCTCGTCGCGATGCCGATGCTGCGGGCCGCCGGCTCCGGTGGCTAGCGCGCGGAGCGGCGCCGGCGCAGCGCAGCCACGAGCACGAGCAGCGGCGCCACCTCGAAGCCCAGACCGCAGGCGTCCGCGGAGTCCTCGCTCCCGTCGAGGTGCCAGATGCACTCGGGGTCGGCCCCGAAGTCGACGGCGCCATCGCCGTCGTTGTCGATCCCGTCGGCGCACTCGGGCACGGCCTCCGAGCCGTCGATCTGCATCAGATACGCCTCGATCAGCTGGATCTCGAGGGAGGAGAGCGCGACCCCCGTGTGGCTCGCGTCGCCGAGGACGTCGGCGATCGTCGCCGCCTGCCCGGCGTGCAGGTAGGGAGCCGTGAGCCACAGGCCGCGCAGTGTGGGCGTCTCGAAGCCGACGCCCGCGAGCGGCTGGCCGATGCCCTGGCCCGAGCCGGGGACCTCGGTGCCGACGTCGTGGCGAAGGCCGTCGGTCAGGTGCGGTCCGGCGTGGCAGCTCCCGCAGTCGTGCTGCGCGAAGAGGAAGCGGCCGAGCTCGCCCTCGGCGGTAAGCGCGCCGTCGGGCGCGCGGTAGGGGCTCCTGGGGAAGGAGTCGAGGCTCGTCACGTAGGCGGCGAGCTGGTCGAGCTCGAGGCTCAGGCCGGCCTTCGGCGCGCCGAGCGGATCCCGGGTCGCGTTCCAGTCGTTCGTGCCGAGGAAGCCGGCCCCGGAGAAGGCCAGCCGGATGTCGTTCTCGAAGTCCTGGATCTCGTCGAAGTTCGCCGTCCAGTGGACGTTCCCCTGGGCCGTTCCGCCGCGGCCGGTGAGCGCGATGGTGTTGCGCAGCCCCTCGCCCGCCTGGGTGAAGTCCCAGACCTGGCCGTCGCCGCCGCCGTCCAGATGGCAGCTGGCGCAGGAGATGTAGCCGTCCCGGCTCATGCGCGGATCCGAGGCGTCGTAGAAGATCTGCTTGCCGGCGAGCACGTCCGGGGCGAGCCGTTCGTTCGCCACCGTCGACACCTCGCCGAGCAGCGTGGGTGTGTTCGAGATCCCGGCGACGAGCGCCGCCGTGTCGTACACCGACACGCTGCGCGACATGAAGTTGTGCACGAAGAGCCGATCTCCCCCGGGCGACCAGGCGAGGCCCTGGGGCGCGCGCCCGGTCGGCGCCCCGCCGATGCGCTCGCGGGTGCGCGCGTCGAGCACCTCGACCAGGTTGCTGCCCTGCACGGCGACCACGAGGGCGTCGCCCAGGGGCGTCGTGGTCGCCGCCTGGGGAAGGTCGCGGTCGTTCAGATCGACCCGGGCGGAGGGGTCCTCCAGGCCCGAGACCAGGTCGATCTCGGAGAGGATCGGCCGCACCCGGCTCTCGAAGGTGAGCTCCTGGCCATCGCGATGGAGGCCGCGCGCGACGTTGTCCTTCTTGGAGGGCACCAGCAGGCGACGCCCGTCCGGCGTGATGCGTACCTGGCTCAGGTAGTTGGGGACGCCGCGGCCGCTCGACTCCGTATCGGGCCCCGGGTCGAAGCCGAGCACCAGCGTTTCGGAGACGGTGAAGCTCGCGAGATCGACCTCGAAGACCTCTCCCTGATCGGCCGGGGAGAGGAAGCGCGAGACGTAGGCGCGGCTCGAGTCCGCGGAGATGGCGAGGCCCCGCGGCCGGGGCCCCACCGCGAGCCGGCGGCCGAGCTGGCCCGCGAGCGTGAGCTCGACCAGCTCGCCGGTGGCGGCGAGCGTGACGAGCGCCCCGGCGCCATCGGGCCGGAACGCGATGCCGTAGGGGCGGCTTCCGCGAGGCAGGGAGTGGATCGCCAGCGGCGAGCCCGAGGGCGAGAGCACGTGGACCGTCGCGTCGTCCTGGCTCGCCACCCAGATCGAGCCGTCGGGGGCGATGGCCAGGGTACGGGGGTTCGCGCCGACCGGGACCTCGAAGGCGACGTCGGGCGTGTCGTCCGTCGCGGTCACCGTGTCGTTGTCCGGGTTCACGTTCCAGGCGAAGCGGCCGTCGTGGACGATGGGCGTGGCGCTCGTCGGTGAGAGCGTCGTGATCGGGTGATGGGCGATCTGCGTGGCGGCACAGCTCGAGCTTCCGCCGGGCCCGTCCACGCGCAGGACGACCGCGAAGCGGCCGGCCTCGGCGTAGGCGTGGGTGATGGCGGCCCCCCCGACCGTCTCGGCCGTCCCGTCGCCGAAGTCCCAGGTGAGGGTGAGCGGCTGGACGCCGCTGGTCACCGCACTCAGGTTCGCCTGCACACCGACCTCGACCGGGTTCGGCGGGTCGAGCACGCAGGTCGGGACCACGTCCGGCGTCGTCGTGAAGCGGCTCTGGAAATCGCCCCCGGCGTTGCCCGCCCAGTCGACGATGCCGTCGACCACCACCTCGTACTCGGTGTCCGGCAGCAGCGGCGCGTCGGGGGTGAAGTTCACGAGGCCGAACTGCACGCTGTACGTGCCCGGCAGAGCCTGGGAGTCGCCCACCCGGCGCACCGCGAAGCGCGCGGCGTCGAGGGAGTCGAGGTCGACGTGGTCGGAGAGGGAGAGCCCGACGCGCGTGGAGAGCGGCTGGCCGGTTGCGCCATCGGCGGGATGGACGAAGTGCACGTCGGGCCCGACGAGGTCCGGCGCCGTCTGGTGCACGTAGAGGCCCGAGCCCACGCCGTGGTCGTCGCCGCCGAACACCAGGTTCCCAACGACCTGACCGAAGTCCTCGTCGCGATTCACGATGCCGGTGCTGCCCGTCCCGAGCTGGGTGAGCTGTGCGATGTCCATCTTGGCGATCTGCTTCGAGAAGCCGCCGAGGAAGAAGCCGTCCTGGTAGGAGCCGTAGCCCCCCTTGTCGAGGCCCGAACCGGCGGACCCCACGAAGCTCATGCTTCCGTCGTGGCCCACGTCGTGGACGTGCAGCCGGCGGTCGGAGTCGCCGGACGTGAGGATCTGGCCGGCCGCGAAGATGTGGCTGTAGCCGGACATCCCGTCGAAGGAGTGGAGCAGGGTCGGCGACACCGGGTCGCCGATGTCCATGGTCACGAACTGACCGCCCTCGTTCTTCATCAGCACCAGGAGGTTCCCGATCGCGAACACCTGCCCCGGAGAGAGCCCGGCCGTCTCCGAGGGCGGCAGCCGGTTCACCAGGACCGGGTCGGCGGGGTCGCTCGCGTCGACCACGTAGAGGCCGCTCCCGGTGCCTGCGACGTAGAGCCAGGGCGCCTGCCAGAAGACCCACCAGTCGCCGGTGTAGTCGCCCTGCTGGATGTCCGGGAGGTCCAGATAGGAGAGGGCCTGGACGTCCATCGGGTCGGTCACGTCGAAGAGCAGGACGCCGTCGACCCCCTGGGCCGCCAGCACGTCGCGCCCTCCGACCCGGGCCAGGCTGAAGCCGTGGGGCTCGCGCAGGGCCTTGGTGAAGACCGTGTCGGACACGCTGGCCACGAAGGGGTTGCGGGGATCCGAGACGTCCCAGAACTCGATGGTGCCGATCGCCGAGATCCCGCCGCTGTCGAAGGACGTGATCACCATCAGGTAGCCGTTCACCATCACCACGTTGCCGTGGCCGACGGGAATCCCGGGCCCGCCCGGGCCGAGCGGCCGGAACGGCTCGCTCAGGATCACGCTGATCGGCTGGAACAGCTCGCTCGCGTCGTACTGCAGGTTGCCTAAGCCGGGGCCGTCGGCGGCGCGGGCCGGGGCGGGGGCGACCCCAGCCAGGAGCAGCAGGAGCGCGGCCAGGGAAGCCAGGTGTCGGGCATCGGGGAGCGGGAGCACGCCGGGATTGTCGGCCTCCCGGCGCGGCCGCGCAAAGCGGCGCTTGCCGGCGGTCAGCGCGCCGTTGGGGCCCCCCGCCAAAGCTTGTGGATCTCCATCACGACGACGATGGCGATGGCGTAGCTCGCGAGGGTCATCCACTCGCCGAGGCCGAGCGGGGCCAGGCCCAGCACGCGCTGGGTGAGCGGCAGGTGGAGCGCAGCGAGGTGGACGCCGAGAGCCGCCAGCGTGCCCACGAGGAGGATGGGATTGCGGGCCGGGGAGAGCCGGAAGAGCGAGATGCGCTCGGAGCGGCAGTTTCCGATGTGGAAGATCTCGAAGAGCACGAAGAGCTGGACCATCCGGTTGCGCGCCTCCTCGACGGGGACGCCCTGCTCCATCCAGGCGATCCAGGCGGCCAACCCGATGCCGCCGAACACGGCGCCGGCCAGCAGCGTGCGCTCGATCATCACGCGGTCGAAGATGCGCTCGCGGGGGGGCCGGGGCGGACGATCGAGGGTGCCGGGCTCGCCGGCCTCGAACGCGAGCGCCACGTCCTGGATCCCGTTGGTCACGAGGTTCAGCCAGAGCAGCTGGACGGCCGTGAGCGGCACGGGCAGGCCCAGGATGAGAGCGGAGGCCACCATCAGGACCTCGCCGGCCCCGGTCGAGATCAGCAGGTAGGTCACCTTGCGCACGTTGTCGTAGGCGATGCGGCCCTCCTCGACGCCGCCGACGATGCTCGAGAAGTCGTCGTCGGTGAGGATCAGCTCCGAGGCCTCTCGCGCGACGTCGGTTCCCGCGCGGCCCATGGCCACGCCGAGGTCGGCCTGTCGCAGGGCCGGCGCGTCGTTGACACCGTCGCCGGTCACGGCCACGAGCTCGCCCCTCGCCTGGAAGGCCCGAACGAAGCGAAGCTTGTCGGACGGCGTCGCACGCGCCACCACCGCACAGCCTTCCACCCGCGCCGCCAGCGCGTCGCCGTCGAGCGACTGGATCTCGCGGCCGGTCAGCACGGGGGAGCCCACGTCGGCGAGCCCGATGCGCTCGGCGATGGCCGCCGCCGTGGTCGCGTGGTCGCCGGTGACCATGGCGACGTGGATCCCCGCGTGCCGACACGCCGAGATCGCCTCGGGTACCGCCTCGCGCGGTGGATCGGTCATCGCCAGCAGGCCCAGGAAGACGAGCCCTTGTGGCTCCTGGAGTGCATGCCCCGGGCCCGGCACCACCGCATCTTCCGCGTCGGCCACGGCCAGCACGCGGTAGCCCTGCCGCATCAGGGCATCGATCTCGGGCTCGATGGACGCGGGGTCGAGCGCGCTCTCCCTCCCCGACGCATCGAGCTGCGCGGTGCACATCGAGAGCACCGACTCGGGAGCGCCCTTCGCGCAGACGAGCCCGCCGCTCCCGTCCCCCCGATGGAAGCTCGCCGCGTAGCGACGCTCGGGCTCGAAGGGAAGCGACGCGACGGGATCGTGGGCGGCGAGGAGCGGGACGGCATCGAGGCCCGCCTTCAGTCCCAAAGCGAGCAGCGCCACGTCCGTCGGATCACCCGACCATTCCCAGGATGCGCGGTCGTCCACGCGCCGCGAGAGCGTGGCCTCGTTCGCGAGGCAGCCGGCTCGCAGCAGGCGGTACAGGTTCGGGTGCTCGTCGTGGAGCACCGGGCGCCCGTCGACGAGGAGCTCGCCTTCGGGCTCGTAGCCGGAGCCGGTCACCTGACAACGGAGCCCGGGCAAGACGATGCGCTCCACCGTGAGCTCGTTGTGGGTGAGCGTCCCCGTCTTGTCCGTCGCGATCACGCCGCAGCTCCCGAGAGCCTCGACGGCCGGCAGGCGACGCACGACGACGTTGCGGTCGGTCATCCTCGAGACGGCCACCGCCAGGGCCACGGTGAGCGCGATGGGGAGCCCTTCGGGCACCGCCGAGACGGCGAGCGCGATCGCCCCGAGCAAGAGCTCCGCAAAGGGCTGCCCGCGCACGGCGCCGATCGCGACCAGCCCCGCCGCGACGCCGATCGCCGCCACACCGATCACCCGCGCGAACCGCTCCATGCGCCGCAGCAGCGGGGGCGGCTCGGCCTCGATCTCCGCCAGGCTCTCCGCGATGCTGCCGACCTCGGTCTGCCGACCCGTCGCCACCACCAGCCCGAAGCCGCGCCCCGAGGCCACCATGCACCCCGCGAAGAGCATGTTCGCCCGGTCGGCCAGCTCGACCCCCGCCGAGAGCTCCCGGCTCTCGTCCTTGTCCACGGGAACCGACTCGCCGGTGAGCAGCGACTCGTCGACGCGCAGGGCCTGGGCCGACACCAGGCGCACGTCGGCCGTGATCCGCGCCCCCGACTCCACCGCCAGCAGGTCGCCGGGCACCACCTCCTCGCCGTCGACGTCGAGCATGCGCCCACCCCGCCGCACCCGGGCCCGCGTGCGGATCAGCTGGTGGAGCGCCTGCACGGCGCGTTCGGCGCGGAACTCGTTGGCGAACCCGATGGCCGCGTTCAAGAGCAGCACTGCCGCGATGAAGCCCGCGTCCGTGAGCTCCCCCAGCGCCATGGCGATGCCCGCCGCCGCCAGCAACACGTAGATCAGCGGGCTCTTGAACTGGCGCAGCGCGATCCGCAGCGCCGACGGCGGCCGCGGAGGCTCCAGGCGGTTCGGGCCGAAGCGCGCGAGCCGGGCCTCGGCTTCGGCGTCGCTGAGCCCCGTGAGCGGCACGCCGAGCGTGGCCGCCACGTCCTCGGGCGGGCCGGCGTGCCAAGGCGGCGCTTCTCCGGCCCCTCCGCCGGACGAACCCATGCCTTCGTCAGAGCGCACCCAAAACCATCCCTTCGGTGTCGCCCCTCGACGAGAAGATACCGGCGGTCGCGAGAGTCTGCCCTTGCGAGCCCGAACGCGCCACGCCGCCATCGATCGCGCGTGCGGGATGCGCGAACCCTCCGTGAGTGGGCTCGTCCGATCCCGGGCTCACGAGCCTCCTAGGGACAGCTGCCGATGAGGCCCGTGTTGTTGCGGCAGCTGTTGCCGCCGCGATCCGCTCCGCCGGCGACCGTACCACTGTCGTTGTCGTACATGACGTTGTCCCGGTAGACGGCGTCCGGAGCGGAGGTGTCGACGAGGTTCAGTCCGATGCCGACGTTCTCGCCCACGCTGTTTCCGACGATGTCGGAGCGCCCGCCGAGCTGCGCGTCGATGCCGTCTCCGCCGTTCTCGAAGACGCTGTTGCCTTCGATCCTGGAGGGGGAGCGAACGACGACCCCAGGCCCGCCATTGTTCCTGACGTCGTTGCCCGAGATCAGTCCCGAACGCACGTTGATCCCGTCTCCACCATTGGCGCGCACCACGTTGCCCCGGACCAGCGCGCTTCCGACGCCGAGAATTCCCGCGCCGACGTTCTGGGTCACGACGTTGTCGGTCACGCTCCCGCCGTCCGCCGTCCCGATTCCGGCGCCGTTGCCGCTCACGACGTTGTTCGTGACGCGCGTCCCGAGGCCGCCCACCGTGATTCCGAAGCCGCCGTTGTCGACCGCATGGCACCCGGTGATCAGCGACCCCTGTTGCCCCGCAATCCCGGTCCCCGCGTTGTCCAGGGACCGCAGGCTCCGGGCGACCCCCCGGGTCCCGAGCAGGATGCCACTGCCAGGGAAGCCGACGACGCTGCCGTCCCTGACCTCGACGTTCTCCTGGAGAATCGCTTCGATCCCCGACCCGGTTCCGCCCACGGGACAAGCCGTCGAGCAGCTTCCCACGGTGAATCCGCCGAGGTCGAGAACCACGTTCGAGGCATCGATCTCGATCGCGTTCACCAGCGTGTTCACGTTCTGGAGATCACCGGTGAGCCGATAGCTGCCGGACGCGGTGAGCACCACCGGGTACCCGGGATCGTCCCCCTCGACGCAACCGGTCTGGACGGCGCACGTCTGGTTGATCTCGACGACGCCCTCCGCGCCGAGAGCGGGACTGGAGAGAGCGAGTAGGGCCAGGAGGAGCAGGCGTCGCAGCACGGGGGGCCTCGGTCAAAGCCTCACCCCGCCGGCAATCCTACCAGAGTCGGTCGCCTGCCTGTCTGGCCTCGCCTCCCCCCGGAATCAGGGCTCGGTGTAGCCCGGTCCCGGCGGCCCGCCCAGCGACGGTCGGAAGACGGCGAAGAAGTCGCTCGGTCCGACCACGCCGTCGCCGTCCAGATCCGCCTCGGCGCAATCCGGAGACGCCGACAGGGACACGCCCAGGCACGGACGGAGCACGCTGAAGAAGTCCGTGGGGGCTACGAGTCCGTCTTCGTCGAGGTCTCCGTCGCAGCGATCGCCGTAGTGCTGGACGCCGGGCAGCGACGCGTCGTCGTCGAAGGGGGCATTGAAGTCCTCCTGCCCGGGGTTGGCGACGTCCCGACAATTGTCGCACGCGTCACCCACTTCATCCTCATCGCCGTCGTCCTGGTCGTCGTTCGAGATCGTCGGGCAGTTGTCCAGATCGTCGGGCACACCGTCCCCGTCGGCGTCCGGCGGCACCTCGAGCCGGATCGTCACGCGATCCGGCGCGCTGGCCACCCGGCCGTCGTGCACTACCAGGTCGAACTCGTAGTCACCGGGAAGGTCGGCCACGACCTGGACGTCGGGCGAGAAGAGGTCGGTGGTCTGCACCTGGCTTCCCGCGACGGCCGCCACCAGCGACCAGCTGAAGGCCAGCGGGTCTCCGTCTGCGTCCTGGGAGCCGCTTCCGTCGATCAGCACGGGCTGCCCCGGCTCGGCCAGCTGGTCGGGGCCGGCATCCGCGACGGGCTGGTAGCTCGGACGCGGCAACACCTCCACCACCGCGGCATCGAGACCTCCGAGGCCATCCGAGTCGATCGCCAGCAGCTGGATCTCGTGCACGCCCACGGAGAGGGACGACACGTCCAGCCGGCGTCCCACGCCGAGCGGCCCGTCCACGTTCGAGCTCCACTGGAGGGACGCGTCCGGCAGGGGGCCGTCCTCCAGGTCGCTGGCGTTGCCCACGAGTGCGATCCAGTCGCCTTCGACGAACGTCGGGAACCCGGCGATGGGCTCGGGCGGGCTCGAGATCCACGCCAGCGGCGGCTTGCTCGCGACCTCGAAGCCCTCGGACTCGGCCGCGGCACCGTGGAAGCCCTCGCTCGCCAGCACGCGAACCCGCAGGCCGACACCGCCCGCCATGGTCGCGGCTTCCACCACCAGCTCGGGTTCCTCGAGGTCCCAGGCCTGGGTGGTCCAGGTCGCCCCCCCGTCGGTGCTGTACTGGACGGCATACACCAGCGGGTCCCCGTCGCTGTCGAAGGCGTCCCAGGCGATCGTCTCCGGGCCACTGGCGCCCCACTGGGTGAGGGCGTTCGGTGTCTCCACCTGCACGCTCACCTGGCTTCCGTCCGCGACCCATTCGTCGAGGAGCGTGTCGCCGTGCAGCAGGGCGACGCTGGACACCTCGGCGGGGACGGGGAGCGGGACGGGCAGGGCCGCGAAGAACCCGTAGGTCGGAGGGAACGACTCCGCCGGGTCGGCATCGGGCAACGGATCGAAGAAGTGCTCCGCCAGCGGCACGCCCGCTCCATCGCGAAGCTCGACGCGGTACTCGCCGCTCGTGGGCTCGGTGAGCGCGTTCTCGACGGGAACGGTGTAGATCGGCGCGAGCGTGCCGGCGACGGGGTTCCCGCCTTCGATCACGATGCTGCCCCGCACCCAGAGGGCGCCGTTGGTCGGCTCGGGGAAGGCCGCCGGGGCGGCGACAGGATCGGAGCTGAACGCTCCGAACAGCGCGGCACGGAACACGGCGAAGAGCTGCGCCCACGTGTAGGGCGAGATCCAGAGCTCGGTGTGGGTCGCACTGGCATCGCCGTAGGACATGAAGTCGTGGGCGTGGTTCGTCACGCCCGTGGTGTCCCCGGGGTCGACGTAGTCGAGAGCCGGGCTCGAGCCCGCCGCGAGATGGCGCAGCCCCGGGTCGCAGATGCCGCCATGGGCGCAGGGGAACTGGCTGGGCGCCGGAAGGCAGCCCTCGCCCTCGCCGTGATCGCAGCTGTGGTGCGGAAGGCGGAACGCGTGGCCCACCTCGTGGGCGACGAGCCCCTGATCCTCGCGAGGCTGTGACGGGTCGTACTTCGAGATGGCGCACCCGGCGCCGGGCCGCCCGTAGCCCGCGATCGAGCCCGTCGGTGTCGGGACGAGGCCGTAGTAGACGAAGGGCTCGTCCGGCAGGAAGAGCGGCGGGCAGCCGAAGCACGGGAACACGTCGGCGACCACCAGGTCGCAGACGTCGTTGATGAAGTCCTTCATCTGACCGGACGACATCGGGGCACCGGGCAGGCCGAAGTTGCCGTCCACGGTGAGGACGTTGGTCGAGCGGAGGTGGATGTCGATGTCGGTCTCGGCCAGGGGGTAGGTCTGCACGAAGTCCGACGTCAGGTCGTTGAAGATCGTCTGGGCCGTCGATGCCGCCAGGGCATCGCAGGTGGAGGCGCCGGAGCTGCGGCGCACGCACGCGCGGATCGGGTAGACGTTCAGAGGCGCCACCTCGCGGAACCACTCGCCAGCCGCCACCATGGAGTTGGCGCCATCGTCACAGCCGGCGCACTCGTGCAGGGGCGACAGCACGAAGACGTTGGCGGTGAGGAAGAGCGGCTCGTCCGTCTTCTCGATCCACGCCGAGGGCAGCTGGAAGTTGAAGCTGCGGTCGAGCTGTGCGCGCTGGGCATCGAGGTCGGTGGCGAGCGTCGGGTCGACCACGACCGGGCCGGCCGTGAGCTGCAGCGGGCCGGGGCAGTCCGCGAAGGTGACGTTGCGGCAGCGCAGCGTGGCCCAGGCCTGGACGGGAGTCATGGTCCCTTCGGCGGCCGGGAACACGCGCACCACGGTCCGCTTGCCCGCCACGACTTCGGCGGCCCCCGGCGCGCGGAAGATCTCGGGCACGTTGACCCGCCGCGAGAGCGAGCTCTGCCGCACGAAGGGCTGGGTGGCCTGCACGACCTCCATGCCCCGCACCCAGACGTTGAGCGTTGGCGGCGGCGGCGTGGTGAGGGTGACGAGCCGGTCGGCCTGGGCGGTGAGCCCGGCGTAGTTCCAGGCACGCACCCGGAGCCGGGCGGACATCGCCGGCAGGAAGGTCTGGAAGCCCTGGCTCACGCTCGTGCCCAACGGGCAGGGGGGCGCGCCTGCGGCGCCGCACACGTCGAAGGCCGTGAGCTCGTTCAAGCTGCCGTCGAGCACCGAGGCGCGGACCCTTGCGATCCCGCTGTCGGCGTCCGTGGCCGTGAACGACAGCTGCGTCCAGGCGAAGACCGACGCGCCGTCGGTCGCCGGGACGTCGATCGCGACCCCGGGAGGAGTGGTATCGCCGCCACAGGGCGGGCCCACGCTGTCGTAGGTGAGGTCGTCGATCCACTCGAAGGTGCGCTGCCCCGCCTGGGGGCCCAGGAACTCGATCTCGATGCTGCGGATGTTGGTGACCCCCGCGTTGAACGAGACGTCCTGGGTGATCGAGCTCGGGCCGGATCCCAGGCTCACCAGCGATTGTCCGAGGAAGGTCACGGGCCCCGGAGTCACCGACGAGTAGGCACGAAGGTGAGCGGTCACGGCGAAGCCGTGGGACTGGTCGAGGCCGGCCTTGAAGGAGACCGTGGCCTGCGGCGTCGTGAACGCGATCCGCAGCAGCCGGTTCTCGTCGAACTCGACGCCGAAGTCGTTGCTGAGCGCACGCGTGGGGCTCGACGTGCTCGTCGTCGGCGTCACGATCACGGCCTGGTCGATGAACTCGATGCCCCGGTTGCTCGCGCCGCTGTTGCAGTACTGGGTCAGCAGCGGCGTGCCGACTCCTGCGACGCCTTCTTCGAAGTCGACGACGACGGATCGGGCTTCGGATGTCGGCAGCACGACACCCAGACAGGCGGCGAGCGACGCGATGAGCAGCGAGCGGCGGCGATACGCGAGCATCGAGCGATCTCCCGGTTCTGACGACGGAGCGTCCTCATGAACCGGTTTGCACGCCGCATGCCAATACCCCGTGTCGACCGAGCTTGGGGCACGGCACCGCGGCGTTCTGACCAGGTGGGGCAAGCCTCCGCCGATCCCTCCGTCCTGGTTCCTTTCCACTCCGCGCGGAGGAAGGGAACACGCCTTGCAGTCCAACGGGCCAGAGGAGCGCGACGGGCGAAGCCGAGGAGGCCTGAGATGCGAGCGGGGCGAAGTGACACGCGGAATCGATCGACCTGGGGCGCCGTGGCGCTCTTCTGGATGGCATGCCTCGCCCCGAGCCTCCCGTTCGTAGGGGCCCACGCCGCGGTGGGCGACCTCGTCGGAAGTGCGGCGCTCCCCCTCCCCGGAGAGGACGTGGGCATCGCCTTCGACGGCCACCGGCTCTACTACAACGACGCGCCCGGGACGAACCGTCTGATCAGCTTCGAGATCAGCGACCCGGTCGGCACCCGCCGGGTCGTCACGGCGACCCAGGGCGGCGACCTGCCCATGGATCTCGACGCCATGAGCTACGACGCCACCCGCGACGTGCTCTGGGCCGTGCGCCACGGGACCCAGCAGATCTACCGGGTCGACAAGAACACCGGCTTCGGCACGTTCGTCTTCGATGCCACCGGGCTCTGCAAGCGATGCTCCGGCAGCTTCAAGGACGGTCTCGCCTTCGATGCCGGCGACCCGGCGATTCCCGAAGACGACGCCCTGTGGTGGAGCTACGACGTCGACTTCGAGGTGTACAGGCTCACCCTGAGCGGTGGAGTCATCGAGAGCTTCGACGTGCGCGGCCCGGACGCGACGTCGGGGACGAACGACGACATCCACCCCACGCTCAGCGAGTGCGGCAACAGCGGCATCGCCGTCGGCGGCCAGCATCTCTACCTCGGCACCAATGGCTGCGACTCGATCGTACGCGTGGACAAGGCGTCGAAGGCGTTCGTCGACGTGCTCGCGAGGCCGGGGAGCCGGCCCGAGGACCTGGCCTGCGACCCCATCACGTTCTCGCCGAAGGAGGTGATGTGGGTGCGGCAGCTCGAGTCCGACGTCGAGGTCCTCGCCTACGAGATCGAGCCGCAGACCTGCGGCTTCGGTGGCGTCGAGGACGAGGTCGACCACTTCCCGCGCTCACGGGCGATCGTCGGGCTCCTGGCGCCGGACGGTTCGCTCGAGACCATCCAGATGAGCGGGCCCACCACCGTGGTGGTCGAGGTGAACGACGTCTCCGACACCGACCAGGACGGCCTCGAGCAGGTTCGCACCGAGATGGTGCAGCTCGAGCTGCGCGGTACCAGCGCGCGCTTCGGGCCGATGGTCCTGAGGCTCCGGGACCCGCAGAGCACGCCCTTCCCGCCGGCGCTCGGCGAGATCGAGGAGACCGAGAACCGGACCCGAGGCACCCTCGACCTGCCGCCCTTCGCGCCCGTCGGCAGCGCCGACTCCTTCTTCGACGTCTTCTTCGAGATCGAGATCGAGTCGAACGGAATCGTGCTCCACAACGAGCAGCCTGCGCGGATGGGTGGGCGGATCACCCACAAGCCCCCGGCGCCGGGTGAGGGCTACGAGAAGCCCCAGGGCCCGATCCCGCTCCTCGACGAGAACGGCAACCCCACCGGCTTCCTGATCGCAGAGGCGCGGCACGTGCCCGAGCCCTTCGAGGTCGACCACTTCCCCGACTCCCATGCCGGAGTCGAGCTGATCTTCCCGACCGGCGAGACGGCCTTCGCCCAGCTCGTCGGACCCACCACCGTCGAGGTGGATCTGGCCGCGTTGGCCGACACCGACGCGAACGGTCGGGAGCAGGTTCCCACCGAGATCGTCGCCATGGAGCTGCGCGGCGACCTCCCGGGGTTCGGCGAGATCGTCCTGCGTCGTTCTCCCAGCCGTGCCTCACGGGGCGAGATCGAGGAGTCGCTCGACACCGAGCCGGGTCGCCTCGACCTGCCCCCCTTCGCGCCGGGCGGAACGGCGGACTCGTTCTTCGACGTCTTCTTCGAGATCGAGCTGCCGGGGGTCGGCCTGCTCCTGCACAACCAGGACCCGAAACGCCTGCAGACGCGCATTACCCACAAGCCTCCGGCCGGCGGAGAGGCCTACGAAGGAGTCGACCGCATCGAGCTGTTCGATCGCAATGGCCAGCCCACGGGCATCTTCGTCGGAGCGGGCCGCCACATGCCGGACCCGATCGAGGTGGACGTCTTCCCCTCCTCCATCGGAGTGGCCGAGGTGAGCTGTCCCGGATTCACGGAGATCATTCCGGTCTCCGGCCCGACCACCGTCGAGGTGGACCTGGGAGCCATCGCCGACCCCGACGGCAACGGGCGCGAGCAGGTGCCGACGGAGATCGTGGACTTGAGCTTGACCGGCTTCGGCCCGACCGTCGGCGCCGTGACGATCCGCCAGTCGCCCGTACGCCCCTCGCTCGGCGAGATCGAGGAGACGACGAACACGCAGCTTGGGAGGCTCGACCTCCCGCCCTTCGCTCCCGCCGGAACCGCGGACTCGTACTTCGACCTGTTCCTCGAGATCGACGTGCTCGGCCAGACCTGGCACAACGAGGATCCGAAGCGCCTCTCGTCGCTCATCACCCACAAGCCTCCGAGCGAGATCACGTCCTACGAGGGTGTCGAGGACATCGAGCTCTTCGACGAGGCCGGGGGCCCGACGGGCTGCGTGCTCGGCGCTGCACGGCACAAGCCGGCGTGCAGCGGAGCGGCGGACGAGGACCAGGACGGCGTGCCCGACTCGTGCGACAACTGCACGCTCGTCCCCAATCCGGACCAGGCCGACATCAACGCCAGCGAGGACGACGACAGCTCGATCCCGGGCATCCAACACTACGGCGACGCCTGCGACGTGGACCTCGACGACGACGGCATCGTCGCACCCTCGGACTTCTTCGCCGTGTTCCGCCCCTGCATCCGCGCAGACCTGGCCACGAGGCCCGAGTGCATCCTGGCCGATCTCGACGGAGACGGGATCGTCGCACCCTCGGACTTCTTCGGGAGACTGCGCCCGGCATTCGGCACGGCGCCGGGGCCGGGGGTCAGCGAGTAGGTGCGGCCGCCCGCCCACGAGGCGGAAGCTCGGGCAGGCGAGATCTTCGATGACCCATCGCTACGCTCCACCCTCCCATGGAAGCCAAGACCCCGACCCCCCAGGACATCTCCGCCAACCTCGCCACCCGCGTCGTCGGCCAGGACGAAGCCGTCAGCGAGATCTCGATCGCGCTGGCCAAGAAGCTCGGTCAGCTTCCCGTCGGCAACGTGCTGATGATCGGGGCCTCGGGGACCGGAAAGACCACGCTGATGCGTGCGGTCGAGGCGTACGTCGAAGAGGCGACTCCCTCGGACGCGCTGCGCCCCATCGTGGTGCGGGTCCACGCCAAGGTGCTGGGCGAAGAGGCCGAGCAGGGGCGCCCCGGTGAGGCCTTGTTGCTGCGCCTGCTGGAACGCGCGCGGGACGTCCTCGGCGCCACCACCGACCCCGACACCCTCCTCGAGCACGCGCGCCGTGGCCTGGTGTTCGTGGACGAGATCGACAAGATCCGCGGCCAGCTCGGCGAGGAGGTCCACACTGCCGGCATTCGGGCCCAGGAGGCCCTGCTGACGGTGATGGAGAACGAGGCGATTCCCTTCACGCTGCCGGCGTGGGCCGGCGGCGAGACCCGGCAGGTCGACGTCAGCGGCCTGCTCTTCATCTGCGCGGGGGCCTTCGAAGGTCTCTACGACGCCGTGCTCGACCGCATCACCGTGGGCAAGGACAAGGGCTCGCTCACGCCGGTCTCCGTGATGGAGGACGGCAACCTGGTGCAGCGCATGGAGTTCACCCTGCGCGACTGGCTGCGCCACGAGGACCTGTTCGACTACGGCATGGGCCCGCAGTTCCTGGCGCGCTTCGACGCGGTGGTCCTGCTCAACGACCTGGACATCGAGGTCCTGGAGCGGGTCCTAAAGGAGGCGCCGGACTCGGGGCTGCAGCAGTCGATCGCGTACTTCGAGAGCCGCGGATTCCGGCTCGAGCTCTCCGAGGCCGCCATCCGGCGGATCGCCGTGGTCGCCTCGCGCACGCCGCGCCTGGGCGCGCGCGCCTTGCGCGAGGTGTTCCGGCGCGTGGTGCGCGACTACGAGTTCGAGCCCGAGCGCTTCGCCGACGAAGCGCACACCATCCGGATCGACGAGCCCGAGGTCAACGCCGCTCTGAGCTGACGTCCTTCGTGCCGCCCTACCCCGCCGTCCACTCGCACGGCATGTGCTTGATGCCGTTGATGAACATGCTGGCCAGGCGGTCGGGCTCGCCGGTGACCTGGAGGTCGGGCAGGCGCTCGAAGATCTCGCGGAACATCACGGTGATCTCGCGGCGGGCCAGGTGGGCGCCCAGGCAGTGGTGGGGGCCGGGGCCACCGAAGCCCACGTGCTCGTTCGGCGTGCGGCACACGTCGAAGCGCTCGGGGTGGTCGAAGGCGTCTTCGTCGCGGTTTCCCGAGTTGTAGAAGAGGACGACCTTCTGGCCGGCCTCGATCTTCTGGCCGCGGATCTCGGTGTCCTCGGTGGCGGTGCGGCGGAAGTGGATCACGGGCGTGGCCCAGCGGACGATCTCCTCGACCGCCGTCGGAGCCACGGCGTCGAAGTCGTTCTGCCAGATGGCGCGCTGCTCGGGGTGGTCGCACAGGGCCTTCATGCCGTGGCTGATGGCGTTGCGCGTCGTCTCGTTGCCGGCCACGGCCAGCAGCACGAAGAAGGAGCCGAGCTCCTGGTCCGTGAGCTGGTCGCCGTCGAGCTCGGCGTTCACCAGATCGGATGTCAGGTCGCCCGTCGGATCGCCGCGGCGCTTGCGGCCGAGGTCCTGGAGCAGCTTCGAGAGCTCGGCGCCGGACTGGAGGAGCTTGGGGATGATCATGGCGGGATCGTCCACGTACTCCGGATCGCCGGCGCCCAGGATGATGTTCGTCTGGTCGAAGACGAACTGATGCTCGCTCTCCGGGATGCCCATCATGTTGCAGATGATCCAGAGCGGGAGCCGAGCCGCGATGTCGGTCACGAAGTCGCACTCGCCCTTGTCGATCACGTCGTCGACGATGCGGCGGGCCACCTGCTGGACGTCCTCCTCGTAGGCGGCGATCATCCGCGGCGTGAAGCCCCGCGAGACGATGCGGCGCATGCGGCCGTGCTTCGGGTCGTCCATGTTGATCATGGAGCCGAAGAACTCGTCGAACATCGGCGGCTGGTCGGGAATCTGGGTGCCCTTGCCGGAGCAGAAGATCTGGGGGTTGCGGCTCGCGTGCAGGATGTCCGCGTGCTTGGTGAGCGCGAAGTAGCCGGGCCCCACGGGCAGGGGTGAGAACTCGAACTGCCACTCCTCGAAGAAGCCCACCGGCCGGTCGCGTCGCAGGGCCGCGAAGGCGGCCTCGCGCTCCGCGACGGGAGCGACCCAGAACTCGGGGTGCGAGAGGTTCACCTCTTCGGCGTTCATGATCCGTTGGCCTCCTGGCTCTCGAGCAGCGCCGCGCGACGGGTGAGCACGTAGGCGCGGATCGCCTCCACGTCGTCCGGCCCGATGAAGGGCGAGAAGTTCGGCATCCCGTTGGGCAGCTTGGCGCCCTCGAGCAGGATCGCGGGATAGATGTCGTAGATCGCCGCCGCGGACTTGCGCAGATCGGGGAGCACGCCGCCGCTCACGACGCCCGGGCCGTGGCAGGTGCCGCACCAGCGGTGGAACGCGTGGTTGCCGCGCAGCACCAGATCGGCATCGAACTCCGCGGGGATCGCCGCCAGCTCGCGCTCCTGGGCCTCGTGCACCGGGAGCTTGGCCGTGCCGCCGAGCTTGAAGACGAGGAGCCGGCCGTGGTTGGTGTCCTGGGTGACGCCCGCCTTGGCCGCGGCGTCGCCGGCGGCGAGGGCGTACGCCCCGCCCCACCCCGCCATCACGGCCACGTACTGCTCGCCGTCCAGCTCGTAGGTCACCGGGGCCGCGATCACGCCCGTCCCCGAGGACGTCTCGAAGAGCGGCTCGCCGTCGCTCGCGCGATACGCCACGAAGGTGCCGTGGGCGGTGCCCTGGAACACGAGGTTGCCCGCCGTGGTGAGCGTCCCGCCGTTCCATGGCCCGGTGTACTGCGCCCGCCACACCTCCTTCTGCGCCACGGGATCCCAGGCCAGCAGGTGCCCCGACACGTACTCGCGCGGGAACTCGTCGGCGACGGTGAAGTCGATCCCCAGGTTCCAGGCGCCCGGCGTGTACTCGTAGGCCGGGTCCTTCTTGAAGAAGTAGGGGACCTCCTGGGTCGGGATGTAGACCAGGCCCGTGTCGGGGTTGAAGGACATCGAGTGCCAGTTGTGGGCGCCGTGGGGCGAGGGCTTGATGGTGACGGTCTCGCCCGAGGCGTAGTTCGTGTCCTCCCCGAGCACCGGCCGCCCCGTCTCCATGTCGATGTGGGTGGCCCAGGTGACCTCGGCGAAGGGCTCGGCCGAGAGCAGCTCGCCGGTCTCGCGGTCGAGCACGTAGAAGAAGCCGTTCTTCGGCGCGTGCATCAGCACCTTGCGCTCCACGCCGTCGATCTCGAGCTCGCCGAGCACGATGTCCTGGGTGGCGGTGTAGTCCCAGGTGTCGCCCGGCGTCTCCTGGTAGTGCCAGACCAGGCGCCCGGTATCCGGGCGCAGGGCCAGGATCGAGGAGACGTAGAGGTTGTCGCCGCCCTCGGGGCTCCGGATGTGCTTGCTCCAGGGCGAGCCGTTGCCCGTCCCCACGTAGACGAGATCGAGCTCCGGGTCGTAGGAGATGGCGTTCCAGGCGGTGCCGCCGCCTCCGGCCGTCCACCACTCTCCCGTCCACGTCTCGGCCGCGGCCTCGAGCTCCGGATGCTCGAAGGGCTGGCTCGGATCGCCGGGCACGGTGTAGAAGCGCCAGACGAGCTCGCCGTCCTCGGCGTCGTAGGCCGAGACGTAGCCGCGCACGCCGAACTCCGCGCCGCCGTTCCCGATCAGCACCTTCCCCTTCACCACCCGGGGCGCCATGGTGATCGAGTAGGGCTTGGTCTGGTCGACCGTGACCTTCGACCACACCACTTCGCCCGTCTTGGCGTCGAGGGCCTGGAGCCGCCCGTCGAGGGTGCCGGCGTAGATGCGGCCCTTGTAGATGGCCACGCCGCGGTTCACGACGTCGCAGCAGACCTTGCCGCCCATCTCGCGGGGCACCACGGGATCGTGGCGCCAGATCTCCTTGCCCGTGCGCGCGTCGATCGCGTACACGACGCTCCAGGTGCCGGTCGTGTAGATCACGCCGTCGACGACGATGGGCGTGGCCTCGAGGCCGCGCTTCGTGCCGGTCTCGAAGCTCCAGGCCAGCCCGAGCTGGCCGACGTTGGCGTCGGTGATCCGGGTGAGCGGGCTGTAGCGCTGCTCGGAGTAGGTGCGCCCGTAGCTGAGCCAGGTGCCGGGCTCCTCTCCCGCGCCCACCAGCCGTGCATCGTCCACCGTGGCACCCGGCACGGCGGCGGCCGACGCCTGCTCGGCCGAAGCTTCCGCGGCCGGGGCCTCCACCGCCGGTGCGGGATCCGGCGAGCTCGCCGTGGGCGGCTCTGCCGCCCGCCCGCAGGCGAAGGGGGTGAGCAGGAGGGCGGACGCGAGGAGGGGAGCCATGCGCATCATTGGACCTCGATGGAAGCGACGTCACTGAAGAGCACTCGGCCCGAGCCGCCGGTGTAGCCGCCCAGGATGCTCTTGCCGCGGATCGGATCCTCCGTGTAGCCGAGAGGCGTGCCCTTCTCGGTGCCGTACCACAGAACCGCAGCCAGGGGCACGGTACCGCCGGATGCCGGCGCCCGCAGGGTGAAGGTCACGGTCGCGGCACCCCACTCCTGCTTCGAGGCGTCCGAGGCCACCGACACGTTCACGTAGGAGAGGTTGCGCCCACTCGCCTCCGGCCGGCGGTGGAGCCAGTCGGTCTGGGCGGCGCCGTCGGCACCGACGATGGAGGGCTCACCGACCACGGCCCAGCCGGCCGAGGCCGCGGGCCGCGCCTGCCAGCGATGCGCCGCGTCGACCAGGCCGACGCCCACGACCGGACCGGAGCCGCCGGTGACCTTCACGGTCGCCGTGAAGGTCTCGCCGGCCTTCACGCTGCCGGGCGCCTCCATCGTGACGGTGGTGGCGGCGTCGAGGGCGCGGATGTGGTCCGCCAGGGTCTTGCGGTCGGCCTCCGAGAGCTTCTCGTAGCCCTTCGAGCCCGCCTCGACGACGGCGAGGTGCTTGTTCTCCACCAGCTGCTTGGTCGCCATGTCGCCCGGCGCGCCGGCCAGGACCTCGACGCTGCGCGACGAGTGGCAGCCGGCGCAGAAGGGGGCGGCGTCGGTCTGGAAGCCGGGCGTGCCACCGGGATAGGCGAGCGCCGCGGCGGGCAGGAGCGAGACGAGGGCCAGGGCGACGGAGCGGAACATCATGCGGGAACCTCCATGGATGCGGCAGCGAGCGCGCTCACTGCAGCGCCTCCTCGAACTCCGGGTGGCAGCGCGCACACTGCGTGCGCACGGGACCCGGGACGACGTAGTAGTGGCTGGCGAGTGCTTCCGTGTCGTGGCTGAGATGGCACTCGACGCAGTCGACGCCGAGCTCGGCGTTGTGCTCGGCGATCTCGTGGAACAAGGGGTCGGCGCCTTCGGGCGCGGTGGCGGTGTAGGTGGCGTGGCACTGCGTGCAGTCCTGGTCCCAGAGCGGCCAGTGCATCTGGTCGGGCTCGTCGAAGCGGCCCACCACGTACCAGAAGGCGTCCTTGGCGGAGAGCGCCTTCACCCGGGCCCGGCCCACGAGGCCGACGCCACCGTGACAGTCGATGCAGCGGAAGGCGCCGTCCGCGGCGGCCTCGTTCCCGGCGACGGCGTGGGCGGCCACCAGCGACACGGCCGGGCGCCCGCGGAAGTCGGCGAGCTTGTGCTCGTGGAGCGGCGTCTCCGCGGTCAGATGGCAGGAGACGCAGAACTCGTCGTCCTGCTCGAGGTGGTCGGTGACGAACCATCCCGTCGGCGCGGCGATCACCGCGCCGAGGAGTCCGAGGGCGATCACCAGGCGTCTGCGTCCGGGATCCACCGGCACTCGGCGATGTTCGCATGGCCGGGCGGGCGCCGGTAGGGTTGGGTGCGCGGCGGCACGCACGATTTCGGCCGCTCACGGAGGCCAGCATGGCGACGAGCGGGAATCGCTCCTTCTGGGGATGGGGCAACGAGGGAGCCGGCCCCGACGCTTCCCAGATCGAGGGCATCCAGAAGACGCTGGAGTCACGCTTCGCGATCTCGCTCGAGCGGAAGGCCGCACCCCGGGTCGAAGACCTCTCGCTGCGAGCGCCCCGCGTTCAGCCACCGGGCTCCCTGGCCCCACTGTGCAGCGAGGCCCCAGGCGATCGGGCGGGCCACCACTACGGCAAGTCGTACCGCGACGTGGTGCGCGGCTTCCACGGAGAGTTTCCGAGCCCGCCGGACCACGTCGCGCGGCCGACGAGCGAGGCCGACGTCGTGGCCCTGCTCGACTGGTGCGCCGACGCCCGCATCGCCGCCATCCCCTACGGCGGCGGCTCGAGCGTGGTGGGCGGCGTCGAGACCGCCCCTCAGGGCGACTGGCAGGGCGTGATCAGCCTCGACCTCGGCGAGCTCTCCCGGGTGCTCGAGATCGACCGCACCTCGCGGGCCGCGCGCATCCAGGCGGGCATCTTCGGGCCCGCCCTCGAGGATGCGCTGCGCCCGCACGGACTCACCCTGCGGCACTTCCCCCAGTCGTTCGAGTTCTCGACCCTCGGCGGCTGGATCGCCACGCGCGGGGGCGGCCACTACGCGACGCTCTACACCCACATCGACGACTTCGTCGAGTCGCTGCGCGTCGTCACGCCGACCGGCCCGATCGAGTCGCGCCGGCTCCCGGGCTCCGGAGCCGGGCCGAGCCCGGACCGGCTCTTCATCGGCTCCGAGGGAATCCTCGGCGTGATCACCGAGGCCTGGATGCGGCTGCAGGACCGCCCGACCTTCCGGGCCGGCACGTCGGTCCGCTTCGTCGGGGACGACGGCTTCTTCCGCGGCGCCGAGGCGATCCGCACCCTCTCCCAGGCCGGGCTCTACCCGGCCAACTGCCGGCTGCTCGATGCCGCCGAGGCGCTCACCTCGGGCGCCGGCGACGGCACCCACGCGGTGCTCGTGCTCGGCTTCGAGTCGGCCGACCACGCCCTCGACGCCTGGATGGAGCGAGCCCTCGAGTGCTGCCGGGACGCGGGTGGCGAGGCCCCGGAAGGCGCCGGCGGCACGCGTCGGACCGAGACGTCGAGCGGCGGCGGAGATCGCGAGGGGGCCGCCGGCGCCTGGCGGAAGGCCTTCCTCCAGGCCCCGTACGTGCGCGACGCCCTCGTCTCCCTCGGCGTGATCGCCGAGACCTTCGAGACGGCCATCACCTGGGATCGCTTCCCCGACTTCCACCGCCAGGTGATGGGCGCCACCCAGGACGCCGTCACGCGCATCTGCGGGACGGGCTCGGTCGCCTGCCGCTTCACCCACGTCTACCCCGACGGCCCCGCGCCCTACTACAGCGTGCTCGCGCCGTCCAAGCCGGGGAGCGAGCTCTCCCAGTGGGCCGAGATCAAGGCCGCCGCCTCCGAGGCCCTGATCGCCGCGGGCGGCACCATCACCCATCACCACGCCGTCGGCCGCGACCACCGCCCCGCCGGCTACGACGTCCAGCGTCCCGAGGGCTTCGCTCGCGCCCTGCGCGCGGTCAAGCGCGAGCTCGACCCGGCCGGCGTGCTGAACCCCGGCGTGCTGATCGATCCCTGAGGCCGGCTACTCGACGAGCGTGGCGCCCGGCCCGGGCGTGTCGCCGAGCGCGGGCCGCAGCCCGGAGAAGAAGTCCGAGGGCCCGACGGCGCCGTCTCCGTCGAGATCCGCCTCGACACACGAGGGTGTCGCCGCGAGATCCGCTCCCAGGCAGGGCCGGAACACGCCGAAGAAGTCGCTCGGACCCACGACGCCGTCGTCGTCGAGATCGACGTCGCAGGCGTCGCCGTAGCGCTGGACGCCGGGACGGCTCGAGTCGTCGTCGGCCGCGCCGTCGACGTTGGCCTGGCTCGGGTTCGGGTCGAGGCTGCAGTTGTCGACGCCCAGAGGGACGCCGTCGGAGTCCCCGTCGAAGGTGGCGAGCTCCTCGCCCGGCGGGTGGGCGAACTGCAGCGGCGCGTCGAACCGATAGGTGAACTCGGGATCCCCGGGCCCGTCCTCCGGCGGCCCGAAGTCCTCGGGAAACGAGACGTCGAGGGACTCGAGCCGTGCGATCTCCTGCCGCGGGGTCCCCGGGCCGATCACGACGTCCGCCCCGACCTCGATCGGGTCGTCGCTCGCCAGGAGCTCCTGGTCTCCGGCGAAGGAGCCTTCGGTGAGCACCGTCTCGACGCCGAAGGGCAGGCATCCTGCCGCCTCGATCTGGGCGAGGGTCGGATTCGCCTGGGGCGGCTTGCAGCTCGCGAGCAGCGCCACGCCCGGACCGCAGCCGGCCAGCAGGCTCGCGCGTCCGCCCGGCCGGGCCGCCGGCGTGCCGTCGATGTCGATGCGATTCGGCGCAGCGTCGATCGTGCCTGCGAAGGTCTCGCTGCACGCGCCGCAGCCGGCGCCCATGCAGTTGCCCACTGCGTTCCCGGCCCGGGCGATCGCGACCCCGTCGAGCTGCGCCTCGGCGCTGGCGCCCGTCACCTCGCCCACGCCGCCCGGGAAGATCACGGGCCAGCCGAGGGTCACCAGCTGGGGCGCCAGGCCCGGCGGAAGCTGGCCCGAGTCGAGCTTCAGGTTCTGTTCCTCTTCCGCAGGCGTCTTCAGCGTGGTGAAGAGGCCGTCGACGAACACGCCGAAGAAGCCGACCTCGAACTCCTTCTCCCGATCGAAGCTGTCGCCCGTCAGGATCTCCGCGGTGAGCGTGACGTCGTACTTCCCGGGCAGGGGGTACTGATGGAGCTGGATCTTCCCGAGGCTCATCGTGCCGTCGCCGAAGTCCCACTCCCATCCCTGGATCGCCGTCTCGTTGCTGAGCGCATCGCTCCCGACGAAGAGCACCTGGAAGGGCGGGAAGGCGCGCTGCTCGGCGGTGAAGTCGGGCTTCGGCGTGCCCCCGTCGCCGGCAGCGACCTCGATCTCCACCGAGTCCTGGAAGCCGAGATCGTCGGTGACGGTGAGGGTCACCGTGTTCGTCGAGGCCGAGCCGTACACGTGGGAGGTCATGTCGGAGCTCGTGGTGAGGGTCGCGCCGTCGCCGAAGTCCCAGGCGTACTCCACGATCTCCTCGGCGGCGCCCGAGGGAAGCGAGAAGACCGCGTTGAAGAGGATCTCGAGCGGATCGAAGAGCGAGCTCTGGAAGGTGAAGTTCGCGAAGGGGGGCTCGCTCAGCACCGGCACGTTCATCACGATGGTGTCCGCGTCGCCTTCGTCGTCGATCACCCGGAGCGTCACGCTCTTGCTCGGGCCGAACTCGTCGAACTCGAACGAAGTGTTGGGGTCCATCTCGGTCGCCGCGCCTTCTCCGTCGAAGTCCCACTCGTAGGTGAAGGCCTCGGCGGCGTCGGGATCGTCGTCGGGATCGAAGGAGCCACTCGCGTCGAAGAGCACCGTCCGGGTCAGGCCCGACTGCTCGAACGTGAACGTCGCCACCGGCGGCTTGCCGTTGCCGACGTCGCCGTCGCGGACGGGCCAGACCGTGGCGCCGGGCAGGAAGACGTTGTTGATGGCGCCCTGCAGCCCGTTGGCGAAGAAGAAGCCCCAGGTCGTCTCGGCGTTGGCGGGCACTCCACTCCAGTAGCCGAAGGGGCTCGTCCCCTGGATGTTCGAGAAGAGCGCGAGGTCCGGGTCGCCGGAGACGAGCACCGACGTGCCCGGAGTGGCGCCGAGCTCGATGGCGTAGAGGTGCGCCAGCTCGCTCCCGGTGCAGCCGAAGCCCAGGTCCAGCGGCCCCGTTCCACCGGAGCAGTCGGGGTCGGGGATGGGGCCGCCCGGCAGGCGCCAGTCGTCGAAGCCCAGCCACTCGGTGCCGTTGAGCGCCGCGATCCACTCCTGTGCGCGCGCGAAGGGCATGCGGCCGTCGGCCAGGATGTCGTCGACCCCGAAGTCCTTGCGGAGCGGCAGGTTGGCGTCGGCCAGCCAGCTGATGTCGCGTTCGGGGTCGTAGACGGCACGGCCGTCGAGCCGGGGCTCGAGGTCGGCCCGTCCGGGGCCGGGTACGGCCAGCGCGAGCAAGGGGAGCAGGAGGAGCGGCAGCCGGGATGTCATCGGGTCACCTGGGAGCGGGAGCTGCAGAGCGGGTGCGGAACCAGGATAGCCCCATCCCGGTCCGGCCCACGAAGTACGCCGTTCGGGGCGCACCGGATGCCGTCGGGATCAGGGCGTGCCGGGGGCTGCCCAGGCGGATTTGCCGCTATCCTGCCGCGCCATGGCACGAGTCAACGAGCACTACGCGAAGCTTCAGGCCGGCTACCTCTTCCCGGAGATCGGGCGGCGGGTCCGCGCCTTCGTCGAGGCCAACGGCGGCGAGGTGATCCGCCTCGGCATCGGCGACGTGACCGAGCCCCTGGCGCCGGTCATCGTCGATGCCCTGAAGGCGGCCGCCGACGAGATGGGAACCGCCGAGGGCTTCCGCGGCTACGGCCCCGAGAACGGCTACGACTTCCTCCTCGACGCGATCCGCGAGCACGACTACGGGAGCCGCGGGGTGGACGTCGCCGCCGACGAGATCTTCGTCTCCGACGGCAGCAAGCAGGACAGCGGGAACATCCAGGAGATCTTCGGCACGACCTGCAAGGTCGCGGTCTCCGACCCGGTGTATCCCGTCTACGTCGACACCAACGTGATGGCCGGCCGCACCGGCGAGGCCGACTCCGACGGCCGCTACGCGGGCATCCTCTACCTGCCCGCCACCGAGGCGAACGGCTTCGCCCCCGAGCCTCCGAGCGAGGCCGTCGACCTCGCCTACCTGTGCTCGCCCAACAACCCGACCGGGAGTGTGATGTCCAAGGAGCTGCTCGGGCGTTGGGTGGCGTGGGCCCGGGAGGTGGGCGCGGTGCTCGTCTTCGATGCCGCGTACGACGCCTTCATCCAGAGCCCGGAGCTGCCGCGCTCGATCTTCGAGATCGACGGCGCCCGCGAGTGCGCCATCGAGATGCGCAGCTTCTCCAAGCGCGCGGGCTTCACCGGCGTGCGCTGCGCCTACACGACGATCCCGAAGGAGCTCGAGGGAACGGCCGCCGACGGCAGCCGCGTCTCGATCCGGGACCTGTGGTCGCGGCGTCACGCCACCAAGTTCAACAGCGTCCCCTACGTGATCCAGCGCGCCGCCGAGGCCGTCTTCTCGCCCGAGGGGCGGAAGCAGACGGCCGAGCAGGTGGCGTTCTACATGGAGAACGCGCGCCGCGTCCGCGAGGGCCTCGGCGCCGCTGGGTTCACCGTCTTCGGGGGCGACAACGCGCCCTACATCTGGATGCGAACGCCCGACGGCGCCTCTTCCTGGGACTTCTTCGACCGCCTGCTGTCGGAGACCCGGGTGGTCGGCACGCCCGGCTCGGGCTTCGGCCCCGCCGGCGAGGGCTACTTCCGCATCTCCGCCTTCAACTCCCGCGAGAACGTCGACGAGGCCATCGCCCGCATCGGCCGGGCGTTTCGGGCGCTGGGAACTGGGAGCTAGGCCATGATCGATCTGCGCCGGGAAGGCGACGTCTTCGTCCTGACGTTGCAGGACGAGGAGAACCGCTTCCGCGACGACTCCATCGCCGCCTGGAACCGTGCCCTCGACGAGGTCGAGAAGGCGGGCTCGCCGGCGGCGCTCGTGACGACGGGGACGGGCAAGTTCTACTCGAACGGGCTCGACCTCGAGTGGGCCATGGCCAACGCGCCAGACTTCCCCCAGTACCTGAACGACGTGCTGCACGTGCTCGAGCGCGTGCTCACGCTCGGCTGCAACACCGTCGCCGCCATCAACGGCCACGCCTTCGGGGCGGGAGCGCTGATCTCGCTGTGTCACGACTTCCGGGTGATGCGCACCGAGCGCGGCTACTGGTGCATGCCCGAGATCGACATGCGGGCGCCGCTGCATCCCGGCATGACGGCGGTGCTGAAGGCGCGGCTGCGCAAGCAGACCTTCCACGAGGTGCTGGTCACCGGGAAGCGCTGGGGAGCCACCGAGGCGCTGGCCGCCGGCATCGTCGACCACGCGGTGCCCGAGGCCGAGGTCCTCCCGCACGCGCTCTCCCTCGCCACGCCCCTGGTCGGCAAGGCGCACCCGGTCATGCAGCGGCTCAAGTCCGAGGCGTACCCCGAGGTGATCGAGGCGCTGCGCTTCCGGATGGAGAACATCTAGAGGGGCGGAGCCCATGGCCTGCGCCGTCGACAGCCTCGTCGCGGAGATTCGCGGCTGCCGGGCCTGCGCCGCCGCCCTGCCCCACGAGCCGCGCCCGGTGCTGCAGTGCGAGGACGGCGCGCCCATCCTGCTGGCCTCCCAGGCCCCGGGCCGCCGGGTGCACGCGAGCGGCCGACCCTTCACGGACCCGAGCGGCGACCGGCTGCGGAGCTGGCTCGGCGTGACGCCCGAGGAGTTCTACGACCCGCGCCGCTTCGCGATCGTGCCCATGGGCTTCTGCTACCCCGGCACGGGCAAGAGCGGCGACCTCCCGCCCCGCCGCGAGTGCCGCGAGCTCTGGCATCCGCGACTGATCCCGCTCCTCGAGAGCGTTCAGCTGTCGCTCTTCGTGGGGTCGTACGCGATCGCCTATCACCTGGACGGAGGCGCGAAGCGGAGCCTCACCGAGAGCGTGCGCGGCTGGCGCGAGTTCGGCCCCCGGGTGATGGCGCTCCCCCACCCGAGCCCGCGCAACATTGGCTGGCTGCAGAAGAACCCCTGGTTCGAGGCAGAGCTCCTGCCGGTGCTGCGGCGTCGCGTGCGGCGGGCGCTGCGCAGGTGACTTGGGGTCCGCACCCCCCGCGATATCCTCATGGGCGGTGAAACTCCGAAGCGTGGCGGTCACAGCCCGCCAGCCCGCTGCGGCGGGAGGACCGGTGGAACTCCGGGCCGAGCGGTGACACTCCGCATTCGAGGACGACTCCGGCCTCCGGTCGAA
>JAAUYD010144162.1_pt1 | contig 30615 bp, 26 predicted proteins | sample 7278101 | NCBI WGS metagenome assembly JAAUYD01 (sample SAMN14350128, study PRJNA611818) | marine sediment metagenome | isolation source: surface marine sediment (0.6m) | place: French Polynesia: Moorea | collected 2018-08
CATAATCAAGAATAACCAGAATAACGATGCTTCGCCTTTATTTATTGGTTTCGCTAACCCCATCTAAATCACAGATTTTAGATGGGGACTGCGCGAAACGATTTTGTTCAAAAAACTTGCTTAGTTTGCATAAACCAGTTAGAATGACGATCAATTTTTGTGAAGGTTATTTACCATAGGGAAATGATCTTATACAAAACTACCTAAGGAGGCGCGTCATGCACCAACTCAAACAGTATTGGGTTGCCCAAAGACTTGACAAAGACTTAGGAGATCCCTGGACTCCTGAGAGCGTAATGTCGTTCAAGCAAGTCGTTGATATCGATGAGACAGAGGAATTTCCTCACTCAGAGATAGAATGGCTTTACAATTGGAAACTGCAACATTACTATGTTCCGGCGGAGTGTGGTGGGGAGTTTACCTCTTTTGAGGAATTTTTGGCGTTTGTTCGTGTTTTATGTCGTCGAGATCAAACCATAGGGATTGCTTTTACCACCCTATTTTGGTCTTTTATCACTTGGATGGCAGGAACAGACGAACAAAAGCAACAGTTAGCCCAATACATCAAAAACGAAAACGGGGCTATCTGTTTAGGCTATTCTGAGAAAGAACATGGGAGTGATCTAATTGGTGGTGATTTGACGGCAAAAAAGGTGCCAGGAGGCTACATTCTCAATGGGGAAAAATGGCCGATTAATCGGGCGACTATTTCAGGAATATCCTACATTTTGGCGAAAACTGACCCAGAAGGGGGTCCCAAATGTTTAACCCTGTTTATGGTGGATAAACGTCAACTCAACCCCGATCATTATTATAATTTACCCAAAATTTTAACTCACGGTATTCGTGCCTCTGATATGAGTGGGATCGGGTTTAAGGACTGTTTTGTTCCTGACTCCATGCGGATTAAAGAGGAAGGAGATGGCTTAGAATTTGCGTTAAAAGGCTTTCAAGTCACTCGGACTTTCTGCGCTGCTTTTTCTTTAGGTGCAGCGGATACGGCTTTAAGAACGACTTTAAATTTTGCGGTTAAACGGGTTGTGTATGGGAAAAAAGTAATCGATATTCCCCAACCCCGTAAAACCCTGGTAGATGCTTTTTTAGATATCTTAATTTGTGATTGCGAAACCATTGGCGCAGCAAGAGGGTTCCATATTATCCCCGAACAGTTTAGCGTTTGGGCTTCAGTAACAAAATACTTTGTTACCACCCAAATAGAAACCATGATTAACAGCGTTTACACTGTCTTAGGATCACGGTTCTATATGCGCGAAGAACACGACTGGGGGATCTTCCAAAAACTGCTACGGGATAACTCCATCATTAGTATGTTTGATGGCAGTACAGTGGTTAATTTACACGCACTGATGCTACAGTTTCGTCAACTCACTAAGCAACGGGCCCGCCGTAAACCAGAGGCGATCGCCGATTTACAGAAACGTTTAGAAGCTATTTTCTCCCTAGAAAAGCCCTTACCTCAATTCGAGGGTCAGAAATTAGAATTATTTGGTCGAGGGGTGGATGATCCCCTACAAGGCTTAGAAATCGCCCTACAACAGCTAGAAGCTTTAAAAGAGATAGCCGATGTAGATGAGGAACTGTTAGAAAAGCTCATGGTTTTGGGTAGTTTAGTATTAGAGGAATTAAACGCTCACGATGAGTTAATTGCTAACTCAAAGTTTGAATATGGCCATGATCAATCCCCAGAATTGTTTGAAGTTGCCAAAAAATACTGTACCCTTCATGCTGCGGCCTGTTGTTTACAGATGTGGTTATACAATCGAACAATTTTAGGGGAATTTTTTTCCAAAGGAGAATGGTTAGTATTAAGTTTACATCGACTCTTACGCACCCTTCGACCCCTACCCTATAGCATTTCTGATGTGTATGTGGAAAACACCGCTCAAGAACTGCTAAAACTGTATAAAGAAGATAAACTATTTTCAATCGTTCCTTTTCAATTAGCTCATTCACCGATAAACGAGGATCGCTCTTATGCAACTTCAAAGCTCCAGCTACAAGCTTGATGACCAAGCAACAGCTACTACACCAGTCGAAACTGTTCAAAATTGGCTGATTAAGCAGTTGGCTGAGCAGTTAAATCTCGACCCTGATAAAATAAAAATTACTGAACCCTTTACCCGCTATGGTCTTGATTCTATCGATGCTGTGACGTTAGTGGGAGATTTAGAGGACTGGTTAGATTTAGACCTTCCCGATACTTTATTTTGGGACTATCCCACCGTTGAAAAATCAGCGAAGTATCTTGAAGAAGAATATGATCTTGCTGATGCTCTGAGTAATATTGAATCAGAAGAAACCGAAACAGCAGAACCCGTTAATCAAACTCAAGATAATAATAGCGATAAAAAAGGATGGGGCAATCTTTTTGGAAGATTTCAATAAAAAATAAAGTATAAAAATCTCCCTAGGGTTAGTCAAGGATAAAACCTCACTAACCCTAATTTTTTGGGTGTGAAGGAAATAATATATAGGATTTCTGGTATAGTATTAAAAATTAATATGAGAATCTAGTTGTATTGCCTACTCTTCTATTAACTAACGTATTTAGATGTTTGACCGAAAAAAAGGGTTTCAAGCTTCCAACTTCAGGGGTCGGTAATTCTAAATTCTAAATTCTAAATTCTGATTGACAACTTATATTTATGAATTACTCTGATTTTTCGTTTTGGTGGATTTTAATTTTATTTAGTATTCCTTTCTTTACCGTTCGCTATATCGCTCAATCAGCTAATTTATGGCGAGGGGTTTTTGATAGTATTGGTTTATTAGCCTTATCTTTTTTATTGTTTTTTCATGCAAGTCGTTCTAGCTTCATTATTTTTCTAGGAGAACTGATTTTTAACTATTTGATGGTGCAATGGATGTTGCGATCGCAGGGTTGGAAAGCTAAAGCGATCGCCACTGTTGTTATTATTATTAATGTTTCCATTTTAGCCTATTTTAAATATTTATCTTTCTTTGTTGAAGATGTAATCGGTTTATTCATTAATATTCCTGCCAACTGGCAACAATTATCACCCATTCCTGTGAGAAATACCATCCCGCCAGGGGTATCATTTTATACGTTTCAAATGGTTGCTTTTGTGGTAGATTCTTTGAACGCTAGAAAAAAGAAACCGGTTGCTTTTCTAGATTATCTGAATTTTATTGCCTTTTTTCCCCAAATTGTTGCCGGACCCATTGAAAGAAGAAAAGATTTATTTCCCCAGATTGAGGACTTTCGTTTTAAATTTCGGGTAGAAAACTTTGAAACGGGGTTAAAATGGATTTCATTAGGCTTATTTATGAAGTTTGTCTTAGCAGATAATCTTGCCCCTTATATTGATTTAAGAATTGCTGATAATGCTTGGACAGTTTGGTTTTTTGCTTTATTATTTACTTTAAGAATTTACTTTGATTTTGCTGGTTATAGTTTCGTTGCTGTCGGTATCGCCAGCTTTTTAGGGGTTAAATTAACGGTCAATTTTTTAGCCCCCTATACCTCCCAAAGTATCAATGAATTTTGGCGACGTTGGCACATTACGTTAAGTACCTGGTTTAGAGATTACGTCTTTTTACCCTTGATGGGATCGAATAAACAATGGGCAGCTTTTTACCTCTTTTTAACCTTTACTTTATCAGGTTTTTGGCATGGGGCAGCTTGGAATTTTATTATCTGGGGAGCTTATCACGGTGCGCTATTATTAATATTAAGATATTTAGGTCGTCCTTTCTATGGGTTCATGGGAAACTATCTTCCTCGTCCTCAAATAGTCTCTTGGTTTTTAACCTTCACGTCTGTTACTTTAGGGTGTCTTTTCTTTATGGAAACCAATAGCAAAAGATTACTCACTAAACTCTTGACGATAATAACACCTGGGGCTTATTCTTGGGACAATTTGCAAGCTTTGTTTGGATCGTATAGTATTAACGAAACATCAGCCTTGCTATTTGTTCTTGCTTTATCTATATTTGTCCTTTTAATGGAACATTTAGCGGTGTGGCAAGGTAAATTTGAATATGATTTGTTGTTATCCCGTTGGTTGTCCCCTGTTTTATTAGCTTTAACTATTTTATTAGCTGCTAATACACCATCTGAGTTTATTTATTTTGAATTCTAATGAATACTAAAAATCCTATTAATATCTGTGTTTTGGGAGGCGGTTTTAGCGGTTTATACACTGCTTTATACCTCAGTAACCATCCTCAAGTTAAATTAGGTCACTGGAAAATTACCTTAGTTGAACGCAATGATAACTTTTTATTTACTCCCCTATTATATGAGTTAATTACAGGAGAATTACAACGGTGGGAAATTGCCCCAACTTATCAAAAATTATTAGCAGGTACTTCAATTAAATTTTGTCAACATATTGTAAAAAAAATTGACTTAAATAATCGTCAAGTGAAACTAGATAATGATGATAGTTTAAGTTATGATTATCTCGTTTTGGGGTTAGGAACTCAAAATTATTGGGCGGATATTCCAGGGTTAAAAAATTATGCTTTAACCTTTAGAACATTACGTGATTTAGAACAGTTACAAGCTAAAATACACTACTTAGAAACCTTAGATAGAAAACATTTAAGAGTAGCTATTATTGGTGGCGGACCCAATGGTGTAGAGTTATCTTGTAAGTTAGCTGATCGTTTAGGAAAACGATCAGAAGTATTATTAATTGATCGAGGAAATCAAATCTTAAAAGGGTTTTCTAAAGGCGTTCGTAAAGCATCTTATCGTGCATTAGGTTCTCGTCGCGTACAACTATATTTAAACACAAATGTTGAAGAAATTAAGGACGATTCGATTAGTTTAAAGCATGGTGAACAAACGATTAATGTTCCTGTAGATATGGTTATCTGGGTTGCAGGAACTCAGTCAAGAATATTAGTTAATTCCCTAAATTGTCAACAAAGTAACCTAGGCAAATTATTAGTTCATCCTAGTTTACAGTTAATTGATTATCCTGAAGTTTTTGCTTTAGGTGATCTAGCACAAATAAGTAATAAAAAGACGAGTATTCCTGCTACTGCACAAGCTGCTTATCAACAGGCCAGTTGTGCAGCTAAGAATATCGCTGCTATCATCGAAGGTAAACCCTTAAAATCTTTTAAATATCTTCATTTAGGAGATATGTTAACCCTGGGAAGAAGAACCGCTATTATCTCTAGTTATGGTATCAATATTAGCGGACAATTAGGGGGAATGATACGACGGTTAGCGTATATTTTTCGTTTACCAACTATGCGTCATCGCCTTCAAGTTTTAAGGAATTTTGGGCAGAAAATAGGGTTAAAAATTCGTCGTTTTCTTCGTAGTATTCTAGCTAACTTATTGGGGCAAAAATCATCTAGAAAATACTTAAAATAACTTTAAATTTTAAACCTAGTAAAATGTCATACCCTAAAAAGATTAATGATTTATATTTCAAAATAGCAGGGTTAGAACATCGAATTAGTAGATTAGGTAAAATTTGTAAAAAACCTAAATATACTATCTTTTTGATTATTTTATGTTGGTTATTTTCTGCTTTTTCGGGTTTCACTTTTGCTTTTGGTGCTTATATTTGTTCATTGATATTTGAATTATATGCTGAAAATCAACTCGCAGGTTGGTTAGGGATTATATTCTTGATAATTTGGTTAATAATTGTTTTATGGAAAGGTTTAATAAATTCTATTAAGTTTGCTTTAATTTCTTTTTTATTAATTTTAATACTCGGCGGAATATTAGTAATAATAGGCTCTATTACTTATGCGATAGCTTTAATATTTTCTATATCAGGAATGCTCATGGTAACTGTAAGTATTACTATTACTTTAATAGGATTATTGGGGGTTACTTTTTTATTAATGGGAGGTGTTTTAGGGGTCATTGTATTAACGGTGATTTGGACAGTTTCGTTTCTTATTGCAGGGGTTGTAGCTTGGGTTTTTTCTTGGAGTTTAACAGTAGTTTTTGCAGGAATATTTGTCGGGGGTGGTGTTTTTATTAATCAATTTTCTTTAGTCGGGTTAGTAATATTTTTAATTTTGAGTATTTATCTAAGTTTGCAAATGATTCTTAATCATCAAAGAGAAACTTATTTAATAAAAATTGTCCAAAAAATTGCAGATATAGGAAACACAAGATTTTAAGATAAAATACAATTTGAATAACGACCACTCATTTATCCCTCAAAAATGATTACACTGTGAATCTTACCAGAGTATTTAGGAGTTTAAACCATGAATACAATAACTCTCAATGTTAAACCCGTTCAACTTACAGATGAAGAGTTTTATCAACTTTGCCAAGTTAATGAAGCATGGCGACTAGAATTAACTGCAAAAGGAGAACTATTAATTATGCCTCCATTGGGTGGAAAAAGTGGTACACGAGAGGCTAGATTAATTAGTAAATTATGGGTGTGGAATGAAGAAACTCAATTAGGGGTTGTTTTTAGTTCTTCAACAGTTTTTCGTTTACCCAATGGTGGAAAACGTTCTCCTGATGTCGCATGGGTTAAACTAGAAAGATGGAATAGTTTAATTGAAGAAGATCAAGAAAAATTTCCACCTTTATGTCCTGATTTTGTCATAGAATTACGTTCTCGAACCGATAAATTAGAAGACTTAGAAGAGAAAATGCTAGAATATCTTGACGCAGGTTTAAGCTTAGGATGGTTCATTAATCCTCAACAGCAACAAGTAGAAATTTATCGCCAAAATCAAGATAAAGAAATTATATCCCTTCCTGCTAATTTATCAGGGGAAGATGTGTTACCTGATTTTGTTTTAGATATCCCTGTAATGTGATTTTTTTCTAAGTCTTTAAGTTCATTTTTAACCAATCGAATATCTGTTCTCCTGTTAAATTTAGATTAATCTCCTCAAGAACTAATATTGAGTCATTTCGATGACAATATTCTGGTTGTTTCTCTGGTTGAAAAATAAGAATTGAACGATCATCAGGATCGATTAACCATCCTAATTGACAGCCATATTTTAAACAATGTAAAATATTATTGGTGACTCGATTAGAACTCTGTTCAGGGGAAAGAATCTCAATCGTCCAATTAGGCGCAATTAATATATTATCCTTCGGTTCTCCATTTTCATCAACCGCTATATTTTGCCAATAAAGAACGGCTATATCTGGAACAATAGAACGACCCCCAAAAGTACAGCGTAGTTCTGGAAAAGCATAAGCAAGCTGTGTTTTTTCTGTCACTTCATTAATATGATAAATTAGTTTACCTTGAAGTCGAGAATGTCTAGCTTTTGACATGGGTTTTTGGATAATATCTCCATCAATATATTGCCTAGCTGGTTTCGTTTCTGGTTGTTTCAAAAATGTTTCTAAGGTTAAAGATGAGTTTTGGATAACAGTCATAGGTTTCACATCAGTACAAATTATTTTTAGGAATTATTGATCAATTAGATTCTGATCTAAATTTAGAAAAATAATACCAACGATTTTTATAAACTTTGGCAAACAAAAAGCTTATTCATAAGGGTTTTCTTTCAAAACATCTAATAACTTATTTGTTTGTTTTCCTAACCCTGCACTTACAAGCTTTCTTGTATCTTCCTCCGCTTGTTTAGTAAAGATTAACTGCCAATTATCCATTTAAAATATCTCTAATTGAGTCTTCATTTATACAATCTTCAATGGGTGTATTTCCTCCTTCTATAATAGACTCAACCATTCCAGGAATAGAATGTAAATATAGAGTTTCTTGAATCGAGTTCCAATCTTCTTCGGATACTAAAACAGCATTTCCTTTTGTTCCAGATAAAAGAATCGGTTGATGATTATCATTGGTTTGATTGACTAATTGGTCAATATCATTCTTAGCTTGATTGATTTTAACAATTTTCACTTAAATACTCCTATTAAACATTACCTTTTTACTTATATTAACATATTTTTCTTATAGAGATCCTATTGCGAGCATTGAATGAGAATTGTGTATTTTTTCACGATAATAACGTACTAATTCAGTATACAAAACATTATACAACTTATGGTATAATTCATTTTATAACTTAAAGATGTGAGGATTAACTGAGATAATAAGCATTAACAAGAAGAGAAATAAAGCAAAACCTGATTTTAAATATTAACTCTTTCATTTAAAAAGGAAAAAAACTATGGTTAATGTCATTAGAGGAACTTCAGATAAACCTGTATCATCTAAGAAATTGGGTGAATATTTTGAAGCTAGAAATGACATTGAAGGTACTTTATATTTAGGATATCCGATTATAGGAACTGCTCAAGGAGGTTATCAAATTGATGCACTTTTAGTTTCTAAACAACATGGAGTTATTATTTTTCATATTGTAGAAGGTACTCATACTGATCTCAATCTTGAAGATATTCAGGATGAAAACATAACGAAGTTAGAATCTAAATTACTTCAACATAAAGAACTTTTAAAACGACGAAAGTTAATGGTAGAAATGTCGGTAGTCACTTATGCACCAGCTTGGTATCAATATCCTGAAGATATAGATATTAAAGAATATCCTATTTTAATTACTAAGGAGGATTTAGATAATTTTATAGAATTATGTTCATGGGAACATAATCAATGTTTTGAAAAAGTAAATTCAGTAATACAAGCCATAACAACAATTAGTAAAAAGAATCCGAGAAGTTATGTAAAAAAAGAAGATTCCAGGGGAGCAAAATTAAAGAAAATAGAAGAATCTATTGCTAATTTAGATGCAACTCAAAATGCAGCAGTTCTTGAAACTGTTGAAGGTGTTCAAAGAATTAGAGGATTAGCTGGTTCAGGAAAAACAATCGTTTTGGCTTTAAAAGTTGCTTATCTTCATGCTAAACACCCAGATTGGAATATTGCAGTAACTTTTAATACTCGTTCACTAAAAGGACAATTTAAAAAACTGATTAATAATTTCGCAATAGAACAGACTAATGAAGAACCTGACTGGGAAAAAATTAATATAATTCATGCTTGGGGGAGTCCAAAAATTGAAGGAATTTATTATAATTTTTGTAAGATTCATAATATTGAATATTTAGATTTTTCTAAAGCCTCTTTATTAACATTTGAAGATGGTAAAGAATTTGACTATGCTTGTGAAAAAGCCTTACATAATACTCAAAATATTCAGCAATACTATGATGTCATTTTAGTAGATGAAGCACAAGATTTCTCTCAATACTTTTTGAGACTGTGTTATGAAATATTAAAAGACCCTAAACGTTTAGTCTATGCTTATGATGAACTACAAAGCTTAAGTGACAAAATGATGCAATCCCCAGAATTACTTTTTGGGAATAATGAATATGGAGAACCAAAAGTTAGACTTGAAAACCTTGCAGGAGAACCAAAACAGGATGTTGTTTTAAATACTTGTTATAGAAATTCTCGTCCCATTTTAGCGTCTGCTCATGCTTTGGGTTTTGGAATATATAGAGATCAAGGTTTAGTTCAGATGTTTGATGAAAGTCAATTATGGTTAGATATTGGTTATGATATAGACGAAGGAGAATTAAAAGAAGGGAAATTTGTTAAACTCATTAGAACCAATGAAACAAGTCCTAAATTTCTAGAAAAGCACTCAGATATTGATGATTTAATTCTTTTTAAAACATTTAATAATAATCAAGAGCAAATTGAATGGTTAGTGAAAAAAATAGAAAATAATCTGAAAAATGATGAATTGAGATATGATGACATTATGGTTATTCATACTAATCCTAAAGATACAAAAACAGCAGTAGGTAAAGCTAGAGAATTATTATTTGAAAGAAAAATCAACTCTAACTTAGCTGGTGTAACAACAACCCCTGATGTTTTTTTTGAAGACAATGCTATCGTTTTTACTGGTATTTACAGAGCAAAAGGAAATGAAGCAGCTATGATTTATGTGATTAATGGACAAGAGTGTTTTCAAGGTAGTGAATTAGATAAAAAAAGAAACATTTTATTTACGGCAATGACTAGAAGTAAAGCATGGATAAGAGTTCTTGGTTATGGTTCAAATATGAAAAAACTAGAAGAAGAATTTAATAAAATTAAAGCAAACAATTTTTCTCTTAATTTCACATATCCTACTGAAGAGGAACGAAGGAAAATGAAACTTGTTAATAGAGATATGAGTCAAGCAGAAAGAAAAAAGAAAGAGAAAAAAAGGAAAGATTTGAGAAAAGTAATTGATATAGATGATGAAGAATTAAAGGAATTAGTAGCTGAATTATCAGAAGAATATAAGGAAAAGCTAAAAAAATCACTAGAATAAAATTCAGTTCATGATCAATCATCAGGACATTTTAAATGATATTCAAAATATGACAACTCAACTAATAAGAGTTGGATTATCTGTAAAGCAAAATTTTCCAATTTGTAAATCTTTTCCAAATCAAGTATATGAAGTTAATTATGCTAATATGCAAGATTTATCTATCGTTTTGAAAAATAGAAAATATGAAGAAATTTATGATGAGTTAGAGTCTAACAATAATTTTAATATAAAAATGATTGATGGGGCTTTACTACAACTTTTATATACATATCAAACAAAGATATTAATTCGTCACAGATTAGCTTTTTTTCCATCCCCTTATTTAGAGTCTTTTCAAAATGAACCAGAGATTTATGAAGATGATGAAATTTATGCTGATATTTTAGAAAAAAATATTATGGCTGTACCGATACGGTTTGATTATGATCCTAATAATTTTCAAGAAATTTATCATCCTAAGTGTCATCTTACTTTGGGGCAATTTAAAAACTGTAGAATTCCTGTTTCTTCTCCTATTACACCTAGTTTATTTATCTCTTTTATTTTACGAAATTTTTATAATACTGCTTTTCAAAAATTTTCAAATGAATTAACATTTCAAGATGCTTTATTTAATGAAACTATTACTAATCTTGAAAAAAAGCTATTACATCTTGCTATTTTTTAATCCTCTATCATAAAAACTTGTGTTTTTTGCCAATTTTCTAGAAAGTTGCTAGACTTTTCTTAATTTCTGGGAATACTAATTCTAATGCAAATAATCAAGTTATAAAAAAATTATGTTAGCTAGGGTTTGGTGTGCTTCATTAGTGGGTATTGATGCAGTAAAAGTTGGGGTTGAAGTGGATGTTGCCGGGGGACTTCCTGCCATAACAATTGTCGGATTACCGGACACAGCAGTACAAGAATCTAGGGAAAGAGTGAAAGCAGCCATCAAGAATTCAGGATTTGCTTTTCCGGTACGAAAAATAATTATTAACTTGGCCCCGGCTGACTTACGCAAAGAAGGCCCTTCCTTTGACTTACCCATCAGCGTCGGTGTATTAACCGCCTCAGAGCAAGTAGATGCCCATTTATTGGGGGATTATTTGTTTTTAGGGGAATTATCCCTCGATGGCAGTTTGCGCCCCGTAGCTGGCGTTTTACCCATCGCTGCGAAAGCGCAACAGTTAGGAATAAAAGGGTTAGTGGTTCCTGCGGATAACGCCCAAGAAGCTGCTGTGGTCAAAGGTTTAGCGGTTTATGGCTTCAAACACCTCTCAGATGTAGCAGACTTCCTCTGTCAACCCCAAACCTATCAACCTGTCAGCTATCAACCCCCTCAAAAGGATGAGTTAGCCGCTGTTTTTCCCCTTGATCTCAAAGATGTTAAAGGCCAAACTCATGCCCGTCGCGCCTTGGAAATAGCAGCATCTGGAGGACACAATTTAATTTTAGTCGGGCCCCCTGGAAGCGGAAAAACCATGTTAGCCAAGCGTTTACCGGGCATTTTACCCCCTTTATCCTTCTCAGAGGCTTTAGAAGTGTCACAAATTCACTCAGTGGCTGGTTTGCTGAAAAATAGGGGTTCTTTGATCCAAGATCGTCCCTTTCGTAGTCCCCATCATTCTGCGTCGGGACCCAGTTTAGTGGGAGGGGGTAGTTACCCCAAACCGGGAGAAATTTCTTTATCTCATCACGGTATTCTATTTTTAGACGAATTAACGGAGTTTAAGCGCAATGTTTTGGAGTTTCTCCGTCAACCCCTAGAAGATGGTTATGTTTCTATCAGTCGTACTCGTCAGTCGGTGACATTTCCCGCACAGTTTACTTTAGTCGCAAGCACGAACCCTTGTCCCTGTGGGTATTTCGGCGATCCCATCCAACGCTGTACTTGTTCCCCCCGTCAACGGGAACAATATTGGGCTAAGTTGTCGGGTCCATTGATGGATAGAATTGATTTACAAGTGGCGGTTAATCGTCTGAAACCCGAAGAAATGACACAGCAAGTGACAGGAGAGGGATCGCGTAGTATTAGAGAGAGGGTAAAGTTAGCCCGTGATCGCGCCCAACATCGGTTTAAGGAAGAGGCTACGGTGTCTTGTAATGCACAGATGCAAACCTCCCATTTACAGTGTTTTTGTGCTTTAGATGAGTCGAGTCGTAACTTATTAGAAGGGGCGATTCGTAAGCTAGGATTATCTGCAAGGGCGATGGATAGGGTGTTAAAGGTGTCTCGCACTATTGCTGATCTCGCTGATGATGAGACGGTTAAAAGTTGTCATGTTGCTGAGGCGATACAGTATCGAACTATTGATAGAATGCAGTAAGATTTTTTTGTTATTTTTCTGTAATTTCTGGGAACCCTAATAAGAGTTAGGTCAAATCAATAGTAACAAAATGAAAGCTTCTGAAACCAGTATTCGTAATCTCTTAGAAGGGACAAAACAGTTTCAAGTTCCTCTTTTTCAACGACCTTATTCTTGGAAAAAAAATAACTGGGATACTCTTTGGGATGATTTAAAGAGTATTTATAAGGGTGAAGTTGACGGAAGTTATTTTTTAGGTCCAATTGTTACACAATCTATATCTGCTACTGCTGATGGAATTTCACTATTTCTTATTATTGATGGGCAGCAGCGTTTGACTACTTTAAGTATTTTATTAGCCAGTTTAAGAGATCAACTAAAAGATGAAAGTCCGAGATTTTCAGAACAAGTGCATGAATATTTTTTGATTAATAAGTTTCAAGATAATGATGACTATTTTAAAGTTTTACCGACACAAGCTGATCGCAACTCTTATAAAAACATCATTGATCTAGAAAGTAATTCAGATGATTCCAATGGTCAAATAACTGAAGCTTATCAATATTTTACAACAAAACTCAACAAAGAAAAAATTGATTTCTGTGAAAAGATTAAAAATATTATTCTGGAGAAATTAGTTGTTGTTAATATTACATCCGGTGAAGATGATAACCCTTATTTGATTTTTGAAAGTTTGAACAATAAAGGAGAAGAATTAACTCAAGCTGATTTGGTTCGTAACTATATATTTATGAAATTACCGATTAAAAGTAGAGAAAAACAATATAATCGTTTATGGTTGCCTCTTGAAAATCGATTTAAAAAACAAGCAGGTGAGAAATATTCTGGAGAATTAACTAATGCTTTTTGGTTCTATTTAAGAAAAGATGGTAAATCTGTTTCTAAGAATAGTATTTATCAATCGTTTAAGAAAAAATGTGATAATTGCTCAGGTGGATTACAAGAAGAATTAAAATTATTAGTGAAATTTTCTCAGTATTATGAGTGTTTAAATTTTCCTGAAACAGAAGAATCTAATTCTATGCTAAAAAACTATTTTAATAGCTTAAAGAAATTAGATTTCACAACATCACATATTTTTCTATTGAATGTATATCATGATTATCAAAATAGTCAAATTTCAAAAGATGACTTTGAGAAGATATTAATTTATCTAGAATCCTATTTTGTTCGTCGTTTATTTTCAGGAGTATCTACAAGGGTATTAGGTGGCATTTTCAATAACTTGTATAAGGATATACGCAAAGAAAATACTGGTAATATTGTTCAAAGATTATATAACATTCTCAATCGGTTTGAAAATCAGAAAAGATGGCCAAAAGATGAAGAGTTTAGGAAAGGGATTCTAAAACATAGTATTTATAGCCAAAAAACAGCAGAACGAACTCAATTTATTCTAGAAAAATTAGAAAAGAGTCAAGGTAAAGAAACTGTTGATATTTCAAACTTGAGTGTTGAACATATTATGCCTCAAACTCTTAGTAATAAATGGAGACAAACATTAGGTGAAAAAAATGCAAGAAATTATAAAACTTGGCTTCATACATTGGGAAATTTAACACTGACTGGTTATAATTCAGAATTATCTAATAAACCCTATTCTGATAAACAAAAATATTTAATAGATAGTAACTTGTATCTTAATCGGTATTTTCGTAATCTTAATGATTGGAACTTTGATGAGATTAAAGAAAGAGGAAACCGCTTAGCTGATATCGCTATAAAAGTTTGGCCACGATAACTCTTTTGATGGGTAATGAACTAAAAAGGTTTATCAAAATGAATCAATTGTTAAAAGTATCTCGAACCTATTGCCGATCTTGGTGATGATGAGACGGTTAAAAGTTATACCAAATCCGGTTCCGGGACCCATCTTATCCTTGAGAAGGGGCAGGGGGCAGAAGGCAGGAGGGTTTTCAATTGTTAATCTATCAAGTTGTTAAGGGGGGTATCTAAAGCGGATTTGGTATTATCATGTTGCTGAGGCGATACAATACCGAACCATTGATAGAATGCAGTAAGATTGATGATCATTTCCTGTTAATTGTTAATTAGATTGGGGTAGGAGTTTGACAGAGGAATTTTAACCACTTAGATTACCAATTTCTGTCAAAGTAGATTAACAACAATCATAAGAATAAATAACCTGACTAAAATCTAATTTTTTTAGCGCAGAAGGTTGAATAAAAAAGTTACCCACACCCGCATCTCCCCACATAATATCTGCGTCTTCATCAGAGATCATTTGAAACAGTAATTCGTAGGGTTCTATGGTTTCATCAAAATTGATTCTCGGATCATCTTGCGTAAAAAAAGGATAACCTCCTAATTTATGTTCTTCTCCTTCATATAAGTCTAAATAGTCGTCTAAAAGATCATAAAAATCAAGGGGTTCTTCTGAACGATTTACAAAATTTTCTATCATCTTTTCTAAGCGATAATCACAACCACTAATGGGTTCAAATTTTTGTTCAAATGTCAAGGCAAAACTCCCAATAAATGGTAAAATAACATCGGGATCATCTATAGTTGGAAGAAAACTAAAATCAGTAATTAAATTCTTTTCATCTAAATCAATTTTATCAAAATAAATAACTTGAAAATGTTTTTGCTCAGCCATATCTTCATCATTCATACCATATAAATCATGATAACTATCGATGTAAAATTGTAAGATTCCTTCTTTGGGAAAATTATCTAATAATAAGGTTTCAGAAAAATTAATTTGAGCCAATAAAATTAAGGGGTTTCCTTCGGGACTCTTGGGATAGTCTAACTGTTTAGGAAAATAGGGTTCTCCTCCAAACTTACTTTCCCATACAGTCATTTTGTTGCTAAAAGAAGGAGTAATTTTAAGATAGAGTTTTTGGGTTGCTTCTAACTCTTTGCGTAGGGTTTCTAGGTGAGGAGGAAGCTTCATCATAATTAGATAACTGAGAATACAACCTCCATTCTTACAGAAAAATTGCTCATTTCTGAGGTTGTTAACCTTTAATTAAGAAAATTAGACAATAGGGATTTTCGGTTCTATTTCAGGGGACTCAAAAAATCTTTCTAATTCTTATCAAAAGCCTAATAATATCGTTTAGCTTACCGCCGAAGGTTGACTTTTAGCCATAGGAAGCGTAAACCAGAATTGACAGCCATTACCGGGGGTACTTTTTACGCCAATTTTACCTCCATGAGCTTCAATAATTTGACGACATTGATAAGATCCTAAACCGATACCGGTTCTGCGTCGATCGTGTAAACTACGAAGATACAATTTAAACAATTGCTCACATTGTTGTTCACACATTCCTACCCCATTATCAGTTAAACGACAATAGATCATATCCTTCTCAACGGTTACATCAATCCTTAAATTAATACCAGGAGGATTATGTTTTAAAGCATTAGTAACAAGGTGATTAAAGACTTGATGAAGTTGCTTTTTATCACCATAAATTAAAGGTAAATTATGGGGAATATTAGGAACTAAATTAGCTTTATTTTGCTTTAATAATGGTTCCCATTCTTGATTTAATTCATTAATAAAATTTGATAAAGATAACGGTTCACAATGAATCATCAAAGGTCTTTGTTCAGAAAAATGATCTTCAGAAAGTGCATTAATTAAACTTAGTTGACGCTCACTACTATTAATCATTCTATCTAGAATAGAGCGGGATAAAGTTAAGCTATCTCCAGGCCGATGTTGTAGATTTTTTAATAGCATTAAAAGTCCCATGATCGACGTACGCAAATCATGGGAAACCGCTTGTAAAAACACCGCTTTCATATCATGTAATTCTTGCACTTCCGTTATTTTTTCCTGAAGTTGATGGGTGCGATATTCTACCTGTTTTTCTAAATTACAATTTAACTGTTGTACCTTTTGATAAAGTTGCGCCTGACTCATGGCAATCATCACTTGGCCAGCTAATTGTTCTAATAATTTTACCTCTTGTTTATGCCAATGACGAACTCCCAAACAGTGATGGGCCACCAATAATCCTAACGGTTTACCCTCCAAATGTAAAGGTACCACTAAAGCCGCTTTAATCTGATAACGTTGGGTATATTGTTGTACCGTTGGGGACAAATTTAAGTCGGTAATATCATCAGCAATAAACGTTTGAGCCTGGGTAAAAAGAGACGGTAAATCGGTGAATAAATCATCCCTAGCATTGCCACCTAATAAACTAGGATAATGACCATTAAGAGACTCAGCCACCACCTCAATGCGTCCCCCATCTTGCCAAGAGGCAATAAACACACGATCAGACTGAATTAACTGGCGAATTTCTGTAACAGTGGTCTTAAAAATTTGTTGTAAATCAAGAGATTGACGAATTTTCAAACACACTTCCGCCAACAGACGATCCCGTTCTAAAGTTGTCCTTAACTGTCGTTCTGCTCGTTGCCTTTCTGTTACTGCTGCTGACAATAATAGAGCCGTTCCGCTAACAATGATAATAAATATTTGTAGCAATAAAACCGCTTGAGACTGATTAGTCGTTTGCATCACAAACGGACCAACCCCTTGAGCCGTTCCTGCGATCGCCAATAACGCTAAAGAGAAACTCCCCAAAACGGCTCCCCAAGTTTGGAAGCGAATGGCAGCCCAAACCACAATCGGAAACGGTAAATATTCCAAATACTGAGCATTGCTTAACCCTCCTTCCATCAAGGTTTCCACCTGGGTATGACGGGAGAAAACCATCCAATTCAACCCCAGTAAAAGTCCCCCACAGATGATCACTTCTAAAACACGCTCTTTGCGATGACGACGAAATAAGCCCGCACCATCGAGGTAAATTCGCAACAGAAAGGGCGTTACCACCAAAATACCACTACAGCCCCCTAACCCGACCATCCACCAGTGTGACGCAAAATTCTGCCAATTCAGAGAACCTATCAACAAGGCTGAGAGTGTTTCTATGGTTGCATTCACACAAGGAGCCACCATCCCTGCTAAAAACACCAACCCTATGACATCATCAATTCGAGACAAACGACAAGAAAAATGACACCAACGCAACAATTTAAACCCTAACCAAGCAGAGAGTGTGCTACCGACAGCAGAACCGAACATCAGTCCCCAACTAGCCCCTAAACCCAACATTAATAGAACATCACCCAGAAAAATTCCTAACCAGACTTGTTCTCCATAGATTAATAGCGCGGTTAGAGCAATGCCAGCTGGAAAACAGAGAGGAGCAACTTCAGTGCTAAGTCCCGTACTTGAGTGAGCCAATAAACCACCGATCCAGTATGCTAAGGCCACTGGAGTAACGATAACAGAAAACCATTGCCAGGGATGACGAGTTGCAGTCATAAAATTTAACTATCTGACTCTAACTAAAGAGTGCCTAACCAAAGAATGTTTGTGCCTCCCCTAGATGGGTGAATTTAACCATAAGTGCAGGTTTCTGTGAAGATGTTGCTTGAAAAATACTGATTTTTTTAACAAAATTATGAAAACGTTACTATAAGATGATAGCACCCAGAAAACTTACACCTACTGTAATGGGGGTTCTGTTTTGGGTTACACGGCAATGTAAACGGCAAAAACCACGCCATCTACAAAAACAACCGTAGTAGAGGAAAACAGGTAAAAATCAGTCCTAGATAAGTGGTGAACAGCAATCAGTCTTAGGAACTAGGACTGCTGCCAGTGGAGGGAAGGTAAGACTCGCTACTCTTCGGAATAGAAAGCACATCCCAATGAATCTGGAAGCCCCAACTATAATCTTTGATTTAGTTGGGGTAGTTCACACTTTTGGCATATGGTTAAGAAAGTTGACCATTACCCTCTCACCCCCATGCGAATTTTAATTGTCGAAGATGATCCCCTGATGCAGTTAGGCTTAGAACAAGCTTTGAGTGAACATCCTAACTTTGAGATTATAGGACAAGCTGAAGACGGCTATACTGGCGTTCAACAAGCATTGGAACTCAAACCTGATTTAATCGTTATGGACATTGGACTACCCCGTTTAGACGGTATTGCTGCTACTAAGCAAATTAAGGAACAATTACCGACTATTCATGTGGTTATGTTGACTTCTCATACCTTACAAACGGAAGTGGTGGCTGCTTTGTCCAGTGGGGCCGATGCCTATTGTATCAAAGGAGCGAGTTTAGAGCGATTATTAGCTGCCATTGAAGCGGCCCAAGATGGGGCGACTTATCTTGACCCTCAAATTGCACGGTTAGTCTTGGATAATTTGAAACCCCCAACTCCTGAACCCAATCAAAATATTGGCCTGTTATCGGAGAGAGAATTAGAGGTTTTAAAGTTAATTGTGGAAGGCAAAAGTAACAATGAAATTGCCGAAGAGTTATATTTAAGCACCAATACCATCAAAACCCATGTCCGAGGCATTATGAATAAATTAGCAGTTGATGATCGAGTACAAGCGGCTGTGGCTGCTTTACGTTCAGGATTAGTTTAACTTGTCTAAAGTTTCATGTATTATTGAGATACTTTACCAGAAAATCCCTCTAAATAGCTTGAAAACACTTCCATGAGTCCCACTAAAAAAGAATGTTTTATTATTGGTTCAGGTAGCTCTCTTCTTGATTTAACCGCAGAAGAAAAAGACTATTTGAATAATCACCCTTACACTTTAGCCATGAATAAATATTTACTTTTCTATGAAAAAATTGGGGTGATTCCTAAAGCTTTATTTTTAGGGGATTTTCATTTTCCCGCACATAAAGTTTTTCTAGAAACAATAGACAGAGCTAAAAAACTAAATCATCAACCTATTTATTATGTTGATGATTATTATCAAAAATTATTTAAACAGCCCTGGCAATCTTGGCAGTGGAATTTAAAAGAACGTTATCAATTATACAGAGAATCCAACTACATTTCTCCCTTAGTCGTTAATTATACTCATCTAAAATTTTTCAGTGCTAAACTGAGAGACAATCCTAAATTTATTTGGGCAAAAAGCTTTAAAGACGAATTGTTTTTTCAAAGAGGATCTTTGACCACAGCCATTAATTTAGCCTATCTGATCTATCCTGAATGTGATATCAAGTTACTGGGCATTGATCTGAATAAAAATCCTTCATTTTATGAAGAGGAGTTAAAAAAACGTCCAGATTTAACGGATCATTATAATAACAAAATTACCAAAAAAGGAGGATGCCATGCCACTGTTGTTAAAACGCCTCAAGGAACAGTTCTCGATAGATTTCCCCTAATTCAAAAAGAATTAGCACAACAAGGCACAAAATTGCTCTGTTGTAATTTAGAGAGTTTAGTCGTAACCAAAGGATTATGTGATTATGTTCCAATTATAGGTTAGATTTTAGCCAACAAATATCAATATTGTTGTTTTGTATTTATTCAGGAGTTTTGAAAATGAATGGACAACAGCTTGGGTTAAAAAAAACTATCAAGTATCAATCTTATCATTTCTTAGCTAATATTAATCATTTCTTGGTTCCCAATAAGGTGAAAAAAGTGGTTTGGGTGGCATCATATCCGAGAGGCGGTAATACTTGGTTTCGCAAAATAATCGCTAATCTCTACGGAATAGATGCCTCAAATTTAGGACAAGGGAAAGAGGTTAGTAAAATAGTTCCTGATTTTGAACGCAGACAAACATGGCAAATCAATCAACTTACTCCTTGCCATGTCAATCAAGAAAAAGTCTATTGTTTCAAAACCCATCAATTACCCTTTCCTAATTATCAATTACCCATTGGTGAAGCAACAGAATTTATCAATTATGGTTATATCTATCTTTATAGACATCCCTTAGATGTATTTCTCTCCGTAATTAATCACGCTTATTATGAAGAGAATGATAAATTTTTCTTTGATCAAATGCCACATTCAGTTGATGAGTTAAAAGAGAGTGGAAAACTAGATTTATATATGCAAAAATATATCGAGGATTTATCCATTGGTAATAATACGATGAAAAGGATGTGTGGTGGCACTTGGCTTAATCATGTTAATACTTGGTTGAGTCTGCATCATAGTTATGAAAATACTTCATTTATCATTCGTTACGAAGATTTAGTAGAAGATACTTTTTCAACGTTACAACCTTTAGCCAGATTTTTAGGGAAGACAGATATGGAATTACAAACTGCCATAGAAAATGCTCAGAAAAAGACCCAAAAAAATGGAAAATTTTATTGGAAGCAACAACCAGGAAATTATGTTAACTATTTATCCCAGGAAACTATCAATAAATTTCTAGAAAAATATCAAGATTCATTGCAAAAATTAGGTTATTAAAGTGATAAAAGTTACCTTTTGCGCTCACGATTATCCCAACTTTGTTGGTGGTCCCTATGCTTGGTTACCTCGTCTTCTTCCTACTTTAAGAGAGCGTGGAATCGAATCAAGAGTATTATTTTCAATTAGAGGGAATGTAGAGGAATGTCGAGCCGTTCAACTGGTCAAACAAGGGGGGTTTAAACATTCCGTTTGTCAGATTCCTTATCATACGGATCAACACATTAATTGGATATTAACACAATTAAAAAAAGAGCCTCCTGATATTTTTATCCCTAATCTTGTTGTTCCTGCCTGCTACAGTAATTATTGGGTTAAAAAAGCAGGAATTCCAACAGTAGGAATTATGCACTCCGATGATCCTTTTTACTATGGTATTTTAGATGAATTTGTCTTTGGTCAAGCGGATTATCAATTTTCTGGTTTTGTCGCAGTTTCCCGTTTTATTGAACAAACTATCCTCAGCAAAGGAAACACGACAACCCAGATAAAATGTATTCCCTATGGCGCACCAGTTCCCCCTATAACTGTTAAAAAATCTTCAAGTAAACTAAGAATGCTTTATGTAGGTCGTTTAGTTGAAGAACAAAAACAAATTTCCTTATTAACTAAAGCTTTTTGCCGTGCTGTTAAAGAAGTCCCTAACACAGAAGCCATTATTTATGGGAGTGGCTCAAAACAGGGTGCCGTCGAGAAAATTCTCGCTCAACAAGCTCAAAACATTCCCGTTAAATTAGGGGGCAGACTCAACAGCGATCAAGTACAGAAACACCTCTTAGACAGTCATGTCATCGTTTTATTATCAGACTACGAAGGCTTACCCATTGCCTTAATGGAAGCCATGGCCTGTGGGGTGGTTCCCGTCTGTTTACGCATTCGTAGCGGTATCCCAGAACTCGTTGAAGATGGTGTAACGGGTTTATTGGTGGATGATCGCGGAGATAGTTTTGTGGCTGCCATTCGACGTTTACAGGAAGAAACTGGACTTTGGGAAAAACTGTCCCAAGGCGCACGGGCAAAAATTGAGACCGACTATTCTGATACTGTTGCAGCCGATCAATGGGCAGACTTTCTTGGAGAATTACATCAATCTGCTGGTCCTAAACAGTCCATCCAACGGCCTCTGTTTTTCTCCTTACCGCCAGTTCATCCTGCTTTAGCTGTAGAAGATAAACGTCGTCCTCCCTTGAGCAAACGGTTACGCCATAAACTTCGTAGTCTCGTCAAATCTAAACCTTAACACTCAGTTCAATCAACCACTATGTCATCTAATCAAGGTACTATTTTAGTAACAGGAGGAGCCGGCTATATCGGTTCTCATGCCGTTTTAGCCCTTAAAAACTTGGGTTATGAGGTGGTTATTCTCGATAATTTAATCTATGGTCATCGAGATTTAGTAGAAACGGTTTTAAAGGTAGACTTGATAGTAGGTGATCTAGGCGATCGCTCCCTCCTTGACGATCTGTTTAAACAGTATGAGATTGATGCAGTTATGCACTTTGCCGCCTTTGCTTATGTGGGAGAATCCATTAAAGAACCGCAAAAATATTACCGTAATAATGTTGCTAATACCCTCAATTTATTAGAAGCCATGAAAGCAGCTTCTGTTAATAAATTAGTCTTTTCTTCTACTTGTGCGACCTATGGAGTGGCTCAATTTTCTCCTATTACTGAAGAACATCCCCAAAATCCCATCAATCCTTATGGTGCCAGTAAATTAATGGTAGAGCAAATTTTAAAAGATTTCTCAAATGCTTATGATTTCAACTATGTTTGTTTCCGCTATTTTAATGCAGCAGGAGCGCATCCAGAAGGGTTATTAGGAGAAGATCATGACCCCGAACCCCATTTAATCCCTTTAGTGCTTTTAACGGCGTTAGGAAAACGAAAATTTATTTCTATTTTTGGCACAGATTATCCGACTCCTGATGGCACTTGTATTCGTGACTATATTCACGTGCTTGATATTGCTCAGGCCCATCTTTTAGGATTAAACTATTTGCAAAACGGCGGAAAATCTGAGGTTTTTAATTTAGGAAATAGTAACGGATTTTCTATTCAAGAAGTGATTGATACTGCGATTAAAGTAACTCAACAAGACATTGAGGTTAAAATTGGCGATCGCCGTCCAGGTGATCCTCCCATTTTGGTTGGCAGTGGGGAAAAAGCTGCTAAAATTTTAGGATGGAAGCCTCAATATTCTAGTCTAGATGATATTCTTTCCCATGCTTGGCAATGGCATCAAAAACGACATTGATTGATTAAGCTAGAATGTTTCTTAATCTCGAACTCGGGTTAATTTGACCGAAAATTTTAGATGACCCTTTATCCCATTCCCCGTAATGAAGTCGATAAACTTCTTAAAGAACCCTTGACCATCGATGATAGAGAACCGGTCTTAGGGTTTACCATTGATAGTGAAACCTCAATGGATTTAGACGATGCCTTATGGATAGAACCCCATAAATCAGGGGTGGTTATTTCTGTCCATATTGCCGATGTTACCGCTTTAATCCCCCTCAAGTCCCAACTGGAAGAACAGGCATTTTTACGAGTGGAAACCCGTTACCTTGCCACAGGCAACAAACCCATGTTTCCCCGTCAGTTATCGGAAGATAAACTATCCTTGCTCGAAGATCAACCCCGATGGACTCTTACCATTCGCATCACCTTAGACAAATCAGCCAATATCAGACAAACCCAACTCTTGTCTACCCATTTAACCAGCCTCAAAAGATTCTCTTATGTAAGTGCTGATCAGACCTTAAACGACCCTTCACAGCCTCTCTTCCAAGTCTTACGCTATTGCGAGCTTTGGGCGCAAAAACTCGCCTGGAAACGGCAACAAATAGGGGCTTTTGGACAAACTACCATTGCTGGTCTTACCTTAGACGAGGAAGGAAGATTAATCGAAACCCCTTTATATCATTCTCAACAAATTATTCAAGAATTCATGGTGTTAGCCAATACGGCCATAGCCAGTTTAGCGGAACAGCATCAACTACCCATTTTGTATCGTAACCATACCGCCTCAGCGATTGCCCCTGAAAGTAAAGTCTTAATCGAAACCTTAACCACCCTGGGACTACCAGAATTAGTCCGTCAGAAACTACAAAGCTGGTTAAACCCTGCTACCTATTCCGCGGCTGTTATTGGTCATTTTGCTCTGTGTGTTCCTGCTTATACCCATTTTACCTCCCCCATTCGTCGTCTAGCTGACTATATCAACCATCGTATTCTCAAAGCGGTTTTGATTGAGCAGCAACAGTCCCCTTACAAAGTAGAAGAATTAGAGGCGATCGCACAATATATTAACGAAAAAAGACAAGAAGTTAAGGAAAAACGTAACGAACATTTTCGAGAACAGCGTCTGGTCAAAACTGCCACTATCTTAAATAAAAAAGAAACCATTTCTACCCTATCAGACAAAGAATTCTCCCAAATTCTCAAAGATAGTCTCAAAGTTGCCAAATTAGATAAATTAGTACCTGAAGTCAAACAAAGGTTAGAAAATCGGACTCTCAAACCTTCAGATTTATATTACTTGGTTTTTGGAGACTATCAAAATCCTGATAATCGAACCTTAATTAAAAATGAGTTACTCAACTATTTAGCACAACAACCAGCTTTAGCGACGCAAATTTTACAAATTGCTGCTGCTATCGGCCAAACCACCGTTCATTATGTTGAGAAAACAACAACTTCAGGACAATTCGCTTTCTGGACTGTATTTGAAGAAAAAACCACCATCAAACCCTCTATTGCCAGTAGTAAACAAGCAGCTAAACATCAATCTAATCGCCATTGGTTACAGGGCAAATTAGAAGATAGCTTACAGGATGTTAAGGATATCGATGAAACCGTTTTAGAAGAACAGGTGATGGAGGAAACCCTTGTTTGCGCCTCTTCTGTGGTTACTGAAGAACCGTTGGATTTATCAACCCTTCCCTCAGAAGCCATTAATAATCCCATCGCCTATTTACATACCACTTTACAACGATTAAAGCTCAAAAACCCAACTTATTTGTACAATAAAATGGGCAGTCAATGGCAGTGTTGTTGTCAAGTTGAATGGTTAGATGAAATTCTCATTGAAACAGAAGCTTTGGGACAAACCAAAAAAGATGGGAAAACTCAAGCTTCTTTAAAAGCAATTCTCAAGTTAAACAATCATTGGATAGAATCCCCAGTGAACTTTTAAAGCAAACTCTTAACGAAGTCAGAAGTTAGAAGTCAGAATTCAGAATTAGCTTTAATAAATTGCTCGAAAATAGGCAAAACATTAGCAGGAATTTCATGACCCATAGCCAACTCATGATACTCAACTGTAGCATCAATCGCTGTTAATTCATCCCTAGCTTTTTGCGCCATTTGCACAGGTACAACCATATCTTGTTGACCATGAATAATCAAAATAGGAGGGATAGGAGACGCTAACTTTTGCGGTTGAAACTGTAAATAACCACTCAAACTACAAATGCCGGCTAACGGTAAATTAATTCCCACATCAAGGGACATTGCACCCCCTTGAGAAAACCCACTTAACATGGTACGAGATAAAGGAATGCCTGTATTTTCTTCTAGAGAAAGTAACCAATTTTTTAACAGTTGACGACTTTCTTCTATCCCTTCATATTCTCCCGTTTCTAACGCATACCAAGCGCGTCCTCCAGCAACTTGTGGATGAAAAAAAGGTGCATTAAGAAACAAGAATTGATAATCAGGAAGGGTTAACATGGAAGATAAAGGGGCTAAATCTTCAGCATTTGCACCCCAACCATGTAACATCACTAAAAGATGCTTAGGATCACTATTTTGCGGTTTAATAGAAATGGCTTCTAAAGACATAAATTTGCTTAAAAATTAATTCTCAATTGCTTTAAGTTCCCAGTCTCCTCCATCAAATATTTCTAATAATTGTTGATGGTATTGGGTTAATGTAGGCCGATGTCCTACACTAATATAAGTGGTTCCCATGTGAGATAATTCTTGATACAATCTTTCTTCATTTTTTACGTCTAAAGCACTGGTAGCTTCATCTAAAATAGCATAACGGGGTTTAGTTATTAAAATGCGGGCAAAAGCAACTCTTTGTTGTTCCCCTAATGATAAAACATTTTCCCAATTTTCTTCTGCCTCAAAACCTCTAAATCTTTCTGCTAAATCAGGTAAATTAACAATTTTCAACACCTTGCTTAACTGTTCATCTGTGATGTTATTTTCGGTATTAGGATACAATAACTGATCTCTTAATGTTCCTAAAATCATGTAAGGTTTTTGGGGTAAAAATAAAATTTCCTCAGCCTCAGGACGATAGATAATTCCATCTCCTGAATCCCATAATCCTGCGATCGCTCTTAATAAGGAACTTTTTCCTGTTCCACTAGCACCCATAATCAATAAATTGTTATGATTACGAACATTTAAGGAAACATCTTCAATTAATATTCTATCAGAATTAGGGGGCTGTAAGGTAACATTTTCTAGCGCAACATCTGAAGAATTTTGAGTATGAATAAACTTGGTTTGTGTTTTCTCTTTTTTGAAAGATAAGGGATTTAATGACTCATAAAATTCCCCTAAACGGTTGATACTAGCAGCAAATTCTGTAATCCCTTGAATTTGATTTGTAATTAAAGAAAGTGCGCCTAATACTTGGAAAAATGCGACATTTGCTTGAGCGATCGCACCAAAGTCTAATTCTCCTTGTAAGTATAATGGAGCAATAATCATATAGGGAATTAAACGAGTGAAATAATTGTATCCTCTTTGGAATAAATTCAGAATAGACTGCCAAATAATCAAGAGATCGAAGTTCTTAATAGCTTCAATTAATCTATCAGTAACCTGTTTTCTTTCTAACCCTTCTCCTCGATAAAAGGCAATCGATTCTGCATTATCTCTTACCCTTACCATCCCATAACGAAAGTTAGCTTCTAATCTTAATTGATTATAGTTAATACTAACTAAACGACTCCCTACAATTAACGCAACGGCAGTCCCAAAAATCGCATAAACGACAAGTCCCCCAGTTAGTTCTTTGGAGAGAGTATATAAGATAGCTGAGAAAGATAATAGGGTTAAAACTGAGTCGAGAACATCCAGTAAAAAATCAAGGGTAACTGTGGTAAAAGATTTAATATCTTGCGTAATCCGTTGATCAGGGTTATCAACTTCTGTGTTAATAGCATTAGAGTCTAATTCATAATAAGCACGATGATTAAAGTATTTATTTAAGAAATGTTCTGTTAGCCATTCTCGCCACATTAAACCTAGTTTTAATCTCGTATAGCGATAGATAACAATGATGGGAATAGCTGCTACCAAGACTAACCCATAAATTATTATAAACTGCCAAAAAGTATCAGCATTTTTTTGATTTAATGCTGTATCAATGAAACGAAACGTATAACTTAAAATGACATTTAATCCGTTAACCACTAATGAAAGAAACAATAGTAATCCTAATAATGACCATTGTTTCCATTTAGCTCCTACGTTTGATTTTTGTGAGACAAATATGACTCCACTAATAATAATACTGATTAAAGCAATATAGGGAAGACTTGATTTCAAAAACCCATTAACACTTTCTACCAATCCTCCGGCTACATCACTAAAAAAGTCAGGAAAAATGCTATTTGCTAATAAAGTTAAGCCAATGGTTAAAAAGAAAGCTAAACTAACAACCGTAGGGACAAGCACTGCAATCAAGCCTAAAAATATCCATGTATTTTTGGTTATATATTTAACTTTTGTCGTCTCAGTTGTATCCCTTGACTCTGTGGGGAAAAAATAAGGTTGTGCTGTTTCAATAAAATGAAGAACGAGTTGACGGTTAAATTGAAAGCGAGTTTGGGGCATTTTGTTATTTTAGTTCAGAGAAAGTCGGCATATTTTGCAATCAAATATGACAAAGAGAATAATTATTCTAATATAGTACCTTACTTTGTCTATGAAAATCTAGCTTTAACAGTACGTTTTACCATTTTAGATAACCAGGGTTCTTCTTGTTGAGATTCAGCGATCGCCCAAATATTTAAACTAATACAAACGGTTGCTAAAGCTAATAAAATAAAGGTGGGTGCTTGAATGACTCCTATTATCCACCAACTAGCAACATGAAGGGATAAAGTAATAGCAAATAGGATAGCTATTGTCACAGAAGTTAATAACTGAATACGGGATGGTTTAATAACAATAAAAATCAAACTTAATAAGGTTGCCAATAAATTTGCAGGAACTAAAAAAGCACAAATACTAATACAATGGTTTCGAGAAAGTTCAGTAATAGAGATGATATCAAACATGAATTTTACCTGATGGATAATGAAGCCAAGGGTTTTTATATAATTAGCATTGTATCATAGTTTTGTTCACCATACTGTCAATAATCATTCAAAATACTTCTTGGTTCTGTTTACTCCTAACATTTTCTATCATTACGATAACATTTTTTCAATTCTTCTTTTATTATCAATAATTCGATAAATTTAGTCGCGTAAAAAGGCAGCATCTACTTCAGGAATAGAAGGATTAATACTGATACCTGAGCCTAATTCAAAACCGGCAGGTGTGGTTAAACGAGGTCTAATTTGACAATACCAATGTAACTGAGGTTCTTCTGCTTTATAACGGGCTGCAGTATTAATTACATAATTATAATCAGGGTTATTTAATTTATAATATAAACGGCTTAAACTCTCTTTTAAAATGGTTGCAAAAGCAGTTTTTTCTTCGGCAGTAATACTCCCAAAATCTGCTTGATGTTGTTTAGGCATAATCCAAATTTCACAAGGAAATTCCGCAGCAAATGGAACAAAAGAAACAAATAATTTATTCTCTAAAATGACTCTAACTTTCTCATTTATTTCAAACTTTAAAATATCACAATAAACACATCTGGCCCAATGATCAAAGTAACGCTGAGCTTCCGCTTCTTGAATCCGACGATGACTAGGAACAATGCTACTAGCAATGATTTGAGAGTGAGGATGCCGTAAAGATGCCCCTGCACCTTTGCCGTGATTACGAAAGATAATTACCATCATTATTTCCTTATCTTCCATCAATTTTAAGTACCGTTGATGGTAGGTTTCAATAATTGCTTCAATTTCCGATATCGAGAGGGTAGCAATCGTCTGTTGATGGTCAGGACTTTCGATAACAACTTCGTGATGACCATAGCCAGACATCGTCATATAAATTCCTTCAAAATTTCGTTGAGGATTTTCATGGAAGTTTAAAGCAGGAAATTTATTTTCTACAACTCGAGTTTGCCACAAATCTTGTTGACAACCTTTAATCTCTAAGAGAATTTTCTCAAATTTTTCATTCTTTTGTGAACAAAAAGGACAATTTTTTTGAGAATGATTAACAGAAGAATTATTTCGATCATTTTGTTGAAAATCTTGAGGCCTTCTGCGACGACTAGGAGCATAAATCACCCATTCTCCTGTCACTTTGTTGAGTCGAATTTGTCCAGTTTCCATAAATAATTAGAATAACAATAACAATTTGTAGCTATTTACACCATCATAGGGGGTGCTTCCTCAAGGAACTGTTAGTTATGATTCATTTCTTAAAAATACGAACAATTTTCAAATTTCTATATACACTAGGGACAGAATAAATAAACAGGCATCAAAACCATATTGCTAATTTAGCCATGATTTATACAACACAACAACTTATTAGTATTCTAGATCAAGAATTAAAGGCTACCTGGAGAGGGGAAAGGGTTATTTTGTCTTGTCACGATCGCATTAATAACCCCGTAATTGCCAAAGCATTAAATACTGATAAAATGAACCAGGTATTTGCCTATCAAGATTTTCGTCGTCAAATTCATAAATATCAGATACAGCATCGGGTTTCTGGAATTATTTGGCGTACCTGTTCCTATCAAGGCCAATCTATCAGGTATCCTGAATTACATAACCAACTCATTGCCGTTCCAGGGGATAAAGAAATATTAATAAAATATAAAGAATCTGTGCTAAATTTTTGGTGGAAAATGACTCAAGGCATGAAATTTTGGTTATCGGCCCATCGTCGTCGCCCCATTTCTTCTGATTCGATTCAAGAATTTATTAATGAGGTAGAATGGGCCGAAATTGATGCAGCTAGAACCGAATTATACTTAGGATTATGTTGGGGAAATCCTCAAGAATATCAATATCAATGGGCCAAACCTAACTCGGGTTGTCATCGTATTATTGCTGCAGTTAATGAACCCAGTTCTATTAAAGTTTAGTGAGGGCTTGATTCTGTTCCCGAAAACCTACCTAATCTTATCCAATATTGTTCATATAAGCAGCAAAAATTAAGAAATGGATAGTTTTTTTCAGTTTAGACGTAAACGTGATACAATTAAACTTAATAATTTCGGTTTTTCTCTGAAAAATCCCATGTTGTTAGGCTTCAAAACCCAACTTAAATTAAATCAAACCCAACGTCAACAACTGGCTCGTCATGCAGGAGTCGCTCGTCATGCTTATAATTGGGGAAATGGTTTATGTTTGGCTATTTTAGACCATAATAAAAGTTGTTCAGATTCAGAAAAAATCAAATTCCCTACAGCGATTGATTTACACAAATGGTTAAACAAATTAGTTAAACCGCAAAATGAATGGTATTACGAAGTCTCAAAATGTGCTCCGCAATTTGCCCTGAGACATTTAGCTTATGCTTGGCGTGACTGCTTTAGCAAAAAGAAAAAAAGACCGAAATTTAAAAAGAAGGGACGACATGATAGTTTTACTCTAGATGGAACTATTCACATTCTATCTTCTA
>JAAUYD010011102.1_pt1 | contig 30591 bp, 24 predicted proteins | sample 7278101 | NCBI WGS metagenome assembly JAAUYD01 (sample SAMN14350128, study PRJNA611818) | marine sediment metagenome | isolation source: surface marine sediment (0.6m) | place: French Polynesia: Moorea | collected 2018-08
ATGAACGGGATCTCCTCCGGCGTGATCTCGTGGATCATGCCGCTCGGGTCCGCCGACTCGAGCAGGATGTCGGCGGCGCCCTCGCCCGGCACCGACTCGGTGCGCCACTGCGAGCTCGGCGCGCAGCCGAGGAGGAGCACGACGAAGGCGGCGGTGCCGAGCCATCCGCGCTCACTCGGCCGAGCACTCGTCCCGACACCCGGCCGAGTGCGGGCACCGCTATCCTGACCGCCCATGCCGCTGCCGGGCCCCGCTCTCCGCCGCACCCTCGCCGCTTCCCTCCTGGCGTTGGCTTGCGCGAGCCAGCATACCGTAGAGCCCTATCGGAGCGATCCGGAGGCCGCGGCGGCCCTCGAGTCCCGAGCCGCGGGAGTCTGCAGCGAGATGCAGCCGGCTCCGGGAATCCCGGACGAGCCGTTCGTGACCGACGGCTGCAGCAGCTTTCCCGACGGCAGCTGGGTCGCATGCTGCGTCGAGCACGACATCCCCTACTGGTGTGGCGGCACCCGCGCGCAGCGACGCGTGGCCGATGTCCGCTTCGGCGAGTGCATCGCCGAGCGCAAGGGAGGCGTGCTCGGAACCCTGATGCGGCTGGGCGTGCGCGTGGGCGGCCACCCGATCGTCCCGGCCGGCTGGCGCTGGGGCTACGGCCGCTCGTACCCGGCAGGCTACGACCCGGCGCGCGAGGCCGAAAACGAGGGCGAGGAGGCGGCCGAAGCCGACGACGAGTCGGCCGACTAGCCGGCGATCAGGCCCTGCACCATCTCGGCGGTGTCGAGCAGCGAGAACCACAGCACCGCGGCCAGGATCACCGGGACGACGAAGCGCAGAAGCGTCTTCCAGCCGAAGAGCAGGCCGCCGAAGCGGGAGCCCTCGGACGCCTCGTCCATGGCGTCGGGCATCACCCAGCCGACGAAGACCGAGAGCAGGAGCCCACCGAAGATCAGGAACAGGTTGCCGCCGATCTGGTCCATCAGGCCGAGCACGTCGAGAGACAGCGCCGACGGTACGCCGAGCAGCGCGATCAGCCCGCCGCAGATCCAGGCGGCCTTCCCGCGGCTGGTCCCGGTCGCGTCGATGGCCGAGGAGACCACCACCTCGAGCAGCGAGATGGCGCTGGTCAGCCCGCCGACCACGAGAGCCACGAAGAAGGCGATGCCGATCCAGTTGCCGGCAGGCCCCATGCTCGCGAAGGCCTTGGGGAGCGTGATGAAGAGTGCGCCCAGGGTGCTGGCGCCCACGTCCTCCTGGAGGCCCAGGGCGAAGATCAGGGGGAACACGACCATGCCCGCGAGGAAGGCGACCCCGAAGTCCGAGATCGCGATGGTGACCGACTCCGCCGGCAGGTCGGTGTTGCGATCGAGGTAGCTCGCGTAGGTGAGGATCGCGCCCATGCCGAGGCTCAGGCTGAAGAAGGCCTGCCCGGCAGCATCTCGCAGCACGTCGGTCTGCCAGATGGCCGCGAAGTCGGTCTGGAAGTAGTAGGCGTAGCCGGCGCCGGAGCCCTCGAGCGTCGCGGCGTAGATCGCGAGCGCGATCACGAGGAAGCCGAGCACCGGCATCAGGATCAGGGCGGCGCGCTCGATGCCGGCGCGGATGCCCCCCGACACCACGACGATCGTCACTGCCATGAACACCAGGTGCCAGCACAGCGCGGGGATGCCACTCGCGATGGCCCCGAAGCGATCGCCCGCCTCGGTCGGGAAGCCCGTGAGCGCGGCGTCGACCGTGTAGCGAACGGTCCAGCCCGCAATCACGCTGTAGTACGCGAGGATGACGACGCCAGCCATCACGAACAGGGCACCGAGCGGCTTCCAGGCGTTGCCGCCGTAGTGCACCAGGGCCTGGATCGGGCTCTTGCCCGAGCCGCGGCCCAGCGTGAGCTCCGCGAGCATCACGGGGAGGCCCACGAGCAGGGTCATCACCACGTAGAGCATGACGAAGGCGGCGCCCCCGTTCTCGGCCGCCATGTACGAGAAGCGCCACATGTTGCCGAGGCCCACGGCGGAGCCCACCGCCGCCAGGGTGAAACCGAGTCGACCCGACCAGTGCTCGCGCGTCTGCTCCATGGGCGCATCATACCGGTCGAAACGCGCGATGCAGGGCGCTTTCGGCGATTCCGTTCCGGCGATTCGGGTTCGGCGACTCGGGTCCGGCGATTCGGGTTCGACGACTACGAGCTGGCGGTGCGCTCAGTCCGTGGGTGCGACGTAGACCCCGAGCGTGCCGCAGCAGCCCATCCGACGTTCGTCCGGCGGCGGGTCGTGGTGATGCAGACTCGCGTCGAGCAGGTGCGCGACGTCGCCCCCTTCGAGGGCGTCGAGCTGCTCGCCCGTGCGGTGGGCCGCCGCGCGCGGCCCGCTCTCCCAGAGCGCTCGCCAGCGCGAGATCTCGGGCCGCACCAGCGCCGCGGCCTGGCGGTAGAAGTCCGTGAGGGCCGGAAGCCCCACGCTCTCGACGTCCGCGCGCAGGCGCAGGAAGCCCTCGACCCCGAGATCGCGACGCACGCGCGCCGCTTCGCCGCTCCCCGCGGTGGTCGCCTCCGTGCCGGAGAGCACGTGACGGCCGCGGTAGGCCTCGACGTCGTGGAGCTCGGCCTCGGGGAAGGTGATCACCATGTCCCCGGCCTCGGGGAGCCCGGCGTTCTGCATCAGCACCAGGATCTCGAGGTCGCCGCTCTCGTTGATCAGCCGGTGGATCGTGCCCGGCGTGAACCACACGAAGCTTCCCGGCTCGAGCGGCGTCTCCCGGAAGCCCTCGGCCGAGAGCGTCTGCACCCGGCCCCGCCCGCGCACCACCCAGTACGCCTCGGTGCACACGAAGTGGACGTGCGGGGTGCCCCCGCACAGGCCGTCGGGAGCCTCGCTCTGGTAGACGCGCAGATGCGAGGCGCCGATCGCGCCCGGAAACGGCGGCGGCCCGCTCAAGACGCTCCCGCCAGCGCTTCGTCGGGCACCCAGCTTCGATACCAGGGGCTCTCCTTCGCGATGGGGAGCGAGACCGCCTGGCCCGTCGCCGCAGACGCGTAGAGCGCCGTCACCAGCTCGAGGGAGGCGCGCGCGTCGTCGACGGTGACCGGCAACGGAGCGTCCTCGACGAGCGCTCGGTGTCCGGCCAGGAACTGCCCCTCGAAGAGGTCGGGCCCGGGGACGAAGTCCGCGAGCGCGGCCTTCATGCGGTCGTCCCACTCGGCCGAGCGCGGCTCGAAGCTCCAGGGCTCGGAGCCGGTGTCGTAGGGACCGTCTCCGCTCTGCACGGTCACGCCGTCGAACAGGTAGCGCAGGCGCGAGATCTCGCTGGCCGCGCCCAGGGTCACGGCGAAGCTCCCGAGCGACCCGTCGGCGAAGCGCAGGCTCACCGCGGCCGTGTCCTCGGTCTCGACCTCGTTCACCCGCGTGGTCGTGTGTGCGAAGACGCTCTCCACCGGGCCCATCACGCAGGTCACCAGATCGTGGTTGTGGATCGCGTGGGAAAGCAGGCAGCCGCCGCGCTCGCTCTGCCACTTGCCCCGCCACGGAACCGCGTAGTAGTCGGCTCCCCGCCGCCAGGCCGTCTCGGAGCTGGCCAGGAAGGCCCGGCCCAGCACGCCCTTGCGCTTCAGGTGCAGGAGCTTCTGGATGCCGCCGCCGAAGCGGTACTGGAAGATGGGCATGAGGCGGCCCTTGGCGCCGGCCTCCAGGCGCGCGACCTCGTCGCAGTCGTGCAGTGAGCCCACCAGCGGCTTCTCGCAGATCACGTGCACGCCCGCGTCGAGGGCCTGCCGGATCATCGGGAGATGCAGATGGGGCGGCGTGCAGAGGTCCACCACGTCGAGATCCGGCAGTGCGAGGGCCTCGTCGAGACTCGCGAGCGGCCGGGTCCCGAAGCCCGCCGCTGCCTTCTCGCGGCGCTCCTCGTCGACGTCGACCACACCGACGATCTCCCACTGCTCGGCGAGCGCGCGGTACGCGATCAGGTGCATGAGCCCGATGCCGGCTCCGACGACGGCGACCCGCAGCTTCACGTCCGGAGCCTTGTCATCCGTGGGATCCCCTCACGCCGGGAGTATGCACTGCAGGCCTCCCCCGCGCTGCTGCCTCGGCGCGCGTGAAGTCGAGTACCGCAACCAGCACCCCTAGACCTGCAGGTGGTAGATGCGGAAGAAGCCCGCATCCACGTCGGCCACCTCGACCCGGCCGAAGCCGGCCTCCGCCGCCAGCTCCCGGAGCGTGTCCTCGCGGATCACCGTCCCGATCGCCGCCGAGGGCTGCTCGGCCATGGCGGCCGGCAGGCAGTGCACCGTGCTCCAGCCGTAGAGCATGCGCTCGAGATCGTCTCCCGGTGCCTCGAAGCGGGGCGCGACCTTCTCGTCGGCGACGATCACGTGGCCTCCCGGCGCAAGGCACTCGCGCACCGCGCGCAGCACGGCGACGGGCTGCGAGCAGTCGTGCAGCATCTCCATCAGGAAGGCCACGTCGAAGCGCTGCTCTCGCGAGAGCGCGGCCCCGTCGTCGCAGACGAAGCGCACGTCGGCCCCGCGTTCGCGCGCGTGACGCTGCGCCGCCTCGATCGAGGCGGCGTCGGAGTCGATCCCCACCACCTCGGTGTGCTCGAAGCCCTCGGCGATCCCCATGGCCGACCAGCCCACGCCGCAGCCGAGGTCCAGCACCCGGGCCGGCGTCTCGGACGAGAGCCTCGCGTGGACGGCCGGCACGGCCGGGATCCAGTCGCGAACCAGATCGTTCAGGAACGCGGGCCGGTTGATGCCTCCCTGGCCGCAGCGGAAGTCGTGGCCGTAGCGCGCGTAGGGGACGCCGCCGCCGCTCCGGTACGCGTCGACCACGTCGTCGAGCACCTTCGCGATGCCGACCACCATCTCGGAAAGGGGGGCCAGGTGGGAGGCATGCTCCGGGTCGACCAGAGCGGCGGCCTGCTCGGGCTCGATGCGGTAGCGGCGCGCGTCGGCCGGGCAGTCGGCGCCCTCCACAGCGAGCCAGCCCGCCACCGCCTGCTGCTCCAGCCACTCCCGTGCGTAGCGGGGATGGATCCCGGCGGCGGCCGCGAGATCGGGGGCGCTCGCGGGGCCCTTCTCGAGCAGCCGCTCGTAGAGGCCCAGTCGGCGCCCGAGGTAGACGCCGAAGAGCTCGAGGGCTCCAGTGGCGGCGCCGATCAGGCGTTCGTCGAAGGGGGCGTCGGTTCGGGCGAGGGTCATGGCGATCTCCGGGTGGTGCCCGGAGTCGCGGGATCCCTCGTTCGGGGATCGGCTCCCGGGCGTTCACCCGGAAGGCGTGAGCCCACCCCTCACATCGTGAGTCGTGGCGCGAAGAATGGGTCCGCCCCGATGCGCGATCACGTCGTCGACTCCAGGAGGCGCTTCTTCGACGTCTGCCAGGCCCCCGGGCCCTCGAGGAATCGCCTGAGCTGGGATTCGCGAACCAAAACAAGGACTTCGGAGCAAACGGACCCACTCTTCGAGCCACAACCCACATCGTGAGGCCCGGCGGGAGAGCCGGAACCCGAACCGGAACGGGGGCTTAGCTACGCCGGCGAACGAACAGGGAGCCGACGCCCAGCAGCGACAGGCCGGCGCCCCCGCCCATCATGCTCATCGCGCGGGTGGCGGAGGCCGGCTCGCGGCCCTCTTCGAGGATCAGCACCTTGGTGAGGTCCACCGCCGGGAAGCCCTGCTGCACCAGGGCGGCCTCGTCGCTGCGCAGGCTCTCGATGCGGTTGATCACGAGCCCGCGCACCGGGGGCAGGCGCTCCCAGCCCGGCGTCGGGATCTGGGCGACCGTCTTGAAGCGCTTCGTCTTCACGATCACGGCGAAGTCGCCCACCTCGGGGAGCTGGCTCTCCGGGATCTTGTCGGCACCGCCGTAGAGCTTGGTCAGGTTGGCGAGGTTGTTCACTCCGGGAAGGGAGTCGGAGAAGATCGGGTAGTAGGCGTAGTCGACCTTGGCCTTGGGGCTCGGCTGCCCTTCGGGCTCGCCGGCCGGCTGCTCGTAGCGGAACACGATCTCCGCGTTGGTGCGCCAGTGCTCCCCGACCTCGAGATGGGGGTTGGTCGGCACCTGGCCGGACTCGAGATCCTCGAGGGTCACCGCGAGCGGCTCTTGCGTCGCGCCTTCGCTGAGCGTCCGCTCCTGGAAGCCCAGGAAGGCGACGATTCCACCCAGGAAGACCATCACGAGCTTGAGTCGGAACATGGCGAGCTCCTCGGCCGACGGGTCCCGCACAGACGGACCCGGGCCCTGGGCGTTTCGACCGATCGGCGAGGGGGCTTGAGCCGGGCGTGGCCATGGAATCGGCGCGCCTCGGGGCCGTCCGGTCAGGCGCGGATCTCCCACTCGACCGGCTGCTCGGGCTGATAGGAGCAGGTGCTGCCCGTGCGTACGGCGTTCTTCAGGTGGCGCGAGAGCTCCGGGTGCTGCTCGCCGATGCGGCGGATCGTGGCGCGGATGCGGTGGGCGACGGCCGAGCGGGCCCGCTCCCGCGCCTCGCCCTGAGGGCGATCGCGACCGCCGAGGCCGAAGGCCTGGGCCAGCTGCTCCTGCAGCGCCTCGAGCTCGGCGCGCGCCCGCTCCGCGCGGCCCGGGTCGTGGGCCTCGGTGGCCTCGTCGAGCTCCGACTCGAGGGAGAGCACGCGCAGCTGGTACTCGCGGCGCGCCTGCTCGTCGAGCACCGGGCCGGCGTCGCCTTCGAGGCCGGGCGTACCGGCGAGCTCGAAGCAGTGCACCTCGCGACCGGGGTCGGAGAGCAGGCGGGCCAGGTCGCGCAGACCCTTCGAGTCCTTCAGGCGGATGCGCTGTCCGCGATAGCCGAGCTGCCAGGTGGCGCCCTCGCAGACGAGCTGGCCGGCCGGCGTCTCGGCCGTCACCTCCGGAGCGGCTTCGGGCGCGCCCCTGGGCTCAGGTTCGGAAGCGCCGACCCGCTGCAGCTCCGCGCGCGCGAGCCCGAGCGCGATGCCGTCCGCGGAGCCCAAGGGCGCGGCGCCCACGGGCGGGTCGGGCAGCAGCTCCCCTTCGAGTCCACTCAGGATGGAGAGCCCGACGAGACCCGAGGCCCCCGCCTCGACGCGCCCGGCCGCCTCGTCTCGCCCGGCCCCACGCAGGATGGCGCCGGCGACGCGGAGGCAGAGGCCGAGCTCGGCGCACTCGCTGCGCGAGGCGAACTGGAGGATCGCTGCGTCCAGGCTGCGCGCGGCCGCGTCCGCCCGCCCCTCGAGCCACTGCGCGAGCGCCAGGGTGCGAAGCGCCGCCCCCATGCCCCAGGGATACGCGAGCCGTCGGCTGCGCTCGAGCGCGTCCTCGATCACGGGCCTGGCGTGGGCGCGGTCCGAGACGAGCAGCAGATAGCCCTCGACGATTCGCGCCCAGGCCTCGAGCAGCGGGGCCTGCGATCGCCTCGCCTCTTCGAGCGCGGTGCGGCAGCGCGCGATGCCCGCTTCGCGATCGGGATCGAGCAGCGCCGCGAACACCTCGGACTCGATCGCGAAGGCGGAGAGCCCGAGGGTCCGCGCGACCCGGACCGTCTCCTCGAAGCATGCGCGACTCTCGGCGTCGCGTCCGCCGAGCCGGTGCGCAAGGGCCAGCGCGCGCCGCGCCGTCACCGGTGCCATGCCGACTTCGCCGGCCTGGGAGATCGCGTCCTCGGCAAGGCGCAACGCTCCGGGCTCGTCTCCGAGCAGGAGCTTCGCCGTCGCCACCGTCGATGCCGACTCCGGCCAGCCGGGCTCCGAGGGATCGGGCCAGCACGCGAGCACCGCTTCTCCGAGATCGCGGATCTCGGCGGCGTGTCCCTGGTGGACCACGCCCCAGCACATCATCAAGAGGCCATGGGCGCGATCCGGGGTCTCGTCGTGCTCGAGACACCACGCGAGCCCGGAGCGCAGATGGGGATAGGCGTCGAGGAGCGCGAGCAGCTCACCACCGTTCCAGCGGTTCGCCGCGCCCGTCGGGATGGCGAGAACGCTCTCGAGGGTGTGATCGACGAGTCGTTCCTGGCTCGCGTCGAACCCGCCCGCCGAAAAGAGCTCCTCGAGGGCGTACTCGCGAACGGTTTCGAGCAGGCGGTAGCGGGTGGCGCCGCGACGCTGCTCGACCACGACCAGGGAGCGATCGACCAGATCGCGCAGCCCGTCGAGAACGGCCAGGGGCTCCGCGTCGGGGCGAGCGACGGCCTGGGCCTGCTCGGCGCTGAAGCTCCCGACGAAGGCGGCCAGGTGCGTGAAGAGCGCATGCGCCTCGGGCTCGAGCTGGGCCGTGGAGCCATCGAGGGTGGCGCGCAGGCTCCGGTGGCGCGAGGGGCCGGTCTCGCGCCGACGCGAGAGCAGGTCGAGGCGCTGGTCGAGACGGTCGAGCATCTCGCGCGGCGTCATCGCGTGGCTGCGGGACGCCGCCAGCTCGATCGCGAGCGGAACCCCGTCGAGCCTCCGACACAGGGTGGCGATGGCCTCGAGCTCGTCGGCGCTCGACGGCGGCTCGGCACCCGCGGCCTCGGCCCGGGCGAGGAAGAGACGCACGGAGGCCGAGGCCGCCTCGTCGCCCGGCGCGGGAAGCTCGATCGGGCCGACGGTCAGCACGGCCTCGAAGGGCAGCGCGAGGGGCTCGCGGCTGGTCGCGAGCAGCGTCGTACCGGGGCACCGCGCCACCAGCCGCGACGCCACCTCGGCCGCCAGCTCGATGCGCTCCTCGCAGTTGTCGAGCACGACGAGCCCGGGCTGATCGTCGAGCCCGTTGAGCCCTGCGTCGAAGGACGGCGCGTCCAGCAGGCCCGCCACGGCGTCGAGGCTCGCGGTCTCGGCGTCGAGCCGGGCCAGCTCGAGGCGTCGCGTGGCGCCGGGGAAGAGGCGCTCGACGTCGGCCTCCACCTGCTCGGCGAGCCGGGTCTTGCCGATGCCGCCCGGCCCGGTGAGCGTGACCAGCCGATGCTCGCGAAGCCGCCCGCGAATCCGCGCGAGGTCGGGCTCACGGCCGATCAGGGACGAGGCAGACGCGCGAGGGGCCATGAGCGGAGTCTCGCCAAAGCGGCGGGCCGGCGCCTACTCGACGGGCGTCGCGTCGAAGGCGGCCTCCGCGATCCCGATGGCCTCGTCGATGGCCGCGTCGTCGTGGGCGGCCGAGAGGAACCAGTTCAGCGTGGGGTGGAAGATCGCGCCGCGCAGCGCGGCTTCGCGAGAGAAGCGACGCCCCCGCTCGAGCTTCGCGTCGTCCTCGAAGAGCAGGGTCGGCATCGAGGGCGGGCCGGTGTAGCGGATGCGGTGGCCGGACTTCGCCGCGGCGGCGAGCAGCCCCTCGCGCAGGCGCTCGCCCGCACGCCACAGCGCGTGGAACGCGCCGTCGCGGTGGTAGACCTGCAAGGTGCGCTCGGCCCCGCGCAGGGCCGCGGCCGTGAAGAAGTAGGTCGCGGTGAAGTTGATCTGGCGAGCCGCCGCGCGCAGCGCCTCGGTCCCGAGCAGGGCCGAGACCGGGTGCCCGTTCCCGAGCGACTTGCCCAGGCAGACGAGGTCGGGCTCGATGCCGAGGGCGCGGTGGGAGGGCCCCTCGGCGAGTCGCAGGCCGGCCCGCACGTCGTCGATCACCAGCACGGCCCCCGTCCGCTCCCGCATGGCGGAGATCGCGTCGAGCAGCCCGGGCGACGGGGGGGCGGTGTCACGCAGGGGGAACTGATCGAGGGGGTTCAGGACGAAGCCTGCGAGATCGTCTTGGCACGAGCTCATGGCGCGGTCGAAGGCGTCGAGGTCGTTCCAGGGAACGCGCACGAGCTTCGAGACCGAGGCGGCCGGAACGCCGGCCGGAGAAAGCGCGAACTCCGGGTCGAAGCCGTGGTACGCGCGATCGAACACGACCAGGGTCTCGCGCCCGGTCGCGACGCGCGCCACGCGCCCGGCCAGGCCGATCACGTCCGAGCCGTTCTTCGCGGGGACGGCCCAGGCCATGCCCGGCGTCTTCTCGACGAGCAGGTCCGCGAGGTCGACCAGGGCCGGCGGGAAGAAGCTCGCCGAGTCGGCACGCTCCGCCTGTCGCCGCACCGCCTCCTCCACCTCCGGATGGCGGTACCCGAGCAGGATCGGCCCGTTGGCGCACAGGAAGTCGATGTAGCGGCGACCGTCGACGTCGGTGACGCGACAGCCGGAGGCCTCCGCGATGAAGCCCGGCTGCACGTCGTCGCCGGCGAAGCGCGCCGAACGCGACAGGTACACGGCGCCACCGGGCAACACCGCATCGGCGCGACGCCAGAGCTCCTGGCCCGCGGGTCCATCGACGCGACCCCGGTCGGATCCGTCACTCACGAGAGGCTCCTTCGCGGAGAGATTCGCCGCTTGTAGAATAGGCGCGACGGGCGGGAATCGGCACAGCCGATGACCGATGACCTGTGACCGATGACCCGTGATCGATGGAGGGGCCGGAATGAGTCACGTTCGACACCGCGTCGGGGTCCTCGCCCTCGCCTCCCTGGCTTTCCTGGCGTTGCTCTTCGCCGGCGTCGCGCGCGCGGCGGACTCGCGACCGAACATCGTGCTGATGCTCAGCGACAACCTGGGCTACGGCGAGATCGGCGCGTACGGCGGCGGCGTACTTCGGGGAGCCCCCACGCCCCGCCTGGACGAGATCGCGGCCCAAGGCCTGCGCTTCACCAACTTCAACGTCGAGCTCGAGTGCACCCCTTCGCGTTCGGCACTGATGACGGGGCGCCTGCCCGTGCGATCCGGAACCTGGAGGGCGGGCATACCCGGCCTGCCGGGCGGACTCTCACCCTGGGAGGTCACCGTTGCGGAGTCGCTCTCGGCTGCGGGGTACGACACGGCGATCTTCGGCAAGTGGCACCTCGGGGATTCGGAGGGCCGATACCCGACCGACCAGGGCTTCGACGTCTGGTGGGGCTTCCCCTTCTCGACCAACATCGCGACCTATCGCGAGAAGCCGGGCTTCGACCCGACCCGCTTCCCGGACCCGCAGCTCATGGAGGGGCGCCGGGGCGAGCCTCCCGTCGCCGTCGAGCCCTACACGACGGCCAACCGCCCCCTCGTCGACGAGCGCATCGCCGAGAAGGCCACGCGCTACATCCGGGAGAATGCCGCGGGAGAGCGGCCCTTCTTCCTGTTCGTCGCGTGGTCGCTCCCGCATCACCCCTACCTGCCGCATCCCGACTTCGCGGGCCGCTCGGGGAACGGGCCCTTCGCCGACGTCATCGTCGAGCACGATCATCGCGTGGGTCAGGTGATGGACGCGATCGATGCGGCGGACCTCTCCCGCGAGACCCTGGTGCTCTACCTGAGCGACAACGGGCCCGACTCCGCCCACCATCCCCAGGGCTCGTTCGCGGGGCCCTTCCGGGGCTACCTGGGCAGCGCGTTCGAGGGCTCCGTGCGTACGCCGATGCTCGCGCGCTGGCCGGACCGGGTTCCCGCCGGCACAGCGACCAACGAGATCGTCTCCATCCTCGATCTCTTCCCGACTCTGGCGACCCTCGCCGGGGCCGAGCTCCCCGACGACCGCGAGATCGACGGCGTCGACCAGTCGGCCCTGCTCCTGGGCGAGAGCGAGGAGTCGGCGCGGGAGAGCGTGCTGTTCTTCTCCGGCCGGACCCTGATCGCCACCAAGTGGCGTCGCTTCAAGCTGTTCCTGGTCGGAGACGATCCGGCTCCGGGCGATCGCGCCTGGCGTCGCCTGTGGACGCCGCTGCTCTACAACGTGGAACAGGACCCGAGAGAAGAGGTCGACATCGCGCGCGACAACCTCTGGGTGTTCTCGGCGGCCCTGCGCCCGCTCTATCTCTTCCTCTTCAGTCTGGACCGCGAGGGACTGATCCTGCCCGGAGGCGAGGAGCCCGAGCCCGGAACCGTCGAGATCCCGTTCCAGAGTCAGGAGGAGATCGAGCGCAGCCTGTCCGCGCTGCGCTGGAACTTCGTGAAGGAGCGGGTTCGGGGCTTCCTCGGAATGGAGGAATCGCCTTGAGCAAGCGGCTCTCGATCCTGCTCCTCCCGGCGCTGCTCGCCTGCAGCCTCGACCCGGGCAAGGAGCCGTGGACGCCGGACTCGAAGCCCGCGGCGACGGACATGGCCCCGGCCCCGCGCGCAGCGTGCGAGAGCCGGGATCCCCTGCGCCGCCCGCTCTTCGGCGACCTGCACGTGCACACCGGGTTCTCGATGGATGCCTGGGTCCAGGGCGTGCGCGTCACCCCCGACGACGCCTACCGCTTCGCGAGGGGAGAGCCGATCGGCCTCCCACCCCACGGCGCAGACGGAAGCCCGTCCGGCACGATGCAGCTCGAGCGCCCCCTCGACTTCGCCGCGGTCACCGACCACGGCGAGTGGCTGGGAGAGGTGCGGATCTGTCAGGACGAGCTTTCGCCCGCCTACGACAGCCGCTCGTGCCGCATCTTCCGCGGCGAGCAGCCGAGCTGGCTCGGGCGCATCCTCGGCCTCCGCGGCTTCCGCCAGCAGCTCGCCGGAGCGGTCTCGCTCAGCGGCCGCAACGAGGAGATCTGCGGCGAGGACTCCGCGCGCTGTCGGGAGGAGACGCTCACGGCGTGGCGTCTCAACCAGGAAGCCACCGAGCGATGGTACGACCGCACTCCCGCGTGCTCGTTCACCACCCTGCACGGCTACGAGTACAGCCGCTCGCCCGCTTCGACCAAGATCCACCGCAACGTGATCTTCCGGAACGAGGTCGTCCCCGAGCTTCCGATCTCTTGGATCGACACTCCGACCGAGCTCGAGTTCTGGAGGAAGCTCCGCAGCCAGTGTCTCGACGTCGACTCCGCCTGCGACGCCCTGGCGATCCCCCACAACCCGAACCTCTCGAACGGACAGCTCTTCCAGGTTCCCTACCGCGACCTGCCCATCGAGGAGCAGCGCGCCCAGGCAAAGCTGCGCGCGGGCCTCGAGCCCGTGGTGGAGATGGTGCAGTACAAGGGCGAGTCGGAGTGCCGCAACGGCCTCTACGGCGTACTCGGGGGCCCGGACGAGCTCTGCGACTTCGGAAAGGTGCGCGACCTGCCCGGCCTGCCCCTCGAGGATTGCGAGGAGGGAACGGGCTCGGGGGCGCAACGCGGCCGCGGCTGCATCTCGCGCCTCGACTACGTGCGCTATGCGCTGATCGAAGGCCTGCGCGAGGAGGAGCGCATCGGCGTCAACCCCTACGTCTTCGGCTTCATCGGCAGCACCGACACCCATCTCGGGAACCCCGGCGCCGTCGAGGAGTCGAGCGCGCTGCCGAGCTTCTCGAGCGACACGACGAAGCTGCTCCACGTGGGAGAGAGCAGGAGGCCCGTCCCGTTCCGCAGCGCCGGCGGGCTGGCCGGCGTATGGGCCGAGGAGAACACCCGCGACGCGATCTTCGACGCGCTGGCGCGCCGAGAGGTCTTCGCCACGAGCGGGACCCGCATCGCGCCCCGCCTCTTCGCCGGCAAAGGCCTTCCCGAGGACTGGTGCAGCCAGGGCGACCGGGTCGCGCGGGGCTACGCCGAGGGCGTGCCCATGGGCGGGCGCGTCGAGACGAAGGCCGGAGCCGGGAGCGCCGTGCGCTTCGCGGTGCACGCGCGCCGCGACCCGCGCTCGGCCGCACTCGAGCGCATCCAGATCGTGAAGGGCTGGCACGGCGAGGACGGCGGGTTCCACCAGCAGGTGTCGGACGTGGTGCGAAACCCCGACGCGCCCGCGGAAGCCGCGGAGGACTGCCGCATCGAGCCCGCCGGCGGCGACTCGCTGTGCGCGACCTGGGTCGACCCGTCCTTCGACCCGGCCCAGGCCGCCGTCTACTACGCCCGGGTGATCGAGGCACCAACCTGCCGCTGGACCCGCTGGCGATGTCAGGCCCTTCCCGAAGGCGAGCGACCCGACGCCTGCAGCGATCCGCGCGTCCCGACCACGATCCAGGAGCGGGCCTGGACGTCGCCCATCTGGGTGGCGCCCGAGCCGCCGCCGAGCACCGCCCTTGACTAAGTCGCCCGCAAGCTGGCTCCGCTCGGCGCGACCGAGAACCTCCGAACCAGGCGGGCGGACATGGCGATCAGTCCGCCGAGAGCGATCCCGAATAGCGGACTCGCTGGACTCCCAGTCTGAGGGCAGCTCAAGGCCAGTCTGACCTCATCGCCTGGGGCAGCCGCCGCTGGACACGGATTGGGGAGGAACAGGAAGTCGAAGACGAAGATGTGGAGCAAGACCAGGACGAGCGCCACGGCGGACGCCTCGAGTGCAAGAACCCCCAACCCGAGAGCAAACGAGCTGAGCTCGTGTCGGCGGCGAGCCCACACAGTCGCCACGATCAGCGGGCCGCCGGCAGCGATCAAGAGCAGGAAGTGGGGGTTCACCAAGCGCACCACCGTCCCGACGCTGCTCGGCGCATACGGATCATGGGCCAGCGGAGAGAGCGCGATCAGGACGTAGAGTCCGATCGCGTAGGCGAGGAGAAAGGTGCTCCTCAGAGCACGAGAGACCCCGCTCATCGAATCCTGCATGATTCTCCTGGTCGCGTGCAGGGAAGTGACACCGGCTGACGGCTCTTGGATCGGCGATCCCAACGCTCCAGGTCGGATGCGCGCTGCGCGCAGCAGCGACTTCCGGGAGATCTCGCCGCGCCCCCATGTGTGCGCCGACCCCGCGAGTCCGGCACCGGGCAACCGAACGCCACCGGGCTACTCCGAGGCGCGCCGCTCGACTTCCGCCCAGTCCAGGAACGAGTCTATGTGCGGCCAGGCAGCCGCAACGCGGCGTGCGTTCCCGATCGCTCCGACCACGACGCCGCAGAGACACCCGAGCGACAGCCACCCCACCCACGGCGCCCCCGAAACGAAGCCAAGAACGGACGCACCGAGAAACCCAAGCGGCCCGGTGTAGGCGCGCAACGGCGTGGTGCGCAGCAAGGCAGCAGCGGTGAGGCCGGACCGCCTGTACTCGAGATACGCCGACGCCAGGCGCTTGCGCTGCAGGTCAGACACTGCCGTAGGCCCATCCTCGCCTCATGGCCCCAACCCACTACGCGCCACGATGACGTCTGTACAGTTGATCTCGTGCGTACCCGAATGCCGCGATCGGCATCGCTCGCCTCCTCAGCTGCGGTTGGATCCTCAAGTCGGTGGCGCGGACCATCGGTGCATTGCGACCGCTCATAGCAGTCCGCTGTTCTCCATCGTAACGTGGCTGGGGCCACGTAGCCGACTCGCCCACTCTGGAGCTGGGCCTAGGGAGTCTCCGCGTCTTCCGCGGCCTCGACGGCGCGGAGGCGGTCGAGCTCCGAAGGCTCGAAGTGCTCGTTGCGCAGGGCCTCGAGCGCGCGCTCGCGCTCGGCCGCACCCCGGCCTTCGAGCTCGGCGAGCAAGGCGGTGCGGGCCTCCCGGTAGCGGGCGACCCGCGCGTCCCACGCCGCACGGGTCGCTCGCAGCTGCTCCAGCCGCTCCGTCGCCGTCGCGCCGTAGCGCTCGTTGCGGCGGGCGCGGATCTCCTCCTCGCTCACCCCCTCGGCGCGCAGCTCCGCCTCTTCGCGCTCGACCTGGAGCGCCACACGGGCGAGCTTGCGTCGCAGGCGGACGGGGCCCGGCAGCTGCTGCTCGTGCTCTTCGAGGCGCCGCTCGCGCTCCACGTCCGTCAACGACGGATCCTCGGCGATGCGGCGCCACTCGATCTCGAAGCGCGCGCGACCCTCCTCGGCGGCGAAGAGCGCGTCGGCCAGCTCGGGCGGGAAGTGCTGTCGTCGCAGGGCATGGACGCGGTCGAGCCGGTCGGAGAGCTCGAGCCCGTCGAGGTCGGTGGCGTGGAGCTCCTCGCGATAGACGAGGTAGCGGTCGAGCAGCGCGAGGGCGGGCTCGGGCTCGGCCAGCTCGCGACGGATCGCCGCCTCGAGGTGGAGCCGCACGTCGGCGACCGGCGCGTCCTCGGCGAGGCCCAGGTTGTACTCGAAGAACTCGACCGCGGCGCGGCTCGGTACGAAGCGTCCGGAGCCGTCGGTATCGAAGGCGCCCCGCGAGTTGATGCCGTCCAGCTCCGGGATCGTCGGCAGCGGCGCCTCCGCCGTGTCCTTCGCCCCTTCCTGCGGCGACGGGGGCCCAGCCGGCGCCTCCGGACCCGCCAGCCCCGGGCGCTCCGCCTCGGGGGCAGCGCCGGCGGTCGGATCGTGTCCGGCCTCGCACCCGAGCAATCCCAGCAGTGCGGCGAGCGCGGCGGCCCTCGGTGTGTCGAACAAGCTTCACCTCCAGAGCGCGGGATTCGCGGGTCTGGGGGGCGATTCAAGCGCCCCGTGGACGGGAGTCAAGCCGGCCCGGCCGGGCCCCGCCGGCGCCGCTACCCTACGGCGCCCTCGGGGCGGGCCCCGAGAGCGAGCGTCCCAGGCAAGGAGGCGGATCTTGGCGCAGCGCAAGAAGGGTACGAAGGTCGCGGGAAAGCGGAAGGCCACGGCCCGCCGCAAGAAGACCACGGCCCGGAGCGGTGCCTCCATGAAGAAGGTCGCGAGCAAGAAGGTGACCTCGCGGAAGAAGGCGGCGAGCAAGAAGGCGACCTCGCGGAAGAAGGCGGCGGGCAAGAAGGCCGCCGCCAGCAAGAAGGCGGCGAGCAAGAAGGCCGCGGCCGCCCCCCCGAAGATCCGTCCCTATCGCCTGCCCAAGGACGTGCGTCCGCTCGACGTCGACGTGACGCTGACGGTCGACCCGGCGAAGACCGAGCGATTCGAGGGCCGCGTGGCCCACCATCTCACCCTCGACCGCCGCCGCCGGGATCTGTGGATCCACTCGGCGGATCTCCGCGTGGCCCGCGCCGTCGTGCGCTACCCGGGAGGCAGCTTCAAGGGCCGCATCGAGGCGCACCCCGAGCGCGAGGCCCTGCGGATCGTACTGCCCCAGTCGATCCCGGCCGGCGAGGCCACTCTCGAGATGGGCTTTCGCGGCAAGCTGCGGCGCGACCTGCGCGGCCTCTACGCCGCCACCTCGGGCTCGCGCCGCTACGCCTTCACCCAGCTCGAGGCCGCGGACGCGAGGCGCTTCTTCCCCTGCTTCGACGAGCCCGCCATGAAGGCGCGCTTCAAGCTCGCGGTCACCACCGCAAAGGCGCACACCGTCCTCTCGAACCAGCCGGTGCAGAAGGTCGAGCCCCTGGCGGGCGGGCAGAAGACGGTCCACTTCGAGCGCACGCCGAAGCTCTCGACGTACCTGCTCGCCCTCGGCGTGGGAGAGCTCGAAGCGTCGGCCGCGACCCACTGCGGCGACACCGAGATCCGCGTCTGGCACGTGCCCGGGAAGTCCGACCTCACCGCCTTCGCCCTCGAGACCGCCCGCGAGACCCTGGCTCGCCTCGAGCGCTACTTCGACCTGCCCTACCCCTACGCCAAGCTCGACCTGGTGGCCGTGCCCGACTTCGAGGCCGGCGCGATGGAGAACGCGGGCGCCGTGTTCTTCCGCGAGACCCTGCTGCTCGTCGACCCGGAGACGGCCACGCTGCAGGAGAAGAAGCGGGTCGCCGAGGTCGTGTGCCACGAGCTCGCGCACATGTGGTACGGCGATCTCGTCACCATGGCCTGGTGGGACGACCTGTGGCTGAACGAGGCCTTCGCCACCTGGATGGCGTTCCACGTCGTGGATGCCTGGCGCCCCGAGTGGAAGATGTGGAACGACTTCCAGCACTACCGCTCGGCCGCGCTCGGCATGGACGCGCTCGAGAACACGCACCCGATCTACAACACGGTGCGAACGGCCCAGGAAGCCACCGAGAACTTCGACCTGATCACCTACGAGAAGGGCGCCTCGGTGGTGCGCATGATCGAGCGCTACCTCGGTGCCGAGACCTTCCGCGCCGGCGTGCGCGCGTACATCCGGGAGCACCAGGAGTCGAACACCGTGGCGGCGGACCTCTGGAGCGCGCTGTCCAAGGTCTCCAAGCAGGACGTCGAGTCGATCGTGCGGCCGTGGATCGAGCAGTCGGGCTTTCCGCTCCTGCGTCTGCGCCGCGGGACTCGCGCGGGCGAGACGGTGCTGCGCTACGACCAGTCGCGCTTCCGCCTGGGCGATCGAACGGGCGATCAACCCGCCACCGACCAGCGCTGGCCGATTCCGTGGGTCGGACGCATCGGGACCGGCGGCCGCCGGACCCGCGCCGAGCGCCGGCTCCTCACCGCGAGCCGCGGCACCATCCCGCTCGGATCCAAGGCGCCGAAGACCATCTACGGCAACGCCGACGAGGGAGGCTTCTTCCGGCCGCTCCACGACGAGGCCGAGATCGCGGCGCTCTCGGCCAACCTGGGCGCGCTCACGCCGGTCGAGCGGATGGGACTCGTGGGACACCAGTGGGCGGCCACGCGGGCCGGGCGTGCCGGCCTCGACACCTTCCTCGACCTCGCGATGGCCTGCGGCGGCGAACGCGACCCGGACGTGCTGGTGAGCCTGCGCGGGCCCCTGGCGAGCGCCGTGCGCTCCGCCCGGGTCGCCCTCGGTGAGGAGTCGGCGAAGAAGCTCCGCGGACACATCGCGGGCGTCTTCGGCCCCGAGCTGCGCAGCCTGGGCTTCGACCGCGCCGCGAAGGAGGACGACGAGGTGCGGCTGCGCCGGGCGGCGTTGCTCGCGCTCGTCGGTCTCGTGTCCGAGGACGACGACGCCTCCGAGCAGGCGGCGACGCGCTGCCGCGCCTATCTGGACGACCGCGCCTCCCTCGACCCCAACCTCGCCGACACCGTCGTGGCGCTCGGTGCGCGACGTGGCGACGCCGCGCTGTTCGATCGCTTCCTGGCCGAGGCCGACGCGGCCAAGACGCCCCAGGAGCAGCGCCGCTTCCTGATGGCGGTGGCCGACTTCCGCCAGCCGAAGGAGATGGAGCGCAGCCTCGCCCTGCTCCTCGACGAGCGGGTCGGCACCCAGGACGTGGCGATCCTGCTGACGCGCCTGCTCGGCAACGAGGCGGCCCGGGAGCGGACCTGGGAGTTCATGAAGGCCCGCTGGACGGCCCTCAAGAAGCGCATGCCCCCCATGCTCGTGACCCGTCCGATCGACGCCCTGCCCGCCCTCCGCACCGCGGCCCACCGCCGCGACGTCGCGCGCTTCTTCCGCCAGAACCCGGTGGCGACCGGCGCCCGCGCGGTGAAGCAGGCCCTCGAGGAGTTCGACCTGCTGCTGGCCTTCGACGAGCGTGCGCGGCCGGCGCTGCGCCGCTGGCTGAGCCGCTGACGGCGGAGAGCCCGCTCTTGCCAAGGATCGACTTTCGCCTTATTTTCGCCTCATGCGGGCAGCAGGCGTTCCCCACGATCCCCCCAACCGGTTCGAGCCCCTCCACTACGAGTGCACCGACGCCGAAGGCCAGCCCGACGAGGGGCGGGCCGGGGCCGACCGGAGCAAGGGGCTCTCCGACCCCGAGCGGCGCGTCGAGCTCTTGCGCGACCCCTCGCGCACCATCGTCGCCACCAACACGAGCCCGGACATCTCGTTCGACGCGAGCGTCAATCCCTACCGGGGCTGCGAGCACGCCTGCGTCTACTGCTACGCGCGCCCCACCCACGAGTACCTGGGCTTCTCCGCGGGGCGCGACTTCGAGACGCGCATCCTGGTCAAGGAGCGCGCGCCCGAGCTGCTGCGCCAGAAGCTCTCGGCGCGCTCCTGGCGTCCACAGGTGCTCGCGTTCTCCGGCGTGACCGACTGCTATCAGCCCGCCGAGCGGAAGCTCGAGATCACCCGGCGTTGCCTCCAGGTGCTGGCCGAGTACCGCAACCCGGTGACCATCGTGACCAAGAGCCGCCTCGTCGCCCGCGACGTGGACGTCCTCACCGAGCTCGCCGAGCATCAGGCCGTCTCGGTCTCGCTCTCCGTCACCACCCTCGACGCCACGCTGCAGCATCGGATGGAGCCGGGCGCCTCGGTGCCGGGCAAGCGCCTCTCGGCCGTCGAGGCGCTGGCGAGCGCCGGCATCCCCGTCGGTGTGATGGTGGCGCCGGTGATTCCGGGCCTGAACGACCACGAGATCCCGGCCATCCTCGAGGCCGCTGCCAGCGCGGGCGCCGGCTACGCGAGCCTGGTCGTGCTGCGGCTGCCCGAAGGGCTGGGTGCGATCTTCGACGACTGGCTCGAGCGCCACTACCCCGAGCGTCGCGCCAAGATCATGAACCGGGTCAAGGCCATGCGCGGCGGTCGCCTCTACGACGCGCGCTTCAAGATCCGTCAGCGCGGCACCGGCTTCTTCGCCGACCAGGTGCAGTCCCTCTTCGACCTGGCACGACGCCGGGCGGGCCTGCGTTCGGACGGCCCGATCCTGAGCACCGCGGGCTTCCGTCGGCCGGGAACGTCCGACGACCAGCTCGGGCTCTTCGACTAGCAGCCGGCCGCCACCGAATCCCTCGAGAGGCCAGCTGCTACCCTGTCGCCAGCTTCCACACGGCGAACCTGCATGCTCGATCTTCTCCTCAGCCTCCTCGGCGTGATCCTCCTGGTCACCCTGGCCGTGGCCGTCATCGTGGCCCTCCTCGCCGGTGCGGGAGTGGTCGCCGCCGGAGCCGCGGTCGAGCGCGTCGCCGACTTCCTGATCCCGGGCCGCAAGACGGGCCTCGGCGCCCAGGGCATCGCCGGGGAGATCGGCGTCGTGGTGAGCGACGTAGTCGGGCAGGCCGCCGAGGACAGCGGGACGGTGCAGGTGGCAGGCGAGATGTGGACCGCGCGCTCGTCGAGCGGCTCGGCGCTCGAGCGGGGCCGCCGCGTCCGGGTGGTCGAGGTGCGCGGCATGACGGCCTGGGTCGAGCCCGAGGAGCCCGATGCGCCGGCACGCTGACGGCCTCCTCGCCCTCTGGCTCGTGGTTGCGGCCGTGACCCTCCCGGCGCCAGCGATCGCGACGGAGAGCCGACTCGCCGAACCCGAGACCGTGGTGCTGCTTCACGGCCTCGGCCGCAGCCCCTTCGCCATGCGCCACCTCGAGCGGGCGCTCTCGGAGGAGGGATACCTCGTCCACAACCTGGGCTACCGGTCGACTCGCGAGGCCGTGCCCGAGCTCGTCGACACGCTGCACGGCGAGCTCTCGGCCTGCTGCACCCGCGCCGAGAAGCTCCACTTCGTCACCCACTCGATGGGCGGGATCCTGACGCGCGCGTACCTCGCCGAGCGCAGGCCGGGGAACCTCGGGCGCGTGGTGATGTTGGCACCCCCGAACGGGGGCAGCGAGCTCGCCGATCTCGTGTCGCGCAGCTGGGTCCTGCGCCGGCTGTTCGGCCCCAACGTCCGCGAGCTCGGTACCGACCCCGGGAGCCTCCCCAACCAGCTCCCGCCGCCGGACTTCGAGCTCGGGGTGATCGCCGGCACCAAGGTCCGGCATCCGCTCGGCGCGATGCTGGTCCCGGGCCGGAGTGATGGCACGGTCTCCCTCGAGAGTGCGAAGCTCGAAGGGATGAGTGACTTTGCGACGGTGCACGCCACGCACACGTTCATCATGCGGTCGCAGAGCGCCGCGCGGCTGGTCTCGGCCTTCCTGCGCACCGGCGCCTTCCCGGCGGTGGGGGAGTGAGGCTCGCAGCCGCGATCGCGGCGATCACCGTGGCGCTGCAGCACCTGGGCTTCCTCGTGCTCGAGATGTTCCTCTGGCAAACGTCCGTCGGCATGGACGTGTTCGGCACGACCCCCGAGTTCGCCCGGGAGTCGGCCGGCCTCGCGGCCAACCAGGGCCTCTACAACGGGTTCCTTTCGGCCGGCCTGGTCTTCAGCCTGGCCCGGGGCCGCGAGGGCTTCGCCACCGGCGTCTTCTTCCTCGCCTGCGTCGTGGTGGCCGGCGTGTTCGGGGCGGCGACGGTGAGCGGACGCATCCTGTGGATCCAGGCGGCGCCCGCAGCGGTCGCCCTCGTCCTCTGGTGGCTCGCCCGCCCGCGCGACTGATCCGACTCGCGCACGCCCCGCCAGCTTCCCTGCCACCCTCGCTGGCCAACCTTCCCGGCTACCTTGGTGCGATGCGCGACGAGGAGGAGCTGGCCGCCATCTTGCGGCGGATCGACGGCCGCGGCTACAAGGCGTATCAGGACCTGCGCGGGAGCCATCGCATCGGCTCCGTCGAGCTGTTCGTCGACCACGTCCAGGGCGACCCCTTCGCGGCTCCCTCGCGCATGCGGGTGCGACTCCCGCTCGGGGAGACGGGCTTTCGCGCCGAGACGTTCCGCGGCGACGTGCGCCGCGTGGCCTTCGAGGACCTGCTGGCGCGACGGGTGCGCCGCGCCGCGCGCGCGCTGCGCCCGGGGACGCGGGGCTCGGGCAAGAGCGGCGAGGTCTCGATCGACGCCGGGGGGCAGCCGGTGCTCGAGCGCACCGCCGCGAAGGCGACCGGCGAGTGGGTCGAGGCGCGCCTCGCCGTGGGCCTCCCCGCCGCCGGCCGGCGCGTGCTCGGGCGCGAAGCCCTGGGCCTGCTCCGCGACGACCTGCCCCGCCTGGCCCGGGAGGGCCTGTGCGAGGGCGATCGCCAGGCGGAGACCGAGGGCTTCCTCGACTGCGCCCAGAACCACCGCGCCCTGCAGTCGCAGCTGGCCGAGCACGGGCTCGTCGCCTTCCTGGCCGACGGCTCGCTGCTGCCCCGCCAGAGCGGCGCGAGCGAAGCGCCCATGCGCGAGGGCGCCGTGCGACTCCGGGCGCCCGAGAGCCTGCGCGTCGAGCTCGAGCTGCCCTGCACCGTGGACGGCACCTCTCGCGTCGCGGGCCTCGGCATCCGCGAAGGCGTGACGTTGATCGTCGGCGGCGGCTACCACGGGAAGTCGACGCTGCTCCGCGCCATCGAGCGCGGCATCCACCCCCACGTCCCCGGTGACGGCCGGGAGCAGGTCGCGACCCTGGGCTCGGCGGTCAAGGTGCGGGCCGAGGACGGACGCCGGGTCGTCGGCTGCGACATCCACGGCTTCATCGCGGACCTCCCGGGCGGACGCTCGACCCGGAGCTTCGACAGCGACGACGCGAGCGGCAGCACGAGCCAGGCCGCGGGGATCGTCGAGGCCATCGAGGCGGGTGCCTCGGCCCTGCTGATCGACGAGGACACCTCCGCCACGAACTTCATGGTGCGCGACGCCCGGATGCAGGCGTTGGTCGCGCGCGATCGGGAGCCGATCACGCCCTTCGTGGACCGGGTGCGCGAGCTCTGGGAAGGGCAAGGCGTATCGACGGTGCTCGTGATGGGCGGCTCGGGCGACTACTTCGACGTGGCCGACACCGTGATCGAGATGGCCGAGTACGTCCCGCGCGACGTGACCCGGGCCGCCCGGGAGATCGCGAGCGGGACGGCCACGAATCGCGAGAGCGACGCCCGGCGGCCGCTGCGGCCCTCGATTCCCCGGGTGCCGGTCGCGGCGAGCGTCGACCCGAGCAAGGGCCGCCGCGACGTGCACGTCGAGGTGCGCGGCCTCTTCGAGCTCGGCTTCGGGACCGAGCGCGTCGACCTGCGGGCCCTCGAGCAGCTGGTGGACCCGAGCCAGACCCGGGCCATCGGCCACGCCCTGGCCTTTGCAGCGCGGCGGATCATGGAGCCGGGGCGCGACGTCCCGGAGGTTCTCGACGCGCTCGATGCGCTGCTCGACGAGGACGGGCTCGATGCCCTGGGCGCGCGCGGCGATCTGGCGCGCCCGCGGCGCTTCGAGATCGCCGCCGCCCTCTCGCGCCTGCGTAGCCTGCGGGTCGAGGCCCGGTGAAGGGCGAGCTGCTGGCCGCAGCGGCCAGCGCCGAGATCTTCGCCTGGGGTCGCGACGCGGTGCTGAAGCTCTTTCGCCCCGAGTACGCCTACGCCGCGCACGTGGAGGCGGAGCGAACCCGTGCCGTGCACGCTGCGGGCCTGCCCGCGCCCGAGGTACGCGACGAGGTCACCCTGGAAGGCCGGCCCGGCATCGTGCTCGAGCGCATCGAGGGGCCGACCCTGCTCTCCGAGCTGGCCCGGGGAGGTGCCGCGGTGCGAGAGGTGGGCGTGCGGCTGGCCGAGATCCACCGGGCGCTCCACGCGGCGGCCCCGGCGAGCCTCCCCCGCGCGCTCGACACGCTGCGCAAGAGCCTCGCTGCCGCCGATCCAGGCCTTCGCGAAGAGGCCCTCCCCATCGTCGACGCGCTGCCCGACGGAGCGGCCACCAACCACGGCGACCTGCATCCCGGCAACGTCATCCTGTCGGCCCGCGGCCCGGTGCTGGTCGACTGGGTCAACGCCCATCTCGCCCACCCGGCCCTGGACGTCGCGCGGAGCCTCGTGCTGCTTCGCTACCAGAGCTCGCGGAGGACGCGCTCGGCCGAGCGTCTCGCCCTGCGCCAGGCCCTGGCCGACACCTACCTCGAGGCCATGCTCGATGCCGGGCACGTGTCCCAGGCGGAGCTGGGCCCGAGCCTTGCGTGGGCATCGCACGCGCTGCTCCACAGCGGAGCCGTGCAGGACGCCGACGTGCCGGCGCTCCGGGCTCTGGCGCGCCCCCCGCAGCCTGGCTGACATCCCTGGAAGCAGCGCTTCGCGCTGAGCCGCCCACTCCGCCCGCTTACCAGTCGGCTGCGGCGCGCTCCCGGTGGACGGCGGGCTGGCCCAGGAAGGCGCGGTCGAACATCGCGCGCTTGAACCAGACCTGGACGTCGCTCTCCCAGGTGAAGCCGATGCCGCCGTGGGCCTCGACCGTGTCGCGCCCGACCTGCATGAAGCGGTCGGTGAGGTGGGCCTTCGCCACGGCGGCCGCATGGGCGGCCTCCTCGGGCACGTGGTCCATGGCGTGCGCCGCGTACCAGACGAGCCCCCGGCACGGCTCGACCTCGACCGCCATGTCCGCCAGCTGGTGCTTCAGGGCCTGGAAGCTCCCGATCTTCACGCCGAACTGCTCGCGGGTCTTGGCGTACTCGACCGACATCTCGACGCAGCGGCTGGCTCCGCCGAGAGCGTCGGCCGCGAGCAGCACGAGCCCGGCGTCGCGCAAGCGATCGGCCGCACCCGCGCCGGACTCGAGCGCCTCGGCCGGCGTCGAGGAGAAGCCGACCTCACAGACCCGGCGGGTCCGGTCGACGCCGGGATAGGCGCTCACCTCGAGGCCCGGCGCGCCGCGCTCGACCACGCTGAGCCCGCCGCCTGCCGTGCCGACGACGATCAGATCCGCCTGGTGGGCGAAGGGGACGAAGCGCTGCTTCCCGGTGAGAGCGGCACCCGGCGCGAGGCTCCACTCCTCCGGCAGCCAGCCCCCGTCCTCACCGACGAGGGCGACGCTGCCGAGGCGGTCGCCCGTGGCGAGGGCCGGGAGCCAGCGCTGCTTCTGCGCATCGCTCCCGCCGGCGGCGATGGCGAGGCCCGCGAGGGCGTGCCCCAGGAACGGTCCCGGCGTCGCGGCCGCGCCCAGGGTCTCGGCCACCAGGGCGAGATCCAGGATCTCGAGGCCGGCGCCGCCGTACTCCTCGGGAATCGCCAGGCCACCGAGGCCGAGCTCGAGCATTCCCTTCCAGAGGGTCTCGTCGAAGCCATCTTCGCTCTCGAAGATCTCGCGGACCCGCACCGGCGGACACTCGTTCTCGAGGAAGCCGGCCACCGTCTGCTGGAGCAGCTGCTGCTCCTCGGTCAGTCCGAAGTCCACTACTTGCTCCTCTGGACGGCCATGTCGCGGGGCAGGCCGAGCCCCCGCTCGCCGATCACGTTGCGCTGGATGTTCGCCGTGCCGCCGGCGATGGCGACGCCGAGGGACGACATGTACTGGCTGAGCCAGCCCGGCGCGCCCTTGGGCGCCATGCCCATCAGGGCGCCCTGGCCCTGGGGATCGAGCATCCCGTCGTCCCCGAGCAGGTCGAGGGCGAGCTTCGCGATGCGATGGGCGATGTTGGTGGAGTTGAGCTTGTTCATCGTCGCGATCAGCCCGGGGTTCTCGCCCTTGAGCTGGGCGGAGAGCTGGCGATAGCCCGAGTACTTGTGCGAGAGCATGTAGCCCTCGATCTCACCGAGCCGCTGCCGCACCGCCGGGTCCTCGATCGCCGGCTGGCCGCCGCGCTTGCTGCGCCGCGCGAGGTCGAGCAGCCCCTTGAACAGCGCCTCGGTGGCCGAGGCGTCGCCGATCGAGTTGCGCTCGTGCTTCAGCGTCGTTCGCGAGACCAGCCAGCCCTCGCCGCGCTTCCCCACGATCCAGTCCTTGGGCGTCTTCACGTCGTTGAGGAACACCTCGTTGAACTCCGAGGTGCCGGTCATCATCTTGAGCGGCCGCACGTCGATGCCGGGCTGCTTCATGTCGATCAGCAGGTAGGAGATGCCGGCGTGCTTCTGGGCTTCGGGCTCGGTGCGGACGAGGCAGAACATGTAGTCCGCGCGGTGGGCGCCGCTGGTCCAGATCTTCTGGCCGTTGATCACCCAGCCGTCGCCGACGAGCTCGCCGCGCGTCTTGAGCGATGCGAGGTCGCTGCCCGAGCCCGGCTCGCTGTAGCCCTGGCACCAGGTCGTCTCGCCGAGCACCGTCGGGCCGACCCACTTCTGCTTCTGCCACTCCTCGCCGCGATCGAGCAGCGTCGGCACGAGCATCATGGTGCCGATGCCCCGGGCGTCGCCGGGCGCGTGGGCCTTGCCGAACTCCTCGCGGATGATCTGCCCGCGCAGGGCGTCGGCCGGCTGCTCGGAGCCGCCGTAGGCCTTCGGGATCGAGCGGGCCAGGAACCCCGCCTCGATCGCGCGCTTGCGGAACACGAGGGCCTGCTCCGCGTGGGAGAGGCCCGCCTCGTCGCCCTCGAGGGGCCAGTTCGCCTTCAAGAAGGCGGCGACTTCGCCGCGGTACTGCTCGTACTCCGCGCCGTAGCTCAGATCCATCCATCGACCTCCGACCTGCCGGGGCGGAGTCTAGCTCGGATGCGCGACGGTCGACGGGGGACGCTAGCCCTGCAGGTAGCGGTCGCGGACCTTGCGGCGCTGGATCTTGCCGCTGTCGAGGCGCGGCAGGTCGTCTGCGAAATCGATCCGTCGGGGGCACTTGTAGCCGGCCAGATGCGCACGCGCGTGAGCCAGCAGCTCCGCGGCCAACGCGTCCGACGGCTCCACTCCGGCCGCGGGCTGGACAACCGAGCGGACCTCCTCACCCCACTCCTCGTCGGGAATGCCGACGGTGCACACGTCCGCCACGGCATCGTGCATCAAGAGGGCCGCATCGACCTCGGCCGGATAGACGTTGACCCCGCCCGACAGGATCAGCTCGGCGCTGCGCCCGGTGAGGAAGAGGTAGCCGTCCTCGTCCACGTAGCCCATGTCGCCCATGGTGAAGTGGTCGTCGAGATACGCCGACGCCGTCTTCTCCCGGGCCTTGAAGTACTCGAAGCGTCCCACCTGGGGGGCCTTGAAGTAGACCGTGCCGATCTCCCCCTCGGCCACGTCCTCGCCCGCCTCCGAGACGAGCCGGACGCCCTCGGCCAGGCTCGTGGAGCCCACGCTCCCGGGCTTCTTCAGCCACTCCTCGGAGCCGATGAAGAACGCGCCGCCCTCGGTCGCGGCGTAGTACTCGAAGAGCACCGGGCCGAGCCAGTCGATCATGCTCTTCTTCACGTGCACGGGGCACGGCGCCGCTCCGTGCAGCACCCAGCGCAGGCTGCGCGTGTCGACGGCGCCACGCACGTCGTCGGCGAGCTGCAGCAGGCGGTGGAACATGGTGGGCACCATGTGCGTGTGGGTGATCCCGTGATCCTGGATCAGGGCCAGCGTCCCGTGCGCATCCCACTTGTCCATGAGCCGCACCCCGACCCCGGCGGCCAACGGGAACTGGAGGTTCAGGGCCAGCGGGGCCGCGTGGTAGAGCGGACCCGTGCACAGGGCCTGATCGCGGTCGGCGTCGAAGGACGCGCTCGCGAGCATCGGCGCGGTGAGCCGCGAGACCCCGGCCTTCTTGCGGTACACGCCCTTGGGTCGGCCGGTGGTGCCCGAGGTATAGAGCATGCTGCCGCCGAGCACAGGGTCCGTCAGGTCGTCTGCGTCCTCGCCCTCGAGGAAGGACTCGTAGTCTTCGAAGCCGGGGATGGCTCCCGCGATGGCGAAGCGATGCTTGCAGGCCGGAGCCTGGCTCGCGCCCTCGGCGCAGGCCCCGGCAAAGCGCGCGTCGGCGAACAGCGCCTTCGCCTCGCAGTCGTCGACGATGTAGCCGATCTCCTCGCCGGTGAGATGCCAGTTGATCGGCGTGATGCGGAAGCCGCCGCGCTGACAGGCGGCCAGGACCTCGACGAACTCGGGGCGGTTGGCGCACACCAGGGCCACCGCGTCTCCCGGGGCGAGGCCCGCCTTGCGCAGGGCGCGCGCCAGCTGGTTCGCGCGCGCGTTCAGCGCATCGAAGCTGCGATCTCCGTGCGGCGACCAGAGCGCCATCCGCTCGGGAGCGATCGCGGCGGTGGCCGCCACCGACATGCCGGCCGCCGCGGCCTCCGGCCCTCTGAGACTCGTCCTCGCCATGGCACCCGGGCTCCTTCCCCGGCGCCATGCTACCGCCGATCAGAGCCCGGCGTAGTAGGCGAGGGCCTCTTCGGGCTCGGCGCGCTCGACGCCTGGCTCGCCCTCCACCGCACGCAGCCACTCGGGCCGCTCCCGGCAGCAGACGGTGATCGGCCGGGAGAGCCCGGAGAGCTCGTTGGCCTGGCGCACGAAGGTCGTCGCGTAGTCCGGGGGCCGCGGGTCGCGGGAGAGCTCGACCAGCGCGAAGGGATCCGGCGCCGTCCCCTCCCCGGACAGGAGCCCGATGGGCATCGAGCCCCCGGGCTCGGGTCCCCCGCCGGTGATGCCGTGCCCGTCGCACAGGATGGCGCCGCGGACGCGCGTCGGGCGGCCCCCGGCGATCAGCAGCGCCGCATAGGCACCGAGCCCGCGCCCGAGCAGGGTGGCCTCGCCGAGGGTGTGCAGGGCCGCGTCCACGTCCCCCATCAGGAGCTCGGCGCTGTAGCCGCCTCCGGCGGGTACCTCGGAGTCTCCGTGGCCGGTGAAGTCCAGGGCGTAGACGGGGCCCGGCCAGGCCGAGGCCAGCTCGGGCAACGCGTCGGGCGAGCGCTCACCGAGCCCGTGCAGCCAGAGCAGCGCGCGCCCCGAGCCCTCGCGCAGGGTGTGCAGCGCGAGCTCGAGCTTGCCGGCGCGGATGCGTCGGGTGACGACGCCCGCCTCGCTCACGAGAGGAAGTCCAGCGACAGCCGGGCCACGCGCTCGGGCTCCTCGATGTGCGCGAAGTGCCCGACGCCCTCCAGGAACTGGAGCTCCGAGCCCCGCGGCGCCCACGGCTCGATGTCCTCGGCGCGGCCGCCCCATCCCATGGGCTCCTCCTCGAGGCCGATCACCCCGAGCATCGGCACCGAGAGTCCGGGCAGACGCGCGAGGCCCCACTCCGGGCGCCAGGGCCCGAAGCCGCCGAAGCGCATCACCGGGTCGAGCTTCCAGCGCCAGCCGTCCTCGTCGCGTCGCGCGCCGATGGGCACCAGGTAGCGGAGCCACTCGAGGGGGAGCCGCGGGTTCATCCGGCGTCGCCGCTCCGCCAGCTCGTCGAGGGTGCCGGCCTTGCGCACCCGGCTCGGGCCCTCGCGGCGGTGATCGAGCCAGCCCGACAGCTCCTTCGCGAGCATCCGCGTGCGCTCGCGGTCGGCCACGTCGGGGTGCCGGCGCGGTGTGGGCACGCCGTCGATGTTCACGAAGCGCGTGAAGCGGTGGGGAAGCGCCTGGATCAGCTGGGTGACGAGCCCACCGCCTTTCGAGTGGCCGATCACCGGCAGGGGCTCCTGGGTGATCGAGTCGAGCACCGTGAGCAGGTCGCGGACGTCGGCGTCCCAGCTGTAGAGCGCGGTGTGCTCGGAGTCGCCGTGACCTCGATGATCCCAGGAGACCACGCGATGGCCGGCGCGCGCGAGGATGGGCGCGAAGACGTCGAAGGTTCCGGCGAAGTCGAAGCCGCCGTGGACGAGCAGGAGCGGCGGCGCATCGGCGTCGCCCCACTCGTAGACGGCGATGCGCACGCCGTGGGAGTCGACGCTGCGGGTCCGGGCGGGGCGCTCGGCACCCGGGAAGGACACGGTCGTCGCGTCGGCGGAGGGGCCGGACGCGGGGGGCTTCACTGCGGAACTCACGGGATCCTCGGGGCGCGAAAGCTGGTTTTACCCCGACGAGCCCGGTTTCGCTAGCGAGCCCGGTTCTAGCGAGCCAGGCTGGCCATGCGTGCCGTGGCCTCCGCGATGGGCTCCCAGACACCCGGCGGAAGATCGTGTCCCATGCCGGGGATCACGAGGAGCTCTGCGCCCGGAATCGAGCGCGCGGTGTCCTCTCCCGCGGCCAGGGGAATCAGCGGGTCGTCGGCCCCGTGGATCACGAGGCTCGGCCGGGTGATCGCGGCCAGCTGCTCGCGACGGCTGTCGCCCGCCAGCACGGCCGCGAACTGGCGTCCCGTGCCCTCGGGATGGAAGGCGCGGTCGTAGATGCGGCCGGCCATCTCCCGGCACGCCGCTTCGTCGAAGGGGAAGCCCCCACCCGCGAACACCCGCGAGGCCCGCACCCACTGCTCGATGTAGGGGCCCCGCTCGCGCTCGGTCTCCTCGGTGAGAGCGGCGGCCGCCTCGGGCGACGGGCCCGGAAGATCCGCCGCGCCGGTGGTGGACATGAGCGACGTCAGGCTCTTCGTCCGCTCGGCGTGATGCAGCGCCACGAGCTGCGCGATCATGCCGCCAAGGGACATGCCGAACACGTGGGCCCGATCGATCCC